>OCPP01000206.1_pt1 | contig 47907 bp, 34 predicted proteins | sample 1538211 | NCBI WGS metagenome assembly OCPP01 (sample SAMEA2580193, study PRJEB22360) | human gut metagenome | biome: human gut; feature: human-associated habitat; material: faeces | place: Denmark | collected 2008/2010
TTCGGCGGATTGGCCGTTGGCTAAGGGTGGTGCTTGGGGCGACGTGCAAAAAACGGAGTTTTCAGCAGCCAAAGATTGATGCATAAGGCCATAGCCGGCTTTCGCTACCTTTGTTGATGCTTTTGCACGACAATTGGGCCTTGGCGATGCCCGTATATGGCTGGTTTCTCGCCGCATGCTATCCAGATGGGACGAGTCATGAGGACTATCTACCTTTTGAAAGACTTTTGACACCAAAATCTTATCCCGCGATACTGAATACTCGCAAAAATGCACGCTCCGGAGGGTACTACCCTGGTACGGTTTGAAATCCATGCACCATTTTATGCAATTAATTAACGCATTTATGCAAAATGGCTTACGTGCGTACATCTCGGGGTAGATGTTTGCCTCGGCGCTGCGTAAGTCATCCTGTCTATTGTGTCTTTTACAGGCGGTTGCGGTCCCGTTTGGGATCGCGGCCGTTTTGTTGTGGGTCAAATATGAACGTTATGTTAACGACTCGGTGGACGGTGGCGTTTTTCGGTGAGCGGCGTATCCTTCCAACGGTTTATCTAGTGTGTCAGTTGAAAGGAAGAGGGCGCTCGTCATTGTTTGAATGTGAACTGCCGTTTGACCACAAGACGTTGCATCTGGAGCTCGAGGATAAGAACTTTGCAGGTGTGATGGAAGGTCATCAAAACGAGTTTAAGACCACGAAATCGCAGGAGGAGCTGGTGGAGGAGTCACTTGCCAACCCTTACGGCTCGCCTTCGCTCGAGGAGCTCTGTGCTGGCAAGAAGGATATCGTCATCATTAGCTCCGATCATACGCGTCCCGTTCCCTCGCGTGTGACGATGCCTATTCTGCTGCATCACATCCATTCCGCTGCGCCCGAGGCTCGCGTGCGTATTTTGGTTGCTACGGGTATGCACCGTCCGTCGACACACGAGGAACTCGTCAACAAGTATGGCGAGGAGATCGTTGCCAACGAGGAAATCGTTATGCACGTCGCGACTGACGACAGCATGATGAAAAAGATCGGTACCCTGCCTTCTGGTGGCGAGTGCATCATCAACAAGATTGCCGCCGATTGCGATCTGCTGCTTGCAGAGGGCTTCATTGAGCCGCACTTCTTTGCCGGTTTCTCTGGCAGCCGCAAGTCCGTGCTGCCCGGTATCGCCAGCTACAAGACCATCATGTACAACCACAACGGTCAGTTTGTGAACGATTCCCATTCGCGTGCCGGCAACCTGTGCCACAACCACGTGAGCGAGGATATGTTCGCCGCCGCCGAGATGGCCCACCTCGCCTTTGTGCTTAACGTGGTGCTCAACGGCAAGCACGAGGTCATCGGTTCTTTTGCCGGTGACATCCACAAGGCGCACGAGGCTGGCTGCGAGTTCGTGAAGAGCCTTGCCGGCGTTGAGCCCGTTGAGTGCGAGATTGCCATCACCACCAACGGCGGTTACCCGCTCGACCAGAACATCTATCAGGCCGTGAAGGGCATGTGCGCTGCCGAGGCCACGCTTCCCGAGGGCGGCGTGATCATTGATGTCGCCGGTTGTGCCGACGGTCACGGCGGCGAGGGCTTCTATCACAACATCGCCGACAACGACCCGGCGGAGTTTGAGCGCGCCTGCATCGACCGTCCTAAGGACGAGACCCTGCCCGATCAGTGGACGAGCCAGATCTTTGCCCGCATCCTGGCGCATCACCCTGTGATCATGGTCACCGACCTGTGCGATCACCAGATGATCAAGGATATGCACATGACGCCGGTCAACACCCTCGAGGAGGCGCTCAAGCTCGCCTTTGAGATGAAGGGTGCCGATGCCAAGGTGGCCGTCATTCCCGATGGCCTGGGCGTTGTCGTCGCGCAGCACTAGTGCGCGGCCTAAACGAATCGTTTGTAACCGACAAGAAAGATAAGGTTTTATGCTTACCAAACTCCTCTGTGAATTCGGCGCAACGGCCCTCATGATCATCTTTGGCGTGGGCGTGCACTGCGATACCGTGCTCAAGGGCACCAAGTATCAGGGCTCCGGCCACATGTTTGCCATCACCACCTGGTCTTTTGGCATCTCGGTCTGCCTGTTTGTCTTTGGCGGCGCCGTGTGCATGAACCCCGCCATGGTGCTTGCCCAGTGCATCGTAGGCCTGGTGCCGTGGAGCAGCTGCATTCCCTTCATGATTGCCGATATGCTCGGCGGCTTTGCGGGCGCCGTGATCGCGTGGTTGATGTATGCCGATGAGTTCAAGGCTTCCGATGGCGTCGTCGACCCCATTGCCCAGCGCAACATCTTCTCGACCAACCCCACCACCGAGGGTACGAACTACGCCCGTAACTTCTTCTGCGAGGCTATCTGCACCTTTGTGTTCATCAGCGCCATCCTCGCTGCCGCTAACCGCGCCGGCGAGAACGTTCTGATGCTCGCCATCTGCGTCGGCCTGATCGTTTGGGCCGTTGGCATGGGCATGGGCGGCATCACCGGCTTCGCCATGAACCAGGCTCGTGACCTTGGTCCTCGCATGGCCTATCAGGTGCTGCCGATCAAGAACAAGGCTGACAACAACTGGAAGTACGGCCTGCTTGTTCCTGGCATCGCTCCGTTTGTCGGTGCCATCGTGGCTGCGTTGTTTGTGCATGGTTTCTTGGGCATGTTCTAGTCCAAGGCTACATAGTTGTCCGCCGTCCGCATGGGGTAACTTCCCAGCGCGTCCTCGGACATGAAAGAACCCCCGCTGCGCACTTCGTGCGGCGGGGGTTCTTTCGTCCTGCGGAATGCGCTGGGAAGTTACCCCATGCGGACGGCTGCGGGGTCTTTGCTGCGCTCGAGCAAGCAACCCAACATATGAATCTGAATTTGGATGGGAGGGGCTTGTTGCTGATAGGGGCGCTGGGCTGTTGTTGGCACTTTGGGATGCGTGGCGCCTTGGGGTGGGGCGGTGCTTTGGGATGAGAGGCTTACTTACTTAGTTGAAGAGGGGCCTTATGGCTGACAAGTAGTCTTTGGCTACGTCGGCTTTATCTGCTTGGAAGTTGTGCCAGGCCCACCATTGGACCATTCCTACGAAGCTTGAGGCTATGTGGTGTAGTAGGAAGCTTCGGTCCATGGTGGCGGCGGGGCCGTTTGGGTCGGTGGGGACGGTTTCGGCTGCTCGTGACATGATGGTCTTGCGTAAGCAGTCGGCGAAGACGCGTGAACCGGCGCCAGCTACGAGGGCTCGTACGCCCTGGCGGCGCTCCCAGAGGTTGTTGAGGATATGCTCGACTTGTACGAGCGGATCATCGAGCGGTGTGCCATCGTCGTCGAGGGCGTGGGTGCAGATGTCGCTCACGAGCTCGGACAGTAGGTCGTCTTTGCTCTTAAAGAGACCGTAGAATGTCGCGCGGCCTACGTGAGCGCGTGCGATGATGTTGCCGACGGTGATCTTGCCGTAGTCTTCTTCGCGCAGGAGCTCGGAAAACGCCGCGACGATGGCGGCGCGGCTTTTTGCCTTGCGGGCATCCATGGCTATGCATCCACGTGAACGAGCAGGCAGCGGAGCGTGCCGGAGCAGCCCTCGTAAGGGCGCTTGCCGGCGCCGTAGCCGACGGCCTCGATGCAGTAACGGACCGGAAGGTGCTCGGACGTGCGTAGCGCGGCGACGATGGCGGCACCCGTGGGCGTCACGAGCTCGCCGGCGACCGGTGCCGGCGTGAGGGCGATATTGCCTGCCTGGCACAGGTTGACGACGGCGGGGACGGGAATGGGCATGAGACCGTGGGCACAGCGGATGGTACCGTGACCCTCAGAGAGCGACTCGACCACGATGTCCTCAATACCCAGGTCATCGAGGCAGATGGCGACAGAGCAGACGTCGACGATGGAGTCGACGGCGCCCACCTCGTGGAACATGACGGTCTCGGGCGTTTTGCCGTGGGCCTTGGCCTCGGCGGCGGCGAGCGCGGTAAAGATGGCGAGCGCGCGACGCTTGGCGCCATCGCTTAGCTGCGAGCCATCGATGATGGCGGTGACGTCCGCCAAAGAACGGTGGTGATGGTGGTGGGCGTGATGGTGACCCTCGTGGCCATGACCGTGGGCCTCATGGTCATGCTCGTGGCAGTGCTCGTGTTCATGCTCGCCATGATCATGATGGTGGTGCTCATGCTCGTGCGTGTGCTCGGCAGGCGCTTCGTTGCCGTAGAGCCAGGCCATGTCGTGGTCGTGGTTCTCGAGCTCCTCTGCCAGCTGAACGTCAAAGTCGCAGGCGTCGATGCCATGCTTGTTTGCGCGTGTAACGGCAATCTCAAAGCCGTCGACCGGCAGCGTGGCGAGCTGCTCGCGCAGATGCTTCTCGCTGGCGCCCAGGTCGAGCAGGGCCGCGACGGTCATATCGCCGCTGATGCCCGAGGTGCCGTCGATGATAAGCGTGTGGTGATGGTTGGACATGAAATGCTCCTTAGCGGGCGCAGGACGTGCCGGCGCTCAGATGATTGATAAGACTTGCCTGGTAGGCGGCACCAAAGCCGTTATCGATATTGACGACCGAAACGCCGCTGGCGCAGGAGTTGAGCATGGCGAGCAGCGCGGCAACGCCGCCAAAGTTCGCGCCATAGCCCACGCTGGTGGGGACGGCGATGACCGGACAGCTCACAAGGCCTCCGATGACGCTCGCCAGGGCGCCTTCCATGCCGGCGATGGCGATGACCACCTGCGCCTGGGCAAGTTCCTCAGCATGAGCGAGCAGGCGGTGCAGGCCGGCGACACCCACGTCGTAGAGGCGATCGACCTCGTTGCCGTAGAACTCGGCCGTCAACGCGGCTTCCTCGGCAACGGGCAGGTCGCTCGTGCCGGCGCAGGCGACGACGATGCGTCCGTTGCCGTTGGGGGAGGGCTTGCCACCCACCAGGGCGAGCTGGGCGTCCGGGACATATCCCAGGTCGATGCCGTTGCCGAGGAGCTCCGAGGTGCAGGCTGCCTTTTCGTCGTCCAGGCGCGTGACCAGGATGCGCTCCTGGCCGGCATCGAGTAATGCTTTGATAATGGCGGCAATTTGCTCGGCGGTTTTACCGGCACCGTAGACAACTTCGCCGGCTCCCTGGCGCACCCCGCGCGAAAGGTCGAGCTGCGCAAAGCCCAAATCGGCGGTCGGAGCCGTCTGGATGCGCGTGAGGGCGTCGGCAGGGGTGACTGCTCCGCCGGCAACATCGCTCAGCAATTGCTCAAGATCTCGCTTATCCATATATGTTCCCTTCGACGGCGCAAAGTCTAGCACTCAAAGGGTATGTTTCCGAACACTAGGACAAAATTGTTCGGAAACTATAGGACAGACTGAATCAATTGTTAGACGGATTGGCTAGTCGCGCAGGATGATGTCCATGGCGAGCATCAGATTGCGCTCGTCGATGGCAAACGGGGCGGCCTCGCGCGTCTTGGGCTTGGCACAAAACGCGATGCCCGTGCCCGCGGCCTGAATCATGGGGATGTCGTTGGCACCGTCGCCGATCGCGACGGTGTGGGCCATATCGACGCCGCACTCAACTGCCCAGTCCAGCAGCTGGATGAGCTTGGACTCCTTGGTCACAATGTCGGCAGCCAACTTACCGGTGAGCTTGCCGTCCACGACCTCCAGACGATTGGCCAGGCAGAAGTCGATACCCGCGGCGGCTGCGATCCTGTCAGCGACCTCGTGGAAGCCGCCGCTTACCACGCCGACCTTCCAGCCCTTGCTGTGTGCCGAGCGCACAAGCTCCAGCGCGCCGGGGGTAAATGTCACGCGCTCAAAAGTGCGCTCGAACGCGCTCTCATCCAAGCCGGCAAGCAGCCCCACGCGCTCCTCGAGCGCTTGCTTAAAGTCCAGCTCGCCGCGCATGGCGCGTTCGGTGATCTGCGCCACCTGCTCGCCCACGCCTGCCTCCTCGCCCAACAGATCGATGACCTCCTGGTTGATGAGCGTGGAGTCGATATCCATAACAATGAGGCGTGCAGTCATGACGGGCCTTTCCAAGTGCTGTTTTATTGGGGCATATTGTCGCACGTGACGAGCGCGGGCGGGTGCCGCGGTGCGTCAATTGTTTCGTCTCCGTCAAGTCTTTGGGCAGGAGCTACTTTTCCGCGGCACATCGACACAGGTGCGATAAGATAGAACGCCATGTCTGGCTGCGCGGTTTACGCAGGCTGGGCAAATCTGTACGACGCCGCCCGGAACGACACGGGGCGGCACAGATCCATAAAGGAGGATCACTGGTATGAGCCAGACCCGTCCCATCGACGAGCATTCCATGCACACCCGTACCTGCGGCGAGCTTCGCCGCGAGAACGTGGGCGAAGAGGTCACCCTCACCGGTTGGGTGAGCCGTCGCCGCGACCACGGCGGCCTTATCTTCTGCGATCTTCGCGACCGCGAGGGCATCACGCAGCTCACCTTCGACCCCGAGCACTCCGACGGCGACGCCTTTAAGATCGCCGAGACCATGCGTCCCGAGTGGCCCATCAAGATCCACGGCGTCGTGCGCTCCCGTGGCGAGGAGACCACCAACACCAAGCTCGCGACCGGCGAGATCGAGGTCCTGACCGACCACGCCGAGGTGCTCAACACGTCCGTTACCCCGCCGTTCCAGATCGAGGACGGCATCGAGACCAGCGAGGACACCCGCCTGCGCTATCGCTATCTGGACCTCCGTCGTCCCGAGATGATGGCCAACCTCAAGCTGCGCTCCGACTTTACCTTTGCCATTCGCGAGGCGCTGCACAATCGTGAGTTCATGGAGGTCGAGACGCCCTCCCTGTTCAAGTCCACGCCCGAGGGCGCCCGCGACTTCATCGTCCCCAGCCGCATCCAGCCGGGCAACTTCTACGCCCTGCCGCAGTCCCCGCAGCTTCTGAAGCAGCTGCTTATGGTCGGCGGCGTCGAGCGCTACTACCAGGTTGCCAAGTGCTTCCGCGACGAGGATCTGCGCGCCGACCGCCAGCCCGAGTTCACTCAGGTCGATATCGAGATGTCTTTCGTGGACCAGAACGATGTTATGAGCGCGCTCGAAGAAGTCCTGTCCGATGCCTTCGGCCGCATGGGTGTCGAGATGCCCACGCCGCTGCGTCGCATGAACTACTGGGATGCCATGGACACCTATGGCTCCGACAAGCCCGATACCCGCTATGGCATGCACCTGGTCGACCTGACCGACATCTTTGCCAACTCCAAGTTCAAGGTCTTTGCGACTGCCGCAAACGAGGAGGGCTCTGTCGTCAAGGCCATCAACGCCAAGGGCGCCGGTGCCTGGGCACGTGCCAAGATCGATAAGCTCGCCGGCGTGGCCTCCACGTTTGGCGCCAAGGGCCTGGCATGGATCGCCTTCCGCGAGGACGGCTCCATCAACAGCCCCATCGTCAAGTTCTTCTCGGACGAGGAGATGGCCGCTCTGCGCGAGCGCATGGACGTCGAGCCCGGCGACCTTGTGATGTTCGCCGCCGGCCCGCGCCTGCTCTCCGACGAGATCCTGGGCGGCATGCGTTCGCACATGGCCAATGCGCTCGAGATCAAGCGCGAGGGCCACGACTTCCTGTGGGTCGTCAACTTCCCGCTGTTCCACTGGGACGAGGACCGCAAGGCCTACGCTGCCGAGCACCAGCCCTTCACCCTGCCGACCGAGACCGACATCGCCAAGATCGAGGCCGACCCGCTGGCAGCCGGTTCCTGCACCTACGACTTTGTCATGGACGGCTTTGAGGCCGGCGGCGGCGGTATGCGTATCCACAACGCCGAGATGCAGATGTCCATGCTCAAGCTCCTGGGCTTTACCGAGGAGCGCGCCGAGTCTCAGTTTGGCTTCCTCATGGAGGCCCTCAAGTTTGGTGCGCCCCCGATGGGCGGCTTCGCCCTGGGCCTGGACCGCGTGTGCATGCTGCTCACCGGCTCCGACTCTATCCGCGACGTCATGGCGTTCCCCAAGACGGCCAGCGGCTCCGACCTCATGTCGGGCGCTCCGAGTGCCGTTTCCGGTGCCCAACTCAAGGATGTCAGCCTGCGCCTGATGTAGGCGAGCGGCTATATATTGCCCGCAACGAGGGAAGGACGCGTGCCTTCCCTCGTTTTTTTGTGCGGGCGTTGCGAGGGCATAGGTTGACCGGACGTGGCGGAAAGTGCGTCCCGGAATCTGCGTCCAGAACGGGTCGCGCTTTCCCAAAGGGGGCCCTCTGGGAAAGCGCGACCCAGAATTCGGCAAAATAATGGGACACAGTTTCCGGTTGAGCTGTCTAACGGAAACTGTGCCCCAGAATGAGCGCTCAAAACGGGACAGGCTTTCCGCAACAACTGTCTGGCGGAAAGCCCGACCCAGTTTCCTACAGCGAGTCTCTCTGAACGAGCTGCATGTGCATGACGGTGGTGGTTGGCTCGGCACCCTTGATCATGTCGAGCGCAATGTTGGCGGCCATGTGGCCTTCTTCGCGCAGGGGCTGACGGACGGTCGTGAGCGCGGGGACGCAGCGCGCCGCAATCTCGTGATCGTCGAAGCCGACGACAGAAACGTCCGCCGGAACGGATAGGCCTGCCTCGTTGAGTGCGGTGATGACGCCAGCCGCGATACGGTCCGATCCGCAGAGCACGCCATCGAAAGCAATCTTACGCGCGAGGATCTGGCGCATGGCCTGATAGCCGTCTCCGCTGTTCCAGCCGGTATAGATAACGTTTGCGTCTGGGAGGCCTTCGCCCAAGACGGCGCGGTAGCCGCGCAGGCGGTCGACAACAGCGGGGTTGTCTTGCGGTCCCAACACGGCGACGATATCTTTGCGCCCGCGCTCTTTCATAGCGAGCGCTGCAAAGCGTCCGCCCTCTTCGTCGTCAGAGTAGACTGTCGAGAACACGTCGCGATAGGGGTGGCCCTCGAGCTGGCCGCACAACACGGTGGGTACGCCCAGCTCGCGCAGCACCTCGAGCAGCTCGCTGCCCTTGTAGGGGGAGACGTCGATCACGGCGTCGAACGAGCGGCGCTCAAAGTGCTCGCGTGCGCGGTTGCGCTCATGCGTAGAAGACGCCTGCAAGATAACGGGCAGATAGGACGACTCCGACAGTTCCTCGGTAATGCCGCTCAAAAACTCGCTATAGGTGGGGTCGCTGAAGAGCTCACTCAGGGGCTCGGTCACGAGCACGGCGATGATTTCCGTGCGCCCGACAGCGAGCGCTCGGCCACGAGCGTTGGGGACAAAATTGACTTTCTTGGCCGCCGCACGGACGCGCTTTTTGGTTTCCTCGCTAATGCGGGGCGAATCGTTGAGGGCGCGCGATGCCGTGGAGCGCGACACGCCGGCAGCTGCGGCAACCTCGGCAAGCGTAGGTGCGGTGCGAACTGGTTGGGTCATGGCGTCTCCTGGAAAATGCGGTCGATGTTGTCACTGATACGGGCTGGTGCGGATACAGCTTACTATAGTGCACCTGAACAGCGTTCATGATATCCGGTGACAGGTGTCGTTTTGCAACCAAGCCGCAATCGAATACGTCTCGTGTGGGTGAGATATCAGCGGGCGTGGCGGTTGCCTACGAGCTTAAGAACGATGTTTTGCGCTGAGTTTCGATACTCAGGGTGACATAAGTGTCGCAGCTGTACAACCGGTTGCACCGTTAATCCGACCAAATCGACCGTTCAGCGGACAACCGGTTGCACAATTTTTTGCATCGCCCGTAAGATAAGGACAACCGGTTGCACAAGAATCACTACGATGACGAAGGAGCATCACCATGGACGCCATTAACGATTGGGAAAACCAAGCGCTCACCCACAGGAACCGCCTGGCACCCCATGCGTACTTTATGGGTTATGAGACCGCCGATCTCGCCGCTACGTACAGCCGCGAGCTGTCGCGCGGATTTGTCCAACTGTCCGGCTCGTGGCAGTTCCGCCTCTTTGAGGGGCCTGCTGCCGTCTCCAACGAGGAGCTCTCCACGTACAGGCCCGAGTGGGATCACGTGGAGGTTCCGCACCTGTGGCAGGTAGACGGCTATGGCAACCTTGCCTACACCGACGAGGGTTTTCCGTTCCCGGTGGATCAGCCGTTCGTACCCTCCGACGACCCCACGGGCGTCTACCAGCGCATCGTCAACCTTCCCGCCGTGCCTGCCGGCGCTCGCGAGATCATTCGCTTTGACGGCATCGAGAGCTATGGCGAGCTGTACGTCAACGGTCAGTTTATCGGCATGACCAAGGGTTCGCGCCTGTCTGCCGAGTTCGACGTGACCGACGCGCTCGTCGAGGGCGACAACCTGTTTGCGGTCAAGGTTCTGCAGTACAGCGATGGTAGCTATATCGAGGATCAGGACATGTGGTGGGCTTCGGGCATCTTCCGCGATGTGCATCTTATGCAGCGTCCCGCCGCGCACCTGGTCGACTTTAGGTTCCGCACACACCGCGAGGGCGATGCCGCTCTGATCACGCTCGATACGGTGGCCGAGGGCGCTTCCCGCGTCGTGTTTACGCTCAGCGATGGCGAGAACGTGGTCGCTACGGGCGAGTGCATCGACGGCCATGCCGAGTGCAGCGTTGCCGATGCCCACTTCTGGAATCCCGAGGACCCCTTCCTCTATGACCTTACGTTTGAGGTCTACGACGGCGACGAGGTCAGCGAGTACGTTCCGCATCGCCAGGGTCTTGCCGAGGTGACGGTCGAGGGCAATCATATCTACCTCAACGGCACTTACTTTAAGATGCATGGCGTCAACCGCCACGATCACGACGATCACAAGGGCCGCGCCGTGGGCCTCGATCGTATGCGCCGCGACCTGGAGCTCATGAAGCAGCACAACATCAACGCGGTGCGCACCTCTCACTATGCCAATGACCCTCGCTTCTACGAGCTGTGTGATGAGTATGGCATCATGCTGGTCGCCGAGACCGATATGGAGAGCCACGGCTTTGAGAATATCGGCAATATCGCCCTGGTCACCGACGACCCGGCATGGGAGCCGGCCTACGTCGACCGCGTCGAGCGCCTGGTGATGCAGGAGCGCAACCACGCTTGCATCATTATGTGGTCGATGGGCAACGAGAGCGGCTATGGCTGCAACATCCGCGCGATGTACGCCAAGGCTCACGAGCTCGATGATCGTCCAGTCCATTACGAGGAGGACCGCAACGCCGATACCGTCGACGTCATCTCCACGATGTACTCCCGTGTTTCGCAGATGAACGACTTTGGTGAGCATCCGTTCCCCAAGCCGCGCATCAACTGCGAGTACGGTCACTCCATGGGCAATGGTCCCGGAGGTCTGTCCGAGTACCAGGAGGTCTTCGATCGCTGGGATTGCATCCAGGGCCAGTTTATCTGGGAATGGTGCGACCACGGTTTGGCTGCTGTGACCGAGGACGGCGTTGCCTACGACATGTATGGCGGCGACAATGGCGATTACCCCAACAACAGCAACTTCTGCATCGACGGCATGGTATTCCCCTGGCAGCAGCCGAGCCCGGGCCTCACTGAGTATGGCCAGGTCATCTGCCCGGTCCGCATGGCTTATGACGCCGAGGCAGGCGAGCTGACCGTCACCAACAAGCGTTGGTTCACCACCCTCGAGGATGTCTGCCTGTCGGCGGAGACCCTGGTGGACGGCGACGTAGTGTGCCGCAAGACGCTCATGCCCGGTGCGGTTGCCCCCGGCGAGTCCGTCCAGCTTCCGCTGGTGATTCGCGAGGCCGCGGCAGGCGAGACCCTGCTGACCGTGCGCGCCTACACCATGGCCGCTCACGTTTGGTGCGAGCCGATGTTCCAACTGGGCGCAAGCCAGTTTGCCATCGCCAACCATCCGGCGCCGGCCATCGCGGCCCCCGCTCGTCCTGAGCTTACGGTCGAGGAGACCGAGCAAGAGATCCGCATTCACTCCCTCAACGGTGAGCTGACCTTCAGCAAGGTAAACGGTACCGTGAGCGAGTGGAAGGCATCCGGCCGCGACGTCATGGCCTCTGGTCCCCAGGTTGGTTTTTGGCATCCGCTCGTCGACAACCACGCTCAGGAGTATGACTCCCTGTGGAAGGACAACTTCATCGATGTGATGCAGACGTCTACCCGCAAGGTTTCTTGGAAGCAGGACGGCAATGCGGTCGTCGTTACCGTGAGCCAGCGTATCGCTCCTCCCGTCCGCGCGTTCGGCATGCGCGTCGAGCTCGTCTACACCATGCTTCCGAGCGGTCGCGTCGACCTCAAGGTTTCCGGCGAGCCCTACGGCGATTACTCGGATATCATCCCGCGCATTGGCATCTCCTTCGAGGTCCCCGGTTGCGATCGTGCCGTCGAGTGGTATGGCCACGGTCCGGGCGAGAACTATCCGGACTCGCTGCGCGCCAACCCGGTCGGTCATTACCGCACCACGGTCGACGACATGTTCACGCCCTACGTTATGCCTCAGGATTGCGCTAACCGCGAGGGCACCCGCTGGGTCGCCCTGCGCTCCAGCCACGGTGACGGTCTGGTCGTGACGCGTCCGGCTGACGCCGCCTCCAACCCGTTCTCGTTCTCGGCATGGCCCTATAGCTGCGAGACTATCGATAACGCCAAGCACGTCTACGACCTTGTCAAAGGCGACACGGTCACGGTCAATATCAACGACCAGCTGCTCGGTCTTGGCTCGAACTCTTGGGGTTCCGAGGTGCTCGATTCCTATCGCACCCGTTTTGAGAGCTTCAGCTTTGAGGTGTCCCTGCGACCGCTGACGTCTGCCGATCTGGCTCAGGCGCTGGCACCCATTAAGGAGGCATAAGTCATGCATGTCTTTAACTCGCGCGCCGATTTCGACGCTCAGATGAAGTCCGTCAAGAAGTGGATGCGCACCGGCCAGGCGCTCGATGGCGTTGCCGACCTGCAGCACGACGTGGCGTACTCCATCGGCGACTCGTTGGTGTATTGGTGGGTGAACGCCCACGAGGCGGCTACTGCCGATCTGGTCGGTCACCGTCGCTACCATGCCGTGCTCGCCCCGCTCGACGGCGACCTGACCGTCGAGGTTGCCCCCAAGGCAGACCTCACCTGCACCCGCGCTTACAGCGATATCGATGATCGCGAGCGCTTTGAGGGTGCGGGGGAGACCGTGACGATTCCCGCCGGCGGCGTTGTCGTCGTCGAAATTGACGAGGCCTGCCGTGTCGTGGCCGATGCCGCGGATTCCCGCGTCGTGGTACTGCACGTGACGGTTGAAGGTTATTCCTTCCCCAACAAGTAATATTCGTCCGTTTGGGCGTTTGCTTAGCGCCGTTAAGGGGGATGGCTTTGTTGACTCCCTTTTCCCCATTCCCCTTAGCAGGTGCGCCGTCCACGATTGCGCTTGCAGTCCGGACGGTTTTAGATGAGATATAACGGATGATTGGGAGGGCTTATGAGCTCTGAAAAACGAGGAACGATTGGTTCGTTCGCTCTGCTGGGCATGACGGTCGCCGCCGTGTTCGGTATCAAGAACATCATCAACAACAACGCGGCCATCGGCTTGGCAGCTGCGCCGTCGTTCTTCTTCGCCACGCTTTTGTACTTTGTCCCCTATACCCTGGTTACCGCCGAGTTCGTCGGCCTTAACAAGGACTCCGAGTCGGGCGTGTACGCCTGGGTCAAGACCTCGATGGGCGGCCGCTGGGCATTCCTGACGGCGTTTAGCTACTGGTTCGTTAACCTGTTCTACTTTGCGTCCGTCCTGCCTAACGTCATCATTTACGCGAGCTACGTGTTCTTTGGTGCCAATGCCGAGCTCTCGCAGCTGTGGATCACCATTATCGAGATCGTCGTCTTTGCTATCGCCACGTGGGTTTCGACCAAGGGCGCTAAGTGGATCGGCTCCATTTCCTCCTTCGGCTCGACCGCGGCTCTCGGCCTGACTGCCGTGTTCATCTTGCTGTCCCTGGCTGCTGCCTTTGGCGGCGTCGAGTTCGCTACGGCTCCTACCCCCGCTAACATGGCTCCCGACACGACCAACTTCGCAACTATGTGGGGCTTCTTCGGTACGCTTGCCTGGATCATCCAGGGCGTTGGCGGCGCTGAGTCTGTCGGCGTGTTCCTTAACGACCTTAAGGGTGGCGTCAAGGCCTTCGTGCGCACCGTCGTTATCGCCGGCCTGACCATCGGCCTTCTGTATGCAGGCGCTTCGCTGCTGGTCAACCTGTTCATTCCCGAGGGCGGCGTTGCCATCTCCACCGGTATCTTCGACGTATTCGGCGCTGTCTTTGCCCACTTTGGCATTCCCATGGAAGTGTCCACGCGCGTCATTGGCCTGATCCTTCTCGCTGCCACGCTGGGCTCCCTCATGATGTGGACCTCTGCTCCCATCAAGGTCTTCTTCACCGAGATCCCCAAGGGCGTCTTTGGTAGCAAGATCGTCGAGCTCAACGAGCACGGCATTCCTGCCCGCGCTGCCTGGCTGCAGTTTGCCATCGTCGTCCCCATCCTGATCATCCCGGCCCTGGGCTCCGGCAACCTAGACGACCTGCTCATGATCGTCACCAACATGACGGCTGCCACCGCTCTGCTCCCGGTTGTACCACGCTGCTGATCCTGCTTGCCTACTTTATGCTGCGCAAGAACTTCGACGCTGCTCCCCGTGGCTTCCGCATGGGTTCGCGTACCTTTGGCCTGGCCATTGCTGCATTCCTGCTTGTGGTCTTCTGCTTCGTGCTTATCTGCGGCACCATCCCGCTCGATCAGCCTCTGTGGCTGACACTGGTCTACAACGTTGGCGGTGTAGTTATCTTCCTGGGCCTTGCCGTGATGTGGTACAACCGCTACATCAACCGCCTGCGCGAGACCGATCCCGAGGCTGCCGAGAGCGAGCTTCGCCCCTCCGTCCTCGACATGATGGAGTAGCGGCTAGGATTAATCTGCGGCTGTGGAATAAATCGATTCCCTTTCCTAAGGAGGGGCCTTACGAGGCCCCTCCTTTTGTGTTTTGGGACATGGTTTTGGACCCCGTGGTCAAAAAATGCCAAATATGAGTACTGTTGCAAAATAGGTGTCATATTTTTCGGCCCGTTCTGAGCGAAAATGGGCTCAAAATCAATTTATCTAACCCCCTTTAAAGGGCGTTTGACGGCTTTCAACCTCTTCGAATCGCTCAAAGTAGGCACTTTGCTCTCGATTTTTCTGCTACTAAATTGGTGACAGTACTCATATTTGCCACTTTTTGCCCACGAGGTGTTCAGAGGAGCTCTCGACAAGCATCTAACGCTACAATAACTACCACGTGGCTGGGTTTGCCGGCCGAATGTGCGATGCCGCGGGAGGGGACATGGTCGAGTTTACAAAGACGATTAAAGATCCGTTGGGACTGCATGCCCGCCCGGTTGCGCTGCTTTACGACATCATTGCCAAGCATCGTAGCAACGTATCGGTCAGTATCGGCGATCGCCATACCGACGGCCGCGATGTAATGGGGCTCATGGCTCTCTACGGCGAGTGCGGCGAGGACATCATCTTCCGCGTTTCGGGCGTAGACGAGGCTTCCTGCGTCACGTCGATCAGAAACCTCTCGCTCTAAGCATGACAGGGCGCGGCAAAGGACAGCTCTTTGCCGCGCCTTTTTGTTTCGTATAGGAAACTTTTTCGGAATCTAAATGGGGACCCTTTCCAAAAAGTTAACCACGTGCTAGTTTACTAAAGCGAACATAGATGTGGTTAACTTTTACCGCGTCGATGTTGAGGACGAACTGACGTTAGGAGCCACTCATGTCTTGCGGACCGCAGATGCCGGCAATGCCGCTTTCGATGGTAAAAGCGGGCGAAACCGTGCGCGTGTCTCGTGTAAAGGGCAATGAGGATATGAAGCACCACCTCAAGGACCTCGGCTTTGTCGAGGGCAGCGAAATTCACGTGGTGAGCTCGAGTGGCGCCAATATCATCGTCACGGTGCTGGGCGCACGCTTTGGTATCGATTCCAAGGTTGCCATGCACATCATGACCGTCAGTTAGTCCGCAGCATTTAAAAAACCGAAAGGGGGACAAGTAAATGAAGACGTTGGGTGACGTTAAGGTGGGCGAGAGCTCTACCATCGTCAAGCTTCACGGCGAGGGCGCGCTTCGCCGTCACCTTATGGACCTGGGCCTCATCAAGGGCACTTCGTTCAAGGTCGTTAAGGTTGCACCGCTCGGAGATCCGGTCGAGATCAACGTGCGCGGCTACGAGCTTTCCATCCGCAAGGAGGAGGCGGCCGTCGTCGAGGTCCAGTAAGGGCCCGCGGCAACTATTTATGCAGATAAAGTTAGGTTTTTCTAACTTAAATTTGCAATGTTGAAGCACATTATCCAGCCCGTGCGGAGAAAGCAGCGCGGGCACACAAGGAAGAAGGATTGAATGGCGGATTCTCAGATCCATGTCGCGCTGGCGGGTAACCCCAACTGCGGCAAGACCACGCTTTTCAACCTGATCACCGGCGCCAACGGCTACGTTGGCAACTGGCCCGGTGTCACGGTTGAGAAAAAGGAAGCCAAGCTCCTAAGCGACAAGAACGTTACCATCACGGACCTCCCCGGCATCTACTCGCTTTCCCCCTACAGCCCCGAGGAGCAGTGCTCGCGCGATTACCTCATGAGCGGCGAGCCCGATGTTGTCGTCCAGGTGGTCGACGCCACCAACCTCGAGCGAAACCTGTACCTGGCGCTTCAGGTTATCGAGACCGGCCTGCCCGTGGTCGTTGCCCTCAACATGGCCGACTTGGTCGAGAAGAACGGCGATAAGATCGACACGGACAAGCTCTCCAAAAAGCTCGGTTGCCCGGTCATGATGATCTCGGCCCTTAAGAACAAGGGCATCAAGGAGCTGTTCGAGCAGGTCAAGAAGTCCGCTGCTTCCAAGGGCCAGGTGCCGGAGCACAAGTTCGATTCCTCCATCGAGGACGTTCTGGACCACATCGAAAACAATCTGCCGGCGAGCGTTCCCGCCAACAAGCGTCGCTACTACGCGGTCAAGCTGTTTGAGCGCGACGCGGACGCCTGCAAACTCATCAACCTCACCAAGGAGAAGGCCGCTCGCGTGGAGCAGCTGGTCGCTCAGTGCGAGCAGGACTGCGACGACGACGCTGAGTCCATCATCACCGGTGAGCGTTACGGCGTGATTGCCCATATCATCGACGAGTGCATGACCAAGGCCCCGGCCAAGATGAGCACTTCCGAGAAGATCGACCGTGTGGTTACCAACCGTATCCTGGGCCTGCCGATTTTTGTGGTTATCATGTTCTGCGTCTACTACATCGCCGTTTCCACCCTGGGCGGCACGGTGACCGACTTCACCAACGACCAGCTCTTCGGTACCGACGGTTGGTACGTGCTCGGTCAGGGCCGCGATGCCTACGACGCGGCCGTCGAGGCTGCGGGCGACAATGCCGACTCGGTCGACCCGGCACAGTACGGCCCCTATGTCCCCGGTATTACCACCATGGTGCACGACGCCCTTGTGGCGGGCGGCACCGAGGACGGTGGCCTGGTCGATTCGCTGGTCTGCGACGGTATCGTCGGCGGTCTGGGCGCCATCTTCGGCTTTGTGCCGCAGATGTTCCTGCTGTTCGTGATGCTGTCCTTCCTGGAGGACTGCGGCTACATGGCCCGCGTCGCCTTTATCATGGACCGCGTGTTCCGCCGCTTTGGCCTGTCCGGTAAGTCCTTTATCCCCATGCTCGTGTCCTCGGGCTGCGGCGTCCCCGGCGTCATGGCCACCAAGACCATCGAGAACGAGAAGGACCGTCGCATGACGGTCATGACCACCACATTCATTCCCTGTGGCGCCAAGCTGCCGATCATCGCCCTGCTCATGGGTTCCATCATCGGCGATTCTTCCACCACCGCCGCGTGGATCAGTCCGCTCTTCTACTTCCTGGGCGTCTTTGCCGTCATCGCCTCGGGCCTCATGCTCAAGAAGACCAAGCTCTTTGCCGGCCGCCCGACTCCGTTTGTCATGGAGCTGCCCGCTTATCACTTCCCGGCGATCCGCTCTTGGGCGCTGCACGTGTGGGAACGCTGCTGGGCCTTTATCAAGAAGGCCGGCACGGTCATCTTCGCGTCCACCGTCGTCGTTTGGTTCCTCTCCAACTTTGGTAGCTATAACGGTTCCTTTGGCTTCCTGCCTGCGATGGACGGCATCCCCGAGGAGTTTATGGACTACTCCGTGCTTGCCATGCTCGGCAACCTGGTCGCTTGGATCTTCGCCCCGCTCGGCTTTAGCACCTGGCAGGCAACTGCGCTGACTGTTTCTGGCCTTGTCGCCAAGGAGAACGTCGTCGCCACCGCCGGCTCGCTGCTGTCGGTTGCTGACGCCGCCGAGACCGACCCGAGCCTGTGGACCGCGTTTGCCGGCATGTTCCCGACTATGGGCGCTTGCGTTGCCTTTGGCGCATTCAACCTGCTGTGCGCCCCGTGCTTTGCCGCCATGGGCACTATCCGCAACCAGATGGACTCCGGCAAGTGGACCGCGATTGCCATCGGCTACGAGTGCGCCTTCGCTTGGGTCATCGGCCTGTTCATCAACCAGTTCTACAACCTGCTTGTCCTTGGCCAGTTTGGTATCTGGACGGTTGTGGCCATCGTTCTGCTGGTTGCGATGCTCTTCCAGATCTTCCGTCCCATGCCTAAGCACGCTTGGACCGACGAGGATGAGAGCAATACCGCTTCCGCCGCAGTTTCCGCTTAAGTCCGAATAAGGATTAGCCCCTTTCCACGAGCCCGGGTGTCCCAGCGACACTCGGGCTTTTTGGTGAGGGAGATGTGGCATTTCCGCAGATAAAACCGACCAAAATAAACCTGTCCCTATTTGGTAGGTGGAGAATGGGGTAAAGTAAGTGGAGGTTAACTAGAGGAGGCTTGCTATGGCACCTATCGATATTGTTGTACTGGCTGTTATCGGCATTGCGTTTGCCGCCGTGTGCGTGCGCATCTACCGCAAGGGCACCTGCGCCGACTGCGCTCAGGGTGGCGTTTGCACGGGGCATTGTTCTAACAAAAAAACCTGCGCCGCGCTTAAGGGCGTAGACAAGATCGCCGAAGACTTGGGTCGCGGTATCAAATAAGGTCCAGGCATCCAGGCGCCTCGCGAGTATCCGTTCGCGGGGCGCTTTGTGCATTTGGACGCGAGCGCGGCGAGTTGAAGAGTATTTTTGGGGTATCGCTAACTATGTGGTCAACGGCCCGCTCACCGTGGTTCATGCCGTGGCAGGCGCTAAGCTCGCCGTCGAAGGCATGACCAACTACCTGGGCCTCTAACTCCATCCCACCCATCAGTTGCGGTGAAATACGGACTGTTTTGGCTGTCAAAGGCCTCATCTACTCCGTATTCCACCGCAACTTTTTTGTGGGGTGGGCTAGAGACGCTGCATGCGGTACCCGACACCCATGTGCGTCTGAATCATCTTGGGGTGAGAGGGGTCTGCCTCGATCTTCTTGCGCAGGGTGCGCATGAACACGCGCAGGCTCGCCAGATCGCTGTCCCAGCTCGTGCCCCATATCTCGCGGGTGATGAAGGTGTGGGTGAGCACCTTGTCGACGTTTTTCGCCAGAAGGACGAGCAATTTGTACTCGGTTGGGGTGAGCGAGAGCTCGCGTCCGTCTTTCGTTGCGTATCCCGCGGCGTAGTCGATATGCAGCGGACCGTTGTCGAACGTGCTCGCTTCTGTCGACTCGCTCGACGCCATCGAGGAGCGCCTCAAATTCGCACGGACGCGCGCGAGCAACTCATCCACAGAAAAGGGCTTGGTGAGGTAGTCGTCTGCCCCTGCGTCAAGTGCTGCAATCTTGTCGGAATCTTCGGTGCGCGCCGAAATGACGATAATGGGGACTGCCGACCAGCTTCGGATCTTCGTGATGACCTCGATACCGTCAATGTCGGGAAGGCCGAGGTCGAGCATGATGAGGCTGGGGCCGTGCGACACCGCATCCATGATGGCGGCCTGGCCGTTGCAAACCTTGCTCACGACATAGCCGTGGAGGTCAAGCGCGGTCGAAACGAGGTTTTGAACGGTCAGGTCATCTTCGACCAGGAGGATGCGTGGCTTAGCGGCATTATTCATGAATCTCGATCTCCTCGGCGGGCAGGGTAAAACGGAAGACGGCCCCATGGGGGTGGTTGTCGCGAACCTCGATGACGCCGCCATGCGCCTCCACGATGGAGCGGCAGAGCGACAGCCCAAGGCCGATGCTTCGGCGTGAATCCACGGGCCGCGTATCGCTTGAGGTGAAGAAGCGCTCAAAGATATGAGGCTTGTCGCAGTCTGCCACACCCGGCCCATCGTCTGCGACGTCCACCACGACGAACGCACCCTCGCGACGTGCGCTGATGGTGACAGTCGAGTCCTCGGGCGTGTATTTGAAGGCGTTCATGATGAGATTCGTAAGCACCTGCATGATGAGATGGACGTCGATGCGTACCAGCAGGATGTCGTCAGTGTGCTCGATGGTGACGGCGCGTCCATGCGATGCTTGGGCGACATGGCTGAGGGCGGCCTCGATGACCTCGTCGATAAGCTCGGATGTTAAGTTGAGGCGAATGGTGCCGTCCTCGACGCGTGTGATGGCGAGGAGGTTCTCCACGGTATCGATAAGCCAGAGGGAGTCGTCGTAGATGGCATCGGCAAGATCGCAGCGTTGTTCGAGGCTGAGCTTCTCGTCGCTCTTCCGAAGGATTGCCGCAGATCCGGATATAGCCGTGAGGGGTGTCCTCAAATCGTGGCCGATGGAGCGCAAAAGGTTGGCGCGCAGCTGCTCGTTTTTCGCCAAGACCGCAGCCTCTTCGCGCTCTTGCGCCGCCCGGTCGCTTTCGAGCGCCAAGGCGCATTCACCCACGATAGATAGGACGATCGAATGCTCGAAGGCTTCGATCTCGCGCCCCTCCAGGTCGATGCCGATGACACCGAATACCTTGTCGCCGGTGCGAACCGCGAGGTAGAGACAGCGCGCCTCAGGCAGGGTCCGCGTGCTTGCGCCTGCGCGCTTGTTGTTGGTGTAGGTCCAGGTTGCAACGGCGCGCTCGTAGTCGGTGAACAGCGACGCGGATCGGTTTTCGGTGCCAGCGGACTCATAGAGCGTCTTGCCGAGCGTGCCGTGTTCGGCGGTGTAGAAGACCACGTCGAGTTTTAGCAGTTTGATGAGTTGGTTCATGGCGACGCGGGCGCACTCCTCCGCGCTATGGGCTTGCTGCAAGAGCTGGTTCGTTTCGAGGAGTACGCGCGTTTTGAATGCGTTCTCGGCGGAGGTACGTGCGTTGTCGGCGATGCGCACAGTTAACTCGCCGGCGACCATAGCGGTAGCGAACATGATGCCGAACGTGACCAGATAGCTTCGGTCATAGCTGGCGAGCGAAAACAGAGGCGTGACGAAGCAGAAGTTGTAAAGCACTACAGAGAGCACGCTCGATACGATCGTGCAGATACGCCCCGTCGTGGTGACGGCGGTCAGCAGGGCCGTGAGGATATAGAGGGATATGATGCTGGAATCGGCAAATCCCAGATGGCGGAAAGCCGTGCCGATCGCCGTGGCGACAAGAGAGAGGGCCAGCGTGCGAAGCACGTCTCGGCTGCTGGGCGGCTGCGGGGCGAGCGCACGGCGGCGTCCTTTGGGCCGGGAGGGCGGAGTCGACTGGTCTGGAATGATGTAAATGTCGAGGTTCGGGGCGAATGTTATGAGCTGTTCTACGAGAGATTTGCGGCCGAAGAGAGCCTGACGGACGCTGCTGTGCTCGCCCGTGCGCCCCATGACGATCTTCGAAATACCCGACAGGCGCGCGAACTCGGAGATCTGAAACGCGACGTCGTCGCCATAGACGGTTTCCATATGCGCTCCGAGCTGCTCGGCTAGGGCGATATTGGCTGCAAGCTTGGCGCGCTCATCATCGCTCATGGCTTGCGTGCGCGGGCTCTCTACGAACAGGGCGACGAGCTCGCTGCGAAACGCTTTCGCCATGCGTGCGGCGGCACGGACGATGCGGGGATTGGTCGGCGCCGGGGAGACGCAGACTAAGATACGCTCCCTGGTGTAGTAGTCACGGTTTCCCAGCACGCGTGCGGCGTCTGTGAGGCGGCCGGTGCGATCGGCGCAGCGGCGCAGCGCGATTTCTCGGAGTGCGGTGAGGTTCTCGACGGTAAAAAAATGCTGTTGCGCTCGGTCGGCTTGTGCGGGACGGTAGACGAGGCCGGCGCGAAGGCGCTCAAGTAGGTCTTCGGGCTCTATGTCGACGAGCTCGACCTGGTCGGCATCATCGAAGATACGGTCGGGGATTCGTTCGCTCACGACAACGCCGGTGATGGATGCAACCATGTCGTTTAGGCTCTCGATATGCTGAACGTTCACGGTCGTATAGACGTCGATGCCCGCATGTAGAAGTTCCTCGACGTCTTGATAGCGTTTGTCGTGGCGAGACCCCGGTGCATTCGTATGGGCGAGCTCGTCGACGAGGATGAGCTGAGGGGCGCGTTCGATAGCCGCATCTAGATCGAACTCGTTGAGCGTAATGCCGTTGTACTCGATGAGTTTATAGGGCACGTTCTCAAGCCCTTGTGCAAGATGGGCAGTTGCCGGACGTTCGTGCGGCTCGATGTATCCCGCGACGACGTCGACACCTCGCCGCTTGGCGGCGTGGGCGGCTTGAAGCATCGCATAAGTTTTGCCTGTGCCAGCAGCGTAGCCAAAGAAAATCTTGAGGTGTCCCCGGCTGGTTCGAGCGTCATCGGCGACCTCGTCTTTCTCAATTGCCTTGAGGATGAGGTCTGGATTGACGCGAGTGTCCGATGCGTCGCGCTGCATAGCGTAGCCTTTCTGAAGCGTTGTCCATGCGTGCATACGCGGTGAGGACGCCGCTGTATGCTCGCGAGGTCGAGTATAGGCGCACTGCAGCAGCAATAGTGCTTTCTACCTGCATCTTTACGGCATCTTAAGGTCGTGAGCCCCGGCCCTCACGCCTCTTTAATCCCTAGAAGCGTTTACTGTCCCCAGACGCTTGCGAGAGCAGGCGTCCGAGACATCGGGCCGTGCGTGAAAGGGGCGGTAAATGAACATCCTCATTCCCATCATCGGAGTCGTCTGCATTGGACTTCTTATCTATTACATCTACATTCTGATGAGGAGTGATTCGTAAACTATGGACGCTGCGATTCAGTACATCTTGTACTTTGCCGTGCTCGTCGTCCTGGCCGTTCCGCTCGGTCGGTTCATGGCCCATATCATGGATGGTGAGCATACGTTCCTGTCGCCTGTGATTGCTCCTGTGGAGCGCGGCGTCTATCGTCTGCTTCGCATCGACGCGGCAGAGCAGATGGGGTGTAGGCGCTATCTGGCGAGCGTGCTGGTCTTTTCGGGGATCGGCCTCGTGGCTCTAGTGGCACTCCAAGCGCTTCAGTCCTTCTTGCCAGGCAATCCCCAGCACCTGCCGGGTGTGTCATGGGACCTGTCGTTCAATACGGCTGTTTCCTTCATAACCAACACCAACTGGCAGTCCTATTCCGGTGAGACCACCCTGTCCTATCTTGTGCAGTTCATGGGCCTCACCGTGCAAAACTTCTTGTCCGCTGGCACCGGTATCGCGGTCATGTTCGCGCTCATCCGCGGTTTCCGTCAGGTCAAGGAGCAGGGTCTGGGTTCCTTCTGGGTCGACCTCACCCGCACCGTCCTGTATGTGCTCATCCCGCTGAACCTCGTGTTCGGCATCTGCCTGGCTGCCGGTGGCGTCATCTCCAACTTCCAGCCGGCTCAGAAGGCCGAGCTCGTAGAGCCCGTCGCTGTCCAGCCTAATGCAGACGGCGGCTGGAGCGTCATCGACGGCGCCCAGATCGAGGGCGACACGGTCAAGGTCGACGGCAAGGTTGTCGAGGGCGCGCGCGTGGTCACCGAGCAGTTCCTGCCCCAGGGTCCCGCGGCTCCTCAGGTCGCCATCAAGCAGTCCGGCACCAACGGCGGCGGCTTCTTCGGCGTGAACTCCGCTCATCCGTATGAGAACCCCAGTGCCTTCACCAACATCATCGAGATGACCAGCCTGCTGCTGATCCCGGCCGCCTGCTGCTTCACCTTCGGTATCGGCGTCAAGAACACCAAGCAGGGCAAGGCCATCTTTGCCGCCATGTTCATCCTGCTGGTGATCTTCACCGGCATCATTGCCGTCAACGAGCATGCGGGCACCCCGCAGCTGGCCGATGGCGGAGCGGTCAATATCGAGATGACCGACGGCCAGGCCGGCGGCAACATGGAGGGCAAGGAGAGCCGTTTCGGTATCGCCTCCTCTTCTACCTGGTCCGCTTTCACGACGGCTGCTTCCAACGGCTCGGTTAACTCCATGCACGACTCCTACACTCCGCTGGGCGGTTTTATCCAGATGCTCCAGATTGCTCTGGGCGAGGTCGTCTTCGGCGGCGTGGGCTGCGGCCTGTACGGCATGATCGGCTTCGCCATCCTCACAGTGTTCATCGCCGGCCTCATGGTCGGACGCACGCCTGAGTTCCTGGGCAAGAAGATCGAGCCGGGCGAGATGCGCTGGGCAGTTGTCCTGTGCTTGGCAACTCCGTTTGCCATTCTGGTGTGCTCGGCCATCGCCTGCATGGTGCCCGGTCTTGCCGACCAGCTCAACAATGGTGGCGCGCACGGCTTCTCCGAGGCGCTGTATGCCTTCACCTCATGCGGCGGCAACAACGGATCGGCGTTTGCAGGCATGAACTGCAACATTCCCTGGATCAACGTCATGCTCGGCCTCGAGATGCTGTTCGCCCGCTTCATGCCCATCATCGGTACGCTGGCTATCGCCGGCTCGCTGGCCAAGAAGGGTAAGGTCGCCGAGAGCGCCGGTACCCTGTCTACCACCAACGGCATGTTCGTATTCCTGCTCGTGTTCATCGTTCTGCTGATCGGTGCCCTGAGTTTCTTCCCGGCTCTGGCGCTTGGCCCCGTTGCCGAGTTCTTCCAGATGATTGCGTAAAGGAGGGCGCAGATTTATGGCTATGCAAAAAGACATGATGGGCCGCGCGGTCCGCGACTCGTTTGCCAAACTGGATCCTCGCGTCCAGATTCAAAACCCGGTCATGTTCCTGGTGTGGCTTTCCGCCGTCATGACCTCCGTCCTGGCCGTCGCTTCCATCTTCGGTGTGCAGGACGCGGGTGTGCCCACCTACTATGTGGTCGCCATCGCGGTCATCCTGTGGCTCACCGACCTGTTCTCGAACTTCGCCGAGGCGCTTGCCGAGGGCCGCGGTAAGGCTCAGGCCGATTCCCTGCGTGCGGCCAAGAAGGATGTCGAGGCCCATCGCATCGAGTCCGTTAAGGACAAGGAACACTTCACCGTCGTTCCCGGCACCGAGCTTACGCGCGGCGACCTGGTGATCGTACGCGCCGGCGAGCAGATTCCCGGCGATGGCGACGTCATCGAGGGCGCTGCCTCCGTTGACGAGTCCGCCATCACCGGTGAGTCCGCCCCCGTGGTCCGCGAGGCCGGCGGCGACCGCTCTGCCGTTACCGGCGGTACCGCGGTGCTGTCCGATTGGATCATCGTCAAGATCTCCAGTGAGCCCGGCCAGAGCTTCCTGGACAAGATGATCGCGATGGTCGAGGGTGCCGCGCGCAAGAAGACCCCTAACGAGATCGCTCTGGAGATCTTCCTGGTGGCCCTCTCCATCGTCTTTATCCTGGTCACGCTGGCCCTGTATTGTTACTCCTGCTTCTCGGCCGGTCTTAACGACATGGTCAACCCCACGGCCGTGACCACGCTCGTGGCACTGCTCGTGTGCCTGGCTCCCACTACCATCGGCGCCCTTCTGTCCGCCATCGGCATCGCCGGCATGAGCCGTCTGAACGAGGCCAACGTGCTGGCCATGTCCGGCCGCGCCATCGAGGCCGCCGGCGACGTCGACATCCTCATGCTCGACAAGACCGGCACCATCACCCTGGGTAACCGCCAAGCCGCCGAGTTCATCCCGGTCGATGGCGTCGATCCCGCGGAGCTGGCCGATGCCGCCCAGCTTTCCTCGCTGGCCGACGAGACCCCCGAGGGTCGTTCCATCGTCGTGCTCGCCAAGGAGCAGTTCGGTCTGCGCGGTCGCACGCTCGAGGATAAGGGTATGGAGTTCATCCCCTTCACCGCGGCAACGCGCATGTCCGGTGTGAACTACGAGGGCAATGAGATCCGCAAGGGCGCTGCCGATTCCGTGCGCACCTATGTGGAGGCAGCTGGCGGCGTGTTCTCCCAGGAGTGCGACGAGGCCGTCGAGCGCATCGCCAAGGCCGGCGGCACCCCGCTGGTCGTGACCAAGAACTGTCGCGTGCTGGGCGTTGTGTACCTCAAGGACATCATCAAGTCCGGCGTTAAGGAGAAGTTCGCCGACCTGCGCAAGATGGGCATCAAGACCATCATGGTGACGGGCGACAACCCGCTCACCGCCGCGGCAATCGCCGCCGAGGCCGGCGTTGACGACTTCCTGGCCGAGGCCACCCCTGAAGGCAAGCTCGAGAAGATCCGCGAGTTCCAGCGTGAGGGGCACCTGGTCGCCATGACCGGTGACGGCACCAACGACGCGCCCGCTCTGGCCCAGGCCGACGTCGCCGTGGCCATGAACACGGGCACCCAGGCTGCCAAGGAGGCCGGCAACATGGTCGACCTCGACTCCAGCCCCACCAAGCTCATCGAGGTCGTGCGTATCGGCAAGCAGCTGCTCATGACCCGCGGTTCGCTCACGACCTTCTCGGTGGCCAACGACATGGCGAAGTACTTCGCTATCATCCCGGCCCTGTTCTCGCCGATCTACCCGGGCCTTGGCGCGCTCAACATCCTTGGTCTGGCAAGCCCGCTGTCCGCGGTTCTTTCGGCCATCATCTATAACGCGCTCGTTATCGTCGCGCTGATCCCGGCCGCGCTGAAGGGCGTTAAGTACCGCGAGGTCCCGTCCGGACAGCTGCTGACCCACAACCTGCTCGTGTGGGGTCTGGGCGGCATCGTTGCCCCGTTCGTATTCATCAAGCTCATCGACATGCTGCTCGCGTTCTGCGGCATTATGTAAGTGGAGGTTTGTATGTTCAAAGGTGTTGCATCGCGCGCACTGGGCGTGTTCGCGCTGTTTACCGTTGTCTGCGGCCTGGGCTATACGCTCGTCGTGACCGGCATCGCCCAGGTTGCGTTCCCGTACCAGGCGAACGGATCGCTCATTACGGTCGACGACAAGATCGTGGGCTCCGAGCTGATCGGCCAGAACTTCGAGGATGAGGACCACATGTGGGGCCGCATCCAGAACGTGACTATCGTCGAGGGGGAGGACGGTGGGCTCATGGCCTACGGCACCCCGTCCAATTTGTCCCCGGCGAGTGAGGAGTACCGGCAGCTTGTGGACGCGCGCGTCGAGAAGATTCGCGCCTCCAACCCCGATGCCGATATGGACGCTGTGCCCGTCGACCTGGTGACGCGTTCCGGCTCAGGCCTCGACCCGGAGATCTCCCCCGATGCCGCCGAGTACCAGGTCCCGCGCCTGGCGAAGGCCACGGGCAAGAGCGAAGGCGAGGTGCGCGAGATCATCGCCCAGTGCACCAAGGGCCGTTTCCTCGGCGTCTTCGGCGAGCCCACGGTCAACGTGCTCAAGGTGAACCTTATGCTGGACGGCGCACTGTAGGTGAGGGAGTGGCGGATGAGGGCATGACTGACTATCTGAGCCCTCAATTCCACTCCGCCCATCAGTTGCGGTGGAATACGGACTGTTTTGCCTGTCAAAAGTCTTATCTACTCCGTATTCCACCGCAACTTTTTTGTGAGGGTCGGGATTGAAGGTGGGGAGTGCGAGCGAGTGCGAATGCGGCGGATACTGATACGATAGGTACGTTAGCAACTGCCGCCGAGCGGCTCAAACGAAAGGAAGCCTGTATGGAGTCATCTGCCTACCCGATGCTCTTTAGCCCGATCAAGGTCGGTACGACCGAGGTCAAGAACCGCGTCTTTATGCCGCCGGTGTCCACCAACCTGGCCGATCACGGCTATGTGACCGACGACTTGGTCGATCATTACCGTGCCCGCGCCAAGGGCGGCGTGGGCCTCATCATTACCGAGGTCGTGACGGTCGAGCCCACCTATACCTATCTGCCGGGTGACATGTGCTGCTACGACGACACGTTTATCCCCGGCTGGGAAAAGCTCGCCGCAGCCGTCCACGAGTACGGCTGCAAGATCATGCCGCAGCTCTTCCACCCCGCCTACATGGCCTTTAACATTCCGGGCACGCCGCGCCTGATCGCTCCGTCCTTTGTGGGCCCGTCCTATGCCCGCGAGGCGCCGCGCCCCATCACGGTCGATGAGATTCACGAGCTCACGCATCAGTTTGGCGACGCTGCCGTGCGTATGCAGAAGGCCGGTGTCGATGGCGTCGAGGTCCATGCGGCGCACGCCCACGGTATGCTCGGCGGCTTTTTGACTCCGCTCTATAACAAACGCACCGACGAGTACGGCGGCTCGCTCGACGCCCGCATGCGCTTCTTGCTCGAGGTCATCGCCGAGATTCGCGAGCGCTGCGGCAAGGACTTCATCATCGACGTCCGTATCTCGGGCGATGAGTACACCGATGGCGGCCTGACCCTCAACGACATGATCTACGTCTCGCGTCGCCTGGAGAAAGCCGGCGTCGACATGATCCACGTGTCGGGCGGTACTACCATCAAGCGCGGCTCCGCGATTCCCGCCGCCGGTACGCAGCAGGCCTCGCATGCCGCCTGCTCGCGTGAGATCAAGAAGCATGTGAACATTCCCGTCGCCACGGTCGGCCGCATCAACGAGGCATGGATTGCCGAGGAGCTGATCGAGGACGGTGCTGCCGATATCTGCATGATGGGCCGCGCCAATCTGTGCGATGCCGAGTTCTGCAACAAGGCTGCTGCCGGCAACGCCGACGACATCCGCCCCTGCATCGGTTGCCTGCGCTGCCTGAACGGCATCATGTTCGGCAAGCGCATCTCCTGCACCGTCAACCCGGACGTGGAGCGCGACGAGGCTGGCTACGAGCCTGCCGCCGAGGCCAAGAACGTACTCGTTGTGGGTGCTGGTCCTGCGGGTATGGAGGCAGCCTACATTGCCGCCAAGCGCGGTCATAACGTGGTGCTCGTGGATAAACAGGACGAACCGGGTGGCGAGATGCGCATCGCGGCCGTGCCGCCGGCAAAGCAGGAGCTCACCCGCGTGATCAAGTACCAGTATCGCCGCCTGGCCGAGGCGGGCGTGAAGTGCATATTTGGCACCGAGCTTACTGCCGAGGACATTCAGCGCGACTACGCGGGTTACGAGGTTGTCCTGGCTTATGGCGCCGAGCCCATCGCTCCGGCCTTCATGCAGGGCTTTAAGCAGGTTATGACGGCCGACGACCTGCTGGGCGGCAAGGCTTTCCCGGGTAAGAAGATCGTCATCGTGGGCGGCGGCACCGTCGGTTGCGAGACGGCAGATTACCTGGCCCCGCTGGTCAACGACCTGTCGCCGGCCAACCGTGATGTCACTGTTATCGAGATGACCAAGACGCTCGCCGCCAACGAGGGTGGTGCCGGTCGCGCGGTTCTCATCACGCGCATGCTCTCCAAGGGCGTTCACGTGCTGACCGAGGCCAAGGTGACCGAGATTACCGAGGACACTATCAGCTACGAGAAGGATGGCGAGGTCCACACCATCGCCGATGCCGATACGCTGGTGCTTGCCATGGGCTATCGTCCCAACACCAAGTTGGCCGACGACCTTGCCGCCGCTGGCGTTGCTGTCCACGTGCTGGGCGACGCCAACAAGTGCGGCAATATCCGCGACGCCATTGGCGATGGCTACAAGGTTGCCTGCGAGCTCTAGTCGCTCCCTTGGTGCATGGGAGTCAGGTTAGTTTGCACCAAGTTGATGCATGTAAACCTGATTCCATTGCGCCAGTCGATAGCAAAACACGGCGGCCGCCCCGTTTTGGGACGGCCGCCGCTTGCGTTTTATCAAAGAAAGATCATTGTCGAGCCTTAAATGCCTTTTGTCTGTGCGACTTCCGCAATCATGTTGCGGTTGTACACCAGATGCAAATACATCGCGTCGTGCGCTACGGTGGGGTTGCGCGTGGCGATGGCGTCGGCCACGCCACGGTGAGTGCGGATGGTCTCCTCGACGAGGTTGCCGCCATCCCAGGGCGGCTTCATGGAGTAGCGCCCGTACGCATCGAATTGCTCCTCTCATAGATGTGCGGCACAAAGAGCTCCGAGTTCATGCGAGCTCGGGGCTCGTTTCGTTTGGATTGCAGATGTATTGACAGGCGAAAACAGTCTGCGTCCGATACTGAGCCATACGAAAGCGAAATTATGCGTCTTAATTCCGTACGCAAATCAAGACGAAAACCGTTTACGTCTTGGATAAATCAGTACGCAAACGGTTTTCGTCTTATAATACGGTCATGAATAGTACGAAACGAAGAGGTTGTGCATATGGTTGTTAGAGAGAGCCCTACAGTCGAATATAAGGAAAGCGTTACGCCGACGTTTCTTAAAACGGTGAGTGCCTATGCAAACTACGGGACGGGCAAGATTGAGTTTGGCGTTGATGACGAGGGCGTGGCTGTCGGCCTTGCGGATCCGGTCGCAGAGTGTCTCCGCATCGAGAACATGATTAATGACAGCTTGGACCCCGCTCCCCGTTACACGCTCGAGCCCGATGAGAAACACGGGACCGTAATCCTTACGGTTTATGAGGGCCAGGACAAACCCTATCGAAGCAAGGGAAAGGCCTACAGGCGAAACGATTCGGCAACAGTGGAGGTCGACCGGTTTGAGTATGGCAGGCTGACGCTCGAAGGCAGCAACGTAACGTTCGACGCGCTCACGTCGGCTCGCCAGGACTTGAGTTTTCACACGCTCGAGCATAAGTGTGTTGAACATCTCGGCATTTCTGAACTAACGTCGGATATTATGCGCACGCTTCGCTTGCTCGGCAAGGACGGCTATACCAACGCTGCGGCGATTTTGGCGGATAAGAATGATTTTCCGGGCATCGATTGCGTCCGTTTTGGTGATACCGAGGATGTGATCTTGGATCGCGAAGCGGCGACAAATGTATCCGCAATTGAGCAGGTGGACAGGGCGGTAGCTATGTTTGCACGCTACTACCGTTATGAGCGTATCGAAGGGATGGAGCGCGTCCAAACCGATCGAATTCCTCTCGAGGCGTTTCGCGAAGCTGTCGCAAATGCTTTGGTGCATCGGACGTGGGACGTTCGAGCGAACGTTCAAATTGCCCTGTACGATGATCGCGTCGTTGTGACCTCTCCTGGATCGCTGCCCGCCGGTTTGACGACGGAACAATACCTGTATGGGCAGATATCCGTGCTCAGAAACCCCATCGTTGCAGAGGCCTTCTTAAAGCTGGATTACATCGAGAAATTTGGTACGGGAATCGCGCGCATTAGACGTGCCTATCGCGATTCGATCAATCAACCAATTTTTGATGTTCGCGGCGGCATGGTGGCCGTCACATTGCCCGTTACCGATGCCCTTGAAGGGTCCGAGGAAGAGGTCCAGGTTCTCAAAGCCTTGTCGGGCGGTCGAATTATGTCGCGAAGCGAGATTGAAAAACAGACGGGGCTGAGCCGCATGCGGACGTTGGCGGCACTCGAGTCTCTGCTTGAACGGAATGCAATCGTAAGGCAGGGAACCGGGCGGGCCACGAAATACGAGCGCTCATAGTCAAAAAGAGCCATGGTACAAGACGGACTCCAAGCCAGCGTTGGCTTGGGGTCCGTTATATCCCGGATGGTAACGGGCCGATTATTGTCAAGTTATAGCAAAGTATAGCGACGTACAGCAAAGTATAGTGAGATATAGCAAGCCGTATAGCGCGCCTTGATTATCAACCGTCCGTATTTCACAGCAACTTACAACAGGCTCGAGGTACCAATTTGGGGTGCAGTAGTGCTGCGCCACGAAAAGGGCCTATCTACTACGTTTAAGCCGCAGGGGTCAACCATAGTCGGCTTTTTCGAAAATCGACAAGCTGTCTACCTGCGGTTTTGTTTTCACAGTTTTCGGTATGGCCGAGGCTATCCGTGTTAACGTAGTAGATGGGCCACTTTTGTGACAAGGGGGCCGATCTTCGGGCCAGGGTAGCTAAAAGAGCCCCGTCCCAAAAAGACTGATTGGGAGCCGGGGCGTGTCGATGCGATAGTATTACGTGGTGAAATTCGACAAACCGTGAGCTTCATCCGAGGGCTTTATGGAACAACACCAGCATAATCAGAGCCTGCAAGACCAGGCATACAACGCATTGCGCTCCAAGATCATCTATGCCGAGCTCAAACCCGGCACGCGCCTTTCGGCGATTGGTCTGGAAAAGGAGACGGGAATCGGGCGCACGCCCATTCGCGAATCCTTTGTGCGCCTGCGTGAGCAGGAGCTGGTGGAAACGCGTCCCAAAAGCGGCACCTACGTCTCTAAGATCAGCATGGAGCGCGCCGAGAACGCCTGTTTCTTGCGCGAGAAACTCGAGCGAAGCGTACTCATTAAATGCTGCTCGGCCGCCACGTCCGAGCAAAAGCATCGGCTCGAGCAGATTCTTGCCGAGTCCGAGTCGCTCGACCATAGCGAGACGCGTCGCTTTTTTGATCTGGACAACCTGTTCCATGAGACGTGTTTCGTGATTGCCGGTCGTCACATGCTGTGGGATTGGATGAAGAGCGTCAACACGCATTTTGAGCGATACAACTGGTTGCGTATGGTGTCGCAGGATTTGGATTGGGAGCCGATTCGTCGGCAGCATCGCCGGATTCTCGAGGCCATTAAGAGGGGCGATACCGACGCGGCGAGCTATCTGCCAGAGACACACCTGCACCTGATGCCCGAAGAGCAAGGTCCGGTTATCGCCTTGCATCCCGACTACTTTGAGCTGCCTAAAGACTCGTCAGTCTAGTCCATCATCGCATCTGCTCGAGGCGCAAAAACGATGCCGCTCACCTACAGCGTTTTGCAACCGAGAATGTTAAAAAATGCCTAAAATGGCTCAGACTGCCGACATTGGGAAACGGGGTGCGCTATGGCGCAGATGAGAATCAGGGACATTGCCGTCGAGGCGGGCGTGAGTCCGGCCACGGTCTCGCGCTATCTCAATAACCGCCCCGGGCAGATGACCGAGGAAACCCGCGCTCGCATCGCGGCGGTTATCGAGCGCACTGGCTATCGCCCACGTGCCGCCGCACGCAATCTACGCAGCTCACGCACCAACCTCATCGGCGTGATTCTGGCCGACATCGCCAACCCGTTCTCGAGCGCAATGCTCGAAGGGCTTTCCGCCAGTGCCGCCGCGCGCGGCTGCTCGCTTATGACGGCCATTAGCGGCAACGACCCCGCCAAGGAGGCAGAGTCGCTCACCAGACTTATCGATGCCGGCGTGGACGGCCTGGTCGTCAATACCTGCGGAGGCAACGACGAGGCGATCGCCGCGGCAGCGGGACGACTGCCCGTTGTACTGCTCGACCGCGATGTTGCCGACGGCGGCATCGACTTGGTGACGTCCAACAACCGCGAGCTGGTCGCCGGCTTGGTAGACGGCTTGGGTGGCCCTGGCCGGGGGAGGGCCCCAGCGAGCGCCTGTGCCTGCTCATCGAGGCAAGCGACGACAGCCCCGTCCATCGCGAGCGCGCCGAGGCCTTTGTCGACGAGCTTTCGCACCGCGGCCTTGCCGGCGAGGTTATCACCTTGGCCGATGGCGGTACCACGGGCGTCGGCTGCTTGGATGAGACCATCCGCGGCTATGCAGGCAAAAAGCTCGGCCTTATCGCCGTTAACGGCCTGGTTTTCCTGCGTCTGACCGAGGCGCTAGCACAGCTGGGGCCCTCGTTGCCGGCTGGGCTCAAGATCGCGACATTTGACGATTACCCCTGGAACCACGTGCTCTTTGGCGGCGTGACCACGGCCGCGCAGGATACCCTTACCATCGCCGAGCGCGTAGTCGAGCGTCTGTCCGAGCGCATCGACGTCGTTACCACTACGGTAGGCGATGCCGCAAAGCTCGCCCCCAAGCGCATCGAGATCCCCGGCCACATCGAACACCGCGCATCGACCTTGCGCTAGTCGCCCGTCCGAGTCGGTCTGTTCGTGCTTGGCACCCGCCTGTTCGCACACGTTTTTTGAGCGCTTGATACGCTTTAACCCTGCGGAAACATTTTTCTGCGATAGTATCTGCGATATAGACCAGTCGAAACCCGCCCGAAAGAAAGGGGAGCGACATGAACCAGCAGAACATCGATTACGTACTCCGCTCCGTAGAGCAGCGTGATATCCGCTTTGTGCGTCTGTGGTTTGTCGACATTCTCGGCCGCCTCAAGAACTTTGCCATTAGCCCCGAGGACCTCGAGGTCGCTTTTGAGGAGGGTATTGGCTTTGACGGCTCCGCTATCGAGGGCTTTGCCACGCCCGAGGAAGCCGACATGCTGGCGTTCCCCGATGCTTCGACCTTCCAGATCCTGCCGTGGCGCCCGAGCCACAACGGCGTCGCCCGCGTGTTCTGCGACGTGTGCACTCCCGATCGCAAGCCGTTTGCCGGCGATCCGCGCGATGCCCTGCGCCGCATGTTCCGCAAGGCCGAGAAGGCCGGCTACCTGCTCAATGTGGGTGCCGAGCTGGAGTATTACTACTTCCCCGACGAGCACACCCCCGAGCCGCTCGACAACGTGGGCTACTTCGATCTTTCGGTGAGCGATGCCGCTCGCGACCTGCGTCGCAACACGGTCCTCACGCTCGAGAAGATGTCCGTGCCCGTGGAGTACACCTTCCACGCTGCCGGTCGCTCGCAGCACGGTATGAGCCTGCGCCATGCCGAGGCCCTGAGCATGTCCGACGCCATCACCACGGCCAAGCTCATCATTAAGCAGCAGGCCTACGAGAGCGGTTGCCACGCCTCCTTTATGCCCAAGCCGTTGGCGGGTGAGGATGGCAGTGCTATGTTCCTGTGCCAGTCGCTGTTCGACCACGACGGCAACAACGTCTTTTGGGGCGAGGACGACGAGAAGTACCACCTCTCCGATATCGCCAAGCACTACATGGCCGGCATCCTGGCGCACGCGCGCGAGATCAGCGCTATCACTAACCCCACGGTCAACTCGTATAAGCGCATCACCACGGGTGGCGACTCCGTGCCGCAGTACGCCACGTGGGGCCTGCGCAACCGCGCGAGCATGGTCCGCATCCCGGTCTACAAGCCCGGCAAGCAGCTGTCCACGCGCATCGAGCTGCGCAGCCCCGACCCCATGGCCAACCCGTACCTGGTCAACGCCGTCACGTTAGCGGCCGGTCTGGACGGTATCGAGCGCAAGCTGGAACTCCCGCCCGAGGCAACTGCCGAGACGCTCAAGCTTACCGACCGTCAGATGGTCGAGGCCGGCTACACGCCGCTGCCGCGCTCGCTCAAAGAGGCACTCGACGTGTTTGAGGACTCGCAGTTTATGAAGGATGCCCTCGGCGAGCACATCCACAGCTTCTTCCTCAAAAAGAAGCGCGCCGAGTGGCATAAGTTTGAGTCTACGATCACCGAGTGGGAGATCAAGCACTACCTGGCGAACTCCTAATCACGCTGGCTTGTTCCAGTACGATTGAGCTCATTTCTTTGGAGGCCGATATGTCCGAAAAGAGTGCCCTGTTCATGGCGCGCACGACGCGCTTCCACGAGTTTGCCCGCAGCTTGACGACCACCCTGGGTGTCGAGGTGAGCCTGGCAACCCCCGATTCGCCGACTGCGGCGCACGACTTTGACCTGCTGATCCTCGATTCCGATGGCATCCGCAGCGATCGCATCGATCAGATTGCCAAATGGCTCGACGATCGCGGCGGCGTTCCCATGCTGGTGATCGTCGACGACGAGGCGCTCGGTACCCTGCGCCTGCCCAATCACGCGCATGCCGACTTTGTATGCCCCACGGCGACGCCCAACGAGCTCAAGGCTCGCGCGCAGCGCCTGATGGGCGAGGAGGAGACCGTCACCGCCGACGATGTGCTCAATATCGATAACCTCGAGATCAACCTGGCTACCTACCAGGTGACACTCGATAACGAGCCCATCGACCTGACGCTGATGGAGTACTCGCTGCTGAGCTTTTTGGCGACGCACCCCAACCGCGCCTACAGCCGCGAAGTGCTGCTGCACCGCGTGTGGGGCTTTGAGTACTGCGGCGGCACGCGTACCGTCGACGTGCACATCCGACGCATCCGCTCCAAGGTGGGCCCGCAGATTGCGGCGCACATCACCACCGTCCGCGGCGTGGGCTATCTGTTTAAGGACTAGATTTCCACCACAAAGGGGACAGGCACCTTTGTGGCGGTTTTGACGCATGTGTGGACCTCTTTTGGGCCTGCGGTAGAACTTAAGCCTTCCTAAAAGATTGCGTTCTCATACACTTGCGCCCGCATATTGGGGTACAACTCAACGTGAACAATGATGGCCCGCCACGTGTTTGGCGGGCCTTTGGTTATTTGACGAAAGGATCGCAGCTATGAGCGAGAACGATTCCCAGCGTCCCCAGGATGTTGGCAATGCCAGCGAGACTCAGCAGCAGCCGCGCGTGCAGGTGGAGTCGACGCCTGCCGGCAGCAACATTCCCTACGTGCAGGCCTATGACACACAGACCGGCCAGCCGCTGGGCGGTCAGCAGGTTGTAAACAAGCACACGGTGGTCAAGACCAAGACCAAAAAGCTGCCGATCTTTATTACGGCACTCGCCGGTTGCGCCTGTGGCGCCCTGCTGGTCATTGCGCTCATTATGAGCGGTACGCTCGATATCGGTGGCGGCAAGAATGCCGTGACGGCGGGCGCTTCGGGTTCGTCGACGCAAAAGATTACGATCGACTCCGAGGACACCACGTTGGCCGAGGCCGTTTCTGCCAAGGCCCTGCCCTCCGTCGTTTCCATCACCGCCACGTCGAGCGGCGGCCAGAATGGCTCGCTTTCGCAGTCTGCCGACGAGTCGAACAACTCGGGCAGCGTCGGTTCGGGCGTGGTGCTCGATACCGAGGGCCATATCCTCACCAACAACCACGTGGTCGATGGCTATGACCAGTACGTGGTGACCATGGACGACGGCACCACCTACGAGGCCGAGTTCGTGGGCAACGACGCTTCGAGCGACCTGGCCGTCATCAAGCTCAAGGACGCCGACGCCTCCAAGCTCACGCCGATTGAGATCGGTGATTCCTCCAAGCTCAACGTGGGCGAGTGGGTCATGGCGATCGGCTCGCCCTTCGGCAACGAACAGTCTGTCTCCACCGGTATCGTCTCGGCGCTGTATCGCTCCACGGCCATGAGCTCTACCAGCGGCAACACCATCTATGCCAACATGATCCAGACCGATGCCGCCATCAATCCGGGCAACTCCGGCGGCGCGCTCGTCAACGACAATGGCGAGCTTGTGGGTATCAACTCGCTTATCGAGAGCTACTCGGGCTCCAGCTCGGGCGTGGGTTTTGCCATTCCGGTTAACTACGCCAAGAACATTGCCGACCAGATCATCGACGGTAAGACGCCGGTGCATCCGTACATGGGCGCTACGCTTTCGAGCGTCAATGCGCTTAACGCCCGCACCAACAAGTTGAGCACCGATAGCGGCGCGTATGTGGCGAGCGTCGTTGAGGATGGTCCTGCCGCCAAGGCCGGCATCCAGGAGGGCGATGTCATTACCAAGCTGGGCGACGACGAGATCACGAGTGCCGACGGCCTGATCATCGCGCTGCGCAGCCACGAGGTGGGCGAGAAGGTCGAGATCACGCTCGTGCGCGGCAAGGAAGAGAAAAAGGTCACCGTCGAGCTGGGCTCCGACGAGGAGCTGCAGAACCAGCAGCAGAACGACAGCGCAACCGACACTGGCAACGGCGGTATTACCGATGAGCAGCTGCGCCAGTACCTGGAGGAGCTGCTCGGCCAGCAGGGCCAGGGTCAGGGCAACGGCCAGGGTTTCTAACGAACCGTATTGCACATATCGAAGCCAGAGGGGACTGTCCCGCCAACGCGGGACAGTCCCTCTTTTCCTATTGATTCGTTGGGGACGGAGGAAAACGGATCATGTAGAAACGGCAAGGGCATGGTTTGATCGCGCGATCCACTCCGGTCTGGCGGCTGCCGATTCGGTGCGGTTTGAAAGGGCTGTTCGGCCTCATTGTGACCGGTGGTACTCTAGTATCCGTTTGAAATCGAGCGAAGGAGTGCCGCTATGGAGCAATCGAGCCTGTTTGGTGACGGTGTGGATATCGATACCAAAACGCCCGCGAGCGCGGATGCCGCTGCATCGGCCGCCGCCCATGCCCAGGCCTCCGCGCGCGCGGCCGAGCTGCGCCACGAGCTCGATTACCACGCCTATCGCTACTACATGCTCGACGCGCCCGAGATCACGGACGCCGCCTTCGACAAAATGCTCGTTGAGCTGCAGGAGATCGAGGCGGCCTATCCCGACCTGGTGACGCCCGACAGCTATACCCAGCGCGTGGGCGGATACGTGAGCGAGCAGTTTACGCCGGTCACGCACATGGCACGCATGTATTCCATGGACGATGCCATGGATCTGGACGAACTTGACGCGTGGCTCCAGCGCACCGAGGATGCCCTCGGTGCCGGTAGCGTCACCTATACCTGCGAGCTTAAGATCGACGGCCTGGGCGTGGCCCTTACCTACCAAAACGGCACCTTCGTACGCGCCGCCACGCGCGGCGACGGCACCACGGGCGAGGACGTGTCGCTCAACGTGCGTACCATCAAGGATGTGCCCATGCACCTGTCCGAGGCGGCGCTCGCCCACATGGGCGCCGACCGCGAGCGTACCATCGAAGTGCGCGGCGAGGTCTACATGCCCAAGGGCAGCTTTGTGCGTCTGAACGACGAGGCCGATGCCGAGGGCCGCGACCCCTTCGCCAACCCGCGCAACGCCGCCGCCGGATCGTTGCGCCAGAAGGATCCCAAGGTCACGGCACGTCGCGACCTGGCCACCTTTATCTATGCCATCGCCGATACCGATCCGCTGCACGTCCACAGCCAGCGTGAGTTTCTCGACTGGCTGCGCAGTGCCGGCTTTAGCGTCAACCCCAACGTGGCACGCTGCGCCACGCCGGCCGAGGTCCACGAGTTCTGTGCCCAGGCCCTCGAGCATCGCGGTGACCTGGACTACGACATCGACGGCGTGGTCGTAAAGGTCGACAGCTTCCAACAGCAGCTCGACCTGGGCTTTACCGCCCGTGCGCCGCGTTGGGCCATCGCCTTTAAGTTCCCGCCCGAGGAAAAGCAGACCGTCCTGCGCGAGATTCGCATCCAGGTGGGCCGCACCGGTGTGCTCACGCCGGTCGCTGAGTTCGACCCGGTGACGGTCGCCGGCTCCACCATCGCGCGCGCCACGCTGCACAACATCGACGAGATCCGCCGCAAAAACGTGCGCGAGGGCGACACCATCATCGTGCACAAGGCGGGCGACGTGATTCCCGAGGTCGTGGGTCCGGTGCTCGACAAACGCCCGGCCGATTCGGTCGACTGGCACATGCCCGAGGTCTGCCCCGTGTGCGGCAGCCCCGTGGTGCACGAGGACGGCGAGGTGGCCTACCGCTGCGTGTCCATCGACTGCCCCGCACAGCTCAAGGAGCGCCTGCTCCACTGGGTGAGCCGCGGTTGCATGGACGTGGACGGCCTGGGCGACGAAATCGTCGACAAGATGATCGCCGCCGGCCTTATCCACGATGTCGCGGACTTCTACCAGCTCACAGTCGACGACATCGCCGGCTTGGACACGGGGCGCACCTATGCCAGCTTCAACAGCAAAAAGGGCGTCAAGAAGGGCGACCCCATTCCGGTAGGCCTCAAGACGGCCGAGAAAATCATCGCCGAGCTCAATAAGTCCAAGAGCCAGCCACTCGGTCGCGTGCTGTTTGCCCTAGGCATCCGCCACGTGGGCAAAAGCGTGGGCGAGGTCATCGCCGAGCGATTCCTGTCGATTGACAAGCTCATCTTGGCGAGCGAAGAGGATATCGCCGAGTGCGAGGGCATCGGTCCCAAGATTGCGGCGAGCGTCAAGCAGTTCCTGGCCGTGCCCGAGAACCTCGCCGTGCTGGAGCGCTTGCGTCAGGCGGGCCTGTCGCTCGAGGTCGACTTGGGCGCCGCGCATGCACAGGCCGCAGCCGACGCTGGCGTGGCGGGCGAGCTTGCCGACGCACAGCCGCTTGCGGGTCTGACCTTCGTGCTCACCGGCACGCTCGTCAACCGCACGCGCGACGAGGCGGGTGCGGCGCTCAAGGTGCTCGGCGCTAAGGTTTCGGGCAGTGTGTCAAAGAAGACGAGTTATCTGGTCGCCGGCCCCAAAGCGGGCTCCAAGCTTACCAAGGCCGAGCAGCTGGGTGTACCCGTACTGGACGAGGCGGCACTTGAACAGATTTTGGCGACGGGTAGGGTCCCGGAGACATAATGATTTGTTGAGGAACTGCGCAGAGGCTCAGTTCCTCAACATCTCCTTATAGTGTTTGCCTGTTCAATTTCGATATCGTTTCCCTCGTATGATCCAGATGCGTCTACCGAGTCAAAGCGTGAGTAGGAAACTCTTGTCCCAACTTTGATTTGGGAAAGCTTGTCTTTGATTCGGCCAGATGAGGGGAATGTAATCCGGGTTTGCTTTCCAGCGTCGGTGTAGCGGGGACTGTTGTCTGTTTGGATTACGAGTTCCGTTCCCTCAATAGAATGAACGCTGCCGGCTCCAAAGACAAGGTAATCATCTCCTCCGCTATAGCGGGCTCTATCTGTGCATGAAGAAACGGATGCAAACATAGCGAAAATCACCAATATCGTAACCAGGGCAAAGGCCGTGGTGCCATAGCATTTTGATGGTGCCATCCGGTCTACCAAAAGACTGTTCCGTTCAATTTGACCATATTGGGCGTTGCATAGTTAATCGCTCGGGGATAAGTGTTCCATCCGTCGAATACTTCGAGCCACTGCAGTTCGATGCCAGAGCTTCCATTACGCCCAGTAAAATAGCCAGTTACCGTGACTGTATGACCTGATAGCTCGACGGATCCTTCACTGTTTCGGCTGTTGATCCACATATGATACAAGCCGATATTCCCTTGATCGATAGTTGCTCTGTACTGAGCGAATTGAGGCTGATAACCGAAAAATTGAGTATTAAGTGCTCTACCCTTTTGAGCGGCAAGACTTTTAAACGGAACAATTCCATCTGGGATGATCGTTCTTCCGTACTCGACGCCCTGATCATTGGTCTTATACGTTGTTGTGCCAGTGACGTTCCATATTTCTTTATAATAATCGGGATTAAATTGATTAGCGTTTGAACTGGTGAGACCGTAATGCATTGATACAGCGTACAAGGCAGAAACGACGCATGCATACTTATTAGTGCGGGCTTCAACTAATGATTCCGAGACTCTTCGGAACGGTATTCCGTTTAAATCGTCTATTTGGAAATGCAACATCAAGTCATCTTCATTGATAATGACTGCATCCCATGAAGTTGGGTTATTGCTTTGAGGTGCTATACCCTTTTCGGTGACAATCGGGACAGACCGTATATTGTTATAGTTGGTTACACAGTCTCTAGTTCCTGGCACCAAAGTTCCATATTCAATATCGTTGTACGAAATTAGTACGGTTGGGTTTGTGGCCTGTTGGCCGGAATAAGTTGAAATGGCGTTTGATAGAGAAGCTGAAATCGGAAGAATGGTATCGCCGAGGGTTATCTCCTTCAGAAGCCCAGGATATGATGCGTCAAGTATTAAATAACCGTAAGGGCTTCCTTCCCTTGTGACACTGATTTCATAGCCACAGATAAGGCCGATTTGTTGGCATACGGGAACGATTTGCTCGATCTCTAAGTTCGCGGATCCGTCGACGATGGGCAACAGGGAAAGCGCGTAGTCTTGTGCTAGGTCTGATGTAAAAGCGACGGATGAGTTTGAGTCGGCAGCGAATACTCTTGTTGGGCGTGACGCGGATAAGCCAATGATCGAGGCTAGGCCGAGAAGAAACGAGCGACGTGATTGAACTCTGGGCATAATGTCTCCTGCCTATGGGGGGCAATATGCTGTCATTTTATTTGCTACAAAATACAATCTAATTCGGATTAAGGTAAATGGATGGAATTGCTCGATAAATGGTAGTGATTAGCGGACCGGTATCGCGATCCTCGTCACATACGCTCCCGGATCGTCGCTGATGATGTCGTCGATGAGGGCGATTTCGCGCGAGGGACCGGCGGGGGACAGGTCGCGCTCGTGCATGTAATCGAGTAAGCGCTCATAGCGCGGGGCCGCCTGACCGTGCGTGCCGCGGAAGCTGACCGTCAGACACCGCGCGGCGGGACGTACTTCGACATCGCCCAGGTAATCGTCCGTGTCATCCAGCAGCAGAAAAACCTCGTCGTAGCCATCAAAGTCGCCGGCGGCAAGGCGTTCGGGCGCGATCCCGACGCCCAAGTTGCCCAGAAAGACAAAGGTCTCGTGCTGACCCTTCTGTAGCTGACGAATCTGCCATTCCAGCGCATATGCGTCGGTAGGGTTGACGCGTTCGCTCAGCACGGCGCAGTGAAGCTCGGGCGCATCGATTGTGCAAATGGTATCGAGCTCGGTGTTTAGGGCATCGTGCAGCAGGGCAAGTCGGTTATCGATCTTGCGCGACACGCGCTCCAGCTCGCTGCGCTTGCGCTCGATGAGCTCCTGCTGCTGAGCCAGCTGCCGCTGCATGAGGTTCACATCGCGCGTTGTCACAAACTCGCGGATTTGTGCGAGCGGCAAGTTGAGAACACGCAGGTGGCTGATGGTGTTGAGGGTGGAGAGCTGCCGCGATCCGTAGTAGCGGTACCCACTCGTCGGATCGACATATGCCGGTTCCAATAGCCCCATCTGTTCGTAATGGCGCAGTGTGCCCACGCTCAAATTGAGCAAGCGCGCCACCTCGCCAATGCGGAGCAGGCCCTCGGTGTGTTCGCTTGGCATGTCGGTCACAGGACCGCTCCTTTCGGTAAAACAGGGGAGAGGCGCTAGGCCTGCGTTGCCCCGCTACGCCATCAGCTTGTCAAAAGTTCCGCGGCGGTTGAGCACGGTAAATGCAATCACGCAGATGGCCGCCGACAGAATCGACCCGCACGGCGAGGCGATGCCCATGGGGAACAGCGTGTCGGAATAGGCGTTCGACAGCAGCCACGCGCCCGGCACGCGAATGAGCGCCACGGCCAGCACGTTGTGCGCAAAGCCGATGTAGCTCTTGCCATACGCGGCGAAAAAGCCACTAAAGCAAATGTGGATGCCGGCAAAGATTGCGTCGAAAATATAGCTGCGCATATAGCCGGCACCCGCCGTGACCACTGCAGCGTCCTTGGCAAAAAAGCCGATAAAAACCGGCGCCACCAGCCACATCAGCACCGTGATCAGGCAGCCGTACACCACCGAGATCGTCATGGCATCCTTGAGCACCTGACGCGCGCGGTCGCCCTTGCCCGCGCCGGCGTTTTGCGCCGTGAGCGCGCTGACGGTAGCGCCCATAGAACTCGGCACGATAAACAAAAAGCTGATCATCTTTTCGACCAGGCCCACGGCGGCGGCGTCGACCAGGCCGCGGTGGTTGGCGATGACGGTGATGAACATAAACGCCACCTGGATGCAGCCGTCCTGCACGGCCACGGGCACGCCGATCTTAAGAATGCTGCCGAGCACCTCGGGCTGGGGGCGCAGGTCGCTGCGCTTAACGTGGATGTTTGTGCGACGGCTCTTGAGCCACACGAGCGCGAGGGCCACGCTCGCCGTCTGCGCGGTCACCGTGCCGAGCGCCGCGCCCACGGGGCCGAGCCCCATGTGGCCGATAAACAGAAAATCAAGCGCGATGTTGATGATACATGCCACGCCGATCACGTACATGGGCGAGCGCGAATCGCCCAGCCCGCGAAAGATGGCCGAAAGAATGTTGTATGCGGCGATAAACGGAATGCCCATAAAGCAAATGCGCAGGTAGGCGGCGGTGCCTTCGACCGCCTCGGCCGGCGTGCCAATGAGCGCCACGATCTGCGGGCACAGTGCGAGCAAGATAGCGGCCAGCACCACCGAGACACCCATAAAGAGCGTGATGGTGTTGCCGATGGCGGTCTCGGCGCGGTCGAAGCGGCGCGAACCCACGGCGTGGCCGACGATGACCGTCGTTCCCATGGCCAGGCCCACGAGCGTCACGGTAATGATATAGAGCGTCTGCGCGCCGTTGCCCACGGCGGTGATGCCGGCGGCGCCGCTAAACTGCCCCATCATGTACAGGTCGGCCATGCCGTAGAGCATCTGCAAAAAGTACGAGAGCATATAGGGCAGGGCAAAGACCGCGATGGTCTTAAGGACATTGCCGCGTGTGAGGTCGTGTTCCATGGGCGGGGCTTTCTGGCTTGGTCTGTTTACGTACCAGTGTAGTGAAAACCCTACAACGATTGTAGAGTCAAGGTTTGTGTTGGCGGCGGGGCGAAAAAAGGTCACGCTCGTAATCATTTCCGTTGAATGCAGACATAAGCCGTACAAGCGTGGTGCCTGAGCTGGCCTTAAAGAAATCGATTTCGCATCACTTGACACTGTTGCCTGTCGCGCAATAATACATGCGTTTGCGAATGACGTTTGACGGAGATGATGATACGGGTGCGTAATCTCAAACTGTTGATGTCCTATCTCGGCGAATTCAAGCGCGATTTTATCCTTGGCGTGCTGTTCATCGCCGTCGAGACTGCGCTTGAGCTCTTTATTCCCGTGATCATGGCTAACATCATCGACGTGGGCGTGCCCGCGCGCGACACCGGCTACATCCTATTCCAGGGAGCACTCATGTTGGTGTGCGCGGCCGTGTCGCTTGTACTCGGCCTCGGCTATGCGCGTTATTCGGCACGTGTGGCAGTGGGCCTCGGCGCCAACCTGCGCGCCGCGGAGTACCGCAAGATCCAGACCCTCGCCTTCGGCAATCTCGATGAATACGAGACGAGCTCGCTGGTCACTCGCATGACCACCGACATCACCGTGATTCAAAACGCCGTAGGTAACGGCTTCCGCCCCATGGTGCGCGGGCCGGTAAATCTGATCATGGGCCTCGTCTACGCCTTTGCACTCTCGCGCGAGCTCGCGGCGGTCTTTGCCGTCATTCTACCGATGCTTGCCATCGTGCTCGGTATCATTACCGTGCGCGTGAGCCCGCTCTACCGCCAACTCCAGACCTCGATGGACCACCTCAACGGCGTGGTGCAAGAGGACCTTACCGCGGTGCGCGCTGTGAAGGCTTACGTGCGCGCCGAGCACGAGTGCGACAAGTTCGACACCGTCAATACCGAGCTCGCCGGCACGGCGACCAAGACCTTCGGCACCGCCGTGCTCAACCTGCCGGTGTTCCAACTCTCGATGTACGTGGCTGCGCTCTCTATTCTGTGGATTGGCGGCCGCATGATCATCGAAGGTCGCTTGGGCGTGGGCTCGCTTACGGGCTTTATGAGCTACGTGCTACTGATCATGAACTCGCTCATGATGATCTCCAACGTGTTTTTGCTGCTCACGCGCGCTCTCACGAGTGTGGGCCGTATCGCAGAGGTGCTCGATGAAGAGCCCGTTATCGCCAATCCTGTGGGAGACCTCGCGACTGCGACGCCAGCGGACGGCAGTATCGAGTTTCGCGACGTTTCCTTTAAATACCGCGCGGATGCAGCCGAGGATGTGCTCGAGCATATCGACCTTCGCATCGAGAACGGCTCGACGGTGGGCATCCTCGGCGGCACGGGTTCGGGCAAGAGCTCGCTTGTGCAGCTGATTGCGCGCCTGTACGACGCCACCGAGGGCGCCGTGCTTGTGGGCGGACGCGACGTGCGCGACTACGACCTGGCCGCCTTGCGCGACGCCGTGGGCATTGTGCTGCAAAAGAATGTGTTGTTCACGGGCACCGTGCGCGAGAACTTGCAGTGGGGCAATCCGCAGGCGTCGGACGATGAGCTCCTCGCGGCTTGCCGCGCGGCATGCGTGGACGAGTTCCTGGATCGCATCGGCGGGCTGGACGGCGAGTTGGGCCAAGGCGGCGCCGGTGTTTCGGGTGGCCAGAAGCAACGCCTGTGCATCGCGCGCACGCTGCTCAAGCATCCGCGCGTGCTCATTTTTGATGATTCCACCAGCGCGGTTGATATGGCGACCGACGCTAAGATTCGCGAGCACATCGCTCGGATTCCCGATACGACGGTGCTCATCATCGCCCAGCGCATCGCGAGCGTCATGGATGCCGATCGCATTGTGGTGTTGGACGACGGTCGTGTCCACGGCGTGGGCACGCACGGGGAACTGCTGGCGGGCGACAACATATACCAGGAGATTTACGCCTCGCAGATGGAGTTTGCGGGGAACGCGGACGCCGGCGACGGCAGCGACGATGAGTGCGCGAATGATCCGTTTTCTTCCGTCCCCAGCGGATCGCCCTTGGAAGGGGGTGTGCGCCATGCCTAAGACCGCAGCCCAAGCACGCCCGACCGACCTCAAACGCACTGTGCGCCGCCTGCTCTCCTACATGGGGCATGCCAAGTTCTCGTTGCTCGCGGTGGGTGTGCTTGCCTCTGTGGCCGCCATCGCGAGCCTTGCCGGTACCTACATGGTGCGCCCCATCGTCAACGGTTTGGCAACGGGCGGCGAGGAACTGCTCGCTAGGCAGGTTATCTTTACCGCTGCCATCTACGCCGCGGGCGTGCTCTCGGCTCTGGGCTACTCGCAGATCATGGTGCGCGCGGCCCAACGCGTGGTGTCCGATATTCGCCGCGACCTGTTTGTGCACATCCAGACGCTGCCGCTCAGTTACTTCGACGGCACGCGCTCGGGCGACATCATGAGCTTCTTTACCAACGATGTCGACACTGTCTCCGAGGCGCTCAACAACAGCTTTGCCAACGTGATTCAGGCCGCCATTCAGGTTGTGGGCACCACGGCCATGCTCATCATCCTCAACTGGCAGCTCACGATTATCACGCTCGTGTGCGATGTGGCCATTGTGCTGTACGCGCGCTACTCGGGCATGCATTCCAAGCGCTTTTTTGCCGCCCAACAGGCGTCGCTTGGCGACCTGGACGGATATATCGAAGAGATGGTCTCGGGCCAAAAGGTCATCAAGGTCTTTAATCACGAGCAGGCCAACGTGGCTGGTTTTGACGCGCGCAACCAAGAGCTGCGCCGCACCGGTGGTGCCGCGCAGGCTTACGCCAACTCGATGGTGCCCATGACCGTGGTGATCGGCTATGCCAACTACGCCATCGTCGCCGTGGCGGGCGGCATGCTCTGCATCAAGGGGCTCGCCGACGTGGGCGCGCTTGCAAGTTACCTGGTCTTTGTGCGTCAGGCCGCCATGCCCATCAACCAGTTCACGCAGCTGGGCAACTTTTTGCTCAACGCGCTGGCCGGTGCCGAGCGCCTATTTGCCGCCATGGACCTTAAGCCCGAGGTAGACGAGGGCTGCGTGGAGCTGGTGCAGACGGGCGACGCCGCGTGGGCATGGAAGATTCCCGAGGGCCAGGGCGTGGGCGCGTACGGGCACCTGCATGATGTGGCTGCCGTTGATGAGTCGGGCCGTGCGGTGGCTGCCGACGGCACCGAGCTCACGTGCGGCTTGGTCCCACTTGCCGGCGACGTGCGCTTCCATGCCGTGGACTTTTCCTACGTGCCAGGCACCCGTGTGCTCACGGATCTCAACCTGTTTGCCAAGCCGGGCCAAAAGATCGCCTTTGTGGGCTCCACAGGCGCAGGTAAGACGACCATCACCAACCTCATCAACCGCTTCTACGAGGTCGATGACGGCGAGATCACGTACGACGGCATTGACGTCAAGCACATTGCCAAGGCCAGCCTGCGCGGATCGCTCGGCATTGTGCTGCAGGACACGCACCTGTTTAGCGGCACCATTGCGCAGAACATCCGCTTTGGCAAGCTCGACGCGACTGACGAGGAGGTGCGCGCCGCAGCCGAGGGAGCCTGCGCGGATTCGTTTATGGACGGTGGA
>OCPP01000210.1_pt1 | contig 47398 bp, 41 predicted proteins | sample 1538211 | NCBI WGS metagenome assembly OCPP01 (sample SAMEA2580193, study PRJEB22360) | human gut metagenome | biome: human gut; feature: human-associated habitat; material: faeces | place: Denmark | collected 2008/2010
TCAAATGCGGTCTGACATCATGGTTTTAGACATTTAATATTTAATTTTAGTACAGCTTTGCACCAGCCGGAATGTGGTTATCAACCATCAGAAGATGAAGTTTTTCTTCGCCCTCTTCCTCATGAATTGCACTGAGAAGCATTCCACAAGATTCAATTCCCATCATGGCTCTCGGTGGCAGGTTGGTGATTGCAATTAAGGTCTTTCCAACCAGTTCTTCCGGCTCGTAATAAGCATGAATACCGCTTAAAATCGTACGATCTGTGCCTGTTCCGTCATCCAGAGTGAACTGTAACAGCTTCTTGGATTTCTTAACTGCTTCACATGCTTTTACCTTTACAGCTCTGAAATCAGACTTGCTGAAAGTATCGAAATCAACCATTTCTTCAAATAATGGCTCAACTTTTACTTTGGAAAAATCAATCTTCTCAACTGTTTTTTCAGCCTCTGCCGGAGCTGCTTCGGAAGTCTTGGAAGCTTTCTTGTCAGCGTCCAGTGACTTCATTGTCGGGAACAGAAGTACGTCACGAATTGCCTGGCTGTCTGTCAGGAGCATAACGAGACGGTCGATTCCGTATCCGATACCACCTGTTGGCGGCATACCGATCTCCAGTGCATTCAGGAAGTCTTCGTCTGTATGGTTGGCTTCCTCATCACCTGCGTCTGCAAGAGCATCCTGTGCTTTGAAACGCTCTCTCTGGTCGATCGGGTCATTGAGCTCGGAATATGCGTTACACATTTCCCATGTATTGATAAAGAGCTCGAAACGCTCTACCTTGTTCGGATCAGAAGGTTTCTTCTTGGTAAGAGGAGAGATCTCGATCGGATGATCCATGATAAATGTCGGCTGGATCAGCTCTTTCTCACAGTACTCCTCGAAGAAGAGGTTGATGATATCACCCTTCTTATGGCGATCCTCATACTCGATATGATGCTCGTCAGCAAGCTTCTTGGCTGCCTCATCATCTGCTACTTCGTCAAAGTCGATTCCTGCATATTTCTTGATAGCATCGTTCATGGTCAGACGTGCGAACGGCTTACCAAGATCGATCTCAATACCATTGTAGGAGATCTTTGTGGAACCGCAGACTTTCTCTGCAAGGTAACGGAACATGGACTCTGTCAGTTCCATCATTCCTTCATAATCGGTATATGCCTGATAAAGCTCCATCAGAGTAAACTCCGGATTGTGACGGGTATCAACACCCTCGTTACGGAATACACGGCCAATCTCGTAAACTCTCTCAAGTCCGCCCACGATCAGTCTCTTAAGATAAAGCTCCAGGGAAATACGAAGCTTAACGTCTTCGTTCAGTGCGTTGTAATGTGTCTCAAACGGTCTTGCAGCTGCACCGCCTGCGTTGGAAACCAGCATTGGTGTCTCCACTTCCATGAAGTCACGTCCTGCAAGGAAATTACGGATTTCCTTAAGGATCTGGGAACGTTTGATGAATACCTTCTTGCTGTCCTGGTTCATGATAAGATCCACATATCTCTGACGATAACGGGTATCTGTATCTGTCAGTCCGTGGAATTTCTCAGGAAGGATCTGTAAGCTCTTGGAAAGAAGAGTCATCTTCTCTGCATGAATGGAAATCTCACCTGTTCTTGTTCTGAAAGCAAATCCCTCCAGACCAAAAATATCACCGATATCAGATTTCTTAAAATCTGCATAGGAATCGGTTCCAATGGCGTCTCTTGCCACATAAACCTGAATGTTACCCTGTAAATCCTGGATATTGCAGAAAGAAGCTTTTCCCATTACACGCTTGAACATCATACGTCCTGCGATCGATACGTGGATCGGGCTTGCGTCCATGATGCTTCTTCTTTCTTCATAATCCTTCTTCTGAGCCTCTTTTGCCTGCTCTTCATCAAGACCTGTTACATCAAGTTCCTTGCGATCTTTGAGAAGCTCTGCCTCATGTGCTTCATAGAGATTCTTTACCTCAAGGGAATGATGTGTCTGATCAAATTTTGTGATCTGAAACGGGTCCCTGCCATTTGCCTGAAGGTCTGCCAGTTTGTCACGACGTACCTTAAGCAACTGGTTTACATCCTGCTTCTTCTGCTCTGCCACTTGTTGGCCTCCTTAATCTATCTGTCGTTATTATACGTTTCTCTGGATCTCAAGAACTTTGTATTTCATAATTCCGGACGGCATCTCAACCTCAACGATATCGTTGGTATGTGCACCGATCAGTGCCTTACCTACCGGAGACTCGTTGGAGATTTTGCCCTCAAGGCTGTTAGCCTCTGTGGAACCTACGATCTTCAGCTCCATGTCTTCCTCAAACTCAAAATCATGAACCTTAACCTTGCAGCCTACGCTGATTCTGTCAAGATCTACTTCGTCCTCTACTACAACCTCGGCATTTTTGAGGATCTTTTCGATCTCCTCGATACGTGCCTCGATATCTCTCTGCTCATCTTTTGCTGCATCGTACTCAGCGTTCTCAGAAAGGTCTCCCTGCTCTCTGGCCTCTTTGATCTTTCCTGCAACTTCTTTTCTTTTAACAACTTTCAGATCGTGCAGCTCGTCTTCCAGTTTTCTAAGTCCTGCGTATGTGAGTAAGTTCTTCTTTGCTTCTTCCATTTTGCCTTACTTCCTTTCAAAACCGTGCTGTTTTTTCTGTAAAAATACAGCTTCGGATATTTCTGTTGCTACCATTCCCAAGAGTTCTTTTTCCAAAAAAGGGCGTAAAAATCTCAGGATATTCACAATTCCTGTATTATACCGAAAAGCCCCTGTATTGTCAAGCATTCCACGTCGAAAAAAGAGCTCCGAAAACACAGAAAAAACCGCAGGAAAATTCAAATTTCCACACGGTTTTTCTGTAGTATTTTCTCTTATTCTGTTTCCTGTTTTTCTTCCGGGAAAAGATCTTTATACCGGTTGATTACCATCTGTGTCTGGAACTCAAAATCCTGCTTGTGCTGATTGACCAGTGTAGACAGGATAATTCCGGAAAACCAGCAGACAATCGCTGTCATAATCACAAATCCGCTTACGATCAGTGTGGGCAGTTTGTTGACAGTTCCCACTTCCAGAAAGTGAATCAGTACCGGAATAAAAAATATCATCCCGATTACAAACAACACCGCTGCTATAATAGAAAAGAATTCCAGAGGTTTGTAATTCTTAAACATTCTCATAATCGTCTTCAGTACTTTAAATCCATCTGCGTAAGTGTTCAGTTTGGATTCGCTTCCCTCCGGGCGGTCACGGTATTCAATAATTACATTCTCAACCTGCATGTTCTTATCTATGGCATGAATGGTCATCTCTGTCTCGATCTCAAAATTTCTGGAAAGAACCGGAAATGTTTTTACAAAGCGGTAACTCATGGCACGGTATCCGGTCATAATGTCCTTGATATCACTTTTGAAAAGGCGATTGATGGAACCACGGACAATGCTGTTTCCAAAATTGTGGAAAGGACGTTTATTCTCAGTAAAATATGTAGAGGAAAGGCGATCTCCGACTACCATGTCTGTTCCGTTCTTCAGAACTTTCTCACACATCTCTGCCGCAAATTCCGCCGGATATGTATCGTCCCCGTCAACCATCAGATAACACTGTGCGTCAATATCACGGAACATACTGCGGATTACATTGCCTTTGCCCTGCTGAAGCTCGTAACGGACAATGGCGCCTTCTTTCCTCGCGATTTCATCTGTACCATCTGTGGAATTGTTATCATATACGTAGATCACAGCCTCCGGAAGTGCTTTTCGCATGTCACGGATAACCTTGGCTACAGTCTTGCTTTCGTTATAGCAAGGTATCAAAACTGCTATTTTATCTGGCATCTGTACTTTTTTTCTCCTGTAAAACTCTTATGTTTTTTGACCGACCCACTGACTGTAGCACGCGTTCTGTTCCTTGTCAATAGCCCTGGCTGTTTCTTCCCCTTTATCGCTGAAGAAGCATATCTGTAAGCTTTTTCAGTTCCTCATAACTTGCGATATTGTTGGATTCTCTCCGGATTCCGGCACTGTGCCTCATGCCGGCCGTATACCAGGCTACATGTTTTCGCATTTCACGGATTCCGATATATTCACCCTTAATCTCAATCTGGTTTCTGGCATGGCGCAGAATCATTTCGCAGACTTCCTCTACGGATGGTTTCGGCAGTTTTTCTCCGGTGAGGAAATAGTGGTTCAGCTCCCGGAAGATCCACGGGTTTCCACGTACTGCACGGCCGATCATCACTGCATCACAGCCTGTCTCTTTAAACATGGCTTCCGCAGTTTCCGGAGAAACGATATCTCCGTTTCCGATCACGGGAATCGTCACTGCTTCTTTCACCCTGCGGATAGCATCCCAGTCTGCCTGACCGGAATAGTACTGCTGCCTGGTCCTTCCATGTACAGCAACAGCTGCTGCCCCGGCATCTTCCACACGTTTTGCAATCTCCATCACATCCACCGGTGTATTGTCATCAAAACCGATACGCACTTTCACAGTCACCGGTTTGGAAATAGCGCCGGAAACGCTGCGTACAATCTCTTCGATCAGTTTCGGATTTTTCAGAAGTGCAGATCCTTCCCCGTTATTTACGACCTTGGGGACCGGACATCCCATATTGATATCGAGAATATCGAAAGGCCTCTCCTCGATACTTTTTGCCACCTCTGCCATCAGATCCGGCTCACTGCCAAAAAGCTGCATGGATACCGGATGCTCCCCGGGGTCGATCTCCATCAGTGCCTCTGTATTCTTATTATGAAAAGAAATTGCCTTGGCGCTGACCATCTCCATACAGATCAGGCCTGCTCCCTGCTCCTTGCAAAGTCTTCGAAATGCAAGATCCGTAACTCCCGCCATAGGTGCAAGCACAAAGGGATTCGGGATCTCCACATTTCCGATCTTCCACTGCATCTTCATGGATCAGTCCTCAACTGCATCTGCTTTTTTCTTAAGTTCCTCATCCGGGATATCTCCCAGGAAAAATACTTTGTAGTACATTTCCAGAGATTCCAGAAGCTCTCTTTTGTCCCGCTGGAGCTCTTTGATCTTCAGCGCACTTCCGATCTCATCAAAACGGGCATCTGCCTCCAGTGCTTCTGTCTTGAACTGCAGGCTTCCGTCCTCGTCAAATTCCAGTGTCAGGATTCCGCCTACATCCTCTGTGAAAAGCACGCACATGATCTGCAGTTCCTGCTTTACTGCTTCCGGAAGGGACGCAAAATCCTGGTTAAAATAATATTTCTGCTCATATGAGCTTGCTCCGCAGAGCACAATGTTATCCTGATACATAAACTCTCCTTTATTTACACATAACTGTACAGACCGCGCACAGAAACCTCTCCGGAATTTACTTCCTCAACAGTTCCGTCTGCGCGTTCCACCAGAAGTTCTCCGCCGGGGTTGATTCCCCTTGCAATTCCTTCGTATGGATTGTTCTGATCCAGCACACGTACCGGCTGGTTCAGATTGGCCAGAAGTTTCTCGTAATCCGGTTTCAGGCCGCTTAAGTCTTCCGTCTCTACAAACTTCTCATAATTTTCCTCAAAGTGTTTCATCACAAGCCCGGTTACCTCTGCCCGGTCAAAAGGATGTCCGCTTTCCAGATACAGAGAAGTGGCTTTGTCCGCCATCTCTTCCGGGAAGCTGTCCATATTTACATTAATCCCGACTCCAATAACCGCACAGCCGATCTTATCCTGTTTCATGGTCATCTCGGTGAGGATGCCGCAGATTTTTTTGCGGGAAACTACCACGTCGTTGGGCCATTTGATTCCCACATCAAGACCAAGATCCTCAACTGCCTGAGCAACAGAAAGGCCCATGACCAGTGTCATCATCGGGGCCTTCTGAGGTGCAAATTCCGGGCAGATCAGAAGGCTCATGGTGATGGCGCTTTCCGGCGGTGCACTCCACCGTCTTGTGAAACGTCCGCGGCCTGCAGACTGATACTCCGCCACAAAAAGCTCTCCGTGCTGCGCCCCCTCTTCCCTCCAGGCGCGTTTGCCCCAGAGGTTGGTGGAATCAATTTCTCTTGCAAAATGGACGGTTTTGCCCGCCCATTTTGTATGTGTTGCCTGTGAAATTATTTCTTCATTAAATAACTCTGCCATTATTTCTCCGGCTCTCCTAATGTAGCAACGATCACAGCCTTGATGGTATGCATACGGTTCTCTGCTTCGTCAAATACCTTGGACTGCGGAGACTCAAATACCTCGTCTGTAACCTCCATGTCTGTAAGGTTGAAACGCTCGCCCATCTCTTTTCCGATCTTTGTCTTAAGATCATGAAATGCTGGCAGGCAGTGAAGGAAGATTGCTTTCTCACCAGCGTTCTCCATTACGTGTTTGGTAACTTTATATGGTGTCAGGTCGTGGATACGCTCTGTCCATACTTCGTCAGGCTCGCCCATAGATACCCATACATCTGTGTAGATGATGTCCGCGTCCTTGGTTCCTGCCTCTACATCCTCTGTAAGAGTGATGGTGGAACCTGCCTCTTTTGCCCACTGCTGGCACTGTGCTACAAGCTCATCATTGGGGAAGTATTTCTTGTTGGTGCAGGCTACAAAATCAAGGCCAAGTTTGGAGCATACGACCATAAGGGAGTTACCCATGTTGTAACGGGCATCGCCCATGTATACAAGTTTCAGGCCTTTCAGTTTGCCGAAATGCTCACGTACTGTCAGCATATCTGCAAGCATCTGTGTCGGATGATACTCATTTGTCAGACCGTTCCATACCGGAACACCTGCATGTTTTGCAAGCTCCTCAACAATATCCTGGCCGAATCCACGGTACTCGATTCCCTCATACATTCCTCCGAGAACTCTTGCTGTATCTGCGATGCTCTCTTTCTTTCCGATCTGGGAGCCTGTAGGATCAAGATAAGTGGAACCCATTCCCAGATCATGAGCAGCTACTTCGAAGGAACAGCGTGTTCTTGTACTTGTTTTTTCAAAGATCAGGGCAATGTTCTTGCCTCTGTAATACTCATGAAGCTCTCCGGCTTTTTTCTTTGCTTTCAGGTCCGCTGCAAGATCGATCATGTAAGTGATCTCTTCCGGTGTAAAGTCTTTCAGTGTCAGGAAATTTCTTCCTTTAAGATTCATAATATATCCTCCTCACGGCTGCAGATTTATTTCTGCTCTGCCGGTTTATCTGTCATGATTTCCTTCAGGGATGTTGCCAGCCCTGCAATGCCCTGTATCTCGGACGGAATAATGATCTTCGTTGCTTTGCCGTCGGCAACTTTTGTGAGTGCTTCCAGGCTCTTCAGGGTAAGAACGGACTCGTCTGCTCCTGCATCTTTGATCATGCGAAGTCCCTCCGCAGTTGCCTGCTGTACTTTAAGAACTGCCTGTGCCTGTCCTTCTGCTTCTTTGATCATACGCTCTTTCTGTGCTTCCGCATGAAGGATCGCTGCCTGTTTCTCAGCCTCCGCGTCAAGGATCGCGGACTGTTTTTTACCTTCTGCGACAAGGATGGTAGAACGTTTCTCTCCTTCTGCTTTCAGGATGGCTTCTCGTCTCTCACGCTCGGCTTTCATCTGTTTCTCCATGGCATCCTGGATGGCTGCCGGAGGAATGATGTTCTTAAGCTCTACACGGTTCACCTTGATTCCCCATGGATCTGTAGCCACATCAAGGGAAGCACGCATCTTGGTATTGATAACCTCTCGGGATGTCAGTGTCTCATCCAGCTCCATATCACCGATGATGTTACGAAGTGTTGTAGCAGAAAGATTCTCGATAGCCATGATCGGATTCTCAACGCCATATGCATAAAGCTTCGGATCTGTAATCTGGAAAAATACAACAGTATCGATCTGCATGGTTACGTTATCTTTTGTAATTACCGGCTGCGGTGGAAAATCCACAACCTGTTCTTTCAGGTTTACTCTTCTTGCAACACGCTCAATGAACGGAACCTTGAAATGAATTCCTGTGCTCCAGGTAGCCTTATAGGCACCCAGGCGTTCCAGTACCACAGCATAAGCCTGCGGCACAATGCGGATGCAGGATGCAAGTACCCACAATACAAGAACGATGACTACAAGCAAAACAATAACTCCACCCATAATTTTAGCCCTCCTTATTATCTTCTTTTACGATCAGCTTCACTCCGCGGATCTCTTTGATCTCAACTACTGCACCGGCCGGTATTTCAACCGATTCGTCGGCTGAACGTGCCGTCCATTCGATATCATTGATCCGCACCTGCCCGGTCTGAGCCAGGTTGTTGATTGGCTGTATCACTACGGCCCTTTTTCCCAGAAGGCTCTCTGCATTGGTCTTCTCCACGCCCTTGTTCATGTAGCGAACCGCCAGAGGTCTGGTAAAGATCAGAAGCACCACGGAAACTCCGAAAAATAAAAGGAGCTGTACAACAATTCCCCCGCCGAGCCACGAGACAATGCACGCCACAAGAGCACCGCCTGCAAACCAGACAGTGGTAAGTCCTACCGTGATCGCTTCAATTACCAGTAAAATTGCCAGTATTCCAAGCCAGGCCAAAGGTGTCATAAAACCCCTCCTCTCTTATTCTCTTCTCTGTCTTGCAGCTTCATACATCAAAATCCCCGATGCCATAGCAGCATTCAGCGATTCTACTTTTCCGCACATCGGGATGCGTATCAGGCAGTCTGCTGCGTCCGCAGCCTGGTCTGTAAGACCTTTTCCCTCGTTTCCGATAAAAAATGCGGTACCACCTTTATAGGATTCATGATCGTAGGAATTCTCACCTTTCAGATGAGCTGCAAAACTGCGGATTCCTTTTTCTTTCAGCTTCTTTTCTAATGATACCACATCTTCCACATATAGAAAAGGCATTCTGTAAATGGAGCCCATGGTAGAACGGATCACCTTGGGATTTGTGATATCCACACAGGTTTTTGTAAGAAAAACGCCGCTCACGCCGGCACCCTCACCGGTCCTAAGAATGGTTCCCGCATTTCCCGGATCCTGAAGATCTTCAAGGACCATGACCAGAGGATTTTCTCCTGCCAGTACTTCTTCCTCGCTCCAGGAAGGCAGTTTCAGAACGGTAAGGATTCCCTGGGGAGTCTTGGTATCACACATCTGACGGAATACGGAATCTTTCACGATCTCATAAGGATATTTCTCTACCTGAGCCATCAGTTCCCCATCCTGGGAAAAAGTCTCAGAGACAAACACCTGAAAAACCCAGTTTTCCGGTGCTTCCAGGAACATCTTCCGGCCTTCTGCCACAAAAAGTCCCTGTTCTCTTCTGGCTTTTGCCTTCTGGTTCAGTTGCATGACATTTTTTATTTTTGCATTTGATACGCTGGTTATCATACTTTTTATCTTACTCCTTGCACTTATCCTGTTTACGGAATCTTCGAAAAATCACTTCATAAACGCCGGTTCCGCATTAAGATCCTTATTTTTTCCAATGGCGATTATGGAACAGCGGTCCGGAAGCGGCTCGGACGGTTTCAGATCTACTGTGACATTTTCGCCCTGTTTAATACCAATGATATTGATGTGAAAACGCTCACGTACATTCAGATCTATCAGGCTTTTTCCAACCCATGACTCCGGAATGGAAAACTCCGCCATACTGAATTCCGCCGAAAGTTCAAATACATCCAGATATCCGCCGGACAGGAGATTTCTGGCAACACGGAGTCCCATGGCCTGTTCCGGATAAATGATTTTATCTGCACCGATTTTGTCAAGAATACGTCCATGAAGAGAATTCATGCTTTTTGCAACTACAAAGGGAACTCCCAGATCCTTGGCCTGCATGGTTGCGGAAATGCTGGCTTCCAGATTTTCGGCAACTGCGATAATGGCCACATCCACATTCTGAACTCCCAGTGCTTTCAGGATTCCAGGTTCACGGACATCTGCTTTCACCGCGTAGGTTACTTTTTCGGAAATCTCTTCGATATTTTCTTCTTTGTCGTCAATGGCAAGGACATCACAGTCGGACTCTGCCAGCGTCACCGCCAGAGTCATTCCAAACTGTCCAAGCCCGATCACAGCAAAAGATTTATTTTTCATTTTATTCTCCTGTTTAACCGATCATGATATCTTCTTCCCCGAGATGAGTCGTGCTTCCCGGCCTGTTACGCACACGCACCACAACTGCAGTTCCCAGTGTCAGTGGTCCGATACGTCCCAGATACATGGTAAGGATCACGATCCACTTGCCTGCCACATTCAGCTGAGGTGTCAGTCCTCTGGAAAGTCCTACTGTAGCCCCCGCAGAAGTGATCTCATATAAAACATCTGCCAGATCCACTCCCGGCATTACTGCGGACAAAAGCACCGTCATGGTAAAAAGGATCAACACACTGGTTCCTGCAACAACCATGGCAGAACGGAGATAGCTCTCACGGATCCTGCGGCCGTATACCTCTACATCCTTTTTTCCCTGAAGATATGCTGCAATAGAAAGGATCAGAACCGCAATGGTAGTAGTCTTCACACCACCGGCAGTGCCCATGGGTGATCCTCCGATAAACATCCACAGTAGGGAAATGATCACGGTAGGTGTGGACAAAAGCGACTGATCCATGGTATAAAATCCCGCCGTACGTGTTGTCACTGACTGGAAAAAGGATGCCATGAGCTTTGTTCCCAGTGGTGCCCCCTTTAGCGTGGAAGGGTTTCCGGATTCAAAGATAAATACCAGAAATGCTCCTGAAAATACCAGGATCCCGGTCATCGTAAGGACCAGCTTGCTCTGAAGCCGCAGTACACGAAAAACTCTGGATGGGGAGAGCTCTTTTCTCAGAACCTTGCGGAATTTATCCCACAGATCCCACCAGACGATAAATCCAAGACCTGACACAATGATCAGGCCAATCGTAGTGATATTGACCAGCGGATTGCTCACATATACCGAAAGGCTTGTTTCCCCGAAAAGATCGATCCCTGCGTTGCAGAATGCAGATACCGCCAGAAATATGGCATGCACCAGACCTTTTTTTATTCCAAATTCCGGTACAAAGCAAAACGCATACAGGACCGCACCGATTCCTTCTGCAAGAAACACGCATTTCACCACACTGCGAACTACAGCCACGACTCCACCCATTTCATCCAGGTTATAGGATTCCTTGATGATCCGCCGGTTTTTCAGGGAAATTTTCCGCCGGAGGCTGATGAATATCATATTCGCCAGTGCGATCAGTCCGATCCCGCCGATCTGTATCAGGCACAGGATAACCGCTTTTCCAATGGGGCTCCACTGGACTGCCATAACAACTGTGGAAAGTCCCGTCACACATACGCTGGTTGCCGCTGTAAAAACAGCATCCGGGAAGGTAACAGCCTGCCCGGGTGCACTGCAGAACGGCAGCCACAAAATAAATCCGCCTACAAAAATCACCCCCGCAAAGCCGAGGGCAATTATTTGTGACGTATTCAGTTTATGCAATCCGTCTGAAACTTTTTTCAAGTTCATATTTTTTATTTATTGTAGTTGTGAGAAAGAGAATTGCAAACCTCCCACATGTAAGAATCTACATTCTTCTGCATTGCAAGAGCCTCATTGATGTCAAAATCAACGAACTCACCGTGGCGATATCCAACAACACGGCTGCGTTTACCGGCAACAAGAAGGTCTACTGCAAGAGCACCCATCATGGACGCATATACACGGTCCTTACATGTAGGGCTTCCACCACGCTGCATGTGACCAAGGATAGTTGCACGTGTCTCGATGCCTGTTGCAGCCTCGATACGTTTTGCCATAGCCTCTGAATGGCCGATACCCTCAGCATTTACGATGATATGGTGTTTCTTGCCTTTCTTACGGCTCTCTACGATATTGTCAATAAGCTTCTGCTCGTCGTAATCATATTTCTCCGGGATCAGGATATCCTCAGCACCGTTTGCGATACCGCACCATACTGCAAGGTATCCGGCGTTACGTCCCATAACCTCGATGATACTGCATCTCTCATGGGATGTGGATGTATCACGTACCTTATCGATGGCTTCCATCGCTGTGTTTACAGCTGTATCGAAACCGATGGTGTACTCGGTACATGCGATATCAAGGTCAATGGTTCCAGGCAGGCCAATGGTATTGATTCCAAGGTTCGCAAGTTTCTGAGCACCTGCGAAGGAACCGTCCCCACCGATAACAACAAGGCCGTCGATTCCATGCTTTCTGCAGATCTCTGCAGCCTGCTGCTGTCCTTCCTCTGTTCTCATCTCTGCACATCTGGCAGTATAAAGAATTGTTCCGCCTCGCTCAATCGTATCGGAAACATCTCTTGCTGTCATGTCTTTGATCTCTTCGTTTAAGAGACCGCTGTATCCTTTATAGATTCCCTTTACGTTCAGTCCGCTGCTTAATCCTCTTCTGACAACAGCACGGATTGCAGCATTCATTCCAGGTGCGTCACCGCCACTGGTCAAAACGCCGATCGTTTTGATTTTGTTCTCTGCCATATTGTTATCCTCCATCTTATGAAACAACCTATTGTAATACACATATTCGGATATAGTTTATAGCATTTTTATAAGTTTTTCAATACTCTGTCCACAATTTTAACATTGGAACTTCCATATTTTTCACACATGTGTTCCAGCCAGGAATCCTCGATATGGACCTGATAGGCAGGCGGAAGTTTCTTCATTGCCTTGACATCTTTGAGATAAATAACCACACTGCTGTTTCCTCTGGATGACATCAGATCATCTACCAGACCGGTCTCGGCTTTTGCGTAGTCTTCCCGGCTTTCGAACTGGATCCACAGTTCTTTTGGCATATCATCGAAGGTACGGACTTTTTCCAGGATCAGTTTGCTGGCTTTGTCGTCTTCCGCAGATACTCTTCCCTGGATGAAAAGTCTGGCATCTTCGTTCAGGAACATCTGGCATTTTTCGTAATCACGCGGAAATACCACAACTTCCACGGTGCCTACCAGATCTTCTACGGTAAGGAACGCCATTACCTTATTATTCTTTGTATATTTTATGGTTTTATCCGTAATCATTCCGCCTACGATCACTTTCTGGTTATCGTAGACTTCCGGAATTCCGGTTTCATCATCCGGCTGGAAATCCGACGTTTTTGCAGAGATCATTTTTTCCATCATATTCCGGTAGCGCTCCAGTGGATGGCCGCTGAGATAAATGCCAAGAACTTCTTTTTCGAAGGTCAGGATGATCTCTTTCGGATATTCCTCAACCTGCGGCATACGGATCTCAAATTCCTTTTTATCTTCCTCAGAAGCAATATCAAAAAGGCTCAACTGTCCGGCCATGGTGTGCTTTTTGTCCTGGTTGATACTGTCGATGATCTGCGTATATATGGTCATCTTCTGTTTCCGGTTTCCTTCCAGACAGTCCAGTGCTCCGGCCTTGATCAGATTTTCCACAACACGTTTGTTGATCTGATCAATATTTCGCTCCACAAAAGTTTTCAGGGAAGTATATTCCCCGTGCTCCTCTCGTTCCCACACAATCCCCTCAATAACCGGGCGGCCGATACTCTTGATAGCAGAAAGTGCATAGCGGATGGCACCGTTGTCAACAGAAAAACCATACATGCCATGATTGATATCCGGCGGAAGGATCTGGATTCCCATCTGACGGCATACGGAAATATACTCCGCTACCTTGTTTGGCATTTCCACAACGGACGTCATCAGCGCAGCCATGAATTCTACCGGATAGTAGTATTTCAGATATGCGGTCTGATAGGAAACCACCGCATAAGCGGCAGCGTGAGACTTATTGAAAGCATACTTCGCAAAGTCTGTCATCTCATCGTAGATCTTGTTTGCGATCTCCTCGGAAATGCCGTTGGCGATACAGCCCGGAACCCCCTCTTCCACATTTCCGTAAACGAAATTCTGGCGCTCTTTTGCCATAACAGAAGCTTTCTTCTTGGACATGGCACGGCGCACCAGGTCGCTTCGTCCAAGAGTATAGCCTGCAAGATCACGGACGATCTGCATAACCTGCTCCTGGTATACGATACAGCCATAGGTCGGCTTTAGGATGGGCTCCATCTGCGGGCAGTCATAACGGATGGTATCCGGACGGTTTTTTCCGCGGATGTACTGCGGAATGAAATCCATGGGACCCGGACGGTAAAGGGAAATTCCCGCGATGACATCCTCAAGGCTCTGAGGCTTCAGTTCCTTCATGAAGTTTTTCATTCCGGCACTCTCAAGCTGGAACACACCGTCAGTACGTCCTGTTCCGAGAGAATCCAGTACTTTTTTGTCGTTGTAATCAATTTTCTGCATATCCAGGAAAACGCCGGTACTCTGTTCTATCATTTTTACCGCGTTCTGGATAACGGTCAGGGTACGTAATCCCAGGAAATCCATTTTCAGAAGACCCAGTTCTTCCAGTGTTGTCATGGTAAACTGGGTGACAATGGAACCGTCCTGGGCTCTGGAAAGAGGTACGTATTCCGATACGTCTTTCTGGCTGATCACAACACCTGCTGCATGCATGGAAGTATGTCTTGGCAGCCCCTCCAGACGCTTGGCAAGGTCGATCAGGCGGTGGATATCTTCCTGTTCCTCATAGGCTTTCCGGAACTCCGGATTCATTCCCAGTGCCTTATCAATGGTGATATTTGGCTCCTGTGGAACCATCTTGGCGATGGTGTCTACCTGGGCATAAGGCATGTCCAGAACACGGCCTACATCACGGATCACACCGCGGGCTGCCAAAGTACCGAAGGTAACGATCTGAACCACGCAGTCATCGCCATATTTCCGCCGTACATAATCGATAACTTCCTGTCTTCGTTCAAAGCAGAAGTCCACATCAATATCCGGCATGGATACTCGTTCCGGATTCAGGAAACGCTCAAAGAGAAGATCATACCGGATCGGATCCAGCTGGGTGATCCCAAGTGTATAGGCAACCAGGCTTCCTGCGGCGGAACCTCGTCCCGGGCCGACCATGATATCATTGTCTCTGGCATATTTGATGAAGTCCCACACAATGAGGAAGTAATCTACATATCCCATGTTTTTGATGGTGGACAGCTCATAATCCAGGCGTTTTTTCAGCGCATCGGTTACCGGATGATAACGCTGTTCCAGCCCTTCATGGCAAAGCTTGTTCAGATACTCCCAGGAGGTCAGTCCGTCGGGCACATCATATTTCGGCAGCTTGGTCACGCCGAATTCGATCTCCACGTGGCAGCGCAGCGCGATCTTGTGGGTATTTTCCAGAGCTTCCAGAGCATATGGAAAAAGTCTCGCCATCTCTTCTGGAGATTTCACATAATACTGGCCGCCCTCATAGCGCATTCTGTTCTCATCGCTGAGTTTTTTCTGGGTCTGCAGACAGAGGAGCACGTCATGGGGCTCCGCATCCTCAGCCATGGTATAATGCACGTCATTGGTAGCAACCAGGTCGATTCCTGTCTCTCTGTGCATGCGGAGAAGCTGCTGGTTTACCGTCTGCTGCTCCGGAATTCCATGATCCTGAAGCTCCAGGAAGAAATTTCCTTTTCCAAAAATATCCTGATAACGCAGGGCTGCGATCTTTGCATCCTCATACATTCCACGGGCAAGATACCTTGCGACCTCTCCTGCCAGGCAGGCACTTAAGGCAATAATCCCCTCGTGATATTTTTCCAGAAGTTCCAGATCCACACGTGGCTTGTAATAAAAGCCTTCCACAAATGCCTTGGATACAATCTTCATCAGGTTGCTGTATCCCTGATTATTCTCGGCCAGCAGAACCAGGTGGTAATAACGGTCATCGCCACTTCCCACTTCACGGTCAAAGCGGGAACCCGGAGCCACATAAACCTCACATCCCAGGATGGGATTGATCCCGGCTTCTCTGGCAGCCCTGTAAAAATCGATCACACCATACATAACGCCATGATCGGTGATCGCCGCGCTGTCCATTCCCAGTTCTTTTACTCTGGCTACATACTCTTTGATCTTATTGGAGCCATCCAGAAGACTGTATTCTGTATGGACATGTAAATGTGTAAACTCCAAATTTTTCTCTCCTTACTGTAAAAACAGGGCTCCGGATCCTCCCCGCTCTGCACTTTTCTCGGAACGTGCCGGAGCGTGTCTGATCCGGAGCCGGTCAACACCTTGTTATTTTTTAATGTAGATCCTCTTATCACGGATCTCTACTTTTCCTTCTTTCATCAGATGGCCGACCGCACGCTTGAATGCGTTCTTGCTGAGACCAAACTCTCTCTTGATGACTTCCGGTGAAGCATGATCATCAAATGGCAGCACGCCTGCAAATTCCTCGATCACGCTGAGTACGCTCTCTGCATCTTCATTGATCTGGATGTAAGCTTTCTGACGGTCGCTGACATTCATCTTTCCATCCTCTTTTACCTCAGTGACACGAAGATCAAGAATAGCTCCCGGTCTGTATTTGCCGGTTGCCTCTCTTGCAGGGATCAGTGCGGAATATTTATCATCTACTGCAACAAATACACCGAAGTTTCCGCTGATCTCATAGACACGGCCCTTCACCATATCTCCCGGTACATAAGGAGTTCTGGTGGAAAGATAATGATACACTTTCATAGTTGCACAGAGTCTGCTGCTCTTATCTACATAAAGAGCTACCAGGCACTCCTCACCTTCACGTACTCTGTTGGTCTGCTCATGGTATGGAAGAAGAAGATCCTTCTCCAGTCCCCAGTCAAGAAAAGCTCCTATTCTGGTGACCTGTTTAACCTTGAGGACTGCTGTCTGTCCCACCTGGAGCATCGGCTCACGGGTAGTCGCAATCAGTCTGTCCTGAGAATCTTTGTAGATGAATACCTCGATCTCATCACCTACTTTGGTTCCTTCCGGTACCTGTTTGGACGGAAGAAGCACACGCTCGTTCTGAGGTGCGTTTCGGTCCTCTCCAAGATATATTCCGAAATCTACGGTTTTTACAACCAGTAATTTCTGTTTTTTACCTAATTCTATCATTCTTACTCCTGTTCCTAAAAAATATATATGTTCATTTACTGTTTGCTGTCTGTCCTGCATTATAACATAAGAGAATTATTATAGAAAGCACAAAAAAGGCAGCTTTGGAAATTTCTTTCCGTCACTGCCTTTTATCGGTCGGTTATGCGGATATCTGTGATCCGCATCCGGTCCATCTGTTTTTTTACTAATTTATTCTGTCGGTTTCTCAATCGGCATCGGGTTTTTCATCTTGATAACAAAAAGTACGATCAGCATCAGCACGATTCCAACCGGAAGCGCGATCCATGCTGTTTTTACAAAACCGGCAACAATATACGTTACGAAAGATACTGCCGCAGCTACGATCGCGTATGGAAGCTGTGTGGAAACGTGAGTTACGTGATCACACTGTGCTCCTGCGGAAGCCATGATGGTTGTATCGGAAATCGGTGAGCAATGATCTCCACATACCGCACCTGCCATGCAGGCAGACATGGAAATGATCATCATCTCAGGGCTGGATTTCTCAAATACCGCAACAACGATCGGGATCAGGATACCAAAAGTTCCCCAGGAAGTACCTGTAGCAAATGCAAGTCCGCATCCAACCAGGAAAATAATGGCCGGAAGGATAACTTCAATACCACCGGCAACAGAACGCATTGCTTCTTCTACGAATACCGCTGCACCAAGTGAGTCTGTCATAGCCTTCAGTGTCCATGCAAAGGTCAGGATCATGATCGCCGGTACCATAGCCTTGAAGCCTTCCGGGATGCATCCCATACAGTCTCTGAAATTGACCACACGGCGGATCATATAGAAGATAATGGCAAACACCAGACCAAAGGCACTTCCCATTGCAAGGCCTGTAGAGGCATCACTCTGTGAAAATGCGGTAACAAAATCTGTTCCGCTGAAAAATCCTCCTGTGTAGATCATACTGATGACACAGCAGATAACAAGCACAACGATCGGGATCACAAGATCGATCACCCTTCCTCTTGGATTCGGTGTCTCATCATCCGTTGCATTCTCATAAGGTCTTGCAGATGTTGTATAAAGATCTCCGTTCAGTGCGTTGATCTCATGTGTTTTCATGGCACCAAATTCGGTTTTCATCAGCACCATGCCAACCATCATTACGATCGTGAGAATTGCGTAAAAGTTATACGGAATGGTTCTTACAAAGATTGCAAGTCCATCCTGTCCTTCTACGAATCCGCTGACTGCTGCTGCCCAGGATGAGATCGGTGCGATGATACATACCGGAGCAGCTGTTGCATCAATCAGGTATGCAAATTTCGCTCTGGATACGTGATGTCTGTCAGTTACCGGACGCATAACGCTTCCTACTGTTAGGCAGTTAAAATAATCGTCAATGAAGATCAGGATTCCAAGGATGATCGCTGCAAGTTCCGCGCCCACACGAGTGTGGATCTTTTTGCTGGCCCATCGTCCGAATGCGGCGGAGCCGCCGGCCTTGTTCATCATACATACCACAGATCCCAGGATTACCAGGAAGATCAGGATACCTACGTTATAGCTGTCAGAAAGAACCTTGATGATTCCTCCCTCAAAAATCTGTGTTACGGTTCCTTCGAATTTGAATCCGGAATAAAGCAGTGCTCCTACTACAATTCCCACAAACAGAGAACTGTATACTTCTTTTGTGATCAGCGCAAGGATGATCGCTACAAGAGGTGGAAGCAGTGCCCAGATTGTTGCATACAGAGCAGGCTGATAAGTCTCCTCCGCATCCGCAGCCAGCACAGTCAGGGGACTTGCCAGTGCGCCCATGAATACCATTGCCATAACAGACAATGCTGTTCCTGCTTTTTTACTCATTTTTCTCCTCCCTTTTCGGGGACAAAAAAACGGAGGCTGTCCCTTCTTAAGAACACCTCCGGTTAAATAATCTTCTTTATTCAACTTACGATAGCGCTCCACATCCGTGACAGTACAACGCATATTCTGCGTTATCCCAGTACCCTGTCATCTGGCCTTTCAGAGCACTTCGGCAGATTTTCCTTTCTTTATGGACAGCCTGCCAGGGCCTCTCGTCCATAAATACTGATAAAATCCGCGCCTCTATCTCTTTATCCGTGACCGTTTACCCCCGCAAGGTTTCCCGGTCGCCTTTTTTCTTTATACTGTAGCAGTTTCCGACATAAATATCAAGTAGTTTGCTGTATAAATATCAGTCATACCAATTATCATGCTGCTGATCTCAGGAGCACTCTTCGTTCAGCAACCACTTCACATCCACACCCAGCACTTTTGCAAACACTCTCAGTTCATAATCTGCCACAAAACGTTCTCCGCCTTCGATCCTGCTGATACTGTCACGTTCCAGCATCACACCTTCCACCTGCATTTTTGCCGCCAGATCTGACTGTGACATCCGTTTTATATTTCTCATCTGACGTATTTTTTCTCCGGAAACGTTCTTTCTTCCCTGATAAGTGTAAATTTTCATCCTGCCACCTGTTTTCCAAAATGTGTTAATGTTCTGCATTTTTCTTGACATTAGCACATATTTTGATGGCACCTGTGTTAAAGGTCAGCAAATCTGGTTTTTTTCGACAAAAAATGAACATTTCTTCATTGTTTTACCCTGGATAGTATCTTTTACAGGACACTATTGTATCAGTAAAACAGTTATTCCATTCTGAATTACTGCCCGCCCGTAAACGGCACCTCTCCACAATTTATATTCCACAAAAAAAGAATGCCACACTTTTCCATGTGACATTCTTCTGCTTCTTTTTTTTCTTATTTATTTCCCTGTCCATAGTAGGCATTTGCGCCATGTTTTCTGTAGTAATGTTTATCCTGAAGCTCCTGCGGCGCCGGTTTTACATCCGGATTGATCAGCTCGCAGCGGGAAGCCATCTTGGCAACTTCTTCCAGGACAACTGCGTTGTGAACAGCCTCATGTGCATCTTTTCCCCAGGTAAACGGTCCGTGGTTTTTGCAGAGGACTGCCGGAACTGCTTCGTAATCTTTATCTTTGAAATAGTCGGCAATGAGAATACCGGTATTTTTCTCATAGGCTTCCTCGATCTCATCTTTTGTCAGGTTACGCACGCATGGAACTTCTCCGTAAATATAGTCCGCATGTGTGGTTCCGTAACACGGAATGGATCTTCCTGCCTGTGCCCAGCTTGTAGCCCAGGATGAATGAGTATGCACAATACCTCCGATATTCGGAAACGCATTGTAAAGTACCACATGTGTGGCTGTATCAGAAGATGGATTGTATTTACCCTCAACCTTGTTTCCCTCAAGGTCAACAACAACCATGTCTTCCGGTGTCAGTTTATCATAATCCACACCGCTTGGTTTGATGACAAAAAGTCCTTTTTCTCTGTCGATGCCGCTGACATTTCCCCAGGTAAACGTAACCAGGCCATATTTCGGCAGATCCATGTTTGCTCTGTAAACTTCTTCTTTTAATTTTTCCAGCATTGCGTTTCCTCCCTTTTATAAAGTGTCTTTACAATCCACTTCGTAATATATCCATGCTGTTTAAAACAGCTCTGATTACTTTGTAAATTCCACCACAGCGTAGGGTTCCTGATCTTCCGCATTGAGAACTACCGTTGCCTTATTTGCTTCCATATATACTTCCGGAATCATTACATTTCCAAGGACAGCCTGTCTCTTGTACTCCACACGAAGCTGATGGACCGCAAAATCCTCCGGCAGAAAATCAGCTGCCATTCGGATATACTGGCAGTTGTTTACGTGGTGGTTCGTATCCAGATGATGTTTCTGTACGGCAAAAGATTCCTGCGGCTTCCGTTCTTTCGGAAGTGCGATCTTTCTCGGTGCATAATCCATTTCCATCTTCTCGCCCAGGTCATAAGGGTCGGTATCTGCTGCTGTCAGCTTTTCCGGAAGTCCTGTCTCTGTGTTGATAAAGGACCAGTAAGAATTCGCCCAGGCCAGTCTCTCGCCATCCGCTGTCTCAAGAATAAAATTACGCATTCCGATGAAACCACGGAATCCATAAGGAATGGTCGTTACTTTTATATTTTCACCAAGCTTCGGATATCTCTTCACAATTACCTGCCATGCGGAAAGTACCCAGGCTCTTTTCTGTACCTTTAATGCTTCCATTCCGAGACCTGTCTGTTCAGATTCAAAGGTACAGCAGTCCTGAAAATAATCCAGAACTCCCGGCAGCGTCAGGCAGCCATTCTCTCCGATCTCACTGAATCTTACGCGACTTTCAAAACTGTAGCTCATAATGTGCCTCCTGTTATACTGTCTGCAAATTTATTGTATCACTTGTTCTAAAGAAACACACTTGTTTTTTCTCTTATTTCATAGAACAAAAAAGCACCTCTCATCGAGGTGCTCAAGAAGCAGGGCTACAAGGATTCGAACCTTGAACTGACGGAGTCAGAGTCCGTTGCCTTACCGTTTGGCGATAGCCCTATGTGTTTTTGTTTCGCTTGCCTTATCGCTTGCGACGAATGATATTATATAACAGCTTTTTTAAAATTGCAACCCCTTTTTTTAAATTTTTTTATTTTTTTCTAAAAAACTTTTCCAAAGTGCCGGGAAGCCTTATTTTATGCGGCTTCCCGGCATTTTTCAGTTATACAGTAAAACAAATATTTATATTCCAAGTTCACTCTGATATTCTTTTTTATGTTCCCTCTTCTGATTATACATCACTTCGTCAGCCTCATGAAGCAATGTATCCAGATCTACCTTATCATGATTCCGGGGAACTCCTACAATTCCGCAACTGAAACTGCGGGCATAATTTGTTTTTTCTCTCAGGACAAACTGTTTCTGAATATCTGACAGGCGCTTCCTTGCATCATCGCCTGCACAATCCCGCATCAGAATGCAAAATTCATCTCCACCAATCCGGGCAAAAATATCTTCTTCACGGATATTTTCATTTACGATCCTGACAAAAAAGCGGATATATGCATCACCCTCCTGATGTCCAAACGTATCATTGATATATTTCAGGTGATCCAGGTCACAGTAGCAGACCGAAATCTGCTCCCCTGTTTGCAGAATCTCTTCTGCCTTTTCTTTCAGATAAAAACGGTTTCCGATCCTGGTAAGCATATCCTGGTATGCTTCTGCTTTCAGCTGTTCTTCCTTAACTCTCGTCTCTGTAACTTCCTGAACAATATTCACATAAGCCCATTCACCCTGCCATTTCATCTTGCCGGTAGTAATGGCATAAAATCGGTGATCAGAATCTTCTGCTTCCCACTTCCATTCATACAGTTCCTTTCGTCTGTTATTCTTCTGCGTTTTCTGCTCAATCTGACCGATCCACTGCTTATAAACATCCCAGTTCCGTACTTCATCCTCCGTTCTCCGGTTGCTGTACAGAAGGCTCTTTCCGTCCAGACTAATCACCAGGATCTACTTTTCACTTCTCGCGATCAGTTCCATCAGAAGCTGGCTGTAGCTCTCCGCCATCTCTGCATGTTTCTTCTCCTGCTCGGCAATAAGCTTCAGGGACTTTTCTCTTTCCCGGAGCTGCTCTGTCATGGTATTAAAAGCTTCCGAAAATTCCCCCAGATAAGAAACTGTCTGGGAATAATCCCCCTTGGCTACCTGCTTGGCCTGCCAGGTCAGATGATTCAGGTTCGCATGGATATTTTTGAGATTTTCACACAGAAAATTCTCTCTGGCGGGCTTAAAGCTGGAAAGGTCTCCTTTGGATAATGCGGCAGAACATTGTTTCATTTCCTTTACTGCCGTTTCCAGATACTGCAAACCCATTCCGAGTTTCTGAAAAGGCTCATCCAGACTGTCTATCTCCAAAGGCTTTACCTCAGAGTCGTATAAAATTGATCTCAGATATTCAAATAACAGTTCGCAGTTTCTGTCTTCCATTTATCAAACCTCTATTCCGATCATTCCTGTACATCTGCATGAAAACGGCAAACTCTGTCTCCCGTTGCCCAGCAGTCAACTTCTACCGCCGTGTACGGCTTTCCGGAGTACAGAGAAAGGATTCCTGCTATAAAACCTTCATCATAATTACATACGGTTTCCCCGAGAACAGGAAGCCCTGAACAGTCTGCATCTTCCGCAACGGTCAGGATAATTTTTCCGGTTTCTTCATTTACATCCTCAATACGGAGAACCCCGATTTTCAGCTCCTGCATTTTTTTCTGAAGTTCATTGACAAACTGATCCAGCGGCACATCCAGATCCAGCATGTTTTTTGCAAAATATTCTCCGGCTTTACGTCCTGCACTCCGGAATACCTCAATCTGAACCTCTTTTCCAAACCGGTTTTTCAGTTCGTCTTTCAGGGAATACTCCAGCATCCGATATACCATTACCGGAAGCTCATCTCCCAGATTTCCTCTGCATTTGGCATCATATTTAAAATAATCCTCAAACTGGATTTCTTTCATTTCCTTCAGAAAAATATTATCACCCATTGCCGTCTCCTGCTCAAATTTTTTATACATTTATAATAATCCATTCATTTTCCGGTGTCAATTTTATGTAACCTTTTTCTAATAAAAAAAGTATGAAAATTATCCATTTTTATGCACATCAAAAAATCTGACCCTTCTGTAAAAAAAATTTTACAATCCCCTCCTTTGTGTTATAATAAGCCTTATAAAAAAAGAACGGAAACTACCGTGTATTTTCCTCCGGTCACAATATCCGGAGGCACTTAAAGGAGAACTTTATGCGAGCAAATAACCTTACTCTGCTCACGGACCTCTATGAGCTTACCATGATGCAGGGATATTTCAAAAACCCGACCAACCAGACCGTTATCTTTGATATGTTCTACCGCAACAATCCATGTGGCGGCGGTTTTGCTATCTGTGCCGGACTGGAGCAGATGATCGAATACATCGAAAATCTCCGTTTCGCCGAAGAAGACATTACCTATCTGAGAAGTCTTGGCATCTTTGAGGAAGATTTCCTTGAGTACTTAAGCAACTTCAAATTCACCGGTGATATCTACGCGATCCCGGAAGGAACCGTAATCTTCCCGAGAGAACCAATGGTCAAAGTTATAGCACCGATCATGGAGGCTCAGCTTGTAGAAACCGCAATCCTGAACATCATGAACCATCAGAGCCTCATCGCTACCAAGGCAGCCCGCGTATGCCACGCAGCCAAGGGTGATCCGATCATGGAATTCGGTCTTCGCCGTGCCCAGGGTCCGGATGCCGGAATCTTCGGAGCCAGAGCTGCAGTGATCGGCGGATGTGCAGGTACTTCCAACGTGCTGACCGGCCAGATGTTTGACGTTCCGGTTCTTGGAACTCATGCACATTCCTGGATCATGAGCTTCCCGGACGAGTACACCGCATTTAAGACTTATGCGAAACTTTACCCGAATTCCTGCACTCTTCTGGTTGACACCTACGATGTCCTGAAATCCGGTGTTCCCAATGCAATCCGTGTATTCGAAGAAATGCGTGAAGAGGGTATCCAGCTGAAAAACTACGGAATCCGTATCGACAGCGGTGACCTTGCATACCTTTCCAAAAAAGCCTACAAGATGCTGGCTGCTGCCGGTTTTGATGATGCTACCATCTCCGCATCCAGCGACCTTGATGAATATCTTATCGAAAGCCTGAAAGCCCAAGATGCCAAGATCAATTCCTGGGGTGTTGGAACTAAGCTGATCACAGCCGATGACAACCCGGCATTCGGCGGCGTATACAAACTTGCCGCTGTAAAAGACGCTGACAGCGACACCTTCCAGCCGAAGATCAAACTTTCCGAAAACACAGAAAAAGTTACCAACCCTGGCAACAAGACTGTATACCGTATCTACAGTAAGAAGACCGGCAAGATCAAAGCAGACCTGATCTGCCTTGCAGATGAGAAATTTGATCCGGAAGAGACCATGGTGATCTTCGATCCGGTTGACACCTGGAAAAAGACAAAAGTTCTCGGCGGAACCTACGAACTCCGCGAGCTTCTTGTTCCGGTAATCAAAGGTGGCAAGAGCGTTTACAAGTCTCCGTCTGTCATGGAACTCCGCGACTATTGCAAACAGGAGCAGAACACACTGTGGGATGAGTCCAGACGTTTTGTAAATCCGCAGAAAGTATATGTAGATCTTTCCCAGCCGCTTTATGACATGAAAAAAGCTCTGCTGGAAGAAATGAGCGAAAAAACTCTCTAATTGAAAAAAATCTCCAATCATAAACCCCCTTTCCTTTTCATAAGCTTATGGATAAGGAAAGGGGGTTTTTTATGCACAGAGATTTTTACACCCGTCTGATCAACCGGGAACATCCTCTGCCGGAAGCCTTTGTACCGGAACATCTCATTGATATCGGCCTGCCATTTGAAGCAGCTCCCGGGGATCCCAAACGACTGCTGGAATGTCAGACTGCCAGAGCCGCCTCCCAGCTTTTTCACGCCTGCCACCGATGTGGTCTGAATCTGTGGGCAGTTTCCGGATATCGTTCTTTCAGGCGGCAACAGGAACTTTTTACAGGAAGCCCTTTTGTGGCAGAGCCAGGAACAAGCGAGCATCAGAGCGGACTTGCCCTGGACGTTTCCTGTCCTTCCATCCATATGGAACTCTCCGAAAAGTTTTCCGAAACTGGTGAAGGCAGATGGCTGAAAAAGAACGCTCCGCTCTACGGTTTTATTCTCCGATATCCGAAAAACCGGGAGGAAATCACCGGCGTTCCCTATGAGCCCTGGCATATCCGTTATGTGACAAAGCCGCTGGCATCCTGGCTTACCATCACCAACCTAACTCTGGAAGAATACCACAGCTTTCCCTCCCGCTGCCCACATCCGCCCTGACTGCCGGATTTTTGTTTACTGTTCCATCTGCCGTCCAAGGAAACTGGCCGCAGTACGGACCAGGGCTCTTTCTTTTTCTCCCAACACCGTTTTTTCATTTTTTCCAAGAAGAATCACGGAACCGATGGCATCACTGGCGCACAGAATCGGCTGTATCATTTTTCCACAGAAGGAATCTTCTCCGCCGGAAACCAGCGACATTTTTTCCCTGCCGTTTCCGTCGATAAATTTTCCCTCTCTGCCTGCAATAATTTCATCCAGTTCCGCGCTGATCTCTTTTCCCTCCAGTTCCCGGCTTCCACTGCCGGATGCCGCTACTATCAGATCCCGGTCTGTAATACAGGCTGCCAGCCCGGTAGTCTGCACCAGTGCATCTACATATTCTTCCGCAAAAGAAGTCAGCTCTCCGATCGGCGAATATTTTTTCAGAATGATCTGTCCTTCTCTGTCTGTAAAAATTTCCAGAGGCGTTCCCTCTTTAATCCGCAGCGTCTTTCGTATTTCTTTCGGAATCACTACCCTGCCCAGGTCGTCAATCCTGCGAACAATTCCCGTTGCTTTCATCTTTCCAAATTCCTCCTGTACTTTTTATCTGTTCATTGCCGCTTCCGGCAGTTACTGGTTTATCTGTATGGTTATTATGTGAAAAAATGGGAGAAATATGTATATAAAAAAATCGGGAAAATTAAATTTCCCGACTTTTTTCTCTGATAATTTTTACTGCATCCGGATTGACTTCCTGTGGTACTGCTGCCGGCCGTGCCAGATAATATCCCTGAAGCAGATCTACCTTAAGTTCCAGAACTTTCTCCAGCTCTTCCTTCGTTTCCACTCCCTCTGCAATAATGTACATTCCTCGCTGATGAGCATATTCTACAATATTTGACACGATCTGCTGTTTATCGGCATCCGTGTCAATATCACGGATAATCGCTATGTCAACTTTAACATACTGTGGCGAGAGAGTCAGCAGACATTTTTCGCTGTTATAACCAGTTCCATAATCATCCAGAGCGATTGCTCCCCAGAACTCCGGCGCGTTTTTCTTCTCCATGGCTTCCTGATCCAGGGTTTCCTGTTCTGTAATTTCAATAACCAGCTGGGACTGAAGTTCTCCATATTTGAGCCTGAATTCTCTGCTCTCCTCATCTGTCAGATTCTGACTGGCAATGGAGTTAATAAACAGCAGTTCATCACCTCTTACCTCGCCGTTATCCCGCAGAATACAGTAACCTTCCGCAGCCCGAAAAAAAGTAATTCTCTCCAGCTCATGAAGGCATCGTTCTTCCTTCGCAAGGCGAAGTACATCCTCCGGTGATCTCAGCAGCGGTATCTCCACACGCATCAGTGCTTCCAGCGCTATAACTTTACCGGTTATCGCAGATACAATCGGCTGATAATAATAAGTGAGTTCTTCTTTTCGAATCAGTTGCAAAAACTGCTTCCGTTTCTCCGTTTCATTTGCACTCCGGTCATAAACTTCCAGATCAAATTCCTGGAAATGTCCTTTACCGGAACGTTTTACCTGATACATTGCAAAATCCGCATACTTTTTCAACAGTTTCAGATCCGTTGAGTTTTCAGGATACCAGGCGATACCTCCGGAAATACTTAACCGGAGTTTTCGTCCACTTGGAAGAAGCACAAATTTTCTGTCGATGGCTGCTTTTACTTCAGCAATCACATTTCGGATTTCTTCCTTACTGTCATAACCATAGAAAAGAAGATTAAATTCATCGCCGGAAATCCTGGAACACAGAGTTCCTTCCGGTACATATTCCGCAAATCCTCTTCCCGCTTCATGAATATAACGGTCACCAAAATCATGTCCAAAATTATCATTTGTGTACTTCAGGTTATCCATATCAATCATTACAAACGCGGCAGTTTTAAGCTTCTCCGGATGTTCCCGGAACAGCGCCTCACTTTCCCACTGGAACGCCCGTCTGTTGTAAAGACCTGTAAGTGTATCATAATCTCTTTCATGTTCAATATTCATACGTTCCCGGGTAACTTTGGTAACATCTTCCACAAGTCCGATTCTCCGGTCAGACTCTGTCTTTATCTCCATACGGACATACCGGATTTCTCCTCCGGCATGCTCCACACAATAGACTTTTGCGCCATCACTTCCAACCGTATAGGAACAGCTGCGGTCAAAATTCTTCAAAAATTCCACAAACTGTTTTCCTGTCACAGGTTTTTCTGAGGATTCTTCTACTCCCAGCATGGAAAAGAAATTATCCGTCACATAAACGCTCTCATTATCCATCCGCACTTCAAAACCACCAAGTTCCACACTGGCCATTTCCATAATACGCAGGAACTTTGTGGATATGGTAATCATATCCTGATTCATCTGTATGATCGCATCGGCAAACTGATCCAGTTCCCGGATACCTGTATCCGAAAACTGAAGTGAGGTACTGTTATTTTTCTGTACTGCTTCCACTTCACCGGAAAGCTTCCTTACTGGTCGGGCAAGCCTTAAACTGATCACCAGGCTGCTCAAAACTCCCACCAGCACAGTGAGAAATACTGTCATTGCCAGCATTTTTATCACATGCCAGGAAAAAGAAAACAGCTGTCCCGTATCAACCGCACCGATCAGTATCCACTGCTCGTCAAAAAACGGTGCATTTCTGTTGTACAGCTGAAGTGGCTTTAATGTCATATAATATTTTTTTTCATTAAGTTTCAGCTGATAATCACCATACTGATTCTTTTTAAGCTTCAGTTTTTCTGACTGCAATTCTTTTTCCATGGAGGAATTTTCCCCACTGACACCGCAGACTCCTTCCAAAACGATTTCATCATTTTTCAGTGAAGATTTCGTATAAGCCAGAATATAAATCCCTGCGCTCTGATTCTGCAGTTCTTCATACGGCATCTGAACTTTCAGATATTCTGTAAGCATTTCTGTTCCAAGAACACCATAAACAGTTCCATCTGAAAGGATTAATGGAATGGAATAGGCAATTGCTGAACGGTTGTCGCCGTCCAGTATATAATCTTCTGTTGTCCAGTGGCCATAATCTGCGGCATCCAGCCGGCCCTGATCTTTAAAAGCTTCCTGAAAAACCGGATATATAATTTTCTGAGTACTTTCATCCGAAACAAACATCTGTGATTTCCAGCCCTTATCTGTAGAAATCCCCATGGATTTTACCAGTTCCACAGGAGATCTCTCCATCAGAAGATCCGTATTTTTCTCCGGCGGCAGCGAATCCGGATCCAGATCCCGAATATATAATGCTGGAATTGTATCTTCCGGACTTCTCTGATCCAGGTCTTCCGTATTAAACGCCACATAGATTCCGGTAACAGATTTCCGCCGCATGTTGTTAAGCATTCTTTCACTGATACTTTTCATCAGCAGAAGATAATCTTCTTTATTTTTTTCGATATCTCCAATACGGATCTGCCCTGAATCAACCAGTTCCTGTGCAGTGTTGTTGATCCGTTCTGCCAGGCTGGACAGTTCCTCATTGGCTGTCAGAAGATTTTCCAGATAACTTTGTCTGTTATCTACCTGTTTTTCCAGAATGTCCACTGCATTCTGATTCAGCTGTGTACTCACATGGCTGATTCCAAGCGCTGCTACCAGCAACAGGATTTCAATTCCCAGAACCAGAAGCATAGCTGCCAAAATTGTACGAAATATAGATTTTTCTTTTTTTGTATTAGCCTTCATATGCCTGAAGTTTTGAAAGGACATTCTGATACCATTGTTCAAAATATTCATCCGACAAAAATTCCGCCTCTGCTTCCTCCGCACTCTCACCCTGTGCAATCCGCTCGTCTACAGTATTCCGATCCTGCTGTGCAGTATCTCCGAATGCTTCCTGCAAAACAGTTCTCGCATCATTTCCATTTTCGAATGCATGCATATAATACAGATTATTATCATTAATTTCTGCCTCAGACTCTGTAAGGATTTCCTCCATGGAACTGCTGATATCAGAATCCACAGATTTGATTTTCTCTATATTGTTTGCTTCTTTTGTTACAGGCAGGTATCCTGATCCAACAGAAAATTCTATGTTATTCTCCGACTGAGTAAACCATTTCAGGAATTCTATACTCGCCTTAATTTCATCTTCAGAACCTTTTGTCACAACCATTCCGGCACCCTGCTGGACTGCATAACATCTCCATCTTTAAATTTCGGACATGGAAGGACTTTCAGGTCTATATCATAGGCAGCTCCGCTGTCGTCACTTACCTGTGTCGGGAAAAATGTAGCACTGGATGTAGATCCAACGTAGCCAAGCACATTGCCAGTTTTTACATCATCACTGCGGAAACGTCCGAATGCTGAAAAATAGCCCTTTACATAAGGAACATAATAATTATCCCAGAGTTTACGGATAATATCTTCATCAAAATTCAGAGTCATTTTTCCATCCTTGACTCCAAAAATATCACATCCAAGTTCTTTTGCGCCTACCAGAAGATAGTTCGCCATGGCATCTCTTCCGAACAGAGCTTTTCCGTCATCTGCCTCCGGAGTCTGACTGTCCGTCCAGTTATAATACTTCTCTGCAGTTTCCACAAGGCCTTCGACAGTCTGGAGATCCTCATACTGAGCACCGGTTTCCTTCGCAAATTTCTGCCAGTCTGTATCATTGAGGAATAAAAGCTCGGTAGATTTCGCAACCGGGAAAATCTTGATACTTCCGTCGTCCGAAAAATCTCCCTCTTTCAGATATTCTTCTACGTACTCATCTTTTTCTTTATCTGTAAGATAATCGGAAAGGTCTACCAGCATATCCTTCTGGTCCATGGTATAAGCCGTATCTGAATATGCAGAAAAAATATTCGGTACTTCGGATGCTCCTACTTCGCCATTCACCGCAGCCAGGACATTCTGTTCCAAATCTTCCGCGGTTCCAAGACTCTTGGTTTCTACGGTAATACCATCTTTCTTTCCAACTGTATCATTAAATTTCTCTGTCAGATCATTAAAAGCATCCAGCTGATCACCATTATAATACGTCCATACTGTAACTGTAACAGGGTCCGACTTTTTTCCGGAACATCCACTGATCATGGACGTTGCCAGAGCCGCGCCTAACAGGCAGAGCACTACTTTCCTGTGTGCCATAAATTCTCCCTTCCGCCTGCACTCATTTGCAGGAACACTGTTTTTATCTTATCACAGTACAGACATATTATCAAAGAAAAACCCCGCTTTTTACATTCTGTTTTCTTATTTCTCCATAACTACAGGAGCAGCGTTGTCGTATGCCTGCTCCAGAAATACTTCCTGGGAATTCAGCGGGGCATTATCGGATGGTTCGATTTTATAATTTCCTTTATTGTTCATGGTTCTTGCTTTACGGTTATCACTGAGCATTGTCACAAACATTTCCTGGATCTGCATCCGGATATCCGGATCTTCGATAGGAGCTGCCACTTCCACACGGCGAAGGGTATTTCTTGTCATAAAGTCCGCAGATGAAATATAGATCTTTGCCCTCTCCTGTGTTCCGAAAATATAAATACGGGAATGTTCCAGAAAACGTCCCACAATACTGATAATATGAATATTTTCTGTCTGTCCTTTTACTCCCGGGATCAGACAGCAGATACCGCGGACTACCATATCAATATGTACTCCCGCGCAGGATGCTTCCACCAGCTTGTTCATAATACGTTTATCTGTCAGAGAGTTCATCTTCAGGCCGATATATGCCTGCTCTCCGGCTTTTGCATATTCAATCTCCTCATCAATCATGGCAAGTACTTTGTTCTGGAGACATTTTGGCGCAACAAGAAGATAATCCATATCTTCAACCGTTTCTCCCATTGCCAGTGCCTGGAATACTCTGGCTGCTTCTGTTCCGATCTTCGGATCAGCGGTCATCAGAGAAAGGTCTGTATACAGACGGGCTGTTTTTTCGTTGTAATTTCCTGTTCCGATCTGTGTATAATATTCCACATTTCCATCTTTTTTCTTCATAATCTGGCAAAGTTTGGAATGTACTTTATAACCATCCAGACCGTAGATCACATGACATCCCGCATCTTCCAGAAGTCTGGACCATCCAATATTGTTCTCCTCATCAAAACGTGCCTTCAGCTCCACCAGAACGAACACTTCTTTTCCATTTTCTGCCGCTTCGATCAGAGCTTCCACAACCTTACTCTGTTTCGCTACACGGTAAAGAGTCATCTTGATGGAAACGACATCCTCATCATTGGCTGCTTCATGAAGCATTGTAAGAAACGGTTTGATACTCTCATATGGATAGGAAAGAAAACGGTCTTTTTTCGCAATCTGGTCAAGAATCGGTTCATGGCTGTTAAACACAGGAGATTTCTGAGGAATTCTTTTTTCATAAAAAAGCTCTGTTCTTTTTCTGAGGCCATCCTGGATCTGGAATACAAAAGAAAGATCCAGCGGGATATCTCCCCGGAATACAAAATTCTTGTCCACTTCCAGATAATCGCAAAGTGTTTCAACAACATCTCCGTCCATTTCTCTGGAAAGTTCCAGACGGATTGGTGCCAGTTTCTTTCTTGCCTTAATCAGCTCCACCATAAATTCACGATAATCCAGATCTTCATCGTAAAGAGCGTCTGCGTCAATATCTGCATTTCTGGTAATACGAAGCAGGGATTTTGCCTTGATGTGGTAACCTTTGAAGATTTTTGAAACAAAGTGAAGGATCAGTTCCTCAGACAGCATATAAGTGCCTGTTTTTCCGGGAACCGGGATCAGGCGCTGGATACCTGCACTGCTGCACGGAATAATACCCAGTTTTTCTTTTCCTTTTTTTGTTTCCAGAACTACTACTGCATAGATTTCTTTATTCCGGAGAAATGGAAACGGCTGTCTTTTTCCCACGATAGACGGAGAAATAACCGGAGCCACTTCTGCTTCAAAATAACGTTCCAGATAATTGCGGTCTTCTTTTTCGATCTTATGGAAATTCAGCATATGTACGCCGTATTCTTCCAGGCTTTCCATAATCTCTTCATAAACCACATCTCTTTTCCGGTTCAGTTTTTTGGTTCTGGCAAGGATTGCGTCCAGCTGTTCCTTTGGTGTCATATTGGTTTTGTTTTCGCGGATATCTTTTGCAAGAAGCATCTGATCCACCAGAGATCCCACACGGACCATATAAAATTCATCCAGATTGCTCTGATAAATCGAAGCAAATGTGAGACGTTCACACAGCGGATTTTCCGGATTCTCTGCCTCCTCAAGTACTCTCTCATTAAATTTCAGCCAGGATAATTCCCTGTTCATGTATATTGTATCTGCCATTTTTTCCTCCTGTAAACGGGCCTTATTTTTTCTGTCTCAGTATACTGGCCTAATGTTTATTTCAGAGCAAGGGTTTGTTAAGTTCTGATAAAATTTTTGCAAAAATAGGGGTTGCATTTTCGAATAATAGTGGTATAGTATTCGTATACTTGATATGTAGTTTTGAATACTACATGTTATTTTATCAATTTCTACATTGTTTGACTGTTATTCCGCATCCGTACAACAGATTCCTGCGGAATATCATACAGGAGGTGTTTTTATGAAATTTAAATTAAAAGACCCTGGAAGTGCTATTACTCATGGGATCGCCATGCTCCTTGCAGTGGCCGGTGCCACTCCGCTGATCGTGAAAGCTGCCAGAAGTGCAGATATTCTTCACGTTTTTGCAGTAAGTGTTTTTATCCTGACTATGATCCTGCTTTATCTGGCAAGCACCCTTTACCATTCCGTAAACTCCACTGCCAAGGTGAACCGCCGCCTGAAAAAAATGGATCACATGATGATCTTCGTGATGATCGCAGGCAGCTATACACCGGTATGCCTGATCGTCCTCCACGGCCGTACCGGTTATATCCTCTGTGCCCTGGTATGGACCGTCGCCATCATCGGCATGATCCTCAAGGGCTGCTGGATCAACTGCCCGAAATGGCTTTCCTCTGTAATTTACATTGGAATGGGCTGGCTGTGTGTTCTGGCTTTTGTGCCGATCTTCCACAATCTGCCGCGGGCAGGTTTCGGATGGCTTCTGGCAGGCGGAATTATTTATACCATCGGCGGCGTGATCTATGCGTTGAAACTTCCAATTTTTAATGCGAAGCATAAGAATTTCGGTTCCCATGAGGTGTTCCACATCTTTGTTATGCTGGGAAGTCTCTGCCACTTTGTTGTGATGTATTTCTTTGTAGCCGGCATGGCCCTTCACTAAAATTTCATCAGCTCCAGCTTCTTTTCTCTGGTCAGCTGTTTGATCCGGTATTCCCGGCTCATAGCTTCTTCTTTTGTTGCAAAACCTTCGTAATAGACCAGCTTCACCGGCCGCTTGGCCCGGGTATATTTGGCCCCTGCCTTTCCTTCGTTATGAGCTTTCATACGCCTGGAAAGGCAGTTTGTCCATCCAGTGTAGAGTGTGCCGTCTGCACACTGCACGATATATGTGTAGTTCATGAATTTTTCCTCTTCTGTAAAAACTATTCTGCTTCTATGAAAAGCCGGCCGCCGGTGTTTCTTCAGCAGCCGTCCTTCTATTCTCAAGCAGCCGGAAGGATTCATGTAATTCATTCAAAATAAAATTTAAAGCAGGCTGGGATTCCGGCTGCGGATTTTCCCACCTGCTTTATTATACGTTCTTTCATATTTTCTGTGAATATAAATCTAATCCTGCAGATTTTCTTCACAGAATTTTTTATTCAACCACACAGTTTTTCAGTGTGTAAATATTTCCATCTGCTTTTGAAGTCTCCAACTTCACAGCCTGCGTCTGTGTCTCCGGATAATATCTGGTAGAGAAAGCCACTTCTCCGCCATTCACATAAATCTCCACAGCTGTAGTATCCGCAAGGATTCTGAGACTTTCAACTTCGCCGGACGGAATATGTGCTTTACGTACTTTTCGTCCTGCACCGGCTTTCTCGGAGAGAGTTAAGATCACATCTCCGCCCTGATACTCCAGGAAAAGATTTTCCCCAAGACTTACCTTGCCCTGGTCACCTTTTACCTGAATATCCAGATCAAATGGTCCGTTCACCGGAAGCTCCACGCTGGAACCGCTGATGGAAGTCCCATTCTCTCTCAGCCCGTTCAGTTCTTTCACCGGATACTGATAAAGCATTCCGTTCTTATACGTAACTTCCCTTGGAACCGTCAGACAATGCTGCCAGCCTTCGCTCTCTGCAGTAGGATTCACATACTCTTCATCTGCATCCGGCATTCCCATCCAGCCGATGATGATTCGTCTGTCTTTTCCATCCTGGAATGTCTGGGGTGCATAGAAATCAAAACCGTGATCCCATTCCCGGAAATCTTTTTCCTCCGGCTTTCCGTCCTTCAGGATAAAGTATCCGGACTGATAGATGTTCTGGAAACGGAACTCTTCCCTTGTCAGTCCCTGTGGAGATACAGAAAGTACTTCCTGTCCCTCAAGGGTAAAATAATCCGGGCATTCCCACATGTATCCGAAAGCATTCTCTGTGGTCAGCTCATGGTCGAATTTCCAGTTTTTCAGGTCTTCGGATTTATAAAAAAGTACGGCACCCTGGTCGCTTTTCTGACGGCCGCCAAGGATCATGCGATACTCCTCTCCATCTTTCCAGACCTTCGGGTCACGGATGTGGCATGTGTAATTCTTCGGATAATCCTCCCAGGAAACGGCTACTTCTTTTGTTCCAAAATGAACGCCGTCCTCACTCTCCACATGGAGAGTGCTGGACTGCCTTCCGTTATTGATATAATCATAATCTCCATCCATCTTGATGTTTCCTGTGTAGAAAAGATGAAGCTTATCTTTTTCCGCAATGGCGGAGCCTGAGTAAACACCATGACAGTCATAAATGCTGTCCGGCAGAAGCGGAACACCTTCATATCTCCAGCTGATCATATCTTCGCTGGAATAATGTCCCCAGAATTTCAATCCACCGTTGGACTCAAATGGAGAATACTGGAAAAACACGTGATATCTTCCTTTATACCAGCATAATCCGTTTGGATCGTTGAGCCATCCGGTGGGCGGCATCAGGTGATGGGTCAGACGGTTTGTCTGCATTGCCCTTCCCACTGCTGCTGTTTCCTCGATTTTTCGAACTTCCTCCGCAAGCACTTTTGTCAGAGAACTCATTTATTTTACCTCCAGTACTTCAGAACTGTTATTTACGGTTCCTTCTGCAAGCATTTTTACTTCTTCATAATCATCGGTATTGGTTACGATCAGCGGTGTGGTCACATCGTAACCTGCTGCCTTGATGGCATCCATATCAAATGTGATCAGCGTCTGGCCTTTTTTCACTTCGTCGCCGTCTTTTACATGTGCGGTGTAGAATTTTCCGCCAAGCTCAACGGTGTCAACGCCGATGTGGATCAGCAGTTCCAGTCCGCTTTCTGTTGCAAGACCGATTGCGTGTTTTGTGTCAAAAATTGTAGAAACGGTAGCGTCGCAAGGTGCTTTTACCTCACCTTTGGACGGAATCACTGCCATGCCTTTTCCAAGGACTTCTGATGCAAAAGTTGCATCTTTTACTTCTGAAAGCGGGATCGCGGTTCCCTCAAGCGGGCTGTAGAGGGTCTGTGCGCCAGCGTTGGCTGTCTCTGTTTTTTCTTCAACTGTTTCTGCCGGAGCGCTTTCTGTTTTCTCTGTTTCGATATTTTTTTCAGCTGTTTCCTGTACCTCGTCTTTATATCCTATCATCCATGTGAGTACGAAAGCCACTCCGAACGCGATGGCAAACATCAGGATATAAGCAACTGGGTTATTCAGGCACAGCAGGATTCCGAAGATACCGGTAACACCTGTTCCTGTAGAACCAAGACTGGTGATGGAGGCAAAAAGCGCTCCGCATGCACCGCCGAGGCAGCCCATGATAAACGGCTTTCCGAAGCGGAGGTTTACACCGAAGATCGCCGGCTCTGTGATTCCCATGCATGCACTTAAAGCAGACGGAACAGCCATGGATTTGATCTTCTGGTTCTTTGATTTCAGGCCTACAGCAAGAGCTGCACCACCCTGTGCAACGTTGGCTGCGGATGCAAGTGGCAGCCAGTAGGGAACGCCGAATTTGGCGATCTGTCCAAGGTCAATGATGGTGTACATGTGATGAACACCTGCAACAACTGTCGGTGCATAAAAAGCACCCATGATAAAGCTTCCGATTCCAAACGGCAGAGCGATCAGCCACTGGATTCCATCCAGAAGTCCGTTCTCAACAGCTACGAAGATCGGTCCGATAATGGAAAGAGTAAGATAACCAGTTACAAAAACACTGACAAGTGGTGTTACAAAAAGGTCGAACATTGCCGGTACAACTTTATGAAGTCTCTTCTCGATCTGTGCCAGTACCCATACTGCAATGATAACCGGGATTACATGTCCCTGATATCCGACCATGTCAATGGAGTAAAGTCCAAACCATACTTTCTGTGTTGCCTGTACGCCTTCTGTTGCGACGGTCCAGGCATTCTGCAGATTCGGATGGATCATGATCATACCGATAACCGCGCCCAGGTAGGGGTTGGCGCCGAATACTTTCGCACCGCTGTAAGCGATGAGGATCGGCAGGAATGTGTACGCCGTGTTACTGAAAAGCTGTGCAAATACATAAATGGAACCGTTGGTATTGATGTTCAGGAAGCCGTTGTTTACCATGAAGTTCAGAGCTTCCATGATTCCCATCAGGAATCCGCTGGCTACGATAGCCGGGATGATCGGGACAAAAATATCTCCAAGTGTCTTGATCAGTCTCTGTGCCGGATTGGCCTTGGATGCTGCCACCTGTTTCAGTTCTTCTTTGCTGCTCTCGGAAACTCCGGCGATCTGGATGAACTCGTCATAAACCTTGTTTACAACTCCTGTTCCCAGGATGATCTGCATCTGTCCCTGTGCGAAGAATACACCCTTCACACCGTCGATGTTCTCTACATATTCCTTGTCTGCCTTGTCATTATCCGCAATGACCAGACGAAGTCTTGTTGCACAGTGTGCTGCGGAAATTATGTTTGCTTTCTTTCCTACATGATCATAGATTTCCTGTGCGGTCTTTCTGTAATCCATGTCCGTCCTCCTTTTCTTTTACTTTCCCTTTTTATATTTCATTCTTATTTATGAGATTGATTCCATGTTTTTGTTTTCTTTAAATCAGCCTGTTTTTTCGTATTTCTTAATATCGTCCATCATTTCATGCGTCTTTCTGTACTTTTTGGTTTCTTTCTTATGTGTTATTATATGGAATCGTTCTCATATCTTGATTGTATTATAACCACTGCCTTCTCATTTGTAAATCCGCAACATCTCACAAATTTTTTTGGCCAAAATTGTACATATTCCATAAGAACAGGCATAAAAAAGAAGCAAACCTCTTTTTCCAAAAAAGATCTACTTCTATTTCGCATATGTTTCTATAAATAATACTTCTGTCACCTGTGAGATTCCCGTTCCACAAGTTCACATCCCATTTTGATTTCCTTGCTGATTCCGGTATCGTTCTCAATAAGATCTGCCAGCATGGCTGCTGCCTCCATCCCACTGGTCTTATAATAAAAATGTACCGTAGTAAGCTTCGGTTCCACAATCTTGCCCGGAACACCATCACCGATCCCTGCGATCTGCACATCCTCGGGAATGCGAAGTCCGATCTCCTTCAGATAAGTCATGGCTCCAACTGCCATGGTATCCGTGGCACATACCAGCGAATCAATGGAAGGGTCCTCCTCAAAAAGTTCCTTCGCCATCTCATAACCGGAATCCATGGTAAAACTGCCTGCCTTCATCTTCTCCGGCAAGATCTCAAGCTTTCCTTTATGAAGCGCATCCACAAATCCTTTTTTACGGCGTGCACCAACTGCCTCATCTTTATCTGTAACACCGATGTAGGCGAACTTTTTCCCCTTCTTCGCAAGTTTCTCTGTCACCATAAAAGCTGCCTTGTAATCATCCTGATAAATACAGGGATACCCGTCCAGATGCTGTCCCAGAAGCACGATCGGCACTTTATAATCCTTCAGCATCTGTTTATGCTTTCTGGTAAACATGGTGGCAATAAAAACCACTCCGTCCACCTGGCGTTCTTTAAACAGAGAAAGATATTTCAGCTCTTCTTCCAAATCGTTGTTGGTATTGGCAAGAATCAGCTGATAACCTCTCCGTGTAAGAATATCACTGATTCCCTCAACTTCACGACTTATGGTATCGGAATTAATCTTTGGAAGGATGACACCGATAAGGCTGGTTTTCTTCGTCCGCAGTGTCTGCGCCTGGGAAGATGGCTGATATCCGGTCTCCTGGATCACCTTGCGGATGACTTCTTTTTTTTCACTGCTTACATATCCGTTGTTCAGATATCTGGATACCGTAGCTCTGGAAACTCCGGCAAGTCTGGCTATTTCATTAATGTTCATGACCTATGTACCTCTTCTTCTGTCCTCTTATGTCTGTCATTTTCCGTTGTTTTACAGATATTTATAGATAGATTATACACGTTTTCTTTCCGTTAAAAAAGATACTTTTAACTTCTTACGACATAAAAAAAGTACGGGATGCATCTCACTCGCATCCCGTATCCTTTTCAGCGATTATCCATGATCATATCTGCTGTTCCAACTTTCTGCATCACTCCAAATACTCAAACGGGTCCACCGGCGTACCGTCTTTTCTCATTGCAAAATAAAGATTCGGACCTTCTACAGAATAGTATTTGGTCGGTGCACTGATATTTCCGATCACTTCGCCTTCTTTTACTGTGTCACCTTCTGCCACAGTAAGGTCTTTCAGCTGTCCGTACACCGCCTGATAACCATTTCCAAGCTCCATGGTCACAGTCGTTCCTGTGCAGGCATCCTGTGTAATGGAAAGCACCTGGCCGTCTGCCGCCGCGTATACCGGTGCATCTTCCACTGCCTGCAGGGAAATCGCCGGGCTGACCCGATACTGATCCAACGTCGGATAATATACGGTTTCATTCATATTGTAATCCACAAGAACCGTTCCTCTCACCGGCCACTCCATAATGGAATCCTCTGTAAAATTCAAAGTCTGGGCTGCAATTCCGACCGCGGAAGTTTCAGCGGTATCTTTGGAGGAAGTCTCTGCTCCGTCACTGGCTGCATTTTCGGCTGTTGCTGCATTTCCGGCGTTGGCGTTATCTACTGCATTTCCAGTTCCAGCAGTACTGCTGCCAGCGCTTTCTGCCCCTGCTGTTCCTGCATTTTCAGCTGCACCGCTTCCTGCAGTCTCACGGATATTTCCGGTTACACCGTCTGCATCTGCCCCATCTTCTGAAGCTCCTGCCAGACCAGTTTCATCTCCGGCTGCTCCATCAGTCATCTCATCCTGTGCCGCATCTTCCCAGCCATTTCCGGCAACTGCCGCATCCTCTGCGTTTTCCCCGTCCGAAAGCTCTTCTTCCAGCCCGGTCTCTTCCATCTGTACAGAATTTTCCTCCTGGGGATTTTCTACAACAGGTTTCGTCCCCAGCTGATAAACGGTAATCCCAAGTGCCGCCACTGCTGCCAGAACTCCGCCGTTGATAATGCCTCTCACAATTTTACTTTTCATATTCTTTCCACCTCTGTCTGATATGTTCATTTTCAGCAACGGAAAAAGCAGTACAGAGAATATCTTCCTTTCACTCTGCTACCGTTTCCAGTCACCATTTCTGTATCTATAGAGTGTCCAGAATATGGCTGTCTATTCACTTTTTGAATATTTTTCTTTTAATTCCATCTCCGGAAAATATTTTTTCAAAATCTCCTCCGCATTGCTTCCATTTTTCGCCATCTCATTTCCGCCAAACTGTGAAAAACCTACACCATGGCCACTGCCCCGCACCCGAAGATAATAAGTATCATCTTTTTTCTGCAGACTGAAATTCGCCGATTCCAGCCCCATCCCCGACGCAAAACTTTCTCCCTCCAGAAGAGTTTCCCCTACCATAAGCTCCGTCACATAACCGGCACTGTCCCGCTTTTTGATCTTCAACTCCCCGGAAAGCTGCCCCGCCGGAATTTCCACAACTTTCATATAATCCGGAGATTTTTTGTCCCCGCTGCTGTCTGCCGGTTTCAGATATGTATACGCCTCATCATGAAAAGCCTCTGCTCCGCTGCGTGTTTTCCCCGCGCTGATCTTATGCCAGGGTGTCAGCTTTACTTTTCCCTCATATGTCAGTACCTGCCCTCCCGTCTCTTTCGCTGACTGCTGATAGATTTGATTTTTTTCTGTAAAAAAATATCTCCAGACTTCTCCTGCATTTTCGTTTTCCCAGAGGATCTCCGCGAGATTTTCTCCCTCCCCAAGCCACCTCTGAATATTCGACCGTGCGATCACAGTCTGCGCTTTTATGGTTTCTTTTTTCATATCCGGGGAAATCTGCGAAAAAACAATGATGGGAAGATATTCTTCCATATCAGGAGCCCTCTCTGCCAGGACCATCTCCGTCCCCTGAAAAGCCGCTGCCGTAAAATAAGGAAGAACAATTGCCAGAAACACCAGACAATATCGAAGAAGCGCATATTTTTTCATAAAAACACCATAAACGGTCTTTTTCCTAATATATGTTCTTTTGCAAAAAATTATTATTTGCTGTATACTATAGCAATTCGAAGGGAATCTGATTACAATATCACCTGATTTTTAAGAATGGAGGTATCTCATACCATGCTTGCCATCTTTCTCGCACCACTATATATCCTCATTAATATTTATATCGTCCGCTGGATGATCCTGTGGATGGGTGCATGCACTCATTTTTTCCAGACCTTTGCGTTCCGGGCATGTTTTGTGGGTGTTTATATTTTTCTGTCCACTTCTCTTCTGACCTGTTTTTTTATCCGGAAGCCGCCTGTGGTCCACCGTTTCCTGAAAAATACAGCCAATTATTTCCAGGGAACGTTTCTTTACATTCTGATTGTGATCGTAACTACTGATCTTTGCAGACTGATCCTGAAGCACACGCTCCATCCGGCCTGGCTGTACTCCCGGAAAGCCTTCGTAATCACGGGAGCAGTCTGTACACTTCTGATCATCGGTATCAGTCTTTATGGAATTTTGAACCAGTGGAATATTAAGACAAAAACTTATGATGTGAAAGTAGATAAACAGGTGAAGGGAATGGATTCTCTGAAAATCGTCCTGCTTGCAGATATTCATTTCGGATACAGCATCGGGGAAAAACATGCCGAACTTCTTGTAAAAAAGATCAACGCCGAAGATCCGGATCTGATCTGCATTGCCGGCGATATTTTTGACAACGAATACGAAGGGATCAAAAACCCCGAAAAAACAGCGGCCATTCTTCGTTCGCTGAAATCCAGATACGGAGTTTATTCCTGCTGGGGCAACCATGATCTCAGCGAACCAATTCTGGCCGGTTTTACTTTCCGTAATGCAAAAGAAGATTATGACGATCCCAGAATGTGGGATTTTCTGGAATCCGCCAACATCCGACTGCTCAATGACGAAACCGTTCTCATTGATAACTGGTTTTATCTGACAGGCCGCAAAGATCCGTCCCGCTGCCGAAAAATGTCTGACACACGGAAGGAACCTGACCAGCTTACAGCCTCCCTGGACAAAACACTCCCCATTATTTTTATGGATCACCAGCCTGGTCAGCTGGATGAAGTGGCAGCCGCAGGCGCAGACCTTGATCTCTGTGGTCATACTCATGACGGCCAGCTGTTCCCTCTGAACATCATCACCGGCCTGGTCTGGGAAAATTCCTGCGGTTACCTGAAAAAAGGAAATATGCACAACATCGTTACCTCCGGCGCAGGCATATGGGGCCCGAATATGCGTACTGCCACAAATAGCGAGATCTGTTCGATCACGGTGCATTTTTCATAAATTTCTCATGCTGCCCTGTATCTCTGTTTTTCTGCTGACACAGAATCCGGCCAGTCCCGGATCCTGTGTCTTTTTTTCTTCACTGAACGTATTTCCGGTTCATTCTGCTGTGTTATTTTCAATTGTTTTTTATCCCAGTATTTATTGCATGTCCCAGCTCCTTTGCGCGCCGACGCATACGCTCCACAAGACCTTGTCCAATTCCTTCCTGCAGCCGGTACACGGGAGATTTTTTCCATAAAGATCCCAAGGAGCATTGCTATTATGTGAAAAATCTGCAGTAGTTTTCCATAGCCATATACCATAAAATACCATCCTTTCCACAAAAGACTTCGTTCTCAGGTTTCTGATTACTGATTTCATTCCATCCACCACAGATTTCTGTAATGTACAGAACCGGGAATGCGCGTTTCCCACAGCTATACAGCTACCAAAAGCCTATGTAAGCCTTTCGCAGAAATAGAACCGAAAATTTTTTCTGCATATGACAGAACTGCTGGCCGGTTGGGACTTTCTCCTCATAAAGACTTTTATTCCAGGAAAAAGCAGCTGGTATAAGTGATTGTTCCAGGTCCGTAATAATATTCAATCCCGCTGTCCTGACAGACCTGTGTTACCAGCATTCCATATGCTTCCATTGATGAAAAACGTTTCTCCGGAAAACGGCAGGGGGCATCCGGATAGCTGCATTTCGCACATCTGGTGCAACATCCGGCCCCAAGGGAAAGAAGTTTGGGGAAAAATTTTTTCAGCTGGTCATGCATCTTTACAAAATGTTCTTTATGAAGTGCTTCCGTCTCCATCATTCCCTCTCCGTCAAATTCATCTTCCAGTTCCCCTTTTGTCTGCACAATGATTCCTTTTTTATAACCGGAAATATCTGCCGCACATTCTTCCAGTGTTCCACAGGCAGGCGGGCAACTCCAGTTGCGTCCGTACATATGGCATTTATCCGTGCTGCACATCTGGCGCACCTCCGGAAGAAGTTTAATCTTATCTATATTCAGTTCTTCTACTTTAAAAAATCCTATGCTGTTTCCAATATTTTTTAATTCTTCCAGCTCCATAATGTTTTCCTCCCCATGCTTTTCGATTCAGTTTCAGTTCTGGTGGATTTTATATCTCAGGAAATTCCAGCTCATCTACAAACTGATCCTGAAATTCAGGTAATGCCGCAAGCTCCAGAAATTCCGTATGACGTGCAAGTCGCTCTGCCCGTTTCAGTTCTTCTTTATTCAAAAGTGCAAGCTTCGCACCTTCACCGGCTGCATTTCCAACCGGAATGATCCGATCCTTAAGAATACCAGGAAGCATTCCGATCCTGCATGCTCCCGCCGGGTCCATATAATTTCCAAAAGCTCCTGCTATATAAACCTGCTCCACCTGTTCCAGAGTAATCCCCATCTGTTCTGCCAGAAGAGCAATTCCTGCAGCAATGGCCCCCTTCGCCAGCTGTACTTCCCGAATATCTTTCTGGCTTAAATATACCGGTTTTCCATCCCCGGATTCCAACGGATCAGCCAGAAGATATGCTTTCTTTGTATTTTCATCGATCTGAACCACCCGCGGATTTTCCAGCAGCTTTCCGCTTTCATCGATCACCCCCGCATCCAGAAGACATGCTATGATATCGATCAGACCGGAACCGCAGATTCCCGTTGGTCTGCCTCCGCCGATTACCTTACATTCCAGTTTTCCATCCACCAGATGTGCATGTTCAATCGCACCATCTGCGCCCCGCATTCCACAGGCAATCTTAGCTCCCTCAAAAGCCGGCCCTGCCGCAGTAGAACATGCAATACGGCGTTTCTCATTTCCAAGAACAATTTCTCCGTTTGTTCCAATGTCGATCATCAGCGTCATCTTTTTCTCTTCTTCAAGATTCACAGCCAGAAGACATGCTACAGTATCTGCCCCCACAAAACCTGCAATAACAGGTAAAGCTACCAACTGTCCTCCCGGGTGAATACCAAGATGGAATTTTTCTGCCGGAAACATCAGCCCCTGACTGATGGCCGGATTATACGGTGCATGAACCAGAGAATCCGGTACAATTCCCAGGAAAAGATGATGCATGCAGGTATTTCCCACAACACTGACCTGATAAATATCCTCCGGAGATTTTTTCGCCGCTTCACAAAGTGTACCGATCAATTTTCTTAAAAGCTCCCGGATACATGTGGAAAGTTCTTCTGTACCGTGCTCCAGCGAATAATTTGCTCTCATGATCACATCTGCGCCATATTCTGTCTGTGTATTTAATGCACTTGCTGTTGCCAGCTGCTCTCCTGTTTTTCCATCCAGAAGATATCCTGCCACCGTTGTTGTCCCAATATCAAAAGCTGCCATCAGTACCGGTCTGTCGTCCTGTTCTTTCAGCTCCAGGATCTGATCTCCGCTGATAATCGCTCTCGCTTTTCCATTTTTCTCTTTTATCAGTCGGCTGATTACAGGCAGTATTTCCAGTTTTGGCTGAAAAAAGATATCTTTCTTCCGGCAGCTTTTTATCACTTCGCAAAATCTTGTCCAGTCTGAACTGTTTTCTCCCACTGTACATGGCGGGATCTCAATATCCAGAATTTCCAGTTCCGGTGAAAAAGTCACGGCTCTCTCTGTTCCCTTTACAAGGATTCTGTGTTCAGATTTTTTCTCAATCGCTTCTACTTCAATATCTGTAGTTATCTTTGTCTGACAGGCTTTTTCCACAGCTCCGTTTATTTTTACTATGCATTTTCCACATTTTCCGGCTCCTCCACATGGTGCATCCGGGGATAAACCTGCGATTCGCTCAGCCTCCAGTACCGTAGTTCCTTCCTTCACCGTGACTTCTGTTTTTTCTTTTATAAAAAACACCCGGTATGTATTCATACTCTGTCCCACCCCCTATAATCTATAGTCAAAAATCCGCAGAAACTATTATACCTTTCTAGTTTCTGCGGATCTTAATCTGCTATTATACCGGAGATTCCTGCCCAAACAAGTTTCTCCTTAAGCAAGCGGATTGCAAATACCCGCTTTTTTGCCTGTTTACTTTATGCGGCAAGTGATTTTGCAACCTGCGCTGCGGAAGCTGCATCTGCTGTATAAGCATCTGCACCGATCTCTTCTGCAAATTCCGGAGTAATCGGAGCTCCACCAACCATGATCTTGATATCTTTACGGAAATCTTCTTTATTAAGAGCTTCAACCGTTTCTTTCATAGCTGGCATGGTTGTTGTCAGAAGTGCGGAAACACCTACTACTTTAACATCCGGATTCTCACGTACTGCTTCAATAAATTTCTCTACCGGAACATCTACGCCAAGGTCAATTACTTCAAATCCTGCACTTTCAATCATCATGGCAACCAGGTTTTTACCGATATCGTGAAGATCTCCTGCTACAGTTCCGATGATCATCTTTCCTGCTACACCAGCGCTTCCACCTGCAAGATGTGGTTTCAGAACATCTACACCTTTTTTCATAGCTCTGGCTGCTACCAGCATCTCCGGAACAAAGATCTCATTATTTTTGAATTTCTCACCAACAACGCCCATTGCCTTGATCATATTGTCAAGAACATCTGGTGCTGCATTTCCCTCATCCAGGGCTTCCTGTACCGCTGCTGCGATCAGTTTGGATTTTCCTCTCACTACCAGATCAAAAACTTCATCCATTTTACTCATAAGATTTTACCTCCTGAAATTAATTTGCACTCATTTATCTGTTTTTCAAATACAGTCTGTTTTCGTACCTGACTGTATTTTTTGTATGTTCCTTAAGTTTTCTCTGACAGACTCCGCCATCGGTCAGACTTGCCTTAAGCACATTTTTATTTCTTTACAGGTCCAATCAGGCCTTCTCTGTATGCCCCGATATATTCCATACAGTAGTCATCTTCTCCAAGAAGAGCTTCTGTCGCATAAATCAGTCCAAGCATATCTCTGTTTGTAGGATCAAGGATTCCACTGTCCAGTCCGGCGTTCATAGCCAGTACCACAAATCCAAGATTGATCAGCTTACGAACCGGAAGGTTAAATGAAATATTGCTGATCGCTGCTGTAATATGAATAGAAGGGTATTTCTCACGAACAGTAGAAATAACTTCAATATTTGTCTCAATTCCATTCTCAGATGTACAAAGCATCTCTACCAGCGGGTCAATGTGGATCCTGGATGGCGAAATTCCGTACTCTTTGGCTTTTGCCATGATCTTATCGAATACACGAAGTCTGTCCGCTGCGTTCTTCGGAATTCCACTGTCATCACTTAACAGTGCAATAACCTGCCAGTCCTTATTTTCCTCCTGCGCCATAATTGGAAAGATCTTATCAATCTTATCTCCCTCACCAGATACAGAATTAAAAAGTCCCGGTCTTTTACAGAATTTATACGCCTGCGCCAGAACATCTGCACTGGGACTGTCTACAGAAATTGGAAGATCTGTTACTTCCTGGATACAATCGATCATCCATTTCAGAGTTTCAACTTCCTGTTCTTCCGGAACAGATGCACAACAGTCAATAAACGTTGCATTCGCTTCTGCCTGTTTTCTTGCACGATCCTTGATAAATTCAGCATCTTTGTTGGCGATTGCTTCTGCCACGGAAGGAATCGAACCATTGATCTTTTCGCCAATAATAATCATTTGCTACACCTCCTGAAGTATTCTTTCCGACAAAACGTACAGTCCATGAATCCCCCGAAACATGCTGTAGTTTTCTAACTGTCTTTATTGTAGCAGATACTTTTTACAATCTACATACTCTATAGCGTGGAGTTTTCACGCTTCTTTTCATACAATGTGTAGGATAGCCGTGATGTATTTTTGATACGAAAAAAGCACTGTCATTTTGACAGTGCTCTTAAAAAGTAGTGAGGCATCGGGGATTCGAACCCCGGACAACTTGATTAAAAGTCAAGTGCTCTACCGACTGAGCTA
>OCPP01000215.1_pt1 | contig 46399 bp, 50 predicted proteins | sample 1538211 | NCBI WGS metagenome assembly OCPP01 (sample SAMEA2580193, study PRJEB22360) | human gut metagenome | biome: human gut; feature: human-associated habitat; material: faeces | place: Denmark | collected 2008/2010
TCCAGTTGACGGAAAGGCGGGATTTTGCTATAATAATTAAGCTGTATTGTGAATACGGAGCATTACTCAAGTGGTCGTAAGAGGTCGCACTCGAAATCCAAGTGGATGCTTCGCCGGATGCCTCCATATCACACGAGGAAACGTCGATTTTGATGTCCTGACAGGCTTCAAAGCCTGTCTGAACGATGCGTTTTCTAACAATATTCTAACAGCAACTGTTCCAAGTTTCAAGGTCGATTTGCGATATACAAATCGTAAGTTCGCCATGAAAATATACTTGGAGATGTATCGAAGCGGTCGTAACGAGAACGACTCGAAATCGAGCTGGCTTTTTGGAAGAGGGAACCCGATTTTTCTAGGTTTCAAGCCACTTTTCGGTGATTGCTTCAAGGCGTTTTTTGGGGGTTCTCTCCTAAAATTCTCTCCAAAGTTTTCCCGGAGCGTTCAGCACGTTCCAACAATTTAATATGTGGAGCAGTACTCAAGTGGTCGAAGAGGCGTGACTCGAAATCTCGTAGGCCCCGGAAGGGGTGCCAGGGTTCAAATCCCTGCTGCTCCGCCAAACCGAATGGACAGATGAATTTTATTCGTCTGTCCATTCTTTTTTGCCGAAACAGCGCCCGCTGCACCCTATCTTTTTGGGGCTTGGCATCATGCGGATGCATTGCCATAGCCCAGACATTCCAGCATAGCCTGTGCAGAAGAAAGTTTGGAAGCGTAGTCCAGGTGGGCATAGATGTTGGCGGTGGTGGAGAAGTCGCTGTGGCCCAGCCATTCCTGGATCTGCTTCATGGGAACGCCGTTTGCTAGAAGAAGGCTGGCACAACTATGGCGCAGATCGTGGAAGCGGATGGGGCGCAGACCGTTTTTCACCAGCAGCTTCGGGAACTGCTCGGAAACATAATTGGGGCGGAGGATGTTCCCGATCTCGTCCACACACAGATAGCCGAGATAGTCTGGATTGTAGCTGCTGCGGCACAGACGGCGGTAGGTCTCCTGCTGACCTTTCAGCTCTAGCAGACGGTCACGGATGGGCGGCACCAGAGGCAGGGTGCGCAGACTGGATTTGGTTTTTGCACGGTCGGCCTGAACAAGGACTTTTTTGCCGTCAATGGATGCCTGTGTGACGATACGTTTGACCTCCATTGTATTGGCTTCAAAGTCGATGGCATCCCATTTCAGCCCCAGCACTTCGCTGCGGCGCAGGCCGTAGAAGGATGCCAAAAGGACCGGCATCTCCAGTTTGGTTCCATATGCCGCCTCGGTCAGGGCGTGAATCTCTTCGGCAGTGTAGTAGCTGCCTTTGAAATCGTCCTTTTTTGGACGTTCGACCTTATCTGCCGGGTTTGAGGGGATCAGGTCGATCTTGACCGCATACTTCAAGGCTTTGTGGATATTTGCGTGATAATGGATCACGGTGTTTGGCTTGACCCGCTCCAGCTGCTTGGCGTAGAAATCCTGTAGATCGGTGGCTTTCAGCTCTACCAGCTTGATGCTGTGTTTGCGGAAATAGGGAACGATAATGTGCTCTACCATTCCCTGATAGCTTGCGTAGGTCGTGAGCTGGATCGTGCTTTTCGTGACGTCCAGCCATTTCAGCATGAAGTCGGCAAAAAGAATGTCCTCGTCTAAACGGATTTCGGCTACAGTGACTGGGGGGATAAAGTTCCTCCGACGTTCCTGCAAAAGAGCCTCGGCTTTCTTTTTGTTTTTCTTGACCGGTAGGCCCGTTGATTCCCACTTGGTCCTTCGCTTTCCGGTTTCATCCTTGTAACTCAGAACGATGTAATAGAAGTTGTTTTTTTCTTGCAGATGCCCTGCTACCATGGTGTCTCCTCCTGTTCTTGTGCATCCACTTGAATTTATGGAACTTCTGCTGCTGACACCACCAGTGTATAAAACAGCAGGAGAGAATGCAAGGATGTCACGTCTGCGCTATGTTGTCGGGTGCAAATGCGATCAGATAGGTTAAAAGATGCGCTTTGGGAATGCGGTAGAAGCGCCCGATCCTCAAATGCTGGACTTTTCCGCTCTTCAAAAGTGCATAGCCGGTTTTGGTGCTGATCCCCAATATCTTGCACATTTGTTCGATATTCAGGACATCCGGGTAATCCCGAAGCATGATACGGTAGGCATCACACGGATGCAGAGTTTTTTCTGGCAACGGTCGATCCCTCCTGTATTGCATGGGGCGTGCATTCCTGTTCCAGGGCCAGGCTGCATTTTAGGGCATTCTCGATTTGCTGCATTTCCTGGTCAGTGGTCATCCCCATAAAATTGCAGATGCGCTCCTTATCAATGGTGAAGATCTGCTCCAACAGCACGATCGATGGACAGCGGAACGCAGGGTTTTTGTCCACGAGGACATGGGTGGGCTGAGTTGGCTTTTTGGAGATCTTTGAGGTCACAGCTGCAACGATCACGGTGGGGGAAAATCTGTTTCCTATATTATTTTGCAAAACAATAACAGGGCGTTTTCCTCCTTGCTCGGAGCCACTGTGCGGGTCGAGGTCTGCAAAATAGATCTCACCACGGTGGATGTTCAGACTTTTCAGCGGCTTGTCCCCCTTTTTATGTAGGCAAAAGCAGCCCCTATGGGCGGCCTTTGCAGTGAGAAGAACCCCCCTAGGACTGGGAAAGTAGCATTACGGCTTGATAGGCAGGTTGCGGCGGCGGCTGGCACCGTTGTAGGTGCGCAGGATCAACACCATATACTTGTGGCGAACGGTGCCGCTCAGGGATTTTTCATCCCGTACCAGGGTCATGGGGTGGACGGTGTGCAGACGTTTAACCAGACGCTCCGGGTCATACTCTCCCTGATAGAGGGCCACAAAACGCATCATTCCTTGAAGGATACCGGAGCGGAGAGAATCCGGGTCTCCCTCCCATCCTCTTGCCAGCATGGTCAGAGCTTCTTTGTAGAGGTCTGCGCCATAGGTCTTGTACTCCTTGAAGGCGGTGCGGATGCAGATGATCTTCCATGGGGCGCGGTAGCTGTCCAGACCCAGCTGCAAGCCGGTGCTTTCGGTGGCGTTCAGGAATGCAATGGCTTCGGCGTCCTTGCCAAACAAAGCCGCACGCAGCTTTGCGCCGGCGGTCAGAGGTGCGGAAACGCCGGTCTGCCGGGAAAAGAGGATGGCTTCTTCCTCCTGCGTCAGCCCATAGTACACCTTGCAGATGATGGGGAGGTCTGCACCTCCATTCATGGATTTGCGGGTCATGAGGGTGTGCTGCCCATCAAAAACGTAGTAGTGACCATCCCGGTAGCTGACCTTGGGAGGGTTGGCGATCCATTCGGTGAACTCTGCGGACATCCGCTCAATGTTCGGGATGCTCAGTTCCCTCTGGTATTCGGCAGGGATCTCCAGATAGGCGCTGTTGAGGACCTTCTCCTCATACGGCCGCTGCGCAAAGAGCGCATCAATAACGGCTTCGTCGGTGATCTCAGGCATGGTGCAAAGGCAGTTCAAATGGCTCATATCGTATCCTCCAATCTTTGCAGATAGTCTTTGACCTTCTGGATCGTTCTCTTTACCACAGCACGATTGCCTGCATCGGTCAGAAGGTCGGGATAGTCCCGAAAAACACTCTCCCAGCGTCGGATCATACTATTGACGGCACCGGATACTTCGCAGAGCATGGCCGCTCCGTCCGCAAGCTGTTTGGCATGGTAGCGCCCATTTGCGATCTCAAGAATCTGCTGGCGGTCAGCTTTCAACGATTCCCCTGCTTTTGGTGGAAAAGTCGGCTCAGATGGAGCTGGAGCGGATGTTGCATCTTCATCAGATGTACCGGCATCGGACAGCGGTGTGGTTGTGGCTGGGGGAGATTTCTGTTTTTGTGACGGCGGCTCTTTGGCTTTGCAGATTGCAGCGACCAGCGCCGCACGGTCTTCCGGAGGGGCACGGGCAACGGATGCGATCTCAGAGGCGGTAGGTTTGACCTCGCCGGAAAGCACTTTTTTCCGTGTGCCAGGAACGGCTTCTTCGGCGGCGTCTACACCTTTGGAAAACTGTTCTGCACGAAGTACTGTGTTCTTGCTAATGCCGTTTTCAGCGGCAATTTTTTTACAAGTTGTTCGGCTGTTACCCAAATCCCCATTTTGGGAATTTGGGCTAAATGTGCCGTTTGAACTACGGCTGTTTCCGTGATCTCCCCCTAGCTTCATTTTCTCAGCCTCATACTGTTTTCCGATAAGGTACTTCTTTTGTTCCGGGGTGAGGTTGCGCCGCCCCAGCTGATTCTTGCAGATCCAGATGATCGCTTCATAGCGGCTGGCGAACTCTTTCTCGTGGATGGTAAAAGGGATCTCTGGGTGCTTCTTGGCGATCGTGTAACGGTTGTGCCCATCTACGATCAGGCCCTCCCATACAATGATAGGGTTGAGGATGCGTCCATCCCGTAGAATGTTTGCTTCCAGCTGGTTCAGTTCTTCAAATGTAAGGGGTGGGATCTTGCTCTGAAATTCCGGGTCGGTCTTAAGCACATTCGGATTCATCGTCAAAGCGTCCTTTCTTAAAGGAGGTGGCTTTCGGGCTGGTGGGCTGGATGTAGTAGTCGTAGCCGAAGTTTGTCTGGCAGTAGGTGCAAGGCTCTTTGGTGAATTGCCAGGGATCGGCACGGCGGACACGGATGCCGCGGGTGTTCCGAAATGCATTCAGGCAGCGGGGGCAGAGGGTGGTCAGGGTCGATTCATCGGTGAAAGTACGGCTCATAGAAAACACCTCCGTGTCGTTGAGATGAATGTTCGATATGGAAAAGCCCACGGCCCGGATTCAGGAGAATCACGGTGGTGGGCTTTGAAAGATTTGCGTTAAGTTCCTACCCTATTTGTCCTCGACGCCCGGTGGGGTTGGAATGCACTCTGGTTCCCGGAGTTTCACCGGTCTCATTGGCGTTTCAGCCACCCCGCCTTCTTTGTGGCCGGGCCGCGAGTTACGGAAGTTTCATTGTTTTGTCCAGAGGAATGATATTCAGTTTTCAAGGTACGGCTCCCAGTTTGGGGCTTTGCCCTGTCTGGGGAATGCCCTGGCTGTGAATGTATGATACCGCAGAATTTTTCCCGTCGGAACTCTCTTGCAGGGAGCCTTTGGTTCCCTCTAAGAGAACCTTGTTACAGTTCTTTCTTTATGCGTTCTAAAATTTCGATCGCAGCGTTCAGTTCGGAGGCAGCCTTGCTGGTGCTTTGTGTTTTTCCCAAAAGGAGATAGTCCAGTGATACATCAAAAAATGCAGAGATCTCGATAACAAGATCAATAGAAAACAGCCTTCTGGCGTGCTCCAGCGCTTTTACATGATTCAGGCTGATATTGAGCTGCTCAGCAAGCTGCATTTGTGTGAGGTTTTTGCTTTCGCGCAAAGCTTTCATTCTCTTTCCGCATTCCACAGGATCAAAGCGCATGGGTTTACCCTCCAGATCTTGACGTGTGAATGAACGTGCAAAATCTGGCGCTCAGGGATATCGGGCGATGTACGTCTCCCAGCCTCGGCGCATACGTCACTCCCAAAGGGGCGACGGAAGCAGATCCCGAAACGCAAAAAAGACCGGCAGACAGCCGCAATTTCTCTAAAGAAATCGCTTCCGTCTGCCGGTCTCGTCCGGCCTATAGCCGGTCCAGTCCTATCTGACAAACTCTTGACTCCTGAATTCCGTCCCTGAGGGCTAAACCCAATCCGACGCAGATACAATATGTCTCATGCAATATTCAGTTTGAATGGGTCTCAGGCAAACTCCTCAAAATAGAGGGATGCCCTTGTGACGGATATTTTGTTCTTTTCCATCTGGATGACCCAGTGCCGGTTGCACTTGGAACATTTTTGCAAACCGGTGACGATGATCTTTCCACACATGAGGCGGGTGCCGCATCGGGGACAGGTAGAAATGTACAGCTCGGATCGAAAATCGTTCTGCATAAGGACCTCCTTTTCATGTGAGAAAGATCTGCGGTGAAAATAATAAAAAAGACCGCAAACGACTCTTCTGTATATTCCAAATAGGGATATGGGAAGCTTCGTTTGAGGTCTTTGTGTCCATTATTTTACTTGTTGGGTTCTTTGGGAGGAGTTTCATGATCCGGCTGGGGATAGTTACAAACGGGACGCTCGGGCTGATATACGCCTCCCATGCAAGAAGGAGGCCAGCCAAATCGCTCGAGAACAATGGCGCGGTTCAGGATTTCCTTTCCGATGTTATTCAACAGCTTCATACAAAAAACCTCCATGCTTCTGTTTAATTTTCTCGGCCACTATAAGCAGTATACTGACTAGTATGCCATTAAAACTAAAAATCAGTACCTGAGGGAACCCAAGCTGGACAGAAATGACTTGTATGATTGTAATACAGACAAGTGTGAAATTCTTTTTTTTCCGGTTTGAAGATATGATTTCTTGTTCAAAGTGTAGTTGCGGCGGATAAATAGGGTTGGTTCTAAATGCAGCTAGAATCAATAGAATATCAAGTGTCCACATGGTGAGCGAATTTATGCGCATCAGAACAGGGGCGAATATATAAAGAACAATGAAGGTTGTTACTGTTGTCAGCAGAATACACATCCAATTATAAGGAGCATGCCATCCACCCATTCGCCGACGCAAAAAATACATTGTTGCCATAAAAACAAGCGTGTTGAAATATTGATTGGAAATAATGCAACAAATCGACAGGATCAGAAGAAAACAGAATTGAAGAAGTTTTTTTTCAACTACATAAAGACACCAGGTGTAATTGTTTTCTTCGACCCAATTGTGCCGGAAAAACCATTCGGTCAATCGGCGGGAAATGCTATGAAGCATCTGTTTTATACCTCTCTTTGGACAGTATATAACACATTTTTAGAACTATATGTAGATTTTGCAGTGAGATTGGCTATTTTTGCAGTGAAATCGGTATACGCTTATGAAAGAGTTTCAGGAATTTGGGCAGAGAAGCAAAATAGGCTCGAATCTTCTTTATAGGCTATGGCAAAAACGGCCTTATAACGATTTAGAATTGCAGCAACATTCTTCAATCCGTAGCCGTGTTCTTCGGATCGTTTGGAAGGCAGCACAACTTGATTGTCTAAAACTTTTACAGGAAATGCGGTCGTATTTTCAATATAAAGAAAACTGCTCTCTTCTTCTACTTTCATCACAAGGGTTATTTTTTTACTTTTATCATCTGTGATCTTCTCACAAGCTTCAATGGCGTTGTCAACCAAATTAGAGAGGACAACAACAAGATGCTCATCTTTCAGTCCAAAACAGGTGAGATCATCCAATTGAAATAAGAAGTGAACCCCTTTTGACTGCGCGATATGGTATTTCTGACTCAAAAGCACATCTACAACCAGCCTGCCCGTCTTAACGATCAGTGAAGTGCTCATACTATCTTTCATGACCGTTTGAATATAGGGCAACAATTCGCCATGAGGAGCTTCGCATTCTGCCAAGCCGTAAATGATGCTGAGTTGATTTTGAAAATCATGGGTCATTTTTCGCTGGTTCTTATAGGCGGTTGCCCAAGCTTCAACAATATCGTTTTGATATTTGATGTTTTGTGTCAAAACTGTATTATCTTGGATAAGCTGCTGTTCTCGATCCAAATAATTTAGCGTAACAAATGCAAAAGCATTCATTATAAACAAAGCAATTGTGCAGAATAAGATTTCTCTTGCAGCAAAAGGAACGATCCAATATAAATGCCACAAGAAAACGGAAATAAACATAGAGACAATGGGCAAAACAAAAATTTTCAACCAGTGTTTCCATGTGGTGTGATGAAAATAAAATCGCTGTTTTACAGCTGATTTGAAAATCGTAAATAGCAATATTTCAAAGATCTTTGCAATATAACAAATCAGATAGTATCCATATGGGTCACGATACAATTCTTGCATGGTGATATTTTTCAGAATTGTAATGGCCATAAAAAAGAAATTGTCGGCAATGTTTATAAATGATGAAAACAAAACTGAAATTGCGATACATTTTATCGAAGGAACACGGTATATTACAACGAGCCAAAGCGAGTCAACACAAGTGAGAAGCACCAGCTTAAAAAGCACATTTGACTCTGAAATCGCCAGGCAAATAAAGTTCAGACCCGTCAACACAACGGTAGAGAGTATAAATTTACTTGAGGTGATCTTTTTCTGAAAGAAAGCGCCGGAAAAAACCATAAAAGCTAAAACTTCGATAAATACTACAAAATAGTTTAAGAGGAGGGATAGTTCATAACTCATAAGCGGCGGCCTTTCCACATAAGATACTCTGCACAGATTGCTTTGTAATCTTTTTCAGAGACCTTTAAGATCTCGCCATTTCGTAATTGCGCTGTATATCCTGAAATTTTGCTGATATAAGACATATTAACGAGAAAACTTTTTTGCAGGCGAATAAAGCCTTTTCCAGACAACCGTTCGGTATAATCGTTCATTTTTCCACGGCACTCTAATACAGGGGAAGCAGCTTCTGTTGTGTGTAATAAAACACGACGATAGGGAGTACCCTCAACGTATAAAATGTCTCGTAAGGGAATTTCAATCTGAAGGTTTTTTGAGTCAACCACGATCGTTTCCTTGCCGTCCAAGAGTTTGTCTTGAATCGCATCCAGACAGGAGTCAAGCTCTTCTATATAGTTTTCTTTCAAAATATAACGGAAAGCACTAACTTTATATCCACTGGGGGCAAATTGCAAAAAGGCCGTTATAAATACCAATATAAGGTCAGGGTAGTGCTGACGGATTTGAGAGGCAACCTCCAGGCCGTTCATCTCTGGCATATCAATATCCAAAAATACAGCGTGCAGAGTGCCAAGATTAGAATTTAGCAGATCTTGCGGATGGGAGAAAATATGGCAGTTCAAAGCCCAATCTCGTTTTGCAAACCCCATACTGATTTTCTGATATAATTGATCAGAGAATCGCAGATCATTATCAAGAATAGCAATTCTCATAAGCGACACGCACCTTTCGACTTGCCTTTTTCTTTTTACCATACAGCTATTTGCCTCACTCTGTCAATGATTTTTTAAGATGTGCTTATCTTTAGCACAATTAAAGCTTGGATTTATGCTAAAGTCAAGAAAAGTTCTGATGATTAGCATAAAATGAGGCGTGCCTATGAAAATCTATGATTTTAATGGCAAGAAAAATATTAGCGGAGAACGCATTCGAGAAGCTCGAATCAAGATGCATCTATCACAGAAAGCGTTGGCTGTACGGTTAAAGCTGGAAGGAGTGGAATTAGAAAGAGACTGTATCAGTAGAATTGAGATCGGCACTCGCTTTGTTGCTGATTATGAGATAAAGATGATAGCAAAGACGTTGAATGTTTCCGTTTTGTGGCTCTTAGGGATCGAGTGGACCTTGGTGAATGAACCAAGGTCACTTTTGTTATATATGCGTTGATTTACCAGAAGTGGCGCAGCAAGAAGCCGCGTTTTTGGGGATCTTTTTTTGTGTAGAGGAGGCCACAGCTGCCACAATTCCCTTTTTCACTGCACAAAAGCCTGTTTGTACTGAAAAATGCCAAATTCATCTCTCAACAGTGCTAATATAAAGACGACCAAAGCGCTGGAATAAGGGCTGCCAGACAAAAGTTGTTCACAGGAGGGATTAAAATGCACCTAAAGGAATCTGCCTACAACTTCATTTATGATGACCTGGGCAAAGATCAGATTGTATTTTACAACTCACGCACTGGTGCACTGGCAGTAGTGCATGAAGATCAGTATAAGCAGTATAAGGGGTTTCAGGAGAAAGGAAAAGAAATTGAGGATGCGGAGTTCCTCAAGAATCTTTTGAAATGCGGATATCTGCTTCCAGCAGAAGTGGACGAGAAGTTCCTAATCAAAACCAATATGATGCAGGGGCGGTATAACAAGAATTTGCTATCCTTAACTATTGCACCTACGATGGCGTGTAATTTCAGATGCATTTATTGTTTTGAGAAAGGGCATTATGGCAATTCCCTGATGGATGGGGAAACACAAATTGCATTGATGAACTTTATCAAATCCCACTTGGATGGAGTGAAAAACATTAATGTTACTTGGTTTGGTGGAGAACCTCTTTTGGGAATGTCTGTCATCGAAAGCCTGTCCGAACAGATTATAGCTTTGTGTGAAGAGAAAGAGCTTCAATACCAAGCGGGAATTATTACAAATGGGTATCTTTTGACGCCGGAAAATGCAGAAAAGCTGAAAAAATATAATGTACGATATGCACAAGTTACTGTGGATGGACCAAAAGAAATTCATAATGAACGGCGTCCAACGGTTAATGGACAGGGAACATACGATGTTATTATGAATAATCTAAAAAGTATCTGTGGTATCTTACATGTGCATCTAAGAATCAACGTCGATATTAAAAATATCGAATTAGCCAACGAGGTAGTATCTCATTTGAAGCAAGAAAACATGTTGGAATACATCCACCCCTATCTCGGGCTGGTTATTCCATACAATGGAACGTATGAGGCTGATAAATGTCTTACAAATGAACTCTATTCAAAATACAACTTGTATTTTATGAAGAAAAACAATATTCCGTTTCAAACAACATATCCGAGACCTCGTGGCAATCACTGCGTTTCTGATTTCTATAACGGGTGGGTCGTTGATGAAAAAGGATATTTGTATAAGTGCTGGAACGATATTGGTGAGATTTCAAAAGCAGTCGGGAATATCAACTTTGGAGAAAATAGTCTGCAAAGCACAAAATTGATTTCCGAATATTCATCTTGCGATTTCTTTGAAGATCCCAAGTGCAAAGAATGCAAGCTGTTGCCGGTGTGTATGGGAGGCTGCCCCCATAGTCGTGTGGAAGGTAAAACAATTTGTCATCAATTGAATTTTCGCATGAAGGACTACCTTATTGAATATACACGAACCCTTGTTTCCACAACATAATGTCTGAACAAAGCTCAAATATTAAAGGGAGGTAATAATATGCCTGTATCGCGATTCTTGATTCCCTTGGTTTCTACTGTTTGGATCTTTAGTGTGATGGGGGGGATGGGAATGCATGTATTGGCAGAGCAACCCACAGAAGTACAGGCGGTAAGGCGACAGTTTTCAACATTGGAGGAAGTGACCGCTGTCCAAGTCCAGGAGGAGGGGTCGACGGTCCGCTTCCTACCGGGGGAGGGAGAGGAAGTCTGCGTCCGCTATGCGGATACGACAGCGGAAGCACTGTACGAGATTCAGGTCGAGAACGGCACCCTGGTCGTCCAAAAATTAAAAGCCCCACCCCCGAAAGTTGTCACCATCAACGGAACGATTATGCAGTTTGAGGTGGACAGCGCCTATGACCTGGAGATTGTCCTGCCCCAGCGTCAGTATAAGTCGATCGTTGTAGAAAATCCGTCCGGAGGCAATGTAGAGATGGATTCTATTACAGCCAAGGAAATCTGCACTGAGTTAAAAAATGGATCTTCGGTGTTTTCAAAAACACAGTCTGACAGAATAAAATCAGAAATTGAAAACGGCTCCGTAGTGTTCGAACATCCAACTTCCTCTCAATACGATTGCGCGGTGAAGAACGGAGAGATCAAGGGAGATGTTGTAGGCAGGTATGAGGATTACACGGTAAAGGCTAGGGTCAAAAATGGTTCTTGTATGTTGAAATCTCGCTTGGATGCTGCGAATCAACACGCAATGAATCTCTACGTGGAGAATGGTCGAATCGAAGTCCATTTTAAAAATTAATGATGGATGAGAATAGCATCGGTAGATGCATGCTAATATTGATGTTATCTCTAATATTATAATCGAAAGGAGAACAGTATGAACATTTTAATTCCTCCCATTGTTAACATGCCGAGAGTATGCGATGAATGTCCTGAGGATTTGTGTCTCATTGGATACACACCGCCTTGCCCGAGTCAGTGTTACGATTTTGATTTTACGTGCGAGCCGATTTACAATTCGTATGAGTGTTCAGGCACATTTACCATGAGCTGACACAATTATATGAGCAAGGGCATTGTGATTCTTTTGGGAATTCTCTCCATAGGGTTGCAATGCTCTTGCTTTTTATGATATTGATTGGTGATAAAAATGTTTTGCTTTTTAATGAGTAAAATCAAGGAGGTTAGGCGAGAAGCGATTGCCTATCTTTCAATCACATTGTTTTTATGGCTTATTGGAATATTGACTCCATACATATCTGGACTTTATATTGATTTTCTGATTACAGAGATATCTTTTAAATTGCTTATTTGGTTTGTCGTAGTTATCGCTGTTATTGGAAGTCTGCAAATGTTCTGTCGATATTTTATGTCGGTGGCATCAACAAAATTCAATCAGAAGCTAGTTGCAAGTATCAGTAGTAATATCTATCAAAAAATTTTTAACTCAAGATACAGCGAGTATACGAATGTTGATAATGCTTATTATATAGATCAAATCAACAAAGATACTTCTACACTTGTAACTTTTTTCTCTGCCAACATACTAAGCTTTTTCTTTCAAATTGCGACAATTATTATTAGTGCTATAATTGTGCTAAGAGCAGATAAATTGCTTTGTATGATTGTTTTCTCTGTGATACCGGTATATATTATTACATTTCTCTGGAATCAGAAGGGATTGTATATCTCTCGGAGGATACAAAAAGAAAAATCGAATGAGTTTTTTTCACGCTGTTCAGAACAGATTAATAAGTTTGAATATATTAAAAGAAACACCTTGAATATTGAGATGAAAAGTCGATTTCAAGAAGCTTTTGATAAAATGATGGGATCATCGATACATGCAATCAAAGTAAGCTACGTATTTACAAATTTAAATCAATTTGTAGTTTTATTGATTTATGTGTGCATTGTCGGGATTGGCGGCTACAAAGTAAGTACAGGTAGTCTTAGTGTTGGTTTCTTTTCCATAATAAACACGTATTTCAATATGATTATCAGCTCAATTTCATACTTTATTGGATTGGCTGGAAGTTATCAGGATGCCAAAATATCTTTTCAACGTATTGAAAAGATTTTGAAATCACCCGACGAGGAAAAAGGGGAACAGGGGATCGATTCGATTCAAAAAGTTGAATGCAAAGACTTTTCTCTCCGGCATGGAAGCCATATGCTCTTGGATCATTGCAGCATTACATTTTATCGAGGAAGAATTTATGGTCTGTACGGCCAGAATGGAACTGGCAAGACAACTTTTTTGAACGCCCTTATCGGTCTTTTTTCGGGAGAAACGTCTGGAATCGTTTCCTATAACGGAATTGCGATCGATCGGCTCAATATGCCATTGCTCCGGCGGCAGAAAATTTCCTATGTTGAACAAACTCCAGTCATGTTGAATATGTCGGTCAAGGCATTTTTGAATTTTGGAATTGAGCAAAGCCAATCTGTCGCAGAGACACAAAAAATGCTCATAGAAATGCTGGAAATAGACGATCTTCTGACAAAAGACATCAATGAAAACGGCAACAATCTTTCAGGGGGAGAAAAACAAAAGCTGTCAATTGTAAGAGCATTAAGTAAAGAAAGCTTTTTGATCCTGTTGGATGAGCCGACTTCTGCTCTTGACAAAGATAGCATTGAAAAGCTGATGACGCTGCTCAAACAAAGGAAAATGCAGGCGATCATTTTATTGGTTTCACATGATCAGAAGGTATTGGAACAATGTGATGAGGTAATCGATATTTCCGATCTTCGAGGCAACTAGAGGAAAACGAGGTGGCAAGCAGTGCATCCTGGTACCAGGCTGCGATTTTTGAAACCAGGCCGGGGGCCTGTTTTCAAAATGCTTGTTGGGACTTCTCCCAAACCCTGATGTACCGCTGCTGTAAGCAGCGGGCGGCGCATTCTGGTTTGAATGCTGATTCTGTAAAGAACGATGTGGTCTGTGTAGAGAGAAGATGGGAAAGCACAGACAAGCGTGTCGGCATATATTACAAAATTATCTGCATTCATGACGATAAAATGGATTTTATTGACAGGACGGTGTATACTGTAAATATAAATAATTCCCATAAATCACCATAAAAAGAAGATATAAACCAAGAGGGAAAGGGGGAGCACCCATGCAGACGGTGGGAGCTTGCAGATGAGCCGGTGATCAGTTGAGGTTTGTTTATGAAATTTACTGTACCGGAGATATTAACAGTTGTACTAATAGCAACGGTTATAGTAATTTCCTTGTTTATGCTTGCGAAGTACCTTATCCGTTATGCTGTAAAATTTTATACCGAAATAAAAGGAGATGACTTAAAATGACATTAACGAAGCGCTTTGTTTCACTGTGCGTAGCATTGGCTTTGATGTTTTCGATGCTGACCATCAATGCGGCAGCCGCAAACGCTAGCAATGGATTAAATATTTCCTATCGGATGGATGGGGAAAATGTTGTTGAAACAATTGTTTTCCCTGACGCAACGATGATTCGTACAATTGCTCCAAACGGAGTGATGACGATTAAAACAATAGAAGACGGCTCGGTTTCGACATCAGAACTAAAAGCGGATTATAAGTTGTACAAGAAGATTTACGAATCGCAGTATAGCGTTGTTCCAGCGGGGTCAGAGATAACGGGTTCGCAATACAAACATCGTTATGTTGGCACACCTGGTCCTGTAACAATCACAAGACAGGAAATTATTCAATGCCGCACTGCCGCATCACTTGCTAAAGTAATTCTTGGAAAAAGTAGTATATCAGCATTCGTCGCATTTTCTGTTGCCGAATATATGCTAAAAAAAGCTGTTGATACCTCAACATATGAAAGAGTAGTGGTTAATAGCCTTACATATGAGGTGTTGTTTGTTCACGATAATTCTTATTATACGCATTGCTACCATCAGACTTTGTCGTACTATAATAGTGGAGCATCTACGCCTTTTTTGACAGAGACTGATTACTACCAAGCTGTTGGTGGTTAAGATTTGAAGGTATAGAAAATGAAAAAGACACTCTATACGTTTTTGGTTTGGGATCTTCTGCTGTTTGCAATGGGGTTAAGTGAGCTTATCTTTTACAGAGACCTCACGCTCAGAGAAGGCGCCGTCGTAAGCTGGACACAGCCAGCGCTCGTGAGCCTTACCTCGTTTTTGATCCTAATCTCCATCTATTATGGGCTGTATCAACTTTTCTTTGGGAAAAGGTTCTGCATGAAAACCGAGATGGACGCAGAAGAACTCGAAGCGTTCCGGTCGCAGACCTTGAATTTCCTGAAAAAAGAGAAGATCGATCCCGGCCGGTTACAGAAACACCTGCGGTATCTGATCGCCGCCGAGAGCATCCTGTGGGGGATCTTTCTTGTTTATCTGTTCGTTTCAGAGACCATGGGAGGCTGATGCCTCCAGGACGGCGTACAAAGGTTCCCCAATCTCACTGCCAAAAGTTTCAGTGGAACTCCAAAATAATCTTCTGTCTGGTCAAATCATAGCAATTCGACTTTTTAATGCAACAGCAACAGCGTTGAATTGCATATCGCAAATATACTGTTTGAATGTTGCGCTAATTTCTTGACCTGCGATAATAAGATCATTCGGGGAATCCCGCAGTAAAGAACGCCGAGCGTTTTGAATGAAGTTGGAATCAAGGAAGGTGATTCCCATGCAGAAGAATAGTTCTCTTTGATTTTATAAAGGAGCGACTTTTATGAAAAAAGTTGGAGTTGTTTTATTTGTAGCAGTAGTAGTATCGTTGATTTTGCTGATTATCGGAAGTATGATCGGTATTTTGCCGCAGCCGATTTTCAGTGTTAGTATGTCAACGATTGGAGTGCTCTACATCATAGGAATTGCTGTTATCATTAGTGCAGTGATAATGCTTTTTACCAAAAACAGGAAGTGAGGAGATGCTTATAAGAAAAAACCTTTTCAAAAGAATAACTTCGATTATTGCCGCTTTTGTAATGTGTGTGGGAGTAATGCAACCACACGCATTTGCAATGGCAGAGAAGCCGTATGCAGTTGGGAATAATGGGAAAGTCTCTTTTTATAATCTTGACCAACTTCAGGATGAAGAAAGCGTCACTCATAAATTCATTGATAAAAATGGGAATGAAGCAAGTATTTCGATTAAACGAGTATCAGGGGCAGCACGAACAGCTGGGTCTTGGTTGGTCAGCATGGATACAACCACCATTGATGCTGAATATTATGTAGACCTAGTGAATAATCGTATCGTAATGGCGCGTGATTGGGGCGTTTACACGATCGGTTATGACTATAGTGATGTACAATTAGAATATTCGGCCTCTTATTCAAGACTGTCGTTTAAAGTAAGCCTCCAAGGTGTTGTAAGTGGAACATGTTGGCTTAAGGCGACTCCGAGAGGCTACAATAATCAGGTTGACGTAAGCTATAGTGCATAATGGCTATATATTTGGAAGATACGTGCCGATGAGTGTTGGTCGGATTTCATAAAAAGTAGACAGTAATAAAACCTCCCCGTGTAGGATAATAGAACTACACGGGGAGGTTTTGCTATCTCCAAAAAAGTTGCAGCCTGAGATGCTTATTACTCGTCTGTAAAATAAACATAAGGGGGTGTTTCGTTTGATCTTTAGAACTGAAATATCAAGGATGCGTTTTTAAAACGAATAGATGATTGTTGAATGCTTAAGTTGATTATATAAAAATTACATATCTAATAGATCAACTAAAAACATTGTGGAATATAACAGGTTCTTCAGCTATCTTCATCTGTTGAGAAGCTTATTTCGGGCCGAATCCAACCAAGAATCAAAAGACTGCGAATAGTGCGCTTTATTTCGTCTTCTTTTGATTCTTTCCAATGCTTTTTCCAATCGATGACATCATCAAAAATGTCTTTTTCGGTCACTTTTTTCCTCTGTTTTAGAAGACTGTCGTAAGAAAACATTACCGTTGCCATCATTTCAGCTTGGTTCGTGTTTTTAATCCGGCAAAACAGATCTACAGTCCTATCCAAGCATTGAAGTTCTTCAGTGGAATATAATGTGGAATCAAACACAAAGTTTGAGGTTACATGTGTTTCCACCATGTTCTGCCCATTATATTGAGTTTCAACCATCAGATTTGCATTGGATAAAGCTGTAATGCTTTCTTTCACTTGTATAGAGTAAGGGCCATAACTTGCTTTGGTAAAATTGAAGCCGGTTTTAACCCCAGATCGAGTGAGCACATAGCAAATCTTCTGGAAGATAACTCTACCAACATGGAGAGAGTATTGTTGTTTGTTTACTTGATGCACTACTTCAAGGATTAGAAGCCACTTGTTATTAAATGGGAGCATTCTCGTGCCTTCAGTTTTTTCGCAATCTGATCTAGCTTTTTCCAAATAATCAGGAGATAATTTTTCTATAGGGGTACCATAGGGAGCGTATATTTCAATTTCAATGGGCAGATCTTTTAATTCCTCATACATTTTAGGGCCAACATCATCCCAACTCAGCCCACCGTTTCCACAGCCTAAGGGAGGAAAAGCGACAGAGGAGATCCCTAGTTCCTGGTATGACTGTCGAAACCACTCCAGTCCCTCAATAATATATGAGAATTTCGAAGGAGATCTCCAATTATCCTTTGTAGGGAAGTTGATTATGGAAGCACCGGCCAAATCACGATAAAGGTAGGGATGTCCAGGCTGTACTCTTCCTTCTTTGCAGAGCAACTGGTATTCACTAAACATATAAGGGTATCTTTTTTTGAATTCCAAGGCAATACCTTTACCCATAACACCTACACAGTTCACGGTATTTACCAATGTACTACATTTACTGTCAAATATGTTTCCGAGTAGTATTTTCATAATTATCCCTCCCTCCAAAAAAATACTTTGGGATGTACCATGATTGTTTTCTGGAAGCCAAGCGATTCCAAATCATGTTGTGCTTTTTCATTCACGACAATAGCACCGATGATATATTCAAAATCTATTTTATCTGGAACCAATATTTCTGCACACTTGATTCGTTTCCTCTTTAATTCTTCATAAGGATCATCGTCAGTCCACCATTTACTATAGATTTGGGCAAAATTTAGTTTTTTGATTCCTTCTTCGGGTGAATAGAACCGACTATATTCACTGGCCGCATTTCCGTCTGAAATAACAGTCCCTTTGAAGTCTAGTACAACCGAAGAAATGGCCAATACACACAGGGACTGAGCCATACTTTGTCGCTTATACATCATTGAATTACGTGGGTCGAAGTATGCATTCGCATAAGAATGCAATGGACCACCATTTGGGATGATTACATTATCCCGTCGAGATTGCACGTCTTCCATAGCAATCGATGTGTGTTTCATTGCTGTAACGCGCTTATAAGAAAGAACACCCTGACGAATTATAGAGGGAATATTGCTGATGGGTTGAATATTATAAATGCTTCTTTTTTTGGTTCGCTCGAAAAACAGCTCACTTGGAGTGGCCACAGCTGTTTTACCCTCCTTATCAATCAGCCTATAGAATATCAATTTAATTATAGCATATATTCTTGCTATCAGCAAGAATATATGCTTTTTGAAATGGACTCTTTTTTTGCAAATACGTCATTTTTTGGGGCCTTTAACAATATGAGGTGGTTCATATCAAATGGAAAAGGGCGTTTTTTAAGGTGTTGGCGATTCATACGGTGTATCTTCCTAAATACATTGGATTAAATGTTTGCCTGATGAACCTTTCTCTGGCATTAAGGATATCCGCATCACTGACTCCAAGGAGAGGACTATCATTTCTGCACTGCATGCCCTTGATATCGAAGATGGTACAGCCAAAGGTTTCTGACTTCCGTTGGAGCAGGAATCGGCCGTACACAGCGGTTTTACTCTCACACCAGGATACGATTTGCGGCACTGGAATCCGGCTCTGTTTTAAGGGAATGCAGCATGGGCAGAATAAAATAGATCAGCTGCAAATCTGCCCACACAAGAAAACGCAATCAGAACTTAATTTCAAAAATAGACTGTCTAAGAAAATGGCGTGATTTGGTACTAAAAATCCGCCGAGGCCCCTCCCCAAAAGAGAGGACCCTCGGCGGATCTCTTTTACCTGCTCGGAGCTGTTTTTTGCCTATTCTTTTCCTCCGCAAAGAACAGCTCCACATTCTTCTGCGCCCGCAGCAGCGGCTGCATCTCCTCCCGTGCCTTGCGGTACGCTGGGTAGATGGCTTTCTTCTTTGCCAGCAATTCTGCATATTCTGCGTTCAGCTCTTTCACCTTTGGCAGCTTTTTCAGACCCGCGTCGTCAAAGGCGGCTTTGGCCGCTCGGTGCAGTTCGATTGCCTCCCGGTGAGTCTCCAGAAACTTTTTACTGTAACCAGATTTGCGGTACTCGGCGTACACATCACAGGTCTTGGCAAAGTGGATGATGTGCTCCCGCAGGGAGGCGATCTCCGCCATCCGTTTTTCTGCTGCCTTGATGGAATCTCCCAGGGCATGATACCGGGAAACAGCAGCTTCTGTGCGCTCTTTCAGTTCATCCTCGTTGCCGATCTTCTGCTCCTGCAAAAAGAGCAGGGTCTTGGACATTTCTTTCAGGTTGTGCTTTGCTGCCCACTTTTTGTAGCCCTCGCCTTTGCCTTCTGCCATTTTTGCCTGAATATCTACAAGCAACTGGAAAGGCTGCTCTTTCGGCGGCTGCTTCTGATGGGGCTGGTGTTTTGCCTTGCCTGTCAGCACAGCCTTGATCTCCTCCTCGCTGTACCCCTCGCCCAGCGTTTTGAAACGGATGAACCGCTTCTGCCGGGGGCCTTTGACAGAGGTGTATTTGCCCCGTTTGATCTCATAGCCCTGCCGCTCCAATGTTGAAAGAAAGGCTTCAAAATCCGTGGGGTTTTCCGCAAGGATGGTGTCGATGACCCCGCACAGCCGCTCCCGGTTGCTCTCTTTTGGCGGGTAGGGGATGCGCTTCTGCCGCTCCCGGTAGGGTTTGATCTCGATCACCGAGAGTTGATGTTCCAAACAGATCTGATCGCTGAGGCGCTGCACAGCCAGACCGGACAGAAAAAAGTCCCGGAACTTCCGTGTGCCGTCCAGAGAGGTGGAGTTGAACAGCACATGATTGTGGATATGCTGGCGGTCGATGTGGGTGGCCACAAGAAAGGCGTGCTTGCCTTTGGTGAACCGCATGGCCAGCTCGTAGCCCACCTGGTTGGCTTCTTCCGGCGTAATTTCACCAGGCTTAAAGGATTGCCGGATCTGGTAAGCAATCACATCTCGTTTCTGGCTGCGTCCGGTGCTCTGCTCATATTGCCGCTTGGAGAGCAGAAACTCCTCGTCCATAGTTAGGGGGCTGCACGCATAGCTGCTGACCAGTTCCCCCTGGGCGGTCTTGTCTGGGTTTTGGGCATAGTCGGTGCGGTCTTTCAGGCAGGCGGACACCGATTTGCCCTTGTTTTTGTGCAGTGCGATCAGGCGTGTGGCTGCCATACTGGGCGCTCACCCCCTATCGAAGCATCTGTTCTCGGTCTTTTGCGCCTTGCAGGTAAAGTTGTTCGCATAGGATCTGTTCTGCTTCTCCAGAAAGGTCGGAAAGTTTCAAATAAAGGTCCCATGCATCTGCCGAGATGCATTCCCGCAGGGCCTCCTCCAGTTCTTTGGCTTGTGCCTCCAAGCGGTGATAGGAGACATTGTTCGCCAATGCTTCCTCTGTGCGTGAGGGCAGCGTGCTGCGATAGAAAAAGAGCATGAAAGGATAGTCCATCGTCATTCACCTCCATGTGGGCTGGACTGCATCTAGTATAAAAGATCCCCTCGGCAGTCACAAGGATGTGGGCCGCCGATTATAAGACCCGCAGCTGGGAGAGGATCTGCCGGGCCAGGTCGGTCAGTTCTTCCAGCTGGCGGCGCAAAGCCTCAACATCCTGGGGGTAGAGATAGCCGCTTAGATGGGCTTCGTGGGTATATTGGTTCAGGTTGTTGCTGCACATCTGCAAAAGGTAGGCCATCCGGTTCAGAAGGGGCAGTTCCAGCCGAATCACATAGCCATCCAGCGCCATCTTGCGCAGATAGGCCCCGATGCTCAAAATTCCGAGCTGCGCCATCTTTTGCTGGATGCGGGCCATTTCGCTGTCTGTGACACGAAAATGCAGCTGTCGGGTGCGGGGCTGGTTCATCGTTCCTCCTTGTTCGCGAAAGTTTTGAACGGCTTTACAGGCGCTGCCTTATCCATTCTTTCCAAGGCAGACCGAACGGAAGGGCGGGGGAGTTCTTCCGCCTGTTCCGGCTTGGGGCGATGGTCCTCCATATCCAGCTGCGAGTTCAGCTCCGCAAGGCGAGCGGACTTTTCCGCCAGTTCTTCCTCCTGCGGAAAGGGCTTTTCGACCTCTGCTTGCGCTGCCTGCTGCTGCTCTTTCAGGTTGTCCAGCTCGTTCTCGGCGTGGGCGATGCGGTCTGCAAAGGCGTTCAGGGCATTGTCCAGCCGGGTGATGCTGCCGTGGGGATCGGTGCCCAGCGATACCGGGTAGGGCAGGCGGCCTTTCAGTACCGCCTGGTACTCGCTGCGGAAGGGCTCGAACCGCAGGGAGAGTGCAAATCCCCGGTAGCTGCCCACCAACTGTTCCTCTGTGTTCGACAGTTCCGTGCAGGCCAGGAGCAGCCGTTCACCAGCTGACTTTTTCTCGTCGTAGGTCATGCCCTTGAGGGTCATGCCGCAGAATGTCTCTTGGCCCTGCGGATGTGCCGCAGCAATCTCAGCATCCGATTTCAAGGCAGTGATCGTTGCAGTCTGCGCCTGGATCTCTGCCGGGAATTTGGTCAGCAGCTTGTCTTGCAGCCGGAATTTCTGGCTCTGGTGGTCTGCTTTCAGGACCCGGAGTTTTGCCACCTGCACGTCCAGGTCCATCTTTTCTTTGATGAGCGGATTGCCGGCACACAGCGCCTTGATCTCCGCATAGGAGAGAGCCTGCTCGTCCACATCCTCACAGGAGCGCACCGGGCTTTTGCTGGTCATGATCTGGGAGATAAACCTTTGCTTGTTCTCCAAAGTCTGCCAGAGGTAGGCGTCAAATGTCCCTTCCGTGACGTAATTATAAACGTAAACTTGTTTGTTTTGATTACCCTGACGAATAATTCTGCCATTGCGCTGGGTCATATCGCTAGGCTTCCATCCTACATCCAAGTGATGCACCGCCACCAGCCGATCCTGCACGTTGGTGCCCGCCCCCATCTTCTGGGTGCTGCCCAGCAGGATGCGTACATCCCCGGAGCGCACCTTGGAAAAGAGCGCTGCCTTTTTCGCCTCGGTGTCGGCGTTGTGGATGAACTCGATCTCGTTTTCCGGCACCCCGGCGGCCAGCAGCTTTGCCTTGATGTCCTCGTACACGTTGAAGCTGCCGTCGTTTTTTGGGGTGGAGAGGTCACAGAACAAAAGCTGGGTCAGCTTCTGGTCTTTGCCCTCCTCCCAGATCTGCAACACGTTCCGCACACAGGCGTTCAGCTTGCTGCTCGGGTCGTCCGGCAGCATGGGATTCATCAGGCGCACATCCAGCCCGATCTTCCGGCCGTCGTTTGTGATGCACAACATATTGTCCTCGGATGCATCCACGATGCCGGAATGCACCCTGGCGGCACGCTCGCTCAGGTTCTGCACCATCTCTTTTTGGAGTTCAGAGGGCTTTGCCACCACCGTCTCGAACGTTGCTTCCGGCACCGGAAGATGGAGCTGGTCGCTCGTTTTGATGTCGGCTACCTCCTTGAACATATTCATGAGTTCCGGCAGATTGAAAAATTTGGCGAAGCGGGTCCTTGCCCGGTAGCCGGTGCCCTCCGGCGCAAGCTCGATGGCGGTGGTGGTCTCGCCAAAGGTGGAGGCCCAGCAGTCAAAGTGGGTCAGCTGCTTTTGCTGCAAGGTGCTGTACTGGAGGTAGCGCATGACCGTGTACAGCTCGGTCATGGAATTGCTGACGGGGGTGCCTGTGGCAAACACCACGCCCCGCCCGCTGGTCAGCTCATCCATATACCGGCACTTGCCGAACATATCGCTGGATTTCTGCGCCTCGCTGGTGGAAAGCCCCGCCACGTTCCTCATCTTTGTGTACAAAAAGAGGTTCTTAAAATTGTGACTTTCGTCCACAAACAGCCGGTCTACCCCCAGCTGCTCAAAGGTGATCACATCGTCCTTGCGGTCGGCGGCCCGGAGCTTTTCCAGCTTGGCCTCCAGGGTTTTGCGGGTTTTTTCCATCTGTTTTACGGTAAAGCGCTCCCCGTTGGAATATTTCAGCTCTGCAATGGCGTTCTGGATCTCCTGGACCTGCTCCTGGATCATGCGCTCCTGCCGTTCAAAGGAAAGAGGGATGCGCTCAAACTGGCTGTGACCGATAATGACGGCATCGTAGTCCCCGGTGGCGATGCGGGCACAGAATTTTTTGCGGTTGGCGGTCTCAAAATCCTTCTTCCGGGCTACCAGCAGCTTGGCGTTGGGGTATAGGTGCAGAAACTCGCTGGCCCACTGTTCGGTCAGGTGGTTGGGCACCACGAACAGACTTTTCTGGCACAGCCCCAGCCGTTTTGCTTCCATTGCAGAGGCCGCCATTTCAAAGGTCTTGCCCGCCCCTACCTCGTGCGCCAGCAGCGTGTTGCCGCCATACAGCACATGTGCAATGGCGTTGCGCTGGTGTTCCCGAAGGGTGATCTCCGGGTTCATGCCCACAAAGTGGAGGTGTTCGCCGTTGTACTCTCGGGGCCGGGTGGAATTGAACAGCTCGTTGTACTGCTTTACCAGGGCGTTGCGGCGCTGAGGGTCCTGCCAGACCCAGTTTGCAAAGGCATCCTTGATGGACTGCTGTTTCTGCTGGGCTAAGGTGGTCTCTCGCTTGTTCAGCACCCGTTTTGGTTTGCCATCGGCATCCTCGATGGTGTCGTAGATGCGGATGTCCTTCAGGTTGAGGGTCTCTTCCAGGATCTTGTAGGCGTTGGCCCGGCCGGTGCCGTAGGTCTCGCAGGAGGTGATATCTCCCTTGCCCAAGGCGGTCTTGCCCTCGATGCGCCATTCCGCTGTGTGAGGGGAGAACTTGACGGCGATGGAGCGGCGCATATAGTAGGGCACCCGAAAGGTTTCCTCCATGAACTTCTGGACGATGTCAGGGGAAAGCCAGGTGGCCCCCAACCGCACATCAATTTCTGAGGCTTCCAGTTCTCTGGGCTGCGCCTTGGTCAGCGCATCCACATTGACCACAAACTCCGGGTTCGTTTCGGCGGCGAACTGCGCCATTCGCAGCTTTTCCCGGACATCGCCGGACAGGTACTCGTCTGCCATCTGCCAGCCGGCTTCCGGGTCAGTGGGGTCGGCGGCAGGGTCCTTGAAGATCACGCCGGAAAGATCCGTGGTAATATGCCCGTATTCACCTGGGGTCCCCAGCAGCTGCGCCATATAGGGCAGGTCCACCTTGCCGTGTTCTCCGATGGACACCGCCAGTGCTTCGCTGGGGGTATCCACACGGATGATAGTGCGTTCCGGTCGGATGGTGCGTTTCGTGAACATTGCCGCCTTGCTCTTGAGCTGCCCCTGCTCGTCCAGATTTTCCAGCGAACAGAGCAGATAATAGGAGGAATCCTGCTCAAACAACCGCCCGTTTTTGCGGTCATTCAGCAGACCGTACTTTGCGGTAAAGGCATCGTAGGCGGCGTTCAAACGCTCCTGCGTTGCCTGGATATCCTCATCCGAAAAGTCGTTCAGCTGCTGGTCGATCAGCTCGTGGACGATCTGCCGCAGCTCCACCATGCCGGTGACCCGCTCTTGGGCAGTGTCGGACAGCGCTACCTGGGTCATCACGGAATTTTCCCGGTAGTACACTTCGCCATCCACTACGGTATAGGAGAAGTTCTTCACCCCAGGATCAGCGGGGAGAGTCCTGCGTTCTGCTTCTGCATCCGCAATATCCGGTGTTTCTATTTCGACTTCCGTGTACTGCCCCTCGATATGCTGCACCGCTTGTGCAAGCTGGTCTGCCAGCACTGCACCCTCAATGGGTGCAACGGTCAAGTCGTGACCATATTGGGTGCTTTCCAGCGTGAGCTGCCCCAGCACCATCTCCGGGTGGTCTACGAAATATTGGTTGATGGCAAAGCCGTCTTCCGTCCGGCCAAGCTGCACCCATGCAGGTTCGATATCGGCCGGACGGTCCCGCTTCTGCAAAAAGATAATGTCCGAAACCACTTCAGTCCCGGCGTTTGCCTTGAAGGCATTGTTAGGCAGACGGATCGCGCCCAGCAGGTTGGCCCGTTCCGCGATATGCTTGCGGGCCGTGCTGTCCTTGCTGTCCAGGGTGTAGCGGCTGGTGACAAAGGCCACGATGCCGCCCGGCCGCACCTGGTCGATGGCTTTTGCAAAGAAATAGTTGTGGATGGAAAATCCCAGCTTGTTGTACGCCTTGTCGTTGACCTTGTAGTTGCCAAAAGGCACATTGCCCACGGCCAGATCGAAAAAATCCCTGCGGTCGCTGGTCTCAAAGCCAGCAACCGTAATGTCGGCCTGCGGGTACAGTTTTTGTGCAATGCGCCCGGTGATGCTGTCCAGCTCCACACCATATAGGCGGCTGGACTGCATCCCCTCCGGCAGCCTCCCGAAGAAGTTGCCCACCCCCATGCTCGGCTCCAGGATGTTGCCGCTGCGGAACCCCATGTGCTCCAATGCATTGTAGATACTACGGATAACGATGGGGCTGGTGTAATGGGCATTCAGGGTGCTGGCACGGGCAGCGGCATATTCATCCTCTGAAAGCAGTCCTTTCAGCTCGGCGTACTCCGTGGCCCAGCTGTCCTTGTCCGGGTCAAAGACATCCGGCAGACCGCCCCAGCCGACATATTGTGACAGCACCTGCTGTTCTTCGGCAGTGGCGGCACGGTGTTCCTGTTCCAGCCGGAACAGGGTGCGGATGGCCTCCACGTTCCGGGCGTATTTCTGTTTGGGGCCGCCCTCGCCCAGATGGTCGTCTGTGATACGGAAATTCCCGGCAGGTTCAGGGACACTCTCCGTGTTCAGGGCTTCATCCAAGGCAGCGGCATCCGGGAAGGTCTGTACCTTTCCATCGATCACAACAGAGACGGGAAGCTCGTCCAGTTCTTCATCCGACAGCTCCGGCTCGTCCGGCTCCTCCTGCCGCAGTGCATCCTCGAACTGCGGTTTGTTGATGACCTCATTGTCCCAAGAATGACCGTGCGCACTGGTGTCGATGCGCACATCGGTTTCGCCAACATAGCCGATAGTGCCCTCGATCGTTCTGGTAGACAGGTCTACTACAACTTCGTCCCCAACCTTATAGATGGTTGCTTCCTGCGCTGCTGTACGCTGTTCTCTTTCCTCATCGGTCAGATATCGCCCGGACTGGATCATCAGGTCGATATACTGTTCGATCGCAGCCCATTTCAGCTTGAACGGCTCCCGGGCACTATGCAGAGAAAATTCCATCCCGGAACTGTTGTAGGTGATAAAACCGCTCCGGCCATCCAGATAGGAGTGACTGTGCCCACCGATGCCGTATTCCTTTGCCAGAGCTTTGGCACGAAGGTTTCTATCCGGCTGGGTCTGGAACAACTCCATAATGCGCTGCTTTCCCTGCGCAAAGCCAGAGCCGGAGGTGCGCAGTTCGTGCTCGATCTCAGCCTGTGGCAAAACAAAAGCGGAGAGCGTTTTTTCGCTCTCCGCTTGGTCTATATTCTCGATCTGCTGGGCTTCGGTGGGGAGGCCCGCATCCAGAAAACTTAGCTGTAGATCAGTTCCGTCAGGATCATTTCTTCCACCTGTGCTTTCAGACTGTTCACGTGCTGCACCCAGCCCATCTGCTGGCTCTCCTTGTCCGGGGCGGGGTTCTGTTTCAACAGGGAGTTTATCAGCTGCTGCATCCGGCTCTGGGCTGTCTGCTCCAACTCCAACAGATGCGGGTACAGGCTTCCGTTCAGCAGCATCGTGTGGTACAGTACCGGGCGATGCTCCATCAGATAGGCCCGGCGCATCCTGCCGTACTTGCCCAGCGGTTTTGACGGCTGGTGCAGGGTCAGGTTCGGGAGCTGATAGTCCCCGATGGTCGAGTAGCTTGTGCTCCTGGTGTTCATAGTGGCTCCTTTCAAGATTCTGGCGGCGGGTGTGGGTCTTGACGGTGCGCTCGATCTGCCGCAGCACCTCCCGGCTCATGTCGCTGACCGCCGCACCCAGGGCAAAGACGGCATCCGGGGTGGAGAAGTCGCAGACAGCGTGGAAATCCGCCTGGTCAAACCAGCCTGTGGGCTGGCAGCCGCAGCGTTCCAGCAGCGTATAGGGGACGCTGATGGCGGCGGCGGACTTGAACTGCATCTCTGCCCCGGTTTCATCATACTCCATCAGCAGCGAACCGTCCAGGATGGCACGGATGTCCTGCCCGTTGTTGTCCCAGTAGCTGTCCACCAACCGGCCGGAAAGGCTGGCCAGCAGCTGGGGAAAGGCGCTTTCGGGCAGGTCATACTGCCGGGCAAGCATCTCGGTCACAGCGGGGAGCAGCGGCTCGGTCACCTGCCACAGCTCCGGCTCACGGGAGTTGCGCCTCACCCCGGTGTCCGATACATCAAAGACGTAGCGCAGCCGGGGGAAACCGCTGCTTTCGTCCAGCAGGGCAATGCCCTTGGCACCCCGGCGCACATAGCGGTTCATCCGGTCGTTCCAGATGTCATAGGCGGCGCAGGCGGTGGCATCCGGCCGCTGGGCGTAGATCATCAGCTGGTCCGAAAAGGGGTACTTGTACAGCCGGGATGCGGTGGTCAAAAACTCGGTCCAGGCTTCCCAGTGCCGGGTCAGTCCGCTGGCCGTGCGCTGGGCCAGGGCGTAATATTCTTCGGTTTTGCTTGGCAAGGGCGGGCCTCCTTAGATAAAGTCCGGGTACAGTTCCAGTGCCTCAAACTCCGCATCGGTCATCCCGGCCAGCTTGTCCAGGGTGCTGTCGGTCAAGTCCCGCAGCTCCATCTCCGACAGGGTAAGGTAGGTGCGCATCTCGGTCAGGCTCTCCATCAGCCGCTCCCGGCTGCCGGTGTTGTAGAGGGCCATTAGTTTCAGTTCTTCGTATTCAAAGTTCAGGCTCATTTTTTGTTTTCCTCCCTTGTGTGGGTGTGGGTTTTGCTGTCGTATTCGCCAGCCCCGCCAGCTTTTCCAGTGTCGAAGGGGCTTGGTCCAGCCCCAGTTCTTCGGCATCGGCGGCTCTGTCCATGACGAGATCATAATCCTGTAACAGCCGCCGCCCCTTTTCCATGTGGTGTGCTTCCAGGATCTGTTCACGGGCTTCCTGAATGGTCAGCTCCGGCGCATCCAGCTGACCGCCGTCCATTGCGGAAAAATCACTGTGGTAGAGGGTGTAGTCCCAGCCATCCTCACAGGACTGGAGGGCGATATACCCTTTGCCGCCCAGCGCCCATGCGCCCTGTTCGTCCTGTGTTTGAATTTCTGGATAGAAGTCTGCATGGTTTTTTTCCATGACCTCTGCAAACTGGCAGATGTGATACACATTGCCCAGGCCGCCCAGATCAAAGTGGTATTCGTCCAGGTGCTCCACCCGTGCCGTATAGCTGCGGCCATCCGGGTGATCTACCTGGATCACGCTGCCATCCGGGATGCGGTGGAGGTCGTCGTAGTGGCTGTTGATAAGCCGAACATCGGGCGGAATGGTTTCCGGTTCCCAGATGCGCCGCCTGCGGACGCCGGAAGCCGGAATGTTCTCAAGCACAGCTGGGCTTTCTTCCTGGATGACCTTGCGGGGATCATTGGACAGTGCAAAGAGATACCAGTTCCGGGCAGCGGGGATCGCATTCCGTCCATCCGGCGGCAGGTTCTTTTCGGAGATCTGACCGCTTTCCAGCGGTTCTCCTGTCACCTTGTTGTAGGTGGCAAAGCCGACCCCTGCGCCGTTTTCTTGCAGATGCAGATACGTTTCACCGTTCAGCAGGTAAACCGCTTCATTTTTTTGCTCCATCAGCAGCTCTCCTCAAATTCCAGAGTAAACTTGCTGCGGCCATCGCACTTGGTAGACAGCAGCACCGTGGCATTGCAGGTCTTGCCCTTGGCACTGCGGCAGTCTTTCAGCCGCACCCGGCCATTCCGCAGCAGCTTGTCCGCCGCATGAGAATCCAGCCGCTTGCCCAGACGTTTGAAGAATGCGTTGTCCTTCCACAGCACAAAACGGCACTCGTGGTTCTCACAGAACCAGCCCTTTTCCCGCTCGACCACATTCGCACCACAGTTTGGGCAGACACCCATCACTTTGTTTTTCATAAGCGCACTCGCTCCTTTCACGGCCTCGGTGGAGTTTACCAGCGAGGAAATCATATCTTTGACTTCGGTCATAAATTCTTCCGACTCCATCAAACTGCAAGCGGCTGACCGGATAGGCATGAAAAAAGCCGGGAAGCGTTGATGCCAACCATCCAAAGCTCTTTCAGGATGCCGAACTGCTTCTTGGTGGATGGAGACACAAGATCCTGCCACTTCTGCGGCAGGATGGGCAGGTCGGCAATGCTCCACTTGACGAACTTTTCGTCGTAATGCCCGATGCGCCAGCTGACAAGATAGCCGTTGCTTTCCAGATGACTGTCTTTTAGATTGCTCGCACCAAGGACTTTTCTGTTATAACAAGTTGATAGGACAATGAGCATCCCTCCTAAAGTTCAAAATCTATGTAATCGCAACAAATGCCAGTTGACTTTTGGAAAGGTTGAACATATACTATATACAGTGATCGTGCTGTGGATACTTGCGAGGCCCACAGCCTAGAAGGAGGTTCCTAGCAATAGGAGCCTCCTTTCTTTATGGAGTGCTTTATGAGGACGGAAAAATGCCGAAGCCGTTTTTGACGTATGAACAGCAGCTTGTCAAGCTGCGAGATGAAAAACACATTGTAATTGCAGACGAAGCTGGAACTCTTTGTAAACTGCAACAGGTTGGCTATTATTCGCTTGTCAGTTCGACTTGCAGAGCAAGGTGAGCAAAAATTTCGCTCATGTGAATGAAAAACAGTTGGGTCAGTTCCTTGCAGTTATGACCAAGTTCCGGAATGTTTGTGCGCACAATGAACGGCTTTTTTCTTATCGCTCCAAGGATGAGATTCCTGATATGGAACTTCATGCTAAACTCGGCATTCCAAAAGGACGTGGTCTATATCAATGTGGTAAAAACGACTTGTTCGCTGTTGTGATCGCTTTCCGATACCTTTTGCCGAAGCAGGAATTTCTGGTATTTAAGCGGGCATTGACCACACAGATTGACAACTTTCTGAAATCCACCACGCATATTTCAGAAGAAGAACTGCTCCATGCAATGGGTTTCCCTGCAAATTGGAAGAAAATCAGCCTTTATCGAATTTAACTATGTACGGCGGCAAACGCCGCCTGGAAGGTCAGAAGTCCTCCCGGTCCTCTGTCTCCTCCTCCAAAGGGATCTCAAAATCGCCCTTGTCCTCGGTGTAATCCGCATCGGGGTCAAGGGCTTCTTTTTCGGCCTGCTGCCGGGCTTTCTGCTGGGTGTAGAGGTAAAAGCCGCCGCCGCAGGCCAGGCCGATCACAGCCAGAATACCCAGAAAGACAGCGGCGAACGTCGGGAGCGGGTTCTCCTTCGGTTTGTCCGCTTTGGCGGCTTCCTCAGCGGCCTTGCGGGCTTCTTCCTCGGCTTTCAGCCGGTCCCGCTCGGCCTGGGCGGCAGCTTCTTTTTCGGCGTTGTAGGCGCTGGCCTGTTCTTCCTCCATCAGGGCCAGCAGGTCGGCTTCATCCACCAGGTTCATGAAATGCACGGTCTGCGCCCCTTTGCTGTTCCGGTCGATCACCAGGTAAAAGGTTGCCCCCGACTTGCTGACAAGGGTGATGAACTGCTGGCCGCTGCCGTCCGAATAGAGGGTGTGGTAGTCGTCCACCAGGGTCAGGTTACCCTCCGGGGTCAGAGGGCCGGTTTCTTCCTCCAAAACCATCACCGGAGGTTCGGTTTCCTCGGGCTGGGGGATACTCTCGCCCCCATAAGCAAAGGCGGGGAACGCCATGCCGATGCACAGCACAGATGATGCCAACAGTGCGCCAAATCTCTTAAACTTCATCTGCATCCTCCATCTTAAATGTGGCCCCCACAGTGGCCAGTGCAGCCGGGGAGGGGGTGGAGTTTGCCGACTGCCGCAGCAGAGCGGCCAGCTGCTCCGGGGTGAGGTTGGCGCTGCGCACCATCTCGCTGACCTCCACCTTTTCGGCCTCTGCGATGCGGCGTTCCAGCAGCTCGATGCGGTTGTTCAGCTGGATGCGCCGGTCCTTGGCTTTGGCCAGGTCGGCCCGCAGCTTCTCGAGTTTTTCGCTCATGAGATCCCTCCATTTCATTTTGAAAGCCGTCCAAACCCGGCCAGATGCTTCTGCCAGTAGGACGAGTGGATGTTTGCGTACTTGATGGGGTCTCCGGCGCTGAGCATCATGCCATTGCCAAGGTAGATCCCCACATGGCTTTTCCCGGGGGTATCATAGGTCCCTTCAAAGAAAACCAGGTCACCGGGCTTTGCCTCCGCTTCGCGGATATGCTGGCTTTTCTGCCATAGTCCTTCGGCGGTGGTGCGCCCCACGTTGTAACCGTTCTGGTTGTAGACCCAACAGACATAGCCAGAGCAATCGAACCCGGTCTTCGGTGTGGAGCCGCCCCAGACATAGGGGGTGCCCACATACTTTTGGGCTTCCTTGTAGATGGCGGCAAATTCGCTGTCGGTCAGGGCTTCTGCCGGAACCTGATAGTCGATGCCCGCTTCCCCAGAGCCGTCCGAACCACCCGGCGGCAACCCGCCATTGAACAGGTAGGGTCTGCCGCCCAAGGTGTCCTGAAAGATCTTGTAGCGCTTCCATTGGTCCTCGTTCAGCTCGCCCCGGATGACCGTTTCCAGCCCCTTGTTTTCCAGCTTTGTGTGGAAGATGCGGTACTCGTAGGGGATCTGCACCGGGTAGGGGATCAGAGTGATGGGGTCCACCATCCAGATGGTCTTGTACCGGATCTGCACCTCCACCCATGTGGTCAGCTTGTACTGCTTTTTGAAGATCTCCTGCAGCTTTGCCTGTACTTCCGACCGGGTGTAATCGTCATACAGGGTGGTCAAAAAAGAGGTCAGCTGCCAGGGGTCGTGCTGGATGGGGTCCAGATGGTACTGGTATTCGTGGTATCCGGGGTTGTCCAGGGGCGTGCGGGCGATCTTCTGTTGCAATTTCCGTTCCAGCTCTTTGTAGTCCTGCTCTGCGCCCCGGATGTCCTCGTCCTCGGCGGTGTAGAACACCTGCCCGGATACCTGGGTCCCGCCGGAAAAAAGCACCCCGCAGGAGGAAAAGCCGGACAGCAGCAAAAGCAGCAATACCGCCAGCACCCCCAGAGCTACAAACAGGTGGGCGTTGCTTTTTATCAGGGCGGTACTCCCTTGCGCAGCGCTGGCCGTTAGAGTTTTGACCTTCTCCGCCACTCCGGCGGACTGCACGGCCCTGGCCGTCTGTTTCCCGGCTTGGGCGGCTCGTGCCCGGTGCTGGTTCCTCCTGCGCTGTTTTGTCCGGGAGAGGGGATGGGAGCCGGTGTCATGCTGCGGTGGTTCTGCCCCTGCGTTCCTTTCGGGACGTTGCACGGGCTTTTGCAGTTTCTTCTGCTTTTTCAGCTTTTGCGCATAGCGGCTTTTGCCAAGAGCGGGGAGACGCTCGGCCGTTTTGCTCCCTTCGTTCAGCGCCTGTACCCCGACATTGTCCTCCTCGTACCGGTCCGCTTCTTGATGGACGGCAGCCTGGGCCAGGGCGGCGGCGTACATCTCCCGCTTCTGCGCCTTGCTCAGATGCTGCGATTCCTCCACGGTCAGGTCGGCTTTGCCAAACCGCAGATGCTGCGCTTTTTCGGCGGATTTGTCTGCGTCCAGTTTCAGCTTTTTCTTTTTGGGGACCGCCTGTTCTGCCATGGACTTTTTCGGCGGGGAACGGGTCTTGCTGCGGGGCGTTTCCTCTTTGAATTTCAGCTTTGGGTCACTCATTTCTGCCCGCCTTCCGATACTTCACCCAGCTTCGTGGTCATGATGCGGTAGAGTTCCAGCTCCTGGGGGAAGCGGTCTACAAAGGGCAGGATCACATTGCCGAAAAACAAAAGCCCCTCGCCCTCGCCGGAGTGGGTGACGTAGGAGAGCTGGTGGGGCGAGATATTCAGCTGCTTTGCAAGGATCTGCCGGTCTCCGGCGGCCTGGTTCAGCATATACACGAAGTCGGAGTTCTCAAAGATGTTCTCCACCTCCCGGGAGGAAAGCAGGTCTTTCACGTTCTGGGTCAGTCCTGTGGGGATACCACCCCACTTGCGGAACCGCTTCCAGATCTCCACCGAGTAAGCGGCGGTCTGCTCCTCTTTCAGGAGCAGGTGGAATTCGTCCACATAATACCGGGTGGAACGGCCTGCACTGCGGTTGGCCGTTACCCGGCCCCAGACCTGGTCCTGCACCACCAGCATCCCGATCTTTTTCATCTGCTTGCCCAGCTCCTTGATGTCGTAGCAGACGATGCGGTTGTTCACATCCACATTGGTGCGGTGGTTGAACAGATTCAGACTGCCTTTCACATAGATCTCCAGGGCGGTGGCAACGTGATGGGCCTCTTTTTCTTCCTGCTGGAGCAGGGCCTCGTACAAGTCCTCCAACAGGGGCATATTTTCCGGGCGGGGGTCTGCAAAATAGCGGCGGTAGATCAGATGCACACATCGGTCGATGACCGTCTTTTCCACGGGCAGCAAGCCCTCCTTGCCGCCCACCACCAGCTCACACAGAGAGAGGATGAAGTCGGCTTTCAGAGCCAGGGGATTCTCTTCCTCGCTGTAATTGCCGTTGATGTCCATCGGGTTTATGAACTGGGTGCTGTTGGGGCTGATCTTGATGACCTGGCCTTTCAGCCGCTGCACCAGCGGCGCATACTCGGCCTCCGGGTCGCAGATGATGATATCATCCGCTGTTACAAGAAAGGCGTTGGTGATCTCCCGTTTTGCGCTGAAGGATTTGCCGGAACCAGGGGTGCCGAGGATCAGCCCGTTGGGGTTTTTCAGTTTCTTCCGGTCCACCATGATCAGGTTTTGGGAGAGGGAATTCAGACCATAGTACAGGCTTTCTTTTCCGGATTGGTACAGCTCCTGGGTGGTAAAGGGGATAAAAATGGCCGTGCTGCTGGTGGTCAGACCGCGCTGGATCTCGATCTGGTTGTCTGCCAGCGGCAGGCTGGACATCAGACCCTGTTCCTGCTGGTAGTCCAGCCGGCAGAGGCTGCAGTTGTGCTTCTGCGCAATGGAGCTGGCCTGGAACACATTGTTCTCCAGCTCCTGCTCGGTGCGTCCGGTGTTCAGTACCAGAAAGGTGACCAGGAACATCCGCTCGTTCTGGCTCTGCAACTCCTTCAAAAGGGCCTTTGCGTCCCGGCCATAGGTGGCAAGGTCTGAGGGGAGGATGTCCATGTCGTACCCGGCCCGGATGGCCTTTTTCTGTTCCTCGATCTTGCTGCGGTCCAGTTCCGTGATCGTTCGCTTGACCGTCTTGATGGCTTTGTTCTGGTCCACCGACTGGATGTGCATGGTGACGATCTGGCTGGAATCCATGTCCAGAAGATCCTTCAGCAGCTGGTCGCTCAGGTCGGATGCCGTGATGGACAAAAAGCTGACCGCACCAAAGATGCCCCCCATCTGAAAGGTGCGGCTGGTCTTGAAGGCAAAGGCCGTGGGCGCAATGGCATCCTTTACGGTCAGGCCGCTGGGGGCAAGGTCTTTCCAGTCAAAGCAGAACCGGCTGGGGCCGTCCATGTGGAACATATCGTGCATCAGCTTGAGCCGCTGTGCCCCATTCAGGGGCTGAGCCAGCACACCCAGCCGGTGGAAGTTGTTGAGCAGGTCGTTCTGGATATGCTCCAGCCGGGGCTTTACCTGGCGCATACTGTCCCCGTGGATGCCAAAGGTGAGGAATTTGGTCTTGGTCAAACCATTGTTGCCCTTGGCCAGCTGCTGGCGCAGCATCTGGCTGTACTCAGCCCGGACATCGTCAAAGCCGTCCCGCTGAAAGGGGATGCAGATGCTCCGCTCAAAGCTTTCGGTGTCGGTGGACAGATCCATGAAGGACAGCTCAAAGCGGATGCTGCTGTCAAAGAAATTCAAAAAGCTGCACCATTCCTCAAAGATAGCGGTCTTGTCCTCCTGCTGGGCCAGCTGATAGTTGATGTCCTGGAACTGGATGGTGCGGGTGTAGTACCCGGAGCGGACCCGGCAGGTGCCGTCCTCAAACATCCGCTGGAACGGGATGGACTGCTGCGCCGTGCGGGGGACAGGGGGACGGGGCTTGTTTTTTCGGTCTCTTTTATCTCTCTTTTTCCAAAACGGGATCAAGGGTCACGCCTCCTTTCATGAGCAGCGCATAGGCGTTGTTGGTCCGGTAGGGCCGGATCTTCGGGCGGAAAAACTGCGCCCGGAAATAGTGGGCCAGCAGCTTTTCCAGCGGCTGGCCGTTTTTCTCGTATAAGGCCAGGAAGAACAGCGGCAGCATCACCGCCATCATGCCCAGAGGCGGCGGTGTTGCCGCCATAAAACCGGAGCAAATAAAAAAGCGGCACTCCGATGAGTACCGCTGCGCCAAAGCAGACAAGCTGCCGTTTGGTCAGGTTGAAGAATACTTTGGACTTGACCCGGGTCAGGTCCCGGGGGACCGAGATATAGGCGGCCAAAGGATCGCCCTCCTTTCAATGTGCGTTCAGGATGCTGCGGGCCACAGCACTGGTCTTGAACAGGGTGAAGCACAGCAGCACCGTGTACCCCACGATGCTCCAGATGGAGCCGATGGCATCCCCGGAGATCGCTACGTTCTGGATCAGCACCGCATAGATGGCTACACAGATCAGGATCAGAAACCCCTGAAGCCCCAGGGCCAGCAGGCTGCGCAGGTAGTTCTGGCCGATCTGGCTCTGCTCCCGGCTGCCAAAGGTGGACATGGGCACCGGCGCCAGGCTGACGGCCATATAGATCTCCACCATTCTGCCGTATACAATGACGAAGATCACGATGGACAGGATGCGCATGGTGATGCCGATGAAGAAGCTCTGTAAAAACAGGCCGAACAGCGGCCCGACCTCCATGTTCATCATACTGGCTTCCAGCATCGAGAGCCCCACGTCGTTTACATGGGTGTTGCCTGCAATGATGCCGCTGGACTCTGCAACGATGTGCTGTGCCAGGTCGAACACAGCCATTACGATGTCAAAGGTGTTGCTGACCAGCCAGACCGATGCAGCGGTCTTGAAGATCCAGCGCATGATCAGGGCGGGCTCAAACTGCGCCAGATTGTTGTGCTCGGTGATCATCTGCACCAGTTCATAGCAGGCCACCAGAGTCAAAAACACCCCGGCAATGGGCAGGATGACGTTGTTGGACAGCGCTTCGATCATCGCAAAGACCCGAGGCTCAAAACTGGAGGGCCGGGTCCCGACCTGCTGGGCGATGTCCCCGACCTGCTGATTGACGGCGTCAAACAGGCCGGAGAGGTTGTTCATGATCCCAGCAGTCAGGATGCCCTTGATCCAGTCTGCGATCGCTTTGAGTACGGTTTCCAAAGGGTGACACCTCCCCTCAGAAGAAATGGTTGAGCAGGGTTTTCAGCAGGTTGAGTACAAAAATGATGTGGGTGAGAAGTTCCATAGTTTGATCTTCCTTTCTTTGAAGAGGGGGAGCAAAATAAACGCCCCCATGACAAGAGCAGCGCTTTGCTAAGGGGAGCGGTATGGAATGAAGGACCTCATTTTCATCTATCATTTTTTGCAATTCTGATTGATGAATGATAGATGAAATGATATGATTAAAGAAAGAATACAGGGAGGATGAATCTATGCAAAACAAGAAACCGCCCTTTGAGATTACAGAAGCTGCGCTGTCCGATGTTATGGCAATTGGCGAACTGGTAGGAAAAATCAGCTCTACACCGCAGCTTTCTTCCGGTCCCATCCTTCGCCGAGAAAATCGAATCCTTTCTGCGGAAAAATGCCTATATTCAAAATTCAGATGTCCAACAGCTATTGGATGTTTCCCCCGCAACCGCAAGTCGGCTTCTTGCCGCATTGACGAAAGAGGGAAAACTGATGCAAATCCGAAATGGACGCTATTGGACTTATAAACTGCCTGATTATCACAAGTCAAGAAATTAGTGCAACATTCAAACGGCATATTTGCGATATGCAATTCCGCACTGCTGCTGTTGCGTTAAAAAGTTGAATTGCTATAAATATGTAAGGGCGGCAAACACCGCCCATAGTCTTTAGCCGAACAGGCCGCTCAGCAGGGGGATCAGGGTGACGCCCACCAGTGCAACGCCGCCGCCTGCCATGAGCTGCTTCATACCCTGGCTTTTGGAGCCGGGGTTGTCGTTGCCATAGCCTTCCAGAAGATTGATGGCACCCCAAACACCCAGGCCCGCACCCAGGGCCACAACCAGGGTCTGAAGAACTTCGATCGCAGAGTTGAAGAATTCCATAGTCGTTTCCTCCTGAATTGAAAAGAACTTGTGACCGGTCGGTACACACCTGAAATCTTGTTGTCGTGTGCTGCATAGCCGCAGCGGGGTTGATCTGCTGGTGTGCCTGGGGTCTGGGGAATAAAAAATCCTCCCGGGGGTGGGAGGACTCAATAATATGTATAGCTTTTATGCTTGCTATCGTGTGTCTGCTTAGATTGCAGAAAACGTTTTTGCGATGCAAAATAGCTTTGCCCGGCATATTGAAATGCCTTATACTTGACTGTATAATAAACTTATTCACAACAAGTGAGGTGACAAAACAATGGATTCCGCATGTGATTCCGGCCTACCGGGAGGGTAGGCTTTTTCATACTCTCCCTTCTGATTCGCAGATTTTGAAGGAGAGTTTATTTTATGAAAACAATTGAACAAAGACAAATCCGGCAGATGGCAGCACCTGTTTTACTTAATTATCTCTTGCTGACTATCTTTGAAACACTGGATAAGTCCATTGTAGGTCATTACTCAGTCCAGGGATTCGCGGTCATTGGCATCGCAGAAACTCCTATTTATGAGATTACGGGCGCACTTGGTGTTTTATCTTCTGCATTCAGTATGATTGCCGCCCAACTCCAGGGCAAGAAAAATACAGCTGACTTTGAGCAGGCTTTTGCTGTAACTCGTGTGGTTTCCTGGATCATCGGGCTTTTGTTTTTGCTGGCAAGCTGCATCGGAGGTCGTTTTTTCTTCCAGCAGCTTTACAAAATCGAGGGAGACACTTTAGATGAACTGCTCAGTTACTTCTATCCTGCCTCCTTCACAGTGTTGCAGAATTTGTTGCTATTTGTATATTCGGCATATTATCGAAATCGTTTCAATACCCGCATCTCCTTTTACAGCACGGCAGCAGCCACGATTGTCAATCTCTTTTTTGATGCCTCTCTTGTATATGGATTTTTTGGATTACCCCAATTTGGCACAGCCGGGGCTGCCTGGGGCAGTGTCATTGGCCTTTCTGCCGGATTGCTGGTCTACCAAATTCCTTATTATGCTTTTCGGCGCAGGCAACCGATCAGTCGGAGCCAAACATGGCTGTTGCTGAACAAGATATTTGCTCGTTATCCTTCTATGTTGGGGCAGGAATTTTTTGAAGGTACTCTATTTACCCTGATTCTTTCTGGCATTATAGCTAGAATGGGCACGCAGCAAATGGCCGTCTATAGCCTGTTGTTCACAGTTGGAAACATGATAGAGCTGCCCATTTATGCCTATGCAACCGCTTCTCAGACCTATGCGCTGCAAAATAGCGCTGCGGGCAATTTGGATCGGGCAGAACGATACCTGAAACTGGGGCGTCAATCCACAGGAAAAATGCTCGCTGTTTTAGCTCTGTTATGTTTCATATTCAGAACGCAGGTACTTCACCTTATTTTGCCTGACCAAACCGTTATCTGCGATGCCAGCAAGCTATTGGCTTGGGTTCTGGGCATTGCTTTTACCAAGATTGCCTACCAATTTTATATGGGCTATCTGCAAGGAGTCGGAAAAGAAAAGTACATTTTTGCCTGTTCTGTCCTCTCAACCAGCGTGTCTTCGATTGTAGCAATGATTGTGGGAAGCTATCTGGAACTGCCTGGTATTTATCTTGTTCTGATCGGGAAATACTTGATCCTTTCCATCTTTTTCGCAAGCAAAACCAACGTATTGCAGCATCAGGTCAAAATATAACACTCGAATTATGTACATTAGAGCGGTCGGAAATCTGACCGCTCTAATGTTTTGGCTAGATTTCGTCTGTCTCCACTACATCATAGGTGTCAGATGGTTTGAGTTTCAGGCGGTGATCAAGAAACTTCTCGATGTTAAACGTATTCTTCTTATCATAGTCGCCGGTCAGTTTATAGTTCGGGTGCTGGGTCAGGTCGTACTTGTCGCTCAAAAACGGCCGCACCCCCCGCAGCTGTAAGATGCATTTGCCACCGTCCAGTACTGCCAGCTCGTCCCGGCTCATGAGTTCGTGCCCCAGCTTTTGATAGGTGGTGCCATAGCTGGGACTGTTGCCGCGGGTGTCGGAGGTGTTGTACTGGTCAATGGTCTCCTTGCCCAGCATCTCCGACAACTCTTTCAGGGTGGAAGGCTCTGACCCGCCCAGGAAGACCTGGCTGTCCATGTTGCCGATGATGGTATCCGCATTGTCCTTGTAGAGGGCTTTCAGCTGGCTGCGGGCCTGCAAAACCAGGCAGGCCGAGATCTCCCGACTGCGGATGGTGGCCACCAGTTTTTCAAGGTTTGGGATCTGCCCGATGTTGGCGCACTCGTCAATGAGACACCGCACATGAACAGGCAGCCTGCCGCCATACACGTCATCTGCCTTGTCGCAGAGCAGGTTGAACAGCTGGGTGTATACCATGCTGATGAGGAAATTAAAGGTGGAATCCGTATCCGACATGATGAGGAACAGCGCAGTTTTCCGGTCTCCCAGCGTATCCAATTCCAGCTCGTCATAGGCGGTGATCTCCCGCAGCTCCTGGATGTCAAAGGGGGCCAGCCGTGCGCCGCAGGAAATGAGGATGCTTTTGGCGGTCTTTCCCGCTGCCAGCTTGTAAAGCCTATATTGCCGTCCGGCAAAGGAATTCGGCTTCCTTTTCTCCAGCTGCTCAAACAGCAGGTCCACCGGGTTCTGGTAGCTTTCGTCCTCCTCCGATACCTGCATGGTGTTCAGCATCTCCAGCAGCGTGGCAAAGTTCTGTTCCTCTGTTGGGGCTTCCTCGTGCAGATAGGCGATCAGGGCGACCAGTAAGAGCCGCTCTGCCTTGTCCCAGAACGGGTCCCCGCCCTGCCCCTCGCCTTTGGTGTTGGTCATCAGGGCCGTAACCAGCTTCAGAATATCCTTCTCGCTGTGGACGTAGGCAAGGGGATTGTAGTGCATCGACTTTTTGAAGTTGATGGTGTTGAATACCTTGATGCGGTAGCCTTTCTGTACAAAGGCGTTGCCTACCTCCAAAATGGTGGTGCCCTTCGGGTCTGTCAAAACATAGGAGCTGTGCATTTGCAGCAGGTTGGGCTTGATCCAGAAGCGGGTCTTGCCGCTGCCAGAACCGCCCACGATGAGTACATTTTTGTTGCGGGCGTTTTTTGGGTCTGCGGGGCGGCTGTTCATCATCAGCCGTTCTGTTTTGGTCAGGAGGATGTTATCCTCAAATTTTGGTGCTTGAAATGGCTCGATATCCTTTGCACTGCCCCAACGGGCACTACCATACTCACGGCCGTGGCGGTATTTCTTGGCGTTTTTGGATTTCAGATAGACCGCAAGCCGTAACCCTGCGCCGCAGCACAGGCCCACCAGCAAGTCCAGCGGATGCAGGCTGGGCAGAGGGTTTGCAAACGCCAGAGGGAAGGTTCCCATCATTGACATGATCCTGTCGCCCAACTCTTTGCCCTCGGCAAGACGCCATGCTTCGCCGAAATTGGTTGCCACCAGTCCCAGCAGGATATAGGGCAGATACAGCGCCAGCAGTTTTGTCAGCTTTTTTGTGGTCACAGCCCCCGCTCCTGTTCCTTGCGCCGGACTTTGCCGGGGAGTTCGGCGGCGGCCTGCACCAGCTCCTGCAATCTTGCAAGCACCGAGGGGCGCTGAGGCTTCTCCTTTAAGAAACCTGCGTACTCTTTCAGGGCGGCGTTCATGGCTTCGGCATCCGGTGCCTTGAAAAAGACCAGATACCGGGGCGGAGTTTCGGTGCTGTCCTTGCGGATGGCATAGTCGATGCCGTACCTCCGGGCGTACCGTTCAAAGCCCCGGATGCCGGTGCTTCCGATCTCCAGACTGGACACGCCCCGGTTCTGCCGCAGCAGGCTTTTGACGCTTTGCTTCCCATGCGGGCCAGTGTCCTGCTGATGCCGCAGATAGGCTCGCCCAACATTCAGCAGGGTGCGGGCGGTGAGCTGGGTCGTGCTGATGCATAGGTTGATGGTTTTTTGCTCAATCTCTTCCTGCATCGTTTACCACCTCCTCCAAGCAGAGCAGCTTGTCTCACTCCATGCACAGACAGCACAGCTTCTCTCTGCCGTACATCAGGGTGACGCTGTGGGACTCCAGAAACTGTTGGATCGTGTAAAGGTCCTCGGCGGTCAGGGTGACGATCTCTCCCATCGGCCCTGCCCGGAAAAAGAGGACCGTCCCCACCAGATAGCACCTGCCGCCGAGGGTCAGCTTCTGAGCCGGGTGATGGCTGAACAGCAACGGCGTGTCCCGGATGTTGTGGCAGATATCGGACTCATCAAAGCAGGGCAGGAATTCTGTGGCCCGGCAAAGGGGGAGGACGGTCAGCTCTAAATCCGGGGCGACGGCAGCAAGATAGACCTCGGCTGGGCCGCTCAGCTGAGGAGAGGCAGAAAGCGTCCATGGAACGCCAGGGGACAGGGATGTGCGGGCGGTGTTGTTTTTCATCTTTTTTCCTCCGTATCGACAAAAAAGAAAAGACCCAATTATAGGTCTTTCGGCGTGTGCTGGGTCAGCGCTCTGCACTGCGCTGGCGCTTTTTCTGCCACTGTTCCAGCAGACGGAGGATCGTGTCCTCCATCTGCTTGGGGGTGTAGCTGTGGGGGAAATATTTGCGCAGCACCTCATTTTTAAGGGTGACACGGTCCATCTCTGCCTTCTTTTCCTCCCCCATGATGTCAAAGATGGCTTCATAGCTGCACTGGCTCTCCTGGCTCAGCTTCTTGATCCGCTGTGCCTGAGAGAGGGAAGGGGCGTTCTGGGTGTCCTGCATGGCTTCTAAAAAATCCCGCTGTTCCGGCTCTGTCAAATAGGACAGCTCCACAGCGGGATTGAAGGATATTTTCTTCTGGTCTACCAGCTCCAAAAGCTCTGGGATGAGGTGGGTGAGACGGATAAAACGATGCACTTGATTGCGACTATCTCCAGCTTCCTGACCAACAATATCAAGGGCTTGCAACTTCATCCCAACTTGGGATGAAGTTAAATCTGACCTGGCACCTTGATTTTTCAGCGCTTCCAGCTTCATTTTATAGGCAAAAGCCCGTTCACTTGGCAGGATGTGCTCCCGCTGCAAATTGGAATCCACCATCAGCACGACAGCGGCGCTGTCGTCCATGTTGCGGACGATCACCGGCAAGATCTCCAGCCCGGCAAGTTTGGCGGCGTACTGGCGGCGGTGCCCGGAGAGGATCTCATACCCTCCCTCCGGCCGGGGCCGGGCGATCAAAGGGGCCAGCACCCCATACTGTGCGATGCTCTCCACCGTGCGCTGCATGGCTTCATCTTCCAGCACCTTGAAAGGGTGGTTCGGGAACGGATGCAGCTCGGTAAGGGGGAGCTGCTGGATCTGCTCCTTTTCGTTTGGTTCGTGTTTTTCTGCGATAAGCCCACCTCCCTACGGCAAGGATATGATTTGTTTGGTCCTGAAATAAAACAGGAACCGCTTGAATGCTTTGTGTTTGGCACAGCGGAGAGAGTTCCTGCACTTTCTGGACGGAAATAAATGATATATACCGGCCTCTGTTCGTTCAGCCCACCGTTTTTGCAGCCAGTCTTATACGATTTGTCAGGATGCGGAACTAGGAGAACCACTCGTCCGCCTGACCATAGAAGCAGTCCGATGCTATTTGGTAAGGCCGTGGATTTTCAACCATGCCGGTGTATTCATGTGGAAAATCATCTCTATCGACGATTCTAAAGATCCAGATGGATCGGCATGATGGAGAAAACCCTACTAAACAAACAGGGCCGCCTCACAAGATATTGTGGAGCAGCCCTGTTTGTTTAGTATAGAATGGTCATTGCACCTTTGTGACACTCCTGTGCATAGGTGCGGAGCAAGTCAAAGTGTTTGGAGGATTTTCGGACAATGGACGTTGCACGATCACTGGACATGAATTCAAGGATCGCAAGTCTGGGGATCGTGAGCGCCCCGTGGATTTTGAATCCGACAAGGATTTTTTTGCTGCACCACCGTTGAATACTTTGTGTGGAGTAGCCCGTCAGGTCTGAGACTTCCGCGGTGGTCATCAAGTCACCATAATCGGCGGCAAGCTGCTCCCACTTGAGATATAGCCCCGTCTTTTCGGCCTCTGTAAAGTTGAAATAAACGGAAGGCGTAGCGCTGATTCGGCGTTTCTTCCCGCTGTTTCCACGATACAATCCTGTGGGGGCTTTGTATTTTTCAGGGTTGTCCTCGCGATCACATAGGAAAATGATAACATCGCGGGTCTGAATCGTATAGCGACGGGTCTTTTTGCCGGTATCGTGGCAAGGCACAAGTCCTGAATCCAGAAGGTATTTTGCATGGCGTTTGCTGATATGGGCGATGCGGTAGAACTGGTCCTTGGTCATGGTGTCTGGGTATTCTTCAAGAAGTTTATAGCACTCTAACAGGGTTGTCATGTTCATCCATCCTTTGCTGTTTTGCTTTTGTCAGCAGCAGAAGCAGCATACTTTGTGGATGGACTGATGATATGGGAAGTTCTCTCGCCCGTTCTCTCCAACAGGCACAAAATCTTTTCAGATTCTCTCCAAAGGGCGGATTTTTTCGCTTTTTTTGAAGTGGGTTCAAATCCGCATGGCTCCTATGCTTTTTGGGGGCGGAATGGATTTTTGACGTGATTCCGATGGTTTGAGCTTTCCAATAAAGTGGAGTGGGTGCCTCTATCTTCCATTGAGTACTGCGAGACAGGAAAGACTCGAAATCGTTTTGTCCTTAACCGGGCACGTGGGTTCGAATCCCACCATCTCCGCCAACAAAAGGCATCAGCTCAGGCTGGTGCCTTTTTTGCGGCTAGATGGTGCGGATGAGAACAGGGCGGCGATTTTCGATGTGCAGCACAAATCCATCAGCCTCCCAAAAGTGCCCATCCAACAGAACTTCGCCCTGAAATGTAATCCGGCGGAGCTTCTGTGCGGCGTCGGTCACCTCAACGGTGCAAAAGCGCTGCAAGTAGCTGCAAATAGCGGCCGCGTGGGAGACGACAAGGGCGTTCTGCCCCTCCGGGAGCGAATCCAGCAGTTCGTGGATGCAGTCTGCCATCCGGGCACTGACCTCACGGAAGGACTCGCCGTCCGGATTTTTGAAGTCCGGGTCTTCGTATTGGCGTTTCCAGAACGAAGCGTCCTGCCCGGTCGTGTCGCCGGTGCGGCGCTCGGCAAGGCGGGTGTCCTGCCGGACGGGAAGCCCCAGCAGCTGTGCGGTCTGGAGCGCACGCAGCGAAGGGGACGACCAGACGAGCGAGACCGTGCGGAAAGCGTCATTTTGAAAGACTTCGGCGGCCCGCTGAAGACCTTCGGCAGAAAGGCCGGGGTCGGGGCTGGAACCGCCGCGCTCCGGGATGGAATGGCGCAGGAGAAGAAGGGTTGTCATGAAAGCCTCCGATTAAAAAAGTGACTTCAGTATAGCAGATTCGGGAAAGCAGATGCAAGAAAACGAGCCGAAAGAACGACGGGGCCGATTCACTCCCCCTCAAAACGCAACCAAATTGCAAAAAATGTTACAATTTTCTCATGAAAAAAGAAGGCTGAATTTCTCCAGCCTTCAAAAAGCATGTATCAATGGTTGTAATTCAGGATCTTCTCGAGCGTATCCGCAAACTTGGCATCCTGCTCCTTCGTCCGCTTTGGGCTCCCCTTGGGGTGCTTTCCGGCACGGAGGAGCTTTTTGCTTTCATACCGTCGCAGCATGAGAGCGTCTATGTTGTCGGCGGTGTATTCCAAACCGTTCTGATTCAGCACCCGGACGCGCTTGGCAAGGCACATACTGGCCAGCCCGTAGTCCTGTGTTACGACCACATCCCCCGGTTTTACCCGGTTCACCAGCGCAAAGTCCACGCTGTCAGAACCTTTATCGAATACCAACGTCTGCGCACCTTCTCGCTCGATTTGGTGAGAGGTGTCGCACAGGATGATGACCGGAACGACAAACCGCTTTGCAATCTGCAAAGTCAGATCGACGACCGGGCAGCCGTCTGCATCGATCAAAATATTCATCGGCTTTCCTCCATCACCCACCGAAATGCTTTCGCCGTGCGCAGGTCAGCGTCTTTGAAATGCCCGCCGCTGTTCCATTCAAGGGCGCAGTCTGCGCCACGCTCTATAAGTCGGCTGTGCAGGGTGCGGATGTTATCACCTACCGCAGCCATGACAGCGTTTTTTGTGTGCTCTTCCTTGTCGCCAAGGCTCAGATAAACGTGCTGTTCCTGCATCGGGTGCTGCTGTTCAAACTCCATCCAGCCCGGAAACCAAACAGAGGGCGAGGCGGCGGCGACACCGTAGAACAGCTTTGTCTGAGTGGATGCCCACAGCGCAAACAGCCCTGCCAGCGAATAGCCGCCCAGAATGATTTTGACGTTCTCCGGGAGATTGAACTGTTGTTTCAGCGTTGGCACGACCTGTTCAGTCAGAAAGCTTAGCGTGTCCGCAGCCTTGCCGCCGAAACCCTGCTTCCCCCACACAGCAGGGGCTTCCCACGGAGAAAGTGCATCGTTCCAGCTTTCCACCGGGATGGCCGCAAACAGATACTTTCGGTTGCTTTGTGCAATAGCAGCCACTTCGTCATCCATGCTTTGCACCTCGTGTTCGCCGGTCATTTGGAGCAGTAGGTATTCTGCATGGGCTTCGCCGTAAATGCGGCAAGGTCGGTTCCCGATTTTCATTATCTGTGCAGTCACTGCGGCAGCCTCCCAAAAAGATTTTGATAAGCCCAGTATAGCAACTGAAAAATCATTTTGCAATTCAAAAGGCGTTCATCGTTGGTTTATTGCAGTTTCAGCTTACAACAAAAAATGAGATAGGCAACCCCTTTCGGGGAAGTCTATCTCATTTTTTATTTGGAGCCATTTTGCAACAGCCCCTTTTTCATTGCATATTTTACTTTCCCGCCAGCAATACCGCCAGCACAGCCTTCTGGACATGCAGTCGATTTTCTGCCTCGGTGAAGATCTCGTCGGCGTGGGCCTCAAAGACGGCGGTAGAGATCTCCTCGCCGCGGTGAGCGGGCAGGCAGTGGAGCACCATGCAGTCCG
>OCPP01000221.1_pt1 | contig 45656 bp, 43 predicted proteins | sample 1538211 | NCBI WGS metagenome assembly OCPP01 (sample SAMEA2580193, study PRJEB22360) | human gut metagenome | biome: human gut; feature: human-associated habitat; material: faeces | place: Denmark | collected 2008/2010
TGGTGATAACCTGTCCATGATCTCTGATACCACCATTGCAGCAGCAGAAGGCTGCGGATCTGAGATGCGTGATAAGTTCCGCATGAACTTCTTCATTGCCTTTCCGGCAGCTGTTCTTTCTCTGATCTTTTATGGATTTATAGGGGGAGCAGGCAGCGGAAGCATTGAAGTAGGTGCTTTTGACCTGTTCCAGATCGCTCCTTATATTGTCGTTTTAGTAACTGCGTTAATGGGTATCAATGTAGCTGTGGTACTGTTCATTGGTATTTTAATGACCTTTATTGTAGGACTCTTACAGGGAAATGTAGGCTTCTTTGATATCGCCATGGCAGTAGGTGATGGAATGGCTGATATGTTCAGCATCAGTATTGTTGCTATCCTGGTATCCGGTGTGATCGGTCTGGTACGGTATTACGGCGGTATTGAATGGATGATCGATACGATCACCAAAAAGATCAAAAACAGAAAACAGGCAGAATATGGTATCGGTATCCTTTCCGGTATTTTATCCGGTGCTATGGTCAATAATACGATTGCTATCATCGTTACCTGTCCTATTGCAAAAGAGATCGGCAGCAAGTACAAGATCGCGCCAAAGCGTCTGGCAAGCCTGGTAGATATTTTTGCCTGTGCATTCTTAGCTGTTATGCCTCATGACGGCGGTATGCTGATGACATCTGAAATGGCGAACATATCCCCGTTTGCTATCCTGCCATACTCTGTTTACCCATTATTCCTGATTATTGCAACCTGCATCACGATCCAGGCAGGACTTTTAAGGACAGCGGAAGAAAAACAGAAAAAATAGGCAGAAAAAGCAATAATAAAATAGGATTTTTCGGTAAAATAGACAAAGACCGAAAGAAAGTGCATTGACTTATAGGGGTAATGATGATATTATAGCCCTATCGTTATTTTCTTGATAATATTGGTTGCTCTAAGGCAACACGCAAAACCAATTTTGAACGATATTATGTGAAACAGATATTTGTTCAAAATTGGTTTTTGTTTTAAGGGGGAATTATTATGTTTCAGGGAATTAAAAAATTATTCGGTGGAAAAAAAGAGGAAGGCCAGATCCTTGCACCTGTAGCCGGTCAGGCAGTGCCTTTAAGCGAGGTGCCGGATCCTGCATTTGCCCAGGAGATACTGGGAAAAGGCGTAGCCATCCTGCCTTCGGAAAATGAATTTAAAGCGCCTGCATCCGGAGAGGTAACTGTATTATTTGAAACCGGACATGCGGTCAGTATCCGTACAGAGAGCGGTGCAGATGTGATCGTTCACATTGGCTTAGACACTGTGAATTTAAAGGGGCAGTTCTTTATCACCCATGTAAAACAGGGTGACACAGTAAAGGCAGGGGATCTGCTGATTACAGCAGATATAGAGCAGATCAAAGCAGCGGGTTATGAGGTAATAACACCGGTGATCGTCTGCAATGTTTCTGATTTCCCGGATATGGTATGCCATACGGGAAAAGCCGTAAAAGCCATGGACGAGATCATTACTCTGTAATGAACATCAACATGGATATAAAGGGGATTTGAAACCAGGAGAAGGGTTCAAATAAATAAGCCGGGATAAAAAAACGGCAACAAAAGAAAGGGGTTTTTAGTTATGATGAAGTTCTTTCAGAAACTTGGTAAATCACTGATGCTTCCAGTGGCGTGTCTGCCAGTATGTGGTATCCTTATGGGTATCGGATACATCCTGGCACCGGCAGCTATGGCAGGTGAGGTTCAGGGATTTACTGCGGGGGGCTTAGCTTACTCAATCGGACTGTTCCTGATCAAAGCAGGGGGTGCGTTGATCGATAACATGTCCTGGCTGTTTGCAGTAGGTGTAGCCGTAGGTATGGCAGATGACTCAGATGGTACAGCAGGTCTGGCAGGTCTTGTATCTATGTATATGATCACCACACTGTTAAGTCCCGGTGCTGTTGCCGGTATTACCGGACATGAGGCAGCGCCTGCATTTGGTAAGATCATCAACCAGTTCGTTGGTATTCTTTCCGGTCTTATCGGTTCTGCATGTTACAACAAATATAAGACTGTAAAACTGCCGGATGCACTGGCATTTTTCAGCGGCAAGAGAGCAGTAGCGATCTTTACAGCTATTTATTCCATAGTTGCAGCTTTAGTCCTGTTTGTAGTATGGCCTCTGGTTTACGGTGGTCTGGTAGCATTAGGCGAAGCATTTATCGGAATGGGTGCTGTTGGAGCAGGTATCTATGCATTCTTTAACCGGCTTCTGATCCCATTTGGCCTGCACCATGCGTTAAACTCTGTATTCTGGTTTGACGTTGCAGGAATCAGTGACCTGAGCAATTTCTGGGGCAATACCGGTGTTTACGGACAGACTGGTATGTACATGACCGGATTCTTCCCATTTATGATGTTCGGTCTTCCGGCAGCCTGCATTGCTATGTATCAGACTGCAAAACCTGGTAAGAAGAAAATCGTTTACGGACTTTTAGCTTCCGCAGCGTTCTGTTCTTTCTTTACAGGTGTTACAGAACCAATCGAGTTTTCCTTTATGTTCCTTGCTCCGGGACTGTATGTAGTACATGCTCTGTTAGCAGGTATTACAGCAGGTATCACCGTTGCCCTGCCGATCCGTGCAGGCTTCTCCTTCTCCGGCGGTGCTGTTGATATGGTACTCAGTTCCTTTACACCACTTGCAGAAAATCCATGGCTGCTGATCCCGGTAGGTCTGGCAGTTGGCGTTCTTTACTATGTTGTATTCCGTTTCGCAATTGCCAAGTTTAACTTAAAGACTCCGGGACGTGAAGATGATGATGCAGAAGAGTTAAAGGCAACTTTAGCAAACAATGATTATACTTCTGTTGCAAAGACAGTCCTGGAAGGCGTTGGCGGTCCTGAAAATGTGGCTTCCATTGACAACTGTATTACAAGACTTCGTCTGGAAGTAAAAGACTATACAAAGGTCAACGAAAAAGTGATCAAATCTGCCGGTGTTGCAGGTGTGATGCGTCCAAGCAAGACCTCTGTACAGGTTATCATCGGAACACAGGTACAGTTTGTAGCAGATGAATTTAAGAAGCTGTGCAAATAAAGAGTATCTGAAAAATTTATCTGGAAAATTAAGTTAGATCATATGGAAAAGATCGCAGCAAAGCGGCATTTAAAACGTCATTTTGCTGCGATCTTGTTTTATTTTCAGGTCATTGTTTTAAAAATTGTTTCTCAAGCATCCCTACTGCCTGATACAACACACAGGACAACAGGCAGAGCATGATCAGGGCGCTCATCAGTTTTGTCATCTCAAAGGTCTGGGAAGCATAGGTGATGAGGTAGCCAAGTCCTGCTTTGGCGCTTAAAAATTCCCCGATGATCACACCGACCAGACAGAGACCGATATTTACTTTCATAGTGCTCATTAACAGAGGAAGGCTTCCAGGAAGAAGAACCTTGGTAAGTACCTCTTTTTTTGCGCCGCCTAAGGCATAGATCAAACGTATTTTGTCTGGATCCATCTGGTTAAAGCCTGTATACAGAGTCATAACAGAGCCAAAAACAGCAATGGACACAGCGGCTACGATAACTGTGCGCATACGGTTTCCAAGCCATACTAAAAGAAGAGGGGCGAGAGCCGATTTTGGAAGACTGTTTAAAAGTACCAGAAACGGTTCAAAAATCTGGGCTGCAAAAGGACTGGACCAGAGAAAAAGGGCAGTTAAAAGGCTGATAAGGGTACATAAAAGAAAGCTTAAAAGGGTTTCTGTTAAGGTTACCCCTGTATGGAGAAAAAGGCTCTTATCAAGAAGCATGTTCCACAGACAGAAAAGGATCTGGGAAGGGGAACTGAAGATAAAGCGGTTGATCAGGCCAAGAGAGGCAGTCAGCTCCCAGAGGGATAAAAACAGGATCAGAATCATTATACGGCAGATCCGGATCTGGCGGGTCTGCAAAAGGAGGCGGGCTTCATATTCCTGCTGTCTGGTCATCTTTTATCAGCTCCTTCCATAAAGTATTAAAGTAATGGGAAAATTCCGGACAGTTGCGCCTTTTTAGGGGGCTGTTACAGTCATCAGGAAAAGAAAGGTAAAGGACTGTGCGGATACGGCCGGGTCTGGGAGTGAGGACGATAATACGGTCAGCAAAACTGATAGCTTCTGACAGGTCGTGGGTCACTAAAATAGCAGTCTTTCCATTTTTCCTTAAAATAGAGCTGATATCATCACATACCATAAGCCTTGTCTGATGATCAAGGGCAGAAAATGGCTCATCTAATAAAAGCAGATCCGGTTTCAGTGCCAGTGTACGTATGAGAGCGGCTCTCTGACGCATACCTCCGGAAAGGGCAGAGGGCTTTGCGTGTTCAAAACCGGCAAGTCCATAGTCAGAGAGCAGGTCAGAAAGTTCCTGTTTTGTTTCAGTATTCAATTTTTTCTGGATCTCAAGTCCAAGGGAAACATTGGAAAAAATATCCCGCCATTCAAAAAGGTGGTCCTTCTGGAACATATAGCCGATCCCGGTGGCATTTTTGGGATTTTTTTCCAAAAGTTCCCCATCCAGAAAAATGGCGCCTGCTTCCGGCATGTTCAGTCCGCATAAGAGAGATAAAAGAGTGGATTTTCCGCAGCCGGAAGGACCTACAATGGCTATAAATTCTCCGGTATCTACGTTAAAAGAAATATCAGAAAGGGCCAGCGTTTCCCTGTTTTTACTATGGTAGGAAAAGCTGACCCTGGAAACCTGCAATTTGGGTTTCATAGAAAGGCTCCGAAAAGAAACGTTCTTGCTTTAATATACGTTACTGTTCTGGTTCTGGTGCAGGTGTTTCATTTTGTGTATGTCCGTAATTCCATGTAACAGGAGTAGGACGGGAAGGATCAAAGATCTGGGAAGCGTCAAACAGATCGCTTAAACGCTTTTTAGCAGGATCTTCCTGGATCATATCTTCGTACAGGCGGTAACCATCCAGGTTTCTTCTGGCCATTCGCAGATAATCAGGTCCCTTCTGGATCCATGCAGGCTTGCTGGCATCTACATTACAGAAGTAGCGGAAACCTTTGGAAGCAAGGTACTGGTAACGATAGTTTTCCTCTGTATACGGGTGCCAGTCAGCAACATCGTTTCCATTAGGATAGATGTAAATATCGGTCGGTCCGATCAGGGACTCCACCTCATTTTCCCATTTATCCGTATCTGTGTAGAAACGTTCATCACTGATTTTGTATGGATTTTCCGGATCGTCGGAAACGCCCATCCACAGGTGTCCCCAGCTGTGACTTGCCAGTTCCCAGCCGTCATCCCGTAAGCACTGGGCTACCCTGGCAGCCTGCTCTTTCTCGCTTTCATAATCTGGGGTTTCGCTGTAGGAAGAAGCAGTGCGGTATCCTAAGATCCCTTCATAACCGGTAAGTGCGATAATAGCCTTGGCTCCTTTGTAGGAGAAATCCGGGTGCTCATCAATAAAGTCGTTTAAAAGAGGGATCAGGTCATAAGAACCTGTGGAAATGCTGCCGTCATCCATTTTCATTTCGCAGGTAGGCCGTCCGTCCTCGCCGACTACGATCTTGCTTGCAAATCCGTCTCCATCCATATATGGATAGTAGCATACGTCATCCTGGGACATAACAATGGGCTTTTTGCCTTCCGGCAGCATGACCGTTCCCCAGGTGAAAGCAGGATTTCCGTTTTCATCTGTTGTTTCGTAGGCAATATCGTGGATGCGCACTAAAACGTAGCCGTCATTGTAAAGGGCATCTAATATTTTTAAGAACTCATCCTTGGTAGTCATAACGGAATTATATCCTTCCATACGGGAGTCACCGTCAAATGCTTTGGAAGTGTCCATGATCAGAGAGTGGAAAAATACATGGGTCACATTTTTTACATCTGCAGCTACCAGAGAGTCCTTTTGGGACTGAAAGGAAGCAAGGGCTTCGCTGATCCGTGGATCGGACTGAATGGAAGGATCCTGGGACAGAAGTTCCATTGCTTTGTCGTAGTCATAACCTTTTGCCAGACGGTCTGCCTGATCGATCAATTGCCCAATGGGATCGTCGGGATCAGCTTCTGCTGATGCAGACGGGGTCCCGTTGCTTTTCGTAGCTTCAGAAGCAGTGGCAAAAACCGGACGGTCTCCAGGCTGCTTTTTTAAAACAAAGCGTGAAAAGGCAAAAATACCGCCCCCGAGAACAAGGGCGATCACAAAAAGAACTATAAAAGTAGGAAGGTGGCGGGACAAATGGAAGAAAAATCCCCGGCGGTTCCGTCTCTTTCTAAAATTTAAATTACTCATAAAATCTCCTGGTCATATTTCTGATAATCATATTGCTTGTGGTATTGTTGAAATTCCTTTAAGTCTATACAGTATAGCATAAAATACGCCTGTTGGATATAACATATAGTCCTTTTTGTTGATTTTTTAACATCTCCGTGGTATTCTAAGAAATGAAGTAAAATTCAACAGAATGTGAGGTCTCAAAAATGGGAGAAATGGTTAAAGATCCAAATTGCGCATATTGTGTGGAAGGAGAACTGTTAGCTAAGTTTGGTTATCCTTGCTGTGAGATGAAGACAGGTAAGCTGTATGTATTCAAAGAGCAGAGCAAGAGAGGAAGAGTGATCTTAGCTCACAAGAAACATGTCAGCGAACTGATCGAACTGACTGATGAAGAGAGAAATGACTATTTTGCAGATGTTGCAAAAGTTGCCAGAGCCATCCACAAAGTATTTAACCCTGATAAGGTAAACTATGGTGCATACGGTGATACCGGACATCATTTACATTTCCACATTGTTCCAAAATACAAAGGTGGAGAAGAATGGGGCAGTACATTCGAGATGAACAGCGGCAAGACCATTCTTACAGATGCAGAATATGAGGAAATGGCTGAAGCGATCCGCCAGGCATTAAAGGAAGTCTAAAACAGAATAAAATTGAAACAGGATCCTGTTTCATAAAAATGAGAACTGCGGCCGAAACGGTGAGAGATCATCCAGGGCTTCAGTTCTCTTTTTATTTAGAAACCGTCAGGTTATACAGGTGCTTCTTTTTTCATATTTATGTTAAAGAAATAAATTGCAGAAGATCTGTAAAAGGGGAAGATATGAAAAAAAGAAGATGGATATGTATGTTTCTGCTGCTTCAGGTTCTGTGGTGCAGTATGACTGGGATGGTAGTATATGGGATGGAGCCGGATATTCCGGTATCAGCGGTTGTTTCAGGGCAGGCGCAGGCAGTTTCCATACGGGCACCTTCCGCTGTTTTAATGGAAGCATCCACAGGAAAGCTGTTATTTGAGAAAGATGCAGACGAAAAGCGCAGTCCTGCCAGCGTGACCAAGGTAATGACACTGCTTCTGATCTTTGATGCTTTAAAAGCAGGCAAGATCCAGATGACGGACCAGGTGACCACCAGTGCATACGCAAAGTCCATGGGCGGTTCCCAGGTGTTTTTAGAAGAAGGAGAAGTACAGACCGTAGAAACACTGATCAAATGCATTGTGATCGCTTCCGGAAATGATGCTTCTGTTGCTATGGCAGAATATATTTCTGGGACAGAAGAGGCTTTTGTAGAAGAAATGAACAAACGGGCAGAGGGGCTGGGAATGACCAATACCCATTTTTCGGACTGCTGTGGCCTGACAGAAGATCCGGATCATCTGACCACAGCCAGGGACATTGCCCTTATGACCAGGGAACTGATCAACTGCTATCCTGAGATCCATAATTATTCCACCATCTGGATGGAAAATATCACTCATGTGACGAAGCAGGGAACCAAGGAATTTGGCCTTGCAAATACAAATAAGCTTCTGAAAATGGCAGCAGATTTCCAGGTAACCGGTTTAAAAACAGGTTCCACCTCCAGGGCAAAATACTGTCTTTCCGCTACTGCACAAAAAGACGGGATCCGCCTGATCGCCGTGATCATGGCAGCGCCGGATTATAAAGCACGTTTTTCTGATGCCAGAAATCTTTTAAGCTATGGTTATGCCAGATGCAGGCTTTATGAGGACAAAGAAAAAATGCCTCTTCCTGAGATGAAAGTTGCAGGAGGAGTGAAAGAAAACGTACTGCTGGAGGCAGAGGGAACCTTTACCTGGTTGAGCACAGAGGGGGAAGATCTGGGAAAGATCGAGAAAAAACTGGAACTGGCAGAGCAGATGGAAGCACCCTTAGCCAGGGGGGAACGTGCCGGCATGATCGCTTATTATATGGACGGGGAAAAGCTGGGAGAACTTCCGGTTGTGACGGCAGAAGCAGTAGAAAAGGCCGGATACATAGACCAGCTGCAGAAATTATTTGGAAAATGGGCGGGTTTTCGCAATAAGGCAGCATAAAGAAGCTGTTAAAATGCAGGAAATGACAGGGAAAACCTTTGACGGGAGCGGTTTTATACCATTATAATACCTTTCATATTATCATGATACCAGGGTCAAAATATAATCTACCCAGGCAAGAACGGTCACGTCAGAAGACAGGGACGTATGCAGGTGTGGGAAAAGTGAGTCTGGGAAACGGAAAGAGGTGGACCATGAACCAGATCTTACTGCTTACAGGGATCGTCATTGTGATCTGTATTCTGTCAGGACGGCTGATCGATAAACTGGGAGTTCCGTCATTACTTGCATTTATCCTTCTGGGAATGTGCTTTGGGGTAGATGGTATTTTTAAAATATCCTTTGATGATTATCAGTTCAGTGAACTGATCTGTTCCGTCAGTCTTATTTTCATCATGTTTTATGGTGGTTTCGGAACGAATATTAAAGAAGCGGGGCCGGTGATCCCCAGGGCTGTTCTGCTTTCAACAGCCGGTGTTTTATTTACAGCCGGGATCACAGGACTGTTTATTCATCTGGCGTTAAAACTTCCTCTTCTTGAAAGTTTTTTAGTGGCATCTGTGATCGGTTCTACAGATGCAGCTTCTGTATTTAATATCCTCAGGTCAAAAAATCTGAATCTGAAAGAAAATACAGCCTCTTTACTGGAAATGGAGTCCGGTTCCAATGACCCTGTTTCCTATATGCTGACGGTGATCCTTACAGCAGTCCTCACAGGACAGTCTGTAAATGTAGGTTCCATGCTGGTTTTCCAGATCCTGTTCGGCATTGGCTGTGGTGTGTTTTTTGGAAAAGTCACAGCGTTTATTTTAAATAAAGTGGAATTTGATATTGCCCAGGGAAAAACCATTCTGGTATTTGCAACGGCTATACTGGCATATACAATTCCTTCCATGATCGGCGGAAATGGATATTTAAGTGTATATCTTTGCGGGATCCTGTTAGGAAATTCCTACCTTCCTCACAAGCGGGATATGGTGTTGTTTTTTGATGTGCTTACAGGTGTGGCACAGATGATGATCTTTTTCCTGTTAGGACTTTTAGTAACTCCAAGCCAGCTGCCACAGGTGATCATTCCTTCTTTTGTGATCATGATCTTTCTTACCCTGGTTGGCCGTCCTGTGTCTGTAGCCGCACTTTTAGCTGGTTTTCGGGCATCTATCGGGCAGATGGGACTGGTGTCCTGGGCGGGACTTCGGGGTGTTGCTTCCATTGTTTTTGCAATCTATGTAGTGCTGCGCCAGGTCCCTTTAGGATATAACCTGTTTAACCTGGTATTTTGCATTGTACTGTTGTCCATTTCTATCCAGGGAACCCTGCTTCCATGGATCTCAGGAAAGTTGCAGATGATCGATGAAAATGCAGATGTGCGCCGTACATTTAATGACTATCAGGAAGAAGAGAGCATCAGCTTTGTAAAGTTTCATCTTTTTAGCCAGCATCCTTATGTGGGAAAATGTTTAAAAGAGATCACATTGCCGCCTAAACTGTTGGTTGTGGTGCTGATCCGGGGAAAAGAAGTGTTAGTTCCCAATGGAGATACCTGTTTGCAGGCAGGAGATCTGATGATCGCAGCGGCAGAGGAATTTGAAGACCGGAAAAATATGACGCTCCGCGAAATAACCGTGGATAAAAATCATAAATGGAAAGGAAGATCTTTAAGCCGTATCCCTATGCAGGCGGGAACTTTGATCGTTATGATACGAAGGGGAAAAGAAACTGTGATCCCTACAGGAAATACAGTGGTGTATGAAGGGGATGTGCTGGTACAGGCAAAATTTTAAAGTATTATGATCATCAAAGTGCTATGAAAAGGGCAGGTCTCATTGACTTGCTCTTTTTCTTATGTTATCCTAGTACCATCGGCGGGGAGATCTCCCTGTCAGATCTGTTTATTCTATTTATTTTTGGTCGTTTCAGACCGCAGTTTCACAAAAATTGTAAAAAAGTGAAAAAATGAAAAAGGAGGGGAAAGTTTGGATTAAAATATCAGGGGATTTTGCAACATTTCTAAAATTCAGATCATGGAAAAGATCAAACATCAAATCTAAACACATCACATCAGGACAAATCAGATCAAACACATCAAAACACATTCCAAAGGGGGAAAAACAATTGAATACGAAAATATGGAAACGAATGATGGCTGGCTTATTGGCAGGCGTCCTTATTTTTACAGGAATCCCGTTTTCTGCCTCTGCAGGTGAACCGCCTGTGCAGATGATCATCAGGGGAGATGCCTTTCAGAACAGGCAGATCAACATTTTCGGCCACAGTCACCGGTCGATCACCTGCTATTATGTAAATCCGGTGGAAGGACATGTACCGGCATTTTGCCTGCAGCCGGGAAAGAAACTTCCCAATCACACCCAGGCATCCTGGGAGAGGTACAGTGCGTCACCGGAAACCTCCGTACCGGTCATAGGAAGTTTTGACCGGTATCTGCCTATGACACTGGCTTATGAGTGGATGGTTTCAGGAAATTATTATGATAAGACCCGGTATGCCATGGTGCAGACTTATTTCTGGGGCTGTCTGGCAGGTTTTGAGCAGGACTGGGATATCCAGGAAGAGACCATGAAAAAACTGGAATGGGCTATAAGAGACGGAAGGGTTCTCTCCCTGTTTCATGAAATGAGGTCGGTAGTGGAAAAGGGCCTGGAAGAATATGAGTCGAATAGCGGAAGTAGTCTTCCTGCCTGGAATGGCCGTAAGGAAAATATGATCTTAAAAGACGGTCATTATGAGCTGACCTTAGATCTTAGTTCCTGTCCCCAGCTTAAAAACGCAAACTGGCAGTTCCCGGATAAAAACTGGAGTTTTACACAGGGACCAGGGGAAAATGAGATCACATTTCTTTATACAGGAGAAGAACCTTCCGGACGGATCAGCGCAGGAAACGTGGAAGGCTTGGATGACCGGTATTATGCCTATATCTTTTATCCGGGAGAGTCTTATCAGATGCAGATGGGCTGGCTGGATATGCAGCGTCCCCAGGCAGAAGTATGGTTTGAAACAGGAAAGGGGAGTGTCCAGGGCGGTCAGATGCAGCCTTTAGAACGGTTCCGCCACAGGGAAGTTTTTGAGGCAGATTACAAAATAGATCTGGAAAAATATTGTGCAGAAACAGGACAGCCTCTTGCAGGAGCGGATTTTCAGGTATGGGAAAGTTTTGACCATTCCCAGATCAATGAACATGGCTATGAAGAAGGGGAGCCGGACGGAACGACAGGTCAGGTTTACAGTAACTGTATGTCCCCGGAACCGGAAGAAGAATGGCTGTGTGACGTGATCACCACCGACGAAGAAGGAAAGGCTTTTCATAAAGATATCCGCAATTACAATTACAGCAAAACCTACTGTATGGGCCATCCGGCGCCGGAATGGATCGAATGTGATCACGAAGGAGATGGCGGTGATGGAGAAGACGGGGAAGGCGAAGAGGAAGAATGTAACTGTGAAGAAGAAAATGAACGTCTCAGGGAGCAGTGGCTTGAGGAACAGGAACTGTGTGAAGCTTCCAGCGATTTCCATGTATCCAATGAGGATGAAGAGGACCATGAACAGAGTACAGAAGCAATGGAAGCCATGTTAGAGGACCGGGATGAAACCTATGAAAATTTTATTGCCCTGGAGTATGGCTATACATTAACAGAGAAAAAGGCCAGAACCGGCTATATGGTTCACGGGACACACAGGGAAGATTTTGAAATCGAGAAAATAACAGTGGCTTCCGCCCAGGCACAGAGAAATACAGCAGGAAAGGAAGGTACAGGAAGAGAAGATCCGCAATCAGAGGTGTATCTGGGGGAAAATACGCAGCTGCAGTTTCATCCCGCTCCACAAAAAAAAGAAAAGAAAAACGGATATGCTTATGAAACCGGAGCGCAGGAAGAAAGATCAGCAGAGGAACTTAGAACGATCCATGAAGTGAAGCTGACCGAAGATATTTATGAAGAAGAGGAAGATGACGAGGATGAGATCTGGGATGACCGGGCAACGGAAAGTAATGCAAAGATAAGCAGGACAACAGCAAATACGGCAACAGAAAGCAAAGCAACCGCAAGTGATGCAGCAGAAGATAACGCAGTTGTAGCTGCTGCCACTGCATCGAACGCAAAGAAGGATCTGGAAACGACAGAACAATATATTTATACAAGAGAAGAAATTTCCCTGGAACCGATTTCTTTATGGGAGTCTTTACGGGAAAATGTATGGAATTCTGTAAAAGCAATCTTTTTTTCCTCAGAAGACGATGATGATTTTGAGGGGATAACAGCATTTCTTCCTGATTTTCAGGATGATGATCTGGGAGAGATGGATGTTTCCTGTTTTGGTGATCCATCGAATTCCCTTTACTGTTTTAAAGTCTGGGACCACCGCACAGAAGGAAGGATCTATATAAATAAACGGGATCTGCATCTTTATGAAAAGGACCAGGAAGAAAGCTATGGCCGGACCCAGGGAGACGGAACTTTAGAAGGTGCTGTATATGGCCTTTTTGCAGCCGCAGACATTGTACATCCGGATGGAAGATCCGGTGTGATCTACCAGAAAGATGATCTGACAGCCGTGGCAGCAACAGATCAGGATGGTAATGCCTCATTTTTTGCATACACGGAGGTCCCGCATACAGTAGTAAAAGAAGATGGGACCATTGAGGCACCGGAAAATTTCCTGGGGCCGGAAACCTTATATAACGGCAGTACCATTAATTCTTCTGATCATGGATTTGGAAGCTATACCTATCCGGACAGAAAGGAAGAAAATGGAAATTCCTGGATCGGAAGACCGCTGCTGATGGGAAGTTATTATGTGAAAGAACTAAGCCGGTCAGAGGGATATGAACTGTCTGTAACAGGAAAGAACCTGGTGGAGACGAACCGGGGGTCAGGAGAAGAAAATGTAGTGCGAAAGGCAGGGCAGGTACAGGTAAGCGCAGGTCTGTCTGAGCATAACAGTATGGAAGCAGACGGTTCCTGGAATGATTTTACAGTAGAAGCATTTGGAACAGAAAAAGGGTATGAGATCACAGTTTCCGGTTATCCGGAAAATACAAAGTTTTACCGTTTAAGTTCACAGGAGCAGAGGGAAAATTTAAAACAGATCACAGGAATGGAAAAAATTCCCAAAATGGATCATTTGGGAAATCCTGTATATGAAAAGGCAAAAGGCGGAGAATTAAAACGGGATCTTAATGGCAATCCTGTTTTAAAAGCAGATGCGGGGGAAGACGAAAAAGTACCTGCATCTGAGACTGTGCCCTATCATTTCCGGACAGCCCCTTATATAAAAGGAGAAGCAAAACCGGAAGATCTGTCTAAATGGGATGAAGACCTGGATCCTGATTATGTGATGGAACAGGCACAGGCAATGCTTATGCAGTTAGGCTATAAAGAAGCTGACGGGGAAGGGGCACCATGGGTTTCTATAAATCTGGATTCTATGAATGGAAAGGCCGTAGAACAGATCCTTGACTGGTATACAGAACACAGTTTTTATAATATGGCCGCCGTTTCTGAGATAAAGGAAGAAGAGGGACAGTGGCAGGCAAAACTTTTTTATGACTATTCTGGAAATACAGAAGCAGGATCTGCAGTTTATGACCGGGCAGACGGACAGCTTTATGTGAAAAAAGAAAGGGAAAATGGTCATTACTGGATCTGCATTCCCAAAGGAAAATTCCGTTTAAGCAGTCATACCGCTTACATAAAAGAAAAATGGGAATATGTGGAAGATGAGCTTAAATTAATTTATGAGCCTGTTTATGAACGGTATGAAGAAGGAGAGGTTCTTTTAGATCCAAATGGAGTACCGATCCAGGAAATGGAACAGGTCCCCATTTTTGAAGAACGGGAAACCACGTATGTGACTACGAAAGAGGAGCCGGTAGAGGCTTTCTGGGATCCTGAAAAAAGAGAGTATCATATTTTGGTGGAAAATGAAACAGACTGGTCCGTGGAAAAAGAAGAGGTAGAAGAAACGTTCCGTGCAGTGACCGGACAAACCACCATTTCTGTAAATGGAAAAGAGGTTCCTTATAATCAGTATCTGGTATCCATGGGAGCAGCTGTGGATGTAGAAGCAGAACAGGAAGAAACAGATCCTGGAAGTTTTGTAAAATATGTTCATCTGGCATATCCTGGTCAGAACCAGACAGTTCAGGATGGTGGAACAGAAAAAGAACCGGTTCAGGTTTTGGAACGGGCGATCCGGCAGCCGGTACGCATTACCAAACACATTTCCCAGTCTTCTTATGAAAATGTAAATACCTACGGTTCTGTGCATAATGATCCAGTCACTACCTTTTTAGGCTTATTCCGTAAAAATGGATCTGCAGAAGGCCGGAAACTTTTAGATCAGTTTTCATTCAGGATCTACCTGAAGCAAAATCTTTTAAACATTTATGTGGATGATGAGGGAAAGATCCTGTCAGAAGATATCAGTTCACCAGCTTATAAGGAGCTGGTACAGACTATTTATCTGCCGCCGGAAGATGCAGAAAACAGGGGTCATCAGCTGATGGAAAGAAATGAGGATGGCAGCTGCAATTACCGGAAATTTTTTGACGCAATGGAAGGCGCAGAAAAGAAGAAGGGCGGTATTTATCCCAAAGAGGTACTGACCCAGTTTGCCCTGGATCATTATGATATAAGATCCTATAAGGAAGAGATCTTAAAAGACCGGCCATATATGGACAGTGACAGGGCATACAAACAGGCTTTAGACCAGGCGAGAAAAGAAGCAGCCCGTTATCTGGATCAGTTTACAGGGTTAAAAGAGCGTCTGTCTATTGAATGGGAACGGGATGCAAATGGCGGTACGGATGGTAACAGGAAGACCATCCAGTGTAACCAGAGAAATGGAAAAGACGATTATTATGAGTATTCCATTCCTCTCCCGTATGGTGAATATGTGATCGAAGAGCAGATGCCTTCTGATCTGGAAAAAGAACTGGCAAACAGGCATTATAAGATTGAGGAACCAAGGGAGATCACACTGCCCTTTGTGCCGGAGATCATACGAAATGAGGATACCGGGGAAGAAACGGTTTTAGATGAGATCGGCAGTGCCTATTTTCGTTATCACAGTAGTGACAGTCCGGATGAACTGATCCGCAAATACAAGATCCGCTTTAATGAAGAGGACCGGAAGATCCTGGCAGATGGTATAGATGGTTCCTTTGCCATTTATCCTTATGGGCTTGATAAAGATATTTTGCCGGAATACAGTACGGGAACTATTTCACAAAGTGAGGATCATGTAATTTTAGATGGTGTGATCTATGACGGAAGTGAACGGGAAAATGGCCAGATGGAAATATGTGACCAGGTTCCTGGTATGAAGGGGAAAAATACTGCCATTGAGGGCAAATTTGCGCCGATGCTGGTACCGTGGAGCATCCTGACACCGGAATATGACCGAATCAACCCGGATACGGGAAATATAGAAACCTTACAGCCTGGGGGAAGCGGTGCCGGATTTAATTATATTGCATTTGCCCAGGAAGATTTTGAAAATACCTATTTTAATTCAAGGCTGCGGATCGAAAAGATCGACAGTGAAACAGGGGAAAATCTGATCCATGAGGGAGCTTTATTCCGCATTTATGCTGCAAAGCGGGATGCACAGAAAAACGGGATAAACAGTGTGACCGGAACCGGACAGGTGCTGTTTGGACCGGCAGAGGATGCAGAAGGAAATAAGGTTGTGGACGCAGATGGAAAGGAGATCCTTTATCCGAGAGTGGGGCAGGACAATGGTTCACAGGATGATCTTCCTGTGAAGTTAGACCAGGATGGGGTCCCTCTTTATGATGAAACCCAGCGGATCAGCCAGGTGGATGAAACCGGCACAGAGAGAGGGATATTCCGCTCTTTTACTACACTGCGGGAAGTCTTGATCCATGGAAAGCTGGAAAAACTCCCTGTGGGATACATTGAAACGCCCAGACCTTTAGGGGCAGGTGCCTATGTCCTGGTAGAAGTACAGGCACCGGAAGGTTACGTAAAAAGCCGTCCGGTTGCTTTTGAAGTTTATGGGAACGAAGTATCCTATTATAAGGAAAACGTGTACAGAGACGGTACAACAGATGGATATGAACGGAAAACAGCTGCAAACTATGAGTATGCCATTCCGGTAACGGGAGATGGAAATAAAAATGCTTACGAAACAGTCAGCCAGATCCCGGTGGAAAATCATCCTTCTGTAATGCGGATCCGGAAAGTAGAGGATGGCGATTCCCTGGTTGGAAATGAAAATGGCCTGTTAAAAACGGATGCTTTAGGCCAGGAAGAAACAAGCGGCGGCCTGGAAGAAGATATATGGGTAAATGACAGAGGAGATGAAATCATTTACCAGGTATATGGAAGAAAGGAGAAGTTAGAAGAAAGAGGAGATGTAAGAGAGATCCATTTTGACCGGGAACTGGGGACATGGACCGGGAAAGTAACAAAGAAAATGGATTTCTGTTCAGAAGAGATCATAGAAGGTACAGAAAAAGAACTAAAAGCAATGGAAGGAGTAAAACTCCTTTATGACCGGAAGGGGGAATTTACAGGAAAAGGGATCCGTTTTAAAGTAACGGTCTCAGGAGCAACACTGGCTTTATACCAGGGACTCTGGATGGAAAAAGAAGAGGACGGAAGTTATAAGGGAGTAACAGCTGAAGTTCAGGATGGTAAAACCATAAAGATCACTGCTTCTGAAACAGGAAGCAGGCGGCAGATCCTGGAGACAGGAAAAGATGCCGGTCCTGCCGGGCTTGCTATATGGCAGGATGAGAAGGTGGAAAACCAGCCGGAAGATCTGTATTTTTATGATCTGGACCAGTTAAACGAAGAAGGGCGCCTGGAGAGGACAGAGGACAAGTCTGTATACAAAGTATTAGATGAACGGGGAAACTTCATCTGTTATGCAGACGTAAAAACAGGAATGGCCTTTGTATACGATGATCATGAACGGATCATGGCTTACATTGCAGATGAAACGGGAGAAAAGAAGCTGGTTTATTCTGTCCAGGTCTATAAGGACAAGAATGGGGAGTCTGTTTATAAGGAAAAACGTTCTGTAGATGATGAAAATGGTCTGCCTGTTTACGATAAACAGGGGCATTTCACAACAAAGGAGGAACGCTGGACCAGTGACAACAGCACAGACTCCAAAGGGGAAGCAGAGCGAAGAGGCGGCCTTCATGAGATTAAGCGCCTGCCTTTTGGGGCCTATATCCTTCAGGAAGAACAGGTTCCGTTTGAACAGGGCTATGTGCAGGCACCTTATCAGGGAATTCTTTTTAAAGACAGCATAGAGCCTCAGGAATATTTCCATTCCAATGCCTTTACAAGGGCAGCTTTCGCCAAGGTAGACACCCGTACACAGGAAGAGATCAAAGGGGCTGTGATGACGTTTTATGAGGCTGCGACAGATGAAGCGGGAAGGATATTAACAGATGAAGACGGAATTTATCTGCCTGGAAAGAAATATGCTTCCTGGGTCAGCGGTTATGCCTGTGACGATCAAGGCAATGTGAAAACAGATGAGGAAGGAAACCGGATCGAAACAAAAAAACCTCACTGGATCGATCATATTCCGGTAGGGGAGTATGTATTAGAAGAAACAGAGTGCCCGTATCTGCAGGGCTATGTGCAGAGAAAACGGCAGAATATCCAGATTTTGGAAACAGAACATGTACAGTCTTTTACTATGGAAGATGATTTTACAGCTGCAGAGATCCGCAAGGAGGATGGAAAGACGGGAGAACTTCTCTATGAAGACAGTCTGGCAAAACTGGTCCTTTACCAGGTGCCGGAAGGAGAAGAAGATAAGCCGTTAGCAGATCTTATGGGAGAAGATAATAAGTTGTTAGACTTTGAACGGGCCGGTTTTAAAGAATGGATGGAAATATGGGCTACAGGAAGAGAAGAAGCAGACGCTGCCGGCTTAAATCCCATTGCAAAATACGATCATCGGTGGGAGAATGTGCCGGGTACGCTTAAAGGCAGGTATTGCTTTACAGAAGAAGGAACGGTACGGTTTGAATATCTTCCTGTGGGATCTTACATTCTTGCAGAAAAAGAAACGCCTTCCGGTTATGCCACAGCGGATCCAATTTTATTTGAGATCACAGATACCGGTCATTTGGAAAAAATCCATCAGGTGGTTATGAAAGATGAACCTTTGAGTCTTGTGGTCAGCAAGAATACGATTACCGGAGGAAAAGAAGTAGCAGGAGCAAAGCTGGGAATCTATCCGGTGGATGAAGAGAGCACAGTCAGCGAAAAGCCGCTGCTTTTGCATATTCCGGAGGAAGAAGGGCGTTACAGGGATGAGGAAGCCATATGGTTTTCCGGAACTGATGGAGTGTATACAGAAGAAGAGAATGAAAATGGGGAACTGCCAGAAGGATTTGAAGTGGGAGATCTGAAACCACATCTGATCGAATACATTCCTGTTGGTTCTTATATTTTAAGAGAAGAAATGACGCCTTATGGATTTTTACAGTCTGTGGATATCCCATTTGTAATAGAAGATACCAGAGAGATCCAGAAAAAGGAGATGCAGGATGAAATACCAGAAGGCGGGCTGACGGTGATCAAACATGATGCAGATGATGCAGATCAGGTTTTAGAGGGAGCAGAATTTGAACTCTTTAACCAGACCTTAGACATATCCTGTGAAAAGCAAGTAACGGATGAAAAAGGAAAAGCTCAGTTTTCTTCCCAGCCCATCGGATATCTGGACCAGGAAGGAAAATTCAGCCCGTATGATTATCTTGTAAAGGAAACAAAAGCAGCGCCGGGACATATGCTTTCTGAAAAAACGCTGGAATTCCAGTTTGAATATAAAGATGAAAAAACACCTTTGATAGAGCTTACTTATGACCCGGTAAATGACAGCAACCGTGTACTGGTGAAAAAGCTTTTAAGGGATACAGAAGAGTATCTGGAAGGTGCTGTTTTGAGACTGGAACGGGAAGAAAAGGTAATTTTGGAACCGGATGAAAGAGGTGATCAGGGCGAAAGTCAGAAGAAAGATCAGAAAAAATATCAGGCGAAAGATCAGATGAAAGAGGAGAAGACCTGGGTAGTAGTAGAAACATGGATCACAGGAAAGCAGCCCCATCTGATCAAAGGACTTACAGCCGGAGATTACAGACTGGTGGAAGAAAAAGCACCGACTGGATTTACGAAATCAGAAGAACCGGTGTATTTTACCATTACAGATGGAATGACAGAAATACCGGAGATTACACTGCGCAATTATGGCACCATTATATCCGTAGAAAAAAGAGAAGCCAGTTCAGAAAAACTTCTTTCCGGCGCAAAGCTGGAACTGGTATGCAAAGATACCATGGAAGTGATCAGCCAATGGATATCAGACCAGGAAAATGGTCAGGTATTTAACGGTCTGGAACCGGGAACTTATATCATCAGGGAAATAGAAGCACCGGCCGGATATGAGAAGGACAAAGAAATGGAGATCCGGATCTTAGACCAGGCAGAAACAGTGCAGGAGTTTGTTTTCTATAACAGCCGGATCCGTTCATCTGGCGGAGGCGGAAGTCATACAGTGCCAAAGAAACTGTATATTTCCTTTAAAAAGACAGATGAAAAGGGAGAACCTCTTGCAGGAGCTGTGTTTGCATTTTATGACCAGACAGGACGATTGGCAAAGATAGCAGAAAGTGGCCCAGATGGAATGTTCAAGATCATTTGCCCGCCAAATGGAACTTATATTTTCAAAGAGATAAAAGCACCGGATGGTTATGAACTGAGTCAGGAACTGTATCATTTTACAGTAGAAAAGGATCAGACTGTAAAAGGTGTATTTGAGATCAAAAATGAAAAGATACAGAAAAAGACAAAAGGAAGGATCCAGGCTTTTTACCAGGTAAAAGGAAGAAATGGGAACTTTAAGGGCTTAAATGGAAAATATTCCGGCAGCAGTGTTAAGACAGGAGACAACAGTCAGATTGGATGGATCCTGTTGGTGACATGTGTGTGTCTGGCAGGGGCTGGCTGGTGTTTTTCTGATAGCAGCCGAAAAAGAAAAAAGATGGTTTTGTTTCTGGGACTTGTGATGGGTGCAGTGAGCCTGTTTGCATTCAGTGCAATGGCCCAGGAACAGGATGCAAGTCTCTATGATGAAAGCTTTTATGCATCCCAGGAGATCATTTACAAAAAGATGGAAGGAGTGGATACAGTACCGGAGACTGCCTGGGTCCAGGTAAAGGACCGGACAACGGGAAGAAAAACAAAGCGGATCCTGCCTTTAGAACAGTTCAGCCGTTTTAATGAACACTGGGAAGATGGGCTGGAGATCACGATAGAACAGGAAAAGGAATTTCAGAATGAGATAACAGAAGCAGAAATATTAGACGAAGCGGGTTTACCCGCTTCGGACTATGAGATCACACAGATCGAGAAAGGAGAAGATGGAAAACTGGTTGCCAGGGGCAGAAAAAAGGTATTTGACTGCAGGGCAGTATACAGTGGGCTGATCGCAGAGAAAGATTGGGACAGGGAAGAAATGCCGGATACGGATCTGAAAAGAGAATGGGAACAGGATGTAGAATTAAAACCAGCTGTCACAGGATCAAAGTTTGTAGGAAAAATGGTTCTGGCAGTGGTAACCGGCAGCTGTGTCGGTATTGGCGCCTACTGGATCCTGAAAAAGGGAAAGTTAAATAAAGCAAGTTTAAAGATCAGGGAAAAGCGCCGGATCTTAGGGATAATTCTTTTGACAGGAGCTGCAGCCGGAATAGTCTATACCGGAAATACAGTAAGAAAGTATCGTCTGGCTGCCGAAAAATACGAAAGTATCCGCAGGGAGGTACAGAAAACAGAAACTTCTTATGCTCAGGATCATTCTGGTACGTCTATAGATGAAATAACAATAGAGGAAGCAAAGTTAAAAGAGATCAATCCGGATTATAATTGCTGGATCCGTATTCCGGGAACGTCCATTGATTATCCAGCTGTCTGGGGAAAAGATGACAAATATTATTTAGATCATGGGTTTAACGGGGAAAAGCAGTCAGGAGGAACAATCTTTGCGGACAGCCAGAACATTCCTTTTGTATCAGCCAATACCATTTTTTATGGACATAACATGAAGGATGGTTCTATGTTTGGTGATCTGAAAAAATACAGGGATCCCGGATTTTTAAAGGAACATCCCAATGTAGAGATCTTTTATCAGGGGCAATGGATCACCTGCCCCATTATCCTGGCAAAAGTAACAGATGAGACAGATGGAACACCTTATCAAAAAGGAGAAAGAAAGATACTGACCTTATCCACCTGCTATGGAACCAGTAAACGGATGATCCTTCAGGCACTTATTCCGGTTGCGGGGGGAATGAATTGACAAGAAATTTGCTGGACAGTATAATTAAATTAGTTAGATATACGTAGCTGAAAATGGAAAAGAAAGCATGGGTGAGAAATGAAGATAAGTGGGGCACATAAGGCGATGAAGCGGGTGCTGATCTTTCTTGTTACTTTGGGAATTATTGTTCCGATCCTTTTTACAGCCGGGCAGATGGGGCTTTTTTCACCAGAGCCTACAGTAGAAATAGAGGCTGGTATTACAAGTGAATCAGCGCCGGTTTTGCGGATCGCAACAGATTATGATTTCTGTCCAAATTCCTATTACAATAAGGATGGGGAATTATCAGGTCTTTATGTTGAGATCATGATAGAGGTGGCAAACCGCTTGGGAATGCGTCCGGAGTTTAAAACGGCTGACTGGATGGGCTGCCGGAAAATGCTTACTGAGGACGAAGTAGATGTTTTGACGGGACTGGAAATATTTTCCAATATGGAAGGGACTTTAAGGACGATCCCTTTCTGTTCGGATGAACTGCGTGTATATGGCAGAAGCAGGATCGACAGTGCGGCTGCCCTTGCAGGTAAGAAGGTTGCGTTAATGGCGCGTTCTGTGATCGCAACCACCTATGATCTGCAGTGTGATTATCTGGAATACAGCACCAATACGGAAATATTGGAGGCAGTAGAGCAGGGAGAAGCAGATTTCGGGATCTGTCACGGTGCAGTTGCCACAAAGATCATTGAAAAAAATCATCTGCATCTGGTGCCAAGCCTTGTGATCACAAAGAGTTATCCGGCTTTAGCAGTTCATGATACACAGCCAAAACTGCAGCGCATGATCAATGAAGTGGTCCGGGATATGTCTGAAGACGGAACTATTGGAAGGCTGCAAAATAAATGGATCACGGAATTTGCCAGAAACAGGTCCTTAGAATATGTATTCCACCAAAATGAAGTATTTTATATTACATTTATACTGGGGATCATCATTGTACTGTGTATTACAGCCGGTTACTGGGAAGTAGATAGACGTCAGGAAAAATATATCCGCACCCTATTGGAATATCAGGAAAAACTGCAGCAGTCCAATGAAGAGACGAAACGGGCCAATCAGGCCAAAAGTGAGTTTCTCTCCCATATGTCCCACGATATCCGCACACCGATCAACGGGATCATGGGTATGGTGGAGATCATCAAGAAAAATCTGGATGATCCGGAGCGGATCAAAGACTGTCTGGAAAAGATCGATAAAGCATCGCATCATCTGCTGTCCCTGATCAATGATGTTTTGGATATGAGCAAGATCGGAAGCGGGAAGGTCCATCTGGAAGAAATACCGGTGGATCTGGATGAGGAGATGGAAAAGATCCATGCGATTGCAGATGTACAGGCGAAGAAGCAGGAAATAAGGTTTTCTATTGAGGATGAAGTTGTCCACAGACAGTTTCTTGGCAGTCCGGCCCATTTGAGAAGGATCCTTTTAAATTTGATCAGCAATGCCCTGCGTTATAATAAAAAAGGGGGAAAGATCTGTCTGGCCATCCGGGAAGTGGAATATGACGGATCCCATATCGGTCTGGAGTTTAAGGTTCAGGATACGGGAATTGGTATGAGCCGGGAATTTGTGGAAAAAAGCCTGTTTAAGCCATTTACACAGGAAGATGACCGTGTAAGGACCGAATATCGGGGAACCGGTCTTGGGATGTCCATTGTTTATGAACTGGTAAAGCAGATGAACGGTACGATCGATGTAAACAGCAAACCGGGGGAAGGTACAACATTTACAGTAAAGTTGGCATTTAAGACAGTGGACCCTGCATGGAAAAAGAAGGAAATACAGGAAGAAAACAGGAATATTACCGGGATGAACATACTGGCTGTAGAAGATAACCAGTTAAATATGGAGATCCTTCAGTTCCTGTTAGAAGAAGCCGGAGCGAAAGTAACGGCAGTATCAGACGGAAAACAGGCAGTAGAATATTTTGCGGATGCAGCATCAGGCACCTATGATGTGATCCTGATGGATATTATGATGCCAGTCATGGACGGTCTTGAAGCGTCAAAAAAGATCCGTGAACTGCCGGAGGGCAAGGGAAAAGACATTCCGATCATAGCGATGACGGCCAATGCATTTGTAGAAGATAAGGAAAAGACAAAAGAGGCGGGAATGAATGCCCATCTGACAAAGCCTGTAAACAGGGAAGAGATCATCCGGGTTCTGGCAGCATATTGGAAAAATAAAGGTTAACGAGTACATGAGAGAGTTTTGGAAGAAGACCATCCAGGTCCTGCTGTATGGAGGTCTGGAAAAAGAACAGTATAAGAGAATCTCTGCTGAGATCAACGAGGCGAACAGAAAAAGCATTGTGGTGCTGTCAACACACCAATAAGATCATATTTATGGGAGCCATCCTTTTATTTGGAATGTTGGCATTTGTAAATTTCAGGATCAGAAACAATCCGTTTCTGATCCATGTTTGCGCCTGTATGTTTATGGCATTTTATCTGGGGGTGGGTATCCTTGCAGCCATCGGAGAAGGAAGCATTCAGGAACGGACGGGCTCAGGAAATACAAAAATTAAATGAAGAACTGGCTGCCAGCCAGGAAAAACTTCAGGCTGCTTTAGTGGCTGCTGAAAAGGCCAGCCGGGCGAAAACCACATTTTTAAGTAATATGAGCCACGACATCCGGACTCCTATGAATGCCATTGTCGGACTTACCACTCTTCTGGAACATGAGATCCATGAGCCGGAAAAACTGCAGCTCCACATCCAGAAGATCCAAAATTCCAGTCAGCATCTGCTGGGACTTATCAATGACATTCTGGATATGAGCAAGATCGAATCCAGTGAGGTGAAATTAAATGAAGATCCCGTTGATCTGATGGAGCAGGTGGCACAGATAGACAGTATCATCTGTCCACAGGCAGAAGAACGGGGACAGGAGTTTAAGATCCATGTTCACGGGATCGATCATGGACATCTTCTGGGAGACTCTGTGCGCCTGCGCCAGATCTTTATCAATCTGCTGTCCAATGCTGTTAAATATACACCTGTTGGGGGAAGCGTTATCCTGGATCTGACAGAAGAGCCAAGCAGTATACCGGAACATGCCAATATATCCATTACAGTTACAGATACCGGATATGGAATGACGCCGGAGTTTATAAAAACGATCTTTGAACCTTTTACCAGAGCAGAAAATTCCACGACCAACAAAATACAGGGAACAGGACTGGGTATGGCCATCACGAAAAGTATCGTTGACCTGATGGGCGGCAGGATACAGGTGAAAAGCGAGTTAAATAAAGGAAGCTGTTTTGAAGTGGTACTTCCTTTTGCAATAGATCCCAATGGTTCACAGGAAAAAAATGGAAAATATCTGCATCAGGAAGGTGAAAAAGTTTCCGTATTAAAAGGAATGAAATTTCTTTGCGCAGAAGATAATGAACTGAATGCGGAGATCTTAGAAGCGATTTTGGAAATGTACCAGGCATCCTGCAAGATCTGCCCAGACGGTGAAAAACTGGTTGAAGCCTTTGAAACTTCTGCTTTCGGAGATTATGATGCTATTTTAATGGACGTACAGATGCCAAATATGAATGGCCTGGAAGCAACGAAAAGGATCCGTAATGGCAAAAATCCTCTGGGCAGGACCATTCCCATTATTGCTATGACAGCCAATGCATTCAATTCAGATGTACAGGAATGTTTAGATGCCGGTATGGATGCACATGTGTCCAAGCCGTTGGATATAGGAAAAATAATAAATAGTTTTAAATTCCCTATAAATTTATCTTTAAAAACTAGATATGAAATAGGTAAAAATGTGATAGAAGAGAAAATAATTGATCCTTCTGTAGAATATAAAATTCAAAAGGTGCAAGATGATGATAATGTATAAAATGTAAAATTTAAAAGTATTTCCATTATATTTGGAAAAATATGTTTAATTACATATTTAGAAAAACTAGTAGGAGTATTTGCCATTTCTGTAGATTTCAAAAATACAGAAAATATTTCTGATCGGTCCTTTTAGGCTGTTCCAGCATATGATAAATTATGAGGACAATGGAAGATATCCCCATAAATATTGCTGGAAAGAGAGGAAGAGGATATGGATTTTGGGATTGCAGGTGTGGCGGCGATCACGGTGATCTGCTATTTAGGCGGAATGGCGTGTAAGACGACGGAAAAAGTAAAGGATGAGGTGATACCGGTAGTCTGTGGCGTAACCGGCGGAATTCTGGGGGTTGCAGGCATGTATCTGATACCGGAGTTTCCGGCTGGTGATGTGATCAACGCAGCAGCTATTGGTATCGTTTCCGGGCTTGCTTCAACGGGAGTACACCAGGTGATCAAGCAGGTGGGGAAAAAATAAGGGAGGTACCGTGTATATGAGAGATATTGCATTGTGCCACCCGCGGATGCAGAAGATAGCAGCTCAGTGGATCACCGCCTGCAAGGCAGAAGGAATTAATGTTGCTATTTCTGAAACACTGCGTACTGCAGCAGAACAGGATGCTCTCTATGCCAAAGGCCGTACAAAACCGGGAAATATCGTAACCAATGCAAAAGGCAGTTCCTACCGGTCACAGCACCAGTGGGGGATTGCCTTTGATTTTTATCTGAAAATGGATGTGGATGGAGATGGGAAGATAGCAGATGACGCTTATAATGACAGCAAAGGTCATTTCAGGAAGGCTGCTGAAATTGGCAAGAAACTTGGTCTTGCCTGGGGCGGAGACTGGTCCAGCATTGTAGATAAGCCCCATTTGTATCTGCCTGACTGGGGAAGTACGCCCACTCCATTAATCAAACAGTACAAAACACCGGAAAAGTTTATGAAAACATGGATAATGGAACCAGTGAAAATGGGATGGCAGAAGGAGAATGGCGGCTGGAGATTTTATCTGAAAGATGGTTCGGAAAATTATGTTGTTAATGATTGGTATAAAGATGGCGATCTCTGGTACTGGTTTGATGGCAATGGAATAATGGTCCATAACGTGTGGTATCAGTATAAGGGACATTGGTATTATCTGGGAAGGGATGGCGCTATGGTGAAAGGACTGCAGACCATCAGCGGGAAATGGTATTATTTGGATGAAGACGGCCGGATGGCAACGGAACCGGTGGTGCTTACGCCGCAGAAGGATGGGGCGCTGCAGTATCCAAAGCTGACAGAATAGAACCATATGCAAGATGAAATGTAATACAAGTTAAATTGGAAAAAGAAAAAACCGCGTGTTTGCGCGGTTTTTTTAGTGGAGCTGAGGGGAATCGAACCCCTTGGAGGGGGATTTATAAAAATGGCTTAAATGTTGCAAACCCGCATAAAACCTAGGTTTTTTAAAGAAAAGCGTGAACGTAAAATGTTGATGATTTTCCCTAAAAAACACTGTTTTTCGTAACTATGCAACACGAAATGCAACACGAAATCATGTTATTTTAGGAGTGGAAATTTGTTTTAAAACTTCTTGTAAGACTTGCTGCCAGTTATCAGGATCAGCTTTTTTCAACTGTTTTATAATATCTTCAGGAGAGAATTTTATGGGCTCTTTTTTCACACCTAACAGGTCTTCAAAGTAATGATCAATGGTTTCGTCTACTTTTTCGCGTTCTTCAGAAAATGTATGCGTGTATACACGTTTCATAACACGATCCGAAGACCAACCGCCTCTTTCCTGAGCATATTTATCAGGTATGCGAAGCAAGGCCATTATAGAAGCGTTTAAGTGTCTTAAGTCATGGAAGGTCATATGCGGTAAATGGTTTTGTTCCAAAAGTCTGCTCCAACGCATATAAACGGCATGGCCGCTTAAACTTATCAGAGGATCATCTGGTGACTTCCCTGCAGTTTCCTGATCAATAAGGGTTTGAAGATAGTCAGGGATTTTGTGGCGGCGTAATCGCAGATCAGCTTTACCGCATTCTTTTACAACAGCAGAACAATGGACATCGACAATAACCTGATTGAGAGTAAGATATCCGTTAGAAATATCTTTAACACGGATTCCACGGATTTCTGACATAGAAAAGCTTAACCAGCAGGCCAGAAGGCAGGGAAGTTCTATATCCGTTCCGTGAATGATTTTCAGGACAGTATGAGGAGGCAGCAGCTCTTTAATTTTTTTAGGTACTTTTGGAAGCTTCACATCATAATTATCACCAGGATAGAAATAGCGGATAACTGTGATAATGAAACTATATGCATTTCTTACCGTTTTAGGTGAGATGCAGGTGCGCTTTATTTTACAGCGTTTGGAAACACGTTTCGTATCAAAGTCTACAGCAATTTGTAAATCATCAGAGGTAATATCTTTCAACTTTTTGTCCATTAGGAAAGTGTAAGAGTCATATTGATCTTTATCATATCCCTGCGTTGTGGTTCCAGAAAGAACCGGTGTAGTGAGTTCTATGTAAGACTTCATGGCTTCTTTTAAGGTGATATTACCGTTTTTTGATTGCTTCCGGCCGGCATTTGTTTCACGGCGCAGTTGGTATTCTGCAGCTTGGCGTTCTACCTCAGCTTTTCCGCGTTTTGTGGGATCGTCACTGGTAAATGACTCATAAATTCGTTTCATTTTTTGCTTTTGAGTTTTAGGGTCTATTATTGGACGACCGTTTTTATCAAAAACAGGTACGCTGTGGCTATATGCAAGACAGCGCCAGGATCCGGATGGAAGTTTTTTAGCAGTTGGCATATATCATTCTCCTCTCTGTTGCGATGTCGCAACGGTAAATTGGGTACAAAAATAGCACCCTTGCCAGAGTGCCGCAGAGATGATATAATTCGTTTGGACTCGATTATATCTGGCCGGGCATCCGGCAAGAGAAAATCTATGTAAAGCCGTTCGGTACGCCAATACCGGGCGGTTTTGCATTTTATTTAACAACATTTACAACATTTTGAGTATCCCAGACTTTGAGCTTGTTTTAGGTCAATTTCTCGAGCTTTTTTCATGCCGCTGCAGTGTTGAGTAGCGTGATAAATTTTACTTTTATCGGTAATCCATACAATGTCATGAAGTGTTATTTTCAGGTTGAGTATTTGTTCCAAGTATACGGTGTCTTGTGGAAATAATTTGCAATGTCTGTTTAATTCGCGTGTTAGGGTAGAATCAAGGTAACTATAAGGAGCGCGATAATCCATTAAATCCAAAAGCCGCAGAAGCAAGGAAAAGCCATTAAGTGAAGTGATGGATTTTCCAGCATCGGATAGTTCTCGTTTGCATTGATAGTTATAGATTCGGCCGCCATGAGCCGCCATATTACGATATTCTAAAGCAATGAATAAAGTGTCCATCATTAGCTGGAGCTGATTATCTTCGGAAATACTGTCAAGATTGTATATGCGCTGAACCATCTTACGACGTTCGCAAGCTTTCAGTTGGTCTATGTAATTTACAATCGTGCTGAAATAAACGCTTTTAAATAAAATCCACGGTGGTACAGTTCCGTATTTTTCTATGTAATGATGAATCGGTTCTTTATCAGTATCGAGGGTCTTTTTTAGGGTATCCAAAATTCCGGGTAAAGAAAAACGATATTTTGTTTTTCGCTTATTCTGATAATTCCGGTATTCCAGGTATTGATCCTGATGTGTGCCAAAAGATTGAGCAACGACATTGGCAGTTACTTCTTTAAAGTATTCTTCCAGATCAAGCATGGCAGCCATTACAGCGATACGTAAATTTTTATCAAAGATATAAAGGGAACAAACCTGCTCAAATGAAACTCCGTCACGGAAAATCTTTTTCCCATTTTCTTCTATGACATAAGGATCACGATAGCTTTTAATGAGATTTGAATAGCCATATAGTTCAAGATATTTTCTGGCATAAAACTATAATTATCGTGATAGTGCGTTTCAATGAATTCTTTTTCTCTTTTTGCTTCCTCAAATCGTTCCGCGCGTGTAAGCTCTAGTACGATATAAAAATAATTACTTTTGTTCCAATGGATTGGAGAATGACTCATTAGCTCATTCGCTTTTCTTAGGCATATGATGGATAAATCAAATAACCCTTTTAGTTCTAAATCACCAGCTTTTCTATAAATGACGTAGTCTAACGATTTGGAAATATTAGGCAAATGGTTGGTCGAATTAAAAATTGGAATAGGGATGTTGGCAATATCCGAAGCGAGTTCCAAATCAAATCGTTGTCCATCAGAAATAATATACCGAGATGTATATTGATTGCAATTATCTGCCGGAAGTATTTTAACAAGTTGACCATTTTGAAAATAAGAAGTTACAATTGACATATTCGGCTCCTTAATTGAGGATTATGCCTTACATAGCTTTTTCAATTTCGTCTGCATCGGTTTTGCTGAAATCATCCCGCATGATGTGCTCCAGGGCGTGCTGATATGCGATCATCTGCCTGGTCTGGCTGATCCGGGCGTTTATGATAATGGTAAAGCTGCCGTCTTCGTTCGGATGCACTTCTTCTTCCACAGCGGTATCCATATCAAGAAAGTATACCCCGATGGCTTCTGTCAGCAGTGGGTTATTCATATAGTTCTCCTTTAACACGGTTCGTCCGGAGCGCCTTTTTCCTGGGCTTTCAGACTCTTCATAAATTCGATGTGGGCTTTCAGACGTTCCGGTGGAATGTCCCTGGCCACGTGGAAGAGAGTGCGAAGCTCCGGGTTCTCAAAAGCTTCCTGGGCTATCTGGCGGGTCTCATCGTTGAGGTAGTATGGCATTTCCGATTGCTGCATATCATTGTGATCCTCAACCAAATCTGCTTTTGAGATACCAAAGTAGTTTGCCATCAATTCTATCTTATCAATACGTGGGTAAGAGTTGCCTTTTACCCAATCTGTAAAAGTTGTATATTTAACACCCAAAGCATCACACATTTCTTGCCGGGTCTTATCATATTTATCCATGTAATATCGGATATTCTTTGCCATTATTTCTTTATTTCCAAGATTACTCATAGACGCAACCTCCTTATGGTTTGATTATATGATTATTCCGTAAAAAAATCAAGATAAACTTAAAAAATTACGAAAAAACCGTTGACATTACGATTAAACCGTAGTATAGTGAGCGTAGAAACGGAAAGGAGGAGATGAGAGTGCAGAAAGTAAAGTCCCGCTTCACATTAAAAACTGCCCGGGAAATGAAACGTTATACCCAGGAAGAAGCGGCGAAACGTATAGGTGTAAGCGTGGATACGCTCGGAAATTATGAGCGTGGCAAAAGCTACCCGGATATTCCTGTGTTAAGAAAGATTGAAGAGGTTTACGGTATTCCGTATGAACAGCTTATTTTTTTACCTTTAGATTACGATAAAACCGTAAATCTCATATGAGAAAGGAGGCGAGAACGAATGCGTTTTTATAAATCAGATTGCCTGGAACATATTGGTTTTGATTTTTATTGCGATATCGCAAATAACATCGTCAAGGCCAGAAAAGATATGGGATTAACCCAGAAAGAACTTGCGAAGCTGGCAGGCATTAAGGAACACCGTTTGGTGGGAATTGAGAACGTGAAAATCAGAATTGATCTGGACGATCTGGAAAAGCTTGCGAAGGTGTTTGAGAGAACGGTTGACTGGTTGATTGATGCAGAACTCGATTGCGGTGGCAGCGAATGCATTTACTTGGTTTGGCCGGATTCTTTACCAGATTTCAAGCTGTATGGAAGAGCTACAAGCAAGCGAATGGCATTTTTGTTATATGACAAAAGACTTAAAGAATGTCATGTTGCGTATTCCAATGGCCGTGAAAGATTTTGGGTGAAACTAGTGGGTGTTCCAGTATCGGAAAAAGAAATTCAGAACAAATTCAAGAAACGGACAACAGAGGACTTACCTCTGGAGCCGGATCTGTAGGAGGTGATGAAGTGAAAAAAGACTTAATCCGCATCGAGAACCACGGGCGTTCTACATATCTTTACATCGCGGGGATTCGCCTGGGAAAAGGCATTTTAGGTATCAATTTTTCTCAGACTGAGGAAGAACCTATGACGCCGAAGTTGACAGTCACCGTAGATGTTAGAGCATTTTTACAGGAACTGTCGGAAATCAAACCGGAAGAATTGGAACAGGCAAAAGAAATTATCAAGATGTATCTGGATGGATACAAAAGAACTGCCGCCGAAGATGGCAACAGTTCTGTGGAGATTCTTAGATAAGTTTCTGAGCTAAAGAAACTGTCTTATCAAGAATTTCAATATTGGGTGCAATGCTGTTGATGAATTTGATATATCCGGTTTCTTCGAGTTCGTAGAAGAAACTGTCATCATAGTTTAATGCTGGAATGTCAGATGTGTCCATGCGTTTGGAATGTGTCGTGTTGTATGCACGGCAAATTTTCAATAACAATTCATCAGATTTAGGATGTAATGCCATGTAATTCTCCTTTCTTCGTATACTCGGCTTTGTCAGGAGCCTGTACAGGAATTATATCATTGGAAGAAAGGAAAAGGCAAATGGATTACCTGTTTGCAACAGAGTAGGAGGTGAGTGAAATGTTCAATACAGTGATTTCTTTTGGAAATGACATTTCTGTTCCCGAAGAGGTACTGGAGAAAACTGTCGAAGATATTTTACAAACAATAAAGTCTGAACTTCCAGAGGAAGCCCAGACCTATGAAGTTTACGAGTCTATTTTATGTAGATGTAAGGACCGGTTACAGAGCGGGCGAATTGTGTTATAGCATCTTTTCTACCATATCCTGGAGCGTATAAGAGATGATTTTCAGTTCTTTATCCTTGGAAGCGGCTCTGCTATGAATCAGATCGGAATCTGCTTTGATATTGAGAACGAAGGAATCAGTATATGTCCTCTTGTTGGCTTCATAGGCAATGCTTATGGTAATCGGTTTTGGATCTTCAAATATTTCGCGTGGGTTTACGTTACAAACGAAGGATTGATTTGGAGCAATAAAAGTATCTTTGATGTGCTCAAAAGGAATGTATTTTGGGCTGTAGGAGCACTTAGCTAAATCAAAATCGCAGGAAAAACTGGTAATGCGAGCCCCTGTTTGACCAAAATTTTTGATGACCAGGTAGTACATAGGAGATTGAAAGTTGGTTGCAGCGGTGTAAACAACTATGTATGGACGAGTTGATTCTTCAACCATTTGATGGTTTTGACGCAAGGTGACAACAGATATTATGACTGCGATTGTGCTGATGATTGTTGACAAAAGTATTCCGAGCAACTGAATTATATCGGACGGGCTGAGTGAACTAAGCAGGCCGGTGAACATAGTGTCGGAAGCGGATGCAAGTTGTGTGAGAAACATAAAAACCTCCGTAGTATGAATTTGATAAAGAAATTGTATCACGGAATATGCAGGAAAAGCAACGAGGGAGGTGTAAGAAGATGGTAAGAGCATACGAACCATTGTACACAGTAAAAGAAGCTGCGAAACTTCTGCGGGTTAATCCGCAGGCGGTATACCGGCTGATTAACGGAAAACAGCTTGTGGCTCTGCGCCTTGGACTGATCAAGATCCGGGGCAGTGACCTGGAGCGCTTTATTGAGCAGTATCCGGCGTACGAGCCGGAGGAAGGAGGTGATCAGAGTGGCGAAGCTTAACTTTATCGAGTCCCAGCACCCGCGGATGCTCAGCTACGTGGAGTGCCGGAGCGATCCGGTGTTTTACCTGGTCGAGGAGGAGCCAGAACCGGCGCTTGATCTGGATGATCTGGCGGGCAAGGTGATGTTTGGCATCTGTGCGATGTTTGCGGGATGCGTGGCCAGCGCGCTGCTGGCAGGAATGTGAAAGGAGGTGAGGAGATGGTAGAAATTACGATTAAGGATGATGGAGGCGTAAAAGGAACGGAGTCTGGTGATTTTGTTATGGCAATCATTAGTACTATCGAGGAAGACGGACTGAAAAGCGTTGGCATGGCATATGGGGTTACAAGCGATAAAGCTTCCGCCCATGCAATTGCAGGTTTTGTTAAGTATAGCATAGATGAGACAATTCTTCCGAAATCTAAAAAGGCTGCTTACAAGATTTTACGAGCATTTATCGACACGGAGATTAAGCGCCTGGAAGCAGAAGAATCTGTAAAAGAAGAAACCCCAGAAGCGGCAACTTCCGGGGAATCGGGTAAATAAAAAATCAATTTACAGTCTCATTATAGGTGAGGCGCGGAGGGAAATCAAGATGAAACTTTATGAGTTAACAGAGCAGTTTTTAGCGCTGCAGGAACTTGTTTACGATCCGGAAGTGGATGAGCAGACTTTTCAGGATACAATGGAAGGTCTTTGGGGCGAGATTGAAGATAAAGCGGATGGGTACGCCAAGATCATTATGGGAATGAAGGCAGATATTGAAGCTTTAAGGGCAGAGGAAGGCCGCCTGGCTGCCAGACGGAAGGCGCTGGAGAACCGTCAGCAGGCTTTAAAGAACAACCTGGAAGCCAACATGCGGGAAATGGGCAAGACAAAGTTTAAGACAGCGTTGTTCAGTTTCAATATTCAGAAAAATGGTGGTTTGCAGCCGTTGGTCATTGACGGGCTTCTGGAAGACATTCCGGGAAGGTTCCTGATCCCGCAGCCTCCGGTGCCGAATAACGAGGCAATCCGGACACTGTTAGAGAATAAAGCCGTTGAATGGGCGCACCTGGAGCCACGCGGGGAAAGTCTGAGGATACGCTGATGACATCTGATGGAAAGATCGTACCATACCGCATGTCCGTGTTGATGGAGATCGCGGCCAAGGTGGCAAAGACAATGGTGACCGGTGCTGTGAGCCTGAGCTATGAAGAAATGGAGATCGTGCTGGATTATATCCACCTTAACATTGAGGACAGCAAGCGCAGGAATGAAGCGAGAGAAAAGGAGAACAGAAATGTTTCTGAAGATAAGTGAGTTTAAGAAAGCTATGAAGTCCGCCCTGAAAACATCCGGCGGGTTGATCATTGGAAATGTAAAAGGGCATTTCCTGGTACATACGAGCCTTTGGGGCGTGTGGGTAGAAAGTGTTTATGCTACCAGTAAGTTTAAAGCAGCCATTGTGGAACTGATCGGTGATATGCCGGAAGAAGAGACTTGTTATAGGTATCATCTGGAAGAGAAAAATCTCAAGATGGAGTACCAGATAAGATATGAGAATCCTTATGATCAGTGGAAAGAAGCAAAGGATTTTGCGTGCGAAGTGCCGTTGGCTTTTTACAGTACGCCTCATGAGCTGTCCATTTACCAGAGTAAAAGTGACAGGTCTTATATTACTGTGTTGCAATCCTATGCAGCAGGGATGATGTCACTGGCAGAGCTTGAAGTGGGTATGGAACATATGCCCGGAAGACCCAGTGTTTCTCCTACCGGTTCTACGCTCTATTTTAAGAGTGAGACAATGATCTACTGGATCAGTATCGTAAAGGTTCCTCAAAAGGCGGAGGATACCATATTCCGGTACTTAAGAGGGCTGGACTTCTTTGAGGATGACTGGCTTCCAAAGAAAGATGAGCAGGAAACAGAAGCGGCGGCAGAGACGCTGCCGTATTAAGGAGGATATTATGGGATTACCAGTATTGATCTATGGAAAATCCGGAAGCGGGAAGAGCCGCAGCCTTAAGTTTTTTGATGAGGATGAGATCGTGCTTCTGAATACGGAGCGGAAGGAACTGCCGTTTAAGAAGCGCTTTAAGAAGACAGGATGCAGTGATGATATCAACCGGATCATTACAACGATCAACCAGAACCCGGAAAAGACTTACGTGATCGATGATGCGGGGTATATTATGACGCATCTTTTCATGTCACAGCACCGGAATAAGAAGGGAAATGCATCCTTTGAGATGTACGATGACATTGCGGATGCCATGTATGGTCTGGTGAAACGGATCAAGACGGATGTGACAGCTCCGGACAAGATCGTTTACATCATGTTCCACGAAGATACGGACGATTTTGGTATCTCACGTCTCAGGACCATTGGCAAGCAGTTGGACCGGAAAGTGTGCCTAGAAGGCATGGTCACGATCTGCATCCGTTGCATGAGTGAAAATGGGAACCATTTCTTCCGGACGGTTACGGACGGATCCGATATCACAAAGACTCCGGAAGAGATGTTCCCGGAACCGGAGATCGAAAACAACTTGAAATTAGTAGATGATACCATCCGGGATTTTTATGGATGGGAAAAACATAAGACCAAGGAGGATACAAAGTCATGATAAAGAAACCAGCAGGATATGATGAGGCAGCAGCTTATACAGGGGAATCCCAGCAGCTGCCAAAAGGAAAGTATGTGTGTGTGATCAAACAGGTAGCAACCCAGACATCCAAGAACGGAAATAAGCAGTTTGTGATCCTGTTTGATGTAGCAGAGGGAGAGCAGAAAGACTTTTTCCAGAAGCTCTTTAATGCGGACAAGGCCCAGAACAGTGCTGACGCAAAATGGCGTGGTGTGTTTAAACAGAACATGGAAGGAAAAGGACTTTCCTGGTTCAAGGGGATCATCACTTCCATTGAGCGTTCGAATAATTTTACTTTCCAGTGGGATAAGGAAAACAATGAAAAAACACTGGCAGGAAAGAAATTTGGAGGAATTTTCCGGCGCAGGCAGTATGAGGCAGAGAACGGAAACCGCCCTATCGTTACAGAACTGTGGCAGATCCGCAGCGTGGCGGGTCTGGCAGATGCGGAGGTACCAGAGGATGATCTGCTTCCGGAAGGCACGGTACAGAAGCCGGCAGAAACACCGTCTCCTGTGGGTGATGGTTTCATGAATATTCCGGAGGGCGCAGGTGATGAAGGCATCCCGTTCATGTGATCCGGAGCTTTACAGCAGGATAAAAGATGCAGTAAGTATGCAGCAGGCCGTGGAATACTGCGGCCTGCATATTTTAAACGGAAAATGCCTCTGTCCGTTCCATAAGGATACCCATCCTTCCATGAAGATCTATCCCAATGGAAAAGGGTATTACTGTTTTGTCTGCGGTTCCGGTGGTGACCAGATCAAGTTTGTGGCGGCCTATTACGTGATCAGTAATTATGAAGCCGCAAAGCAGCTGGCGCAGGCTTACGGGGTGCCAGTCAATGAGCCGGTGACCTATAGGGAAAAGCGGGAAGCAGACAAGAGGAGGCGCTATAAGCGGGAATTAGGGCAGTTTGTGCAGGAGGCGGTAAAATGGCTGACCGTGTACAGAGGACTGCTCTGTGAGGCTGTCAGGGAGCGCAATGAACATTTCTGGGAAGGGCTTGGCAACTTGACCTATGTGGAGTATCTGTTGGGGTGCCTTAAGGACTGCCCGGAAGAAGTGTATGCCGATAAGAAGGTGGTGAAAGAGATTGGAAAAGTCGAAGGACGAGTTATTAGCTGGTATATCTAAGCTGTCTGGCCTGGATCCGTTCCCGGATGAGATATTTTACCAGATCTTTGAGATTGAGGATAACGTGGAGCGGACCCAGTACGTGGAGGCACTGCGGAAAGAAGCAGGGAAGCTGAAGCGCAGGCCAGAGTTTAACAATCTGTACCGTGCGTTTGTCCTGGACTATTCCCAGAGACAGAAGCAGACGGGGAAAGTGACACGGTTTACGGACCAGCCCATAGAGCTTAACTGTGGGGAATGGGAGGCAACGGATATGGGGGTAAAGACCGTCCGTTACGACAAGAATGCCATGCCGGTTGCCTATTACGCCTGCAGCCACCCGATCCTTCCGGTGGAGATCTTAAAAAATGTGGATACGGCCCAGGAGCGCATTTCCCTGGCATATTTTAAGTCAGCCACCTGGCAGAAGATCACGGTTGACAGGGCCGTGTGCGCCAATGCCAATAAGATCGTGGACGCGCTCAGCCAGTTCGGGATCGAGGTGACCAGTGATAACGCAAAGAGCCTGGTGCGCTATATCTCAGACTGTGTTGGACTGAACCCGGCTACCCTGGAACCCAAAAAATCCATCAACCGCCTTGGATGGGTGGGGAGCAGCTTTACGCCCTATGCCCAGGATATCCGGTATGAGGGAGATATGGACTATGAGGTGATCTTCCGGAATGTGGCCCAGAAAGGCGATTTTGGTGCCTGGAAGACACTTTGCAGGGATCTGCGTAAAAATATACCCCTGCGCATGATGATGGCCGCCAGCTTTGCTTCCGTGCTTCTGGAACCTCTTAAGGTATTGCCGTTTGTATTGCATTTATGGGGAACGACCGGAACCGGAAAGACAGTAGCGCTCATGGTGGCAATGTCCATCTGGGGCAATCCCAAAATGGGCGGCCTGGTAAAGACCATGAACATGACAAAGAACGCCATTATGCGCAATGCCGCATTTTTATGCAGTATCCCTTTTGCCGGAGATGAGCTGCAGACCATAAAGGATAAATGGCAGGGGAATTTCGACCAGCTGATCTACCAGATCACGGAAGGTGTGGATCGTGGCCGTGCCAGGGCCTATGGCGGAGTGGAAGATACCAAGACCTGGAAGAACAGTTTTATCTTTACAGGCGAGGAACCGATCACAAAGGTAAACTCCGGCGGTGGTTCTAAGAACCGAGTGATCGAGATCGCCATTGACGGACCTCTGATTGAGGACGGCCATTATGTCAGCAGCGTGGTCCAGGAGCATTATGGATACGCTGGACGGAAGTTTGTGGAGTACATACAGGAAATGGACTTAAACCGGATCATGGACCGGTACCGGGAAATATTTGAGCAGTTATGTAAGCTGGATACAACGGATAAACAGGCAATGGCAATGTCTTGTATGTTGCTGGCGGATGAGATCGCAGTGAAGCTTTTCTTTCCAGAAGAGCGGGCTTTACAGGTCAGCCAGGTAAAACAATACCTGCAGAGTAACTTTGATGTGGATGTGGCGGAACGTGCCTACCAGCAGGTACTCAACTGGGCAGCCAAGAACCCGGTGCGTTTTGAGGATCCCAAGGCGGATAATTCACCCAATAAAGGGGAAGTCTGGGGCAAGATCGATGAGGACAAGCTGATCGTGAACCGTGACGTACTCCTGGCGTTCCTGGACCAGAATGGGTTTGATTATACGGCGGTAAGTAAGAAATGGTCAGAGAAAGGGTATCTGGTACGTAATTCCCAGGGGAAAATGGTGCATCAGACCAAGGTATATGGGATCAAATCCAGCTATATCAAGTTCAGGCTTCCGGAGGATGATGATACAACGGATGCAGATGGATTTATGGTAGTTGATGGGAATGAACAGGAGTCATTGCCCTTTGATTAAGGGTCTTACCTGCGAAAAAAAGGTAAGACTTTGGTAAGACCCCTAAACCCCGCATAAACACTGGCTTTTTTATATAGGGTCTTACCTGTCTTACCTGTTTTTAATATACGTAACGTAGGAAAAAGTTATTGTAGAAAATTTAACGTTAAATATATCACAATATTAAAATTTCTTTAAAAATGTTGGTATATATAACCGGATTTTAGGTAAGACAGTAAGACCCTAAGAAAATAAGGGGTTTGCGGGCATTTTTCAGGTAAGATTTAGGAAAGACATTTCTGCAAAATGGTAAGACCATGGCAGGAAAGGAGATAAAAACAGATGGAAATGAGCAATAAATCAGCCGGAACGCAGTTTGAAAGAGAATTTGCAGCCCGGCTGGCAGCGGAAGGCTTCTGGGTGCACCGCTTCCAGGATAACAAGAATGGACAGCCCTGTGATGTGATCGCTGCAAGAAATGGAGAAGCGTACCTGTTTGATTGTAAGGACTGTAAAACAGATGCATTCAGCCTGAGAAGAGTGGAAGAAAACCAGTTCAATGCAATGAGGCTGTTTGATACAACAGGAAACCGGCGTGGGATGTTTGCGATCCGGTATCCGGATCAGGAGATTTACCTGGTGGATTATGAGATCGTCAAGATTATCCGAAACAATGGGAAGAGCAGTATTCCAAGGCACTTGATCGGAATGTATGGAAGGACGTTGGAAGACTGGCTGGATGATCTTGCAGTAATGGGGGATAAAAAGAACAATGGTTGTAGAGATTGGATCTGAGATACGGATCAGGGACGCTTCCAAGGAACTGTATGACTGGGCGCAGGAAAATCTGATCATCCCTAACCCGCAATACCGGGAAAGGGAACGCAGAGGACTTTGGGTAGGAAATACACCGAAGTATCTCTGGCTCTATCATGTGGATGGTTCGGACTTGATCGTTCCTACCGGAGTAGGAAAGCAGGTAAGGCAGTTCCTTTCAGAGAAGGATAAGATAAGCGTTCATCTGGCCGATAACGGGATTTTAGATTATAAAGGCACAATTCCCCTGTATGACTACCAGAAAGATGCAGTAGAGGCCATGCAGCGTACCAGCTGCGGGATTTTACAAAGCCCCTGCGGATCAGGAAAGACGCAGATGGGGATTGCCCTGGCTGCTGAGCTTAGCCGCAAGGTATTGTGGATCACTCATACGCAGGACCTGCTCACTCAGTCAAAGACCAGGGCAGAACAGTATTTTCCAGAGGAAACACTGGGAACAATCACGGCAGGAAAAGCCCAGGTTGGCAGCCATATAACATTTGCCACAGTCCAGACCCTGTGCAAGATGGATCTGGACCAGTTCCGGTATACATGGGATGTGGTGATCGTGGATGAGTGCCACCGGCTGGCTGGTTCGCCAACTCAGGTGACGATGTTTTACAAGGTGATGAACGGCCTGGCTGCAAGGCATAAATATGGCCTGTCCGCTACGGTACATCGTTCGGACGGAATGATCAAAAGCACCTTTGCAGTCCTGGGGCCTGTGATCTACAAAGTACCGGATGAGGCAGTAGCGGATAAGACCATGCAGGTGCGGATCCTGCAGAGGAATACAGACATAACCGTCAGCCGCAGCTGTCTGGATACAGATGGGACCTTGGATTATAACGAACTGCTTTCTTATCTTGGAGGAAACAGGGAGAGAAATGAGATGATCGTTAAGGATCTGGTAAATCAGAAGGGACATTCCTGTCTGATTCTGGCAAGCAGGCTGGAACAGCTGCGAAATATCATGGATCTGCTCCCGGATGAATTGAGAAGTATTTCTGCCATGATTGATGGGGGAATGACCAGTAAGAAAGGAAAGGCCGAAAGAGAGGCTGCGATCGAAGATATGAGGACTGGAAGAAAGAAAATCCTGTTTGCATCCTTTGGCCTGGCAAAAGAAGGTCTGGATATCCCGAGGCTTGACCGGCTGTTCCTGGTATCTCCGCAGAAAGATTACGCAGTAGTTACACAATCTATTGGTCGGATTGCCAGAAAGGCAGAAGGAAAGACAGATGCCGTGTGTTATGACTACGTGGACGATATCCAGTTTTGCGAAAACCAGTTTAAACGGCGTAAGACTCATTACAGGAAGGCGGGGTGTATCTTATGACAAGAAATGAAGAACAGGCAGCGCTTGCGAAAGGCGTGTGGTGTGACTCCTATAACTTTTATCTGAAGTATCATGGCCGCCCTGCTGATCCGGGCTTCTGGGAAGAGGCCACGGCAGACTTCGGGAAGATCATGAAGAAATATGGAGGTGCTACGGTGTGCGGCAGATTGATGCTGGCAGCGTTCAGCCTTTTGGAGGAGGAAACCAGATGAATGACCCAAAGAAGATGTCCGTCCCGGTCTGCTGCATCTGCCAGAAGGTGATCAATGGGGATGCAGAGTGGATCAGGACCCGGAGAGGGACGGTATTGTATATGCATAAAGAGTGTGTGAGGAAAAGAAAATGGGAAGATTAATTGAAAAGGATGACCTGGGTAACTGGTGCCTGAAGGGTGTCAGGTGGGAGCAGCTGCGAGCGGGCCAGGTAATCACCAAAGAAGTAAGTGAAAGGCTGTATGGGGCGCTGTGTAAGCTTAAGGACTATGAAGATACGGGCTGCAACCCAGGAGATGTTGAAGGTTTCATAGAGCTTGGTGGCAATTTGGTTAAAATTGTAGCGGAATATGTAAAGAAATACAGATGGATCCCGGTGGAAGAGAGACTTCCGGAAGAAGATGAATATGTCCTGATGTCATTTGAGAATTTCTCGCTTCCGATGATCGGACGGTATGAAAAAGATAATGATGGTGGTGGAGCATGGTATGCTGGTGGTGATGATGGATGCGATACTTGCAGCAGCCAGGACTTATTTGTGAATGCCTGGTTGCCACTTCCGAAGCCATGCAGGGTAGAGGTGGAAGAAAATTAAGATTTGGAGGATACTATGAAAAAGTGGGTAGAGAACAAAGAACCATCCGGCGCAGTGGTTCACACGCTTGTGTTCGGGCATCATGGAGATGATCCCAAAGTCATAGTGGAGTTGTTTAGAGATTCAGAGGGAGATTGGCTTACAATATCGAATGTGCTCGATACAGACTGGGACTTGCTGACCGGCAAGGAAATGTGTGAGCATGATGCCAAAATGATGGTAGAGGAAATGGTGTACGATCATTTTGCGGATGAAAAGAGGTATTACGAGGAAATTTGCGAAGAGTTTGATATGGAAAACTGAAATTTAGAGGAGGTAGCCTATGAATAACAAACATGTAAAGCAGTACATCATCCAGAATATAAGCCACATAGAAGACAGCCTGTTCCTTCGCCAGATCTACACACTGGTAAAGCTGTATCTGGAAAGAAAAGACCGGAAGCATACCGGTAAAGCCGCGTAATGTGGAAACGAGTAAATCCCAACGTGGAGTATGTGATAGCTGTCATGCGCAAGAAGGGAGAGGATATAAAGAATGGGATTAGTAAAGTCAGATGCCCAGAGAAAGGCAAACCAGCTGCAAAGGAAAAGTGCCATAGCTGCAGCTGATAAGGATATGATCACCGGACCGAAGCCTACAACCTGGTCAGCCAGGATGCCGGCCTATGCGGGGACAAGCCTCTGCCCAGATCCGGAGTTAAGAGGAGGTGATACCATTGGCGAAAATAAAGATAACCAGGAAGCTTCTGAGCAGTTACCGAAAGCTTAAGAAAGAGATTGTAGTCTTGGAATTGGAACTGGTAGAGATGATGGAAGGGGATAACGGGATCGGCATCAGCGTTGTTATGGACTACCGCAAAGGCTATCCACAACCGAAAGCGGTTCCTGGTTTTGACTGGAAGCTGCATGATCGCCGTCAGAGGATCCTGGATAACAAAAAAGCAAGGTGCAAGGCCGTAGAAGACTGGATAAGATCCATAGAAGATGGTCAGGCACGGTATGTGTTCCGGATGTTCTACATAGAGGGAATGACGTGGGATAGGATCGCTGCAAAGATTGGATACAGCAACAGTCCGGACTATCCAAGGCTGCATATACGTGATGCCTATTTAAAAGATCACAGTATAGAACAAAAAAGGTCGGTTTAGTCGGTGATGTCGTAATACAATAGAGTGGAAGCCAAAGGCATACAGCCAACGGCTTACGTCAAACCCCACTAGGCAGCAGGTGAAAGCTTGTTGCCTCCCCCTTGGAACGTAGCTCAGTAGGGAGAGCAATGGCTTGTGTCCTAAGCGAAGGTTCGAACCCTTCCGTTCCGATTTGCCTGGTTTAGGGATCTCCACCCGGACATTCTAGGTAGCATGAAAGACATCCTTGAGAAAGGGTGTTTTTTTTGTTGTATTGATATTGACAAAACAGAACATGCGTTCTATTGTATAGATACAAGAAATAGGGCTTTGTTATATATTTCCAATTTGGTATGTGGTATAATGTAAAAAAATGTCAAATTGGAGAGTACGATATGATAAAAGTAGCGAAATGTTTATCAGATGATTATATTCATAGTTACAGGTTAAAGAATTTTTGCTATGAGCATAAAATGCCAGTGAGTGAGATAAAATCAGACTTACTTAGTCAAGTAGTGGCATATGCAGGTGATGATGAATCTACTAAAACCTATAAAGAAACTTATGAATGGCTTCTGGATACAATAAAATCAGGTAGTAAAGAATTTTGTATTAAAAAAATTTATATTCCTGAGGAGATTTTGAATAATGTTGACATAATTATGCAAAATAGATATGAGCAATGCCCTCAACAAAATGTTTTGTCATACAAGAATACAGAGCGATTTGAATTGGTGAATTATAAGATTGACTACGCACAACAAGAAAAAATCTCCGTTATTTCATTACTTTTTTCAGGAATTCTATTGGAAGGAAACGTTGAATTTGAAAAAGGAGATAGAATCATATATCCGATTTATATTGATATTTATGTTGACCAAGGTTTTATTGTGGCGCGATATAAGCCTAAAACAACACTTTATGTATGCTGTGAGGATGACATAATACATAAGGAAAACCGATTTAAACCATTAGATAAATCAATGGATTTGATTAATAGCTTAATGAAAACTTTTAAAATGCAGAATGCTGATATTAATCCTGTAAGCAAGTGGGGACAGATGATGTATAAGTTATATTTGAAATATTCTTTTACGCCGGCTGATATACAGGAAAAAATAAATTCTATGAAAACTATGAGGAATAGTTTTATCAATCAGATATTTGAGAAGTTGAATTTAAAAGAGGCTAATAAGTCAAAGGCAGAAGTAGATATGGATATTTTTCTTGAAAAATTTATTTCTATTAATGGAAATATGGAAAAAATTTTTAAGGAAGATCGAGAAGCATATTTAATTAAAATTTCATCAGATGACATATTGCAGATGACAAGGATAGATACGGCATCTACGGGTCAGAGACCTTTACAGTGTAGTGATACTTTTTTTGATGGAAAAAAATCAGTATTAAATACAAAAGAGTGTAAAGTCCTTCATTTATGTTATAACAGAATTAGGAGATACTTAGGACCATTTACGGTGCAATTCACATCAGCTAAAAATTTAGGTGTAGTCAAAATGTATTATGATCCAGAGGAGGTAGATATACAAAATGTTTTACAGAGAATTTTTGAAAATTACTAATTTATTTGATGAACATTTTGTTGATACGTTTGATTTTTGGCTTACCACTCTTCCGGATAGAGAAGCCAGGACAATTTCTGTTTCAACAGTTGCATCAAGATTGGAAGTAAAGTATAGTGTTGCCGAATCAATAATGGGATTTGCTGAAAAGGAAAAAATTTTAAAAAAAAGATATGTAGTATTATGTGCAAATGAAGAATGCGAATTCTTTTATGGAGAATTTGATGCGGATGAACTTAGAGATATTTTAGGAACAATGGGCTATTGTCATAATTGCGGAAAAGAATTTCAAATTTCATTTGAAAATACCCGAGTTGTGTATGAGAGAATAAAAAATCCTAATGTACCGGAAAGTGTGATAGAAGACGAAATAAGAAAAAGGGAAAGTAAGCTAGATGGTGATATAAATTTTCCCCTAGCTGATACGTTGGCCAATAATCCTAAAGCTATATTTGAACTATATTATGCGCCTTCGGAATCAGCTTATAAAAGATTAAGGGAATTAAAAAAAGCACTTAATGGACCATTTAAGACGAGTAAAAGTCAAGGAGATGCTTTAGAAGAACTTGCGTTATACTTGTTTAAACAGATAGAGACAGTAAGTGGTACAAATGAGATCCGTACCTATACAAATCAGTTTGACTGTACAATGCGTTTTCTGTATAGTTCGAAAGCGTTTCCAACCATTATGCAGTTATTAACTCCGTATTTTATTATAGAATGCAAAAATGAAATGAAAAAATCTGGAGAAGGAAAAACTCCATCTAATACATATTTTCATAAGCTATCTGATATTATGTCTTCTAATGAAGCGAAACTAGGAATTGTTTTATCTAGAGGAAAGGCAAGCGCAGAAGATATTAGCATTGCATATAATAACTATCTGATTAATAAAAATATGAAACAACCTAAAATTATGCTGTCATTATCGGATACGGATTTAGATGCATTAATTGATAAAAAAGTTAACCTCTTGGACTATTTGAGCTTTAAAAAGGACATTCTTACTATGAATGCTAAAAACGCTACTTTTGAAATGTTTGAAGAGAAAAATTTATAGATATTAAATATGGAGTCACCCAGCGTGGCTCCTTTTCTTACTTTATAGGAAAGACCGCCGCCGGCGCTCTTTTGAATTAAAAATGCCCGCCGGTAGGCGGGCAACACAAATAGACGATCTAG
>OCPP01000227.1_pt1 | contig 44999 bp, 48 predicted proteins | sample 1538211 | NCBI WGS metagenome assembly OCPP01 (sample SAMEA2580193, study PRJEB22360) | human gut metagenome | biome: human gut; feature: human-associated habitat; material: faeces | place: Denmark | collected 2008/2010
ACCCGTGACCTCCTGCGTGACAGGCAGGCATTCTAACCAGCTGAACTAACGCACCATTAGGTATCTGTCTCAATTGCGGTTGCAAAGGTATGAATATTTTTTTTATCTACCAAACTTTTTGGCGATTTTTTACAAAAAAAGTTGCATTAGCAGTGCATTATGGTATTTTTTGCCATCGAAGAGCCAGTCTTTCAGCTCATTTGACTTTATGAATCCACTCTTCTCAAACAGGGCTAACGACCTCTCGTTATCCTTGTTTATGCACGCATAAAGCTGATGCAGGTGTAGGATGTTTGCGGCGTAAGCTTTTATTCTTGTTATAGTGGCCAGGGCATAGCCTTTGTTTCTGTAGTCTTGTTTTATTACTATGCCTACCTCTGCTCTCATGTTCTTAGGGTCGAAGTTTATTATGTCAACTATTCCCACAACGTTATGATGTTCGTCTTCTATCATCATCCTCACCTGCTTATCGGCGTAAATGTCGTTTTTTGCATTTGCGACGTAGTCATATAGCACGTACCTTGAGTATGGCACGTTTGTTGTGCTAACGTTCCAAACCTTAGTGTCGTTCTCGATGGTATACAACACGTCGAGGTCTTCCGGCTCTATCGCCCTGAGATGTATTGTCGGTAGAATGTCTGTCATCAGGCTATTATCTCGTTGTCTGTTATTATTATGTTGAATCTCGGACTGTATGTGCCGATTTTTACATTGGGCTTGCTGTTTTTAGAGAATAGATTAAGAATGTCTTCATATCTGCATAAGCCTGTGTCATAAACAAGATATACGGGCGTCTTGCAGCTGATGTTTTTTACGGCTTCGGCATGTGCATCTGGGTCTGCCGGTGTCTGCGTTACTATATATTGTGCGTCCAGGCCGTTACGGTCGGCGAGGCTTCGGCATCTTGATATTGATTCTTTTGTAGAAATAAATATGTAGAGTGGCGACTTGCGTCTTCTGTCGGGCATGAATCCCAGTGTCTTCTGTATATGCTCTGACGTAGTCTTTATAAGAGCCGTTGTGGCTTTAAGATATATTGCAGCCTTTATTGGCATGTTCAGCCAGATGCTGAGATGGCCATAGTGCTTTTTGAAGAAGATGAGCATGGCCTCGTAGAACACGTGTACATATTTGAACGATGACTTCTGCGTGCTTTCTCCCTTGTAATGCAGTATCTTTGTTGGCAGATACCAGTTGTCGAAGCCGCTCTTCAGCAGCCTGTATGACAGGTCGATATCTTCACCGTACATAAAGAAGTCTTCGTCGAGCAGTCCTGCCTTGTCAAGTGCGGTGCGCCTCATCATCATGAAGGCTCCGCTTATTATCTCAATCTTGGCCGGTTCGTCCCACGGAAGATATCCCATGTAGTATTTTCCCAGTTTCTTATGTGTGGGATATTTGGCACACAGTCTGCACATCTTGTAGAAAGCTGTCATCGGTGTCGGCAGTCCGCGCCGGCTCTCCATGGCGTCGCTGCCGTTGCATTTCAGCATTCTTACGCCCAGTCCGCCCGCATTCTCATGTTCGTCCATGAATCTGATACACTCTTTCAGGGTGTTTTCTCCAACAATAGTGTCGGGGTTCAGCAGCAGCACGTATTCGCTCTTTGTGCGCCTTATGCCCATATTGTTGGCTTTTGCAAAGCCATGATTGTGATTGCAGGCAATAAACTTCACACCGCGGTTCTTGCCTTTAAGCTTCTTCACGGTGTTGTCTTTTGAATGATTGTCGATTACGTATATTTCTGCGTCGATGCCCTCAACGGCTCTGTATAAGCTGTCGAGACATTGCTGAAGATAGTGTCTTACGTTGTAGCTGACGATTATTATTGCAAGTTTCATTTCTTGTAGCTTGTTTCAGATATGCATCTTGCCATTGTAGGGTTGACGAAAATCAGACAGATAAGTCCGATAATTGCCATATAGCCGAATGCCACGTTCATGAACAGGTAATAGAGCAGGGTGTTGGCCACCATCGGGACACAAAGCATCATCATGCGTATGCTTCCCCAGCGGAGCAGCTCTTTTTCTGGCTCAGCCTGTAGCTTCATGCTGATCTTCTTGACCTTGAACAGTCTCAGTGACGCAGGAATGAGGCATATTGTAATGACTTCCATTAGCGACACGGTAAGAAATTCGGCGTTCTTGCTTGCTGTCAGGTCTCCCGGCAGCAGCATCTCGGTTTCAAATATTGCGGTTATGGCCAGCAGCAAAGCTATGCTGACGTACATGATTACCGAGAGTATGTTTTTTGTTCTTTTCATTTTCTTGGTTAATATTTTCGCTTTAAGCAGTTTTCCGGCAGGTTGCGTCATCTGCTATTGTCTGCCGTCGAACGGCTGCCGGTTAATGATAGATCGTCCGAGCGTAACCTCGTCGGTGTATTCCAGCTCGCCGCCCACAGATATTCCGCGTGCAATCACGCTCAGGCGTATGTCGAATTTTGCTAGTTTGCGGTAGATGTAGAAGTTGGTGGTGTCGCCTTCCATTGTGGAGCTAAGCGCCAGAATCACCTCTTTTATCTTTCCGCTCTCAACTCTTTCTGCCAGCGAGCTTATCTCTATATCGTTAGGACCTATGCCGTCCATGGGCGATATTACGCCTCCGAGTACATGATAAAGCCCGTTGTACTGCTGAGTGTTTTCGATGGCCATTACGTCTTGCACGTTTTCAACCACGCACACTGTGGTGTCGTCGCGCCTTGCGTCGGAGCAGATAGGGCAGACGTCCGTGTCGCTTATGTTGTGGCACACGGTGCAGTGTTTTATCTTATGCCTCATTTCGCTTATGGTCTGGGCAAACCTTTCCACCTTGTCCTTGTCTTGTCTCAGCAGAAACAGCACCAGCCTTAGGGCTGTTTTCTGTCCTATGCCGGGCAGGCTTGAAAATTCTGCCACTGCCTTTTCGAGCAATGCCGACGGATATTGTTGGGTCATATTTTGCTAAAATGTTTTTGTCGGCAAAGTTACTTCAATAGTAGTAAAATTCAAAACAAATTTATTTTTATTTTCCTTTGAATGTCTTTTGCGGGTTGCGTGGCTGCTGTTTTGTGCGCTGTGGCTGCCTGTTTTTCGCATTATTAACGTCTTCTGCATATCGACTATTGGTGTCCGGCATGAAGAGTGTATCGTATATGAGGAATACACACTTTCTTATTTCTTTACAAAATGCAGCTTTTTAAGCCTCTCAGGCAGCCTCCGTATTAGCTGCTTGCCTGTTTTGATGTGTTTTAATCGAAAAATAGTGGCTTTTGCGTAATTAATTGTAAGCCAGCGTGTTATGTGCTATTGTAGTCACGTATGCCACTTTCTGACTGCTGACATGTGCCCTTTTAGGTCGTAAAAGAATGTCTTTTGACTCGTAATTCAGTGTGTTTCGCATCGCATTTAAGTGTGTTTCAGCGGCGATATTGGCTGTTTTATGACAGCAAGTTGGCTTTTCTTGTGTAAAATATCCCCTGTTTTGTCATCTCTGTATGCCATTTTTGCATTTGTGATTGTCTGTTTCTGAAAAATAATTTGTCATGAATTTTTATTGCACACATGCCGGTCCGGCTGCGTTTTCGCGTATGCGCCGTCGTCATTGTGTCTGGGTTCATGCAGGGCATTGTCTGCAGATTTTATCCGTTGCTTATATATAACATTGTGCCGGCGGTTGTATTTTTCTGATATTTTTATTACCTTTGCAAAGGTTTTTCATAAATTTATCGACGACTAAATGATAATAACAAAATCAGAATTTTCAGTGAGCAGTCCTAACATACAGCTTTGTCCTAAAGACACAAAGCCTGAGTATGCGTTTATCGGACGAAGCAATGTTGGCAAATCAAGCCTTATCAACATGCTCTGCAACCACAAAAATCTTGCAAAGACATCGGCCACTCCGGGCAAGACTCTGCTTATCAACCACTTTATTATAAATAATGAGTGGTATCTGGTAGACCTTCCCGGCTATGGATTTGCCAAGCGCTCAAAGACGGTTCAGCAGAAGCTGGAGCAGATGATAACGTCTTACATCCTGCAGCGCGAGCAGCTCGTAAACGTGTTTGTGCTGATAGACATCAGACACGAGCCGCAGGCTATCGACATAGACTTTATCAACTGGCTCGGGCAGAGCAGCATACCGTTCTCGATAGTGTTCACAAAGGCCGATAAGCTTAGCTCGTCTAAGGTGGCGCCTACGGCTGCCGCATATATGGACAAGCTGAAGGAAACTTGGGATGAGCTTCCTCCTTATTTTATATCGAGCAGCGAGACAAAGCGCGGACGCGACGAAATTCTTGATTATATCGAAAATATAAATAAAACGCTTAAACAGTAAGGCGTAAATAATAAATAAAGACAGAAATGGCCGGTCAGTTACCTTATCTTGACATACAGAATCTTACTAAATCGTTTGGAGCCCATGTCCTGTTTCAGGACATATCGTTCAGTGTTGCCGAAGGACAGAAAATAGGTCTTGTTGCTAAGAACGGCACGGGCAAGTCGACGCTGCTCTCCATATTGACTGGGCGCGAAGGCTACGATTCGGGCAATATTATCTTCAGACGCGAGCTTAAGATTGGCTATCTGGAACAGTCGCCCAAGTTTGATCCCGACGATACTGTGCTGGATGCATGCTTTAATCATAAAGGAGATGAGGCGAAGATTCTGCGTGCGAAGCAGATACTTACACAGCTTAAGATAGATGACCTTGACAAGAAGATGGGCACTCTGAGCGGAGGACAGCAGCGCCGTGTGGCACTGGCAAACGTATTGCTGACCGACCCGGACATGTTTATCCTGGATGAGCCAACCAACCATCTTGACCTCGACATGATAGAATGGCTGGAAGGCTTCTTTGCCCGTGGCAACAAAACCTTGCTCATGGTTACCCACGACAGGTTTTTCCTCGACAAGGTATGCTCGGTGATATTGGAACTTGACGACAAGAAAATATACACCTATCGTGGCAACTATAGCTATTATCTCGAGAAGCGTCAGGAGCGCATAGACAACACACGCGCCGAAATAGCACGTGCAAACAACCTGTACAGAAAGGAACTCGACTGGATGCGCAGAATGCCTCAGGCGCGAGGCCATAAGGCAAGATACAGAGAGGACGCATTCTATGAACTTGAGAAAGTGGCCAAGCAGAGGATAGAGGACCGCCAGGTAAGGCTTAAAGTCAGAAACGTCTATATCGGAAGCAAGATATTTGAGTGCCAGTATATCTCCAAGAGCTGGTCGCCGGACAAGGTTATTCTCAAAGATTTTTACTATAATTTTGCCCGTTTTGAGAAAATGGGTATTGTTGGCAACAACGGCACAGGCAAGACAACATTCCTGAAGTTGCTGTTGGGACAGGAAAAGCTTGACAGCGGACGCTTTGACATAGGCTCGACTGTGCGTTTCGGATATTTCTCTCAGGAAGGCATGGTCTTTGATGAACAAAAGAAAGTGCTCGATGTGATAACCGACATTGCCGATTATATCGACATGGGAGGCGGAAAGCATCTGTCTGCATCACAGTTCCTGCAGCATTTCTTGTTTACTCCCGAACAGCAGCACAATTATGTGTATAAGTTGAGCGGAGGCGAGAAGCGCAAGCTGTATCTGTGTACAGTGCTGATGAAAAATCCGAACTTTCTGGTGCTTGATGAGCCGACAAACGACCTTGACATACAGACTCTGCAGATATTTGAAGAGTATCTGGCCGACTTCCCCGGATGTGTCATAATCGTAAGTCACGACCGTTACTTCATGGATAAAGTGGTAGACCATCTGCTTGTGTTCAAAGGCAATGGCGTAGTAAACGATTTCCCCGGAAACTACACGCAGTATCGCGAATGGTGTTCGCTTAAGAGCCGTGACGAAGAAACGGCGGCTAAAAAAGACAGTCGTCCAAGAGAAAAACGGCATCAGGAGCGCCGCAAGATGTCGTATAAAGAAAAGATGGAGTTTGCTCAGCTTGAGAAAGAAATAGCCGAGCTGGAAAAAGAGCAGAAGGAAATAGAAGAGCAGCTTTGCAGCGGTAAGCTGCCGGTAGACGAACTGACTGAAAAAAGCAAACGTCTGCCGTTGATAAAGGAAGAACTCGACCTTAAGGAAATGCGGTGGCTGGAGCTTTCAGAAATAGAATCTTAAATATTAAAATTAAGTTAAAATGAATAAGTCTTCAGAGCCGTTACTTCTTTTAATCAATATAAATTATTACTTTTGCATTAAATTTAAAAAATCATAATTTGTTTCCACTCGTGAAACGAATACAATCAATAAATTTCTTATATACGTAAACCTAATATGTATAGCAAAGACGAATTATTATCTAAAGATATTTCCGAGCTTGAAGAGATAGCAGAGAAAGTGGGTGCTAAAATCAAGTCTGGCGAAACTCAGGAAGAAATAATATATTCGATCCTTGATAAGCAGGCCGAAATTGAAGGAAACAAGAACCCGCTTGGCACTAAGCGTCGCAGAGTTCGTATTGTAAAGAAGGACACCGACCGTGTTTATTCTGTAAACGGAAAGGAAGGCGAAAACTTCGACTTGAAAAAGAATAAAGTTCAGGCTGAGACTCCGTCATTGTTTAATGATGCACCGGTTACTCCGCCCGCCAAGACACGTTCTAGGGCTAAGAGCAAGGCTGTTGCTGAACCGGTGGCTGAGGTTGAGCAGCCGCAGGCTGTTCCTGTTGTGGAAGATGTTGTGCCTGTTGAGCCGGAAAAACAGCCTGAGCCATTGCAGCCTGTTGTTGATAATGTAGTTGAGGCTGCGCCTGAAGTTCCGGAAGCAATATCAGAGGATGTTGTTGAAGGTGTCAGCGAAATTCCTGAAGCAATAAGTGATGACATGCCGGAAGAAACAGATTTGGCCATTGTTCCTGAAGCTGAATTTGCAACCGCAGAAGCTCCTGATACTCAGAATGACAACTCAACAGATCTTATAGCACAGTTGCAGGCCAAGGTGAATGCACACAACGAAGTGGCTGACGAGAAACGTGAGATTATTGCATCAGGTGTGTGGGATGGCGATCCCGGAGACGGAACAGACTTTATTCCTATTGTTGACTTGCCGATTGAAGATCAGATGGCTGTGCCGCGATTTGATATGTTCGACAATCCGACAAGTCCTATGGACTTAAATAATGTTATGTATGCTCCTCAGATGGAGCCGGAAAGTGTACCGCAATTTGATTTTGAGGATATTATCACTGCCAACGGCGTACTTGAGATAATGCCTGATGGTTATGGATTCCTGCGTTCGAGCGACTATAATTATCTTTCTTCTCCTGATGACATTTATGTCTCTATAGCTCAGATTAAGCGTTATGGACTTAAGACTGGCGATGTGGTAAATTGCCATGTGCGTCCACCGCATGACGGAGAGAAGTATTTCACGTTGACAAGCATTGATAAGATTAACGGCCGTGATCCTGCTGAAGTACGCGACCGTATACCGTTTGACCATCTTACTCCTTTATTCCCGGATGAGAAGTTTACTTTGTGCGGTGAGCGTTCAACTACAAACCTCAGCACTCGTATTGTTGACTTGTTCTCGCCGATCGGTAAAGGACAGAGAGCGCTTATTGTTGCGCAGCCAAAGACAGGTAAGACAATCCTTATGAAGGACATAGCAAATGCGATTGCGGCAAATCATCCGGAAGCATATCTTATGATGTTGCTTATTGATGAGCGTCCAGAGGAAGTTACCGATATGGCGCGTACGGTTAATGCAGAAGTTATCGCCTCTACGTTTGATGAACCGGCAGAACGTCATGTAAAGATTGCCGGTATTGTATTGGAAAAGGCAAAGCGTATGGTTGAGTGTGGACATGATGTGGTGATCTTCCTTGATTCAATCACACGTCTTGCACGTGCATACAATACGGTTTCACCTGCTAGTGGTAAGGTGCTTACCGGTGGTGTTGACGCTAATGCTCTGCAGAAGCCGAAACGTTTCTTTGGTGCGGCACGTAATATAGAGGGTGGAGGTTCGCTCACTATTGTTGCAACAGCATTGATTGACACAGGCAGTAAGATGGATGAGGTTATTTTCGAAGAGTTCAAAGGTACGGGTAACATGGAACTCCAGTTGGATAGAAGCCTCAGTAACAAGAGAATATTCCCGTCTGTTAATCTTGTTGCTTCAAGTACACGACGTGATGATCTGTTGCAGGACAAGACAACTCTCGACCGCATGTGGATTTTACGCAAGTATATTTCTGACATGACGCCAATTGAGGCTATGAATACAATTCATGATCGTATGGCTCGTACTTATGATAACGATGAGTTCCTTGCAACGATGAATTCATAAATATTTTAGAGGTACTTGTATTCTTATTTAAAAGTTTTTCCTAAAAAATTTTGTTATAAGAATTATTTTGAGTACCTTTGCACTCGATTTAGGGGTTCCGTAGCTCAGTTGGATTAGAGCAACGCCCTTCTAAGGCGTGGGTCTTGGGTTCGAATCCCAACGGAATCACAGAAAGGACACTGTATTAAGTGTCCTTTTTTGTTGATAATCAGCGGTTTACGATGTAATCGCTATTTGATAGTAATTCCGAAGGTAGAAAATATTGGTATCGTTTTTTGCTGATTTTTGCCGTTTTTTGCCAATATGTTCTACTTTTGTTCTACCTTTGTGTTCTACCAAAGTACGATTAGTTATGACAGATTATCCTACCACACGATTCGTTTTCGATAGAAAAAATACCGCAACAAATGAGAAAAAGGCGTTGATTCAAGTTGAAATCCTTTTTCAAAGAAAGAAGAAATATATAAGTACTGGTGTTAAAGTTTTTAAAAATCAGTATAATAAAAAAGAGTTTGTATGCAATTGCTTTGAAATGGTTGCGCTTAATAAGCGTATAAATGCAGTTAAAGAGCGTATAGACAATTTTATATCTTCGCTGATGGAAAAGAACGAACCTTTTACATTTGAGAAGTTAGAGAGCTTTCTGGATTACGAGGATAAAAAGGAAATGAAGTTCCTGGAATATATCCTTATGAGAATTGATCAAAGAAATGACATTAGAGATTCTACAAAGAAGAATCATAAGAAACTCATAAATTCATTGGAACAGTATGGCAAAATCATTTATTTCTCCGATCTGACAAAAAAGAATATAATCGGATATGACGAATTCCTGCATCAGCAGAATATAAAGCAGACAACAATTTGTTCTTACCACAAATTTATGAAAACTTATATTCATGATGCTATCAAACATGAACTCATATCAGCAGATCCTTACATCGGAATAAAAATAGTCAAAGGTGAGAGCGAGATAGGTAGATTTCTGTCAGAAAAAGAATTTCAAGCACTCAAGGCTGCAGAACTGCCGACAGAAAGTCTTAAAAAAGTAAGAGACTTGTTTGTAATACAATGCCTTACAGGATTGTCATTTTCAGATTTAATGAACTTTGACTTTTCCAGAATAGAGGAAATTGATGGACACCATTACATTAATGCAAAGCGAAATAAAACAGGAATAGAATATTGTGCAGTGCTATTGCCTGATGTGATGGAAATTGTGAAACGATATGGTGACAATCTGCCAAAATTTTCCATTCAACAATATAATATGAGATTGAAACTTATTGCTGATTATGCCGGGATAAATAAAGATATTGCAAGCCACTGGGGTAGAAGGACCTGCGGGATGTTACTTTTAAATAGAGGCGTCAGCATGGAAGTCGTATCAAAAGTTTTGGGGCATTCTAGCATAAGAACTACTGAAAGCGTATATGCTAAATTACTTCCTAAAACTATCGTCAGAGAGATTACGGATAAAGTTCAATAAAATCAGGGCTGTGTAGCAATACTATTACACAGCCCTTTTATAGCTTACTTTTTTAGTTTGTATACCATACACCCCATTACAATCAAGACTATTATAATGATAATGCTTATAGCCCATCCTCCAACATTCAATTTAAGCTGTTCCCATTTACTCAGTTTGCATTCAACAGGGTAGGGGACATTTATTGTATCTGAACGCAATGTGGCCACCGTATCATACTTGACCTTGTCACGATACACATACTTCCAAACGACCTTATCCTGATATATGGTATCTCCAGCTATCCATCTGTTGACGAATACGCTGTCTCGTTGATATATGCTGTCACGCTGGTATCTGTCGACATAAATACTGTCGGTTCTAATAGTCTCCACAGGCACATACTGAACAGATTTGCATCCTGCCAACGAACTCAATATGATGTAGGGGATAATGAGATATAACAACCTTTTAACCATTCCCATAACTATATACCTTTATATTCTGTTATGGCATCAAAGCAAGGACATTCCTTTATCCTCTCCCATGAGTCAACCTTGCCGTTATGATTGGTGTCAGGGCTGATATCCCTGTGACCGAGTATCTGAGCCTTCGGGTAACGGCCCCTCAACTCCTTAAGCAGCTTTACAAGGCTTGCCTTCTGGGCTTCCGTCCTGTTGTCCACCGCCTTGCCATTTGCGTCTATACCACCCATGTAAGCAATATTGATTGATGTCGAGTTGTAGCCCTGTACTCCGTTGCTCACTTTTTCCTCTCCGAGCATCTGTTTTATCGTGCCATCAGGCATGACCACATAATGGTAGCCGGGGTTCTTCCAGCCTTTGTTCTTAAACTCTTTTCTCAAATCCTCTATTGTCTGCTTCTGACTTCCTGCAGTACAATGTACAAAAATTCTTTTAATGCTTCTCATAACTTTACTTTTTATCTATTTCATCAAAACCGGCTTCCAAGGCTTCACCTATGTCTTTGTTCTTGCGCTTTGCGAAAGCAACGACAAACGCCCTGAAAAAGCCCTTAATACTCTTTTCTTCAATCCTTACCCCATGAAGCCAAAAGAAATGACCAAAGAAAGACTTTGCTTCACAACCAACAGCAATACAAGTGGCTACAAAACCACCCATCATGTAATCAACGCCGATAGGCTTAAGGAGAGCCATTCCTATAAACGATCCAATACTCACCCACATTATGTAGTCCATCAGCTTATTGATTGACCTTCTGATAGCCCTTGACGTGCGCCACTTATACTGCGACATCACTATCTTGTCTCCCTTTTTCTTGGCCATATTGAACCTCTTGCTGCTTTCGCCCCAACCATAGCGGAAGTCAGCTAATACACATAAAACCAGCGTCGCCAAAAACCAGCGTGCATCATATATCACGGCAACAAGCTCGTTGCCCATCATGGCGAACGTAAACATTCTGGTGCCGCTGTTCATATAAATATCTTGTTCAAACATATCAGTAAATTTATTTAGATATTAAATTATAACTTCCTCAATCGCAGCAATCTGGCCCAGTGTCCAGTCGTTGCTGGCAACAAGTTTTCCGAATACATGCTCTTTGAGCGGTTCATAATCCAGTTCGTTCTCTTTCAGGCCCTCGTCCTTCAGACATTCGGAAATCTTGTTGTTGTAGTCGTTAAAGTATCTGTTTATCTCAATACGCTCAGACTCACTCAGAGTTGTCTTTTCGCCCTCCGCCTGCCACTGTTGTGCCTTCTCCAGCATATAGTCGTGATTATCGCCTTTCAGTTTGTCTTTGGCAACTTTTTTAAAGTCTTCAAAATTCGTTACTACCGGTTTCAAGGCACGGATAATCTTAATCATTTTGAACTTGTCGCAGTCCTCCATCTTTGTGAGTTTTGCGTCACTTATGAGGTTATAGACGCTCAGGATTTTCTCTGTTGTTATCTTTTTCATGATTTTGTTTATAAAGTTTTGATTAAATTATTTTTATCTTGACATACAAATTATAGTTTGTATTATTGTTCCACACTCACGGGTGTCCCGTTATTGGTAAGATCAATTCGTGTATATTGAGATGAAGGCGAAATCATTACGGTTACATCCAATATATTATCAGAAACAGCGCCTTCGAGGTTAGCATCCGCGTTGTTATATTCTACATTCTGGATTATCGGCATACCTCGCATCCATTGTATGTTGCTTTCTCTGTTAGCGTCTTCCTCTGTGGGATAGGCCGGGAATGTGATATAGTTAAATTTATCTCCAAGTATCAATGTCTTGTTTGATGTGCCGATCATTCCTGCACCCTCATTGTATGCCAAGGCGTAGACGAGATTTATCTCTGTCAGTTGTCCTGTATTGCTGTCCTTTACCTTGCCCTTCTGTACGATTGTGGCACGTAAAGAATCATACGCAGTGCTTCCGCTTGTGAGTTTAACGGTAACTTTTGAGTCCGGGTTTGAAATTTGTTCAACAGTCTTTCGGAAAGAGAAAATGTTTCCGTCGCTGTCTTTGTAGTACCATGTCTTGCCCCAATCAAGGATGTTTTCTGCTTCCAGGACATACGTAAATGTACCCGTGAAAATCTTGATATTATGGCCATATCCTTTATATCTCCTGTAGATGTGCATATCGGGAGTAAGAAGGGCACTGTATTTTGTCATGTTCTCCCAGTTTGTCTCCCCTGCTGATGTAGAAAGAAACAGGTACACATCTATCGTGTCTGACTCTGATATAGTCTGGCCGGCGCCTCCGTTCTCAATAGATGAGCCGTTGTTAATGACAACAGGTATAGCCCAGCTATCTCCATTATTAGCGCTCAAAGCAACGGTACTAACGTATGCTGATGTTATTCCGCGGGTAATATTCTTGATGATTATGCCTATATATACTGCACTCAGATGCAGTATGTCGCAAATGTCCGACAAGTCAAGTTCGCCTTGCTCTCTGTCCGGCATGTCAACCCCAAAATAGGTGAAGTTGTCAGCTGTCAGTTCTGTAGGAAGGTTTACCGTGAACGGCGGCCTTGCGTCATGCCTATATCCCACAAAATCGGTAAGTCTGAAAGGAAAGTCAGGATGTGCTGCAGAAGCACCTTTGCCTGTCGGACCGTTATATCTCCACACAGCCTCGCTATTCTGGTTGCCGTTACTTCCCATATCTGCAAGTTCACTTATGACTGGGACCGTGTATGCCGGCTGGTCTCCGTCGCCATACCACCAAGGCTTATGCGTGCTTGATTGCGGGGTGCCGTTCCAGTCCGAAGAACCTTTTAAGGTGTCTTCCGGGAACATAGCACGCAACGGCACGGGTTTGTATTTAGCCCACATGTTGATGTTTGCATGCGTGCAAAGAGTGCCCACGTCATTTGATGCCGAGCCAAGGACAGAGCCGACATCCCTTGTGTTGAGCGGGGCAGATACTATGTTTCCTTCAATTATTCCCATTTTATTCCGTAATTCATTTCCAACTCCATGTTTTCTCAATCTCCGCCAGCCTTTTCTCCAGTGCGGCGATCACCTTTCTCTGCCTCTGCAGTTCCAGCATAATCAAAGCGGTATAATCTACAGCTTTGTATCCATTGGCATCCTCTACAACAAGATTCTCAAGTCCAACTTTTTCTAAGTCTTGAGCTATGACGCCATAAGATTTTGTTTTTTCTTCATCGGATTTATAATTAAATTCAAAAAAATCAATATCCCTAATTTTGTCTATATCTTCTGATATAGATTTAATGTTTTCTTTAAGTCTTATATCTGAACTATTGGCGTGAGATTTTGCTGTTACTGTTCCTGCAAACATTGCATTACCATTAGCATATATACCAAACTTAGCCCCTGATGCCGTATTATGCAATATTCCTCCTGCACAAAAGATTGCATAATAACCAGCATTATCTGTTTGTGTATAATTACCGACAACTAAACTATCCTGTAAAGCAAGTCCTTTATCAAAGGCAGCTCCTCTTAACGCAACTTGCCCATTTTTATTTATTTGTAAACCATTAATATCCAGGATTCCACTACTGCTTTCTATAATACGTGATGTATAATCAGCAGTACTATTGCCATAGTGGAAATCAATAAATGGTGTTGGTGCATATAATTCAACACCTTGGCCTTTTGTTTGTAATGTGCCACTAACAATCACTCCTGAATTAAACGTTGTAGAACCACTTACTGTTCCCCCACTTAATGGTAAATAAGTCTTTCCATTATGAGCAGAATATAGGCTACTTAATTGTCCCGCTTGAGTTTTTGTCATATAGCCATTTCTTGCAGAAGTGGCATCAAGCATAGTGACTTGTATGGTTTGAATTTTGGGCCTACTTGAATTTATGGGGTCGGTAGAAGTCACGTATGTCGCAACAAGTGGGGATACAAATTGAAATCCTACTTTGTTGCTAGTAATATTAATGTCGTGACTAACAGTATTGCTTGGAGATGTTACCGATGAACTTTTATTAAAGAATATATGCTTTAGAGTCGTATCTCCGTCTACAGAGTAGTCTGTTTCTTCCAGATAGCTCCCATTCCATATATATGTCTTTTTTAATTCTTCATCATAATATATGACTCCTGTTTTAGGGGTGATTCCGTTTGTGCCATCCTGGCTGCCAAAAGATGAAGAGGCCTTATATGCTTCTTCTGATGTCTGAGCCCAAGCAGCTTGACAACTTGTGTATACAGATGTTGATGCATTAGTGGCAACAAATCGTTTTTTACTCTTATCATAAACAACTTGCTTAGGATTTATAAGAGAAGTACCAACAGAAGCCATGGTCGTGCTTGATACCTGTTTTGTGAAGTATATAACTTCCTTCGACCTGTACAATAGCTGATCCTCTTCTACAAAACCGTTTTTATCAAGTCCGGCAAAGCCATTATCAGCCCCTTTTAAACTTTTCAGCTTATCCAGAAAGTGTGAAAGTCCTGTTAAATCTAAAAATTTCATAGGCAAGTTTTTAATGAAAGTGGAGCATTCTATTTTGATACCCTGTTTAAGGGTTGTTATGAGAATAGACTGTCTATTTCTGATTCAGAGATAGATCCGTAAGTCGTGTTGTTGTCTGTCCATGGGACATTAACGAACATAGCACCGTCACTACTCATTTGCACGTGATAATATTTGCCTGATGTAGTCGTTGCTGTATTTATTGTAGGCTTTGTAATAACGGATGCAGGCTTAACAAGACCGGCCTTAGATGCCGTTGCGATACCATATGTAGTGTCCTGTGCAGGTATTCCTAGTGCAGTAATATCGTTTTTTGTAACTGCAGTTCCTTTTGTTACATGTCCTTCTGAATTGGTTGTTATCTTATATAGCTTTTCTGTACTTAAAGCCACACCCTTTGCCTGCGCATGGTTATAAGCTATCTTACCATAGTCACCCCTAAAAGCCGTACTTGATGTTTCTCCGAGTGCTAAGTCAGAACCTGAAGCTACCAGTTTTGCGGATGAACCGGCATATCTGTAGTTCTTGGCATTTCCCAGATTGACATATATCACTCCGTCTTTAGGAGTAACCCCCTGGCCCACTACGGTCGTCCCGTAAGCTTCAGACCCTCTGATTTTGTCACTTTCACCCCAAGCCGCATAATACTCATTGCTCAGCGCGTCTTTCTGTCCTAAAAACTTATCTTTATCCCTACAATAAACAACTCCTACAACCGATTCCACCGAGCTTATGATTACTTTTAGCGAGCTGCTGTCCGTTACCTCATTGTCAAACTCTAAGGCATCATCCATAAACATTGGCAGCTGAGATGAAGGAACCTTTCCATTTTCGTTAAGCGTGGCTACACCATTCTTAACCCCCATCTCACTGCGCTTGACCTGAGCGTCATTTGTCACATTGCCAAGTATGGTAGGATTAGTACTAATCTTTTGCCCGTTAATTGTATAATTACCTACTGTTGTTTTTGCTGCACTTACAGCACCGTCTACATAAGCCTTTACTTTACTCCAAAAATGGGTTAAGCCTGTCAAGTCTAAAAATTTTGCCATAATAACTTTTTTAATTAAAAATATTACTAATATCTGTTTCTGATGCTGCATTGTATGCAGTACCGTCTATTGCCCATACGCCGATAGCGTTCTGAACATCATCTATGTCATTGTCTCTGATTCCTTTTATACGTGCCATGCCGTTCTCACCGGCCTTTGATCCTATTACAAGGCACCATTTACTCCATGTTCCTTTCTCCGTTACGGCATTTGGAGCGTTAAAGTTGTAATACCTGTAATAAACATATATCCTGTCGTCCTGATGGGTGTTGCTGTCAACATCCATCAGCATATTCGTTATAAACAACTGATTTGTGCCATGGCTCATAATGTCGTTGCTCACTAATAAAGTGCCGACACTATGGCCGCTAGAATATACATCAAACACTCCTGATTTTCCTGTGCCGTTTATCCGGCAGTTGTCCATATCGGAAAACTCTATTCTCATCCTGTCCAGCAGGTCTTTACCAAGATAAGCTGACAGGGCAGTATTCTTTGCCGTTGAATCATCATATTTATTCCAGTCCTGCAGAAGGTCGAAAGAAGAGCTGCCGGAGCTGCCGCCGGAATTCATGCCGAGTGCTGATACGAAAGACTCCGAGTAGAATCCTTTGGCGTTAGCGACAAACACATTGCCTTCAGTGTCTTTCTTAAACCAGTTTGCCATCTCTGCAGCAAACTTGCTCCCGAAATCATTTATGTTCAGTTTCTTGTCCAATTCTCCTTGCAGGCCGCTGATCTTGGATATGTCGAGCATAGGGATATCTCCTGCACTCAATGTGGCATGGTCGGTTACGCGACCGTACTTGTCTACTACTACCTTTGTGTATGTACCTTCGGTCCCTACTGTTGCAAGAGTCAGTGTGATATCCGCCGACAGGCTGCCGCCACCGGCAAGTCCGGTTCCGGCATTAATCCTCAAATTTTTGTCAGCCTTTACCTCAAGTAATTCAGCAAGTGTGGACGTCTGTGTCTGTCCTGCAAGAAATGCTTCCAGTTCCTTCCACCTGTTTATAATGTTGTCAGTGTCCGTACCCTCAAGAAAATCATTTACCTTCGTCGTAACGGCATCTGTTTTTTTAGAAACTTCTGCAAGGGCTGTTGTAGTGGCGTAACCGCTAAGATCTATATTCCCCTTTGTGAATGTAAGGGTGCCGCCGTCGCTACTTTCTTCCACATTAACAACGACATTTCCAGAGCCTGATATGGTAATATTGTGTCCTTTTTGTCCTTCTTCAAGCGAGATAACACGGTCTAACAGGTCTTTGCCTAAAAAAGCTGACAGAGCCATGCTTTTAGCTGTTGAGTCAACATATTTATCCCAGTCCTGTAGAAGGTCGAATGAGCCTGTGCCTGAAGAATCTTCTGATGTATTGGTCCCTAAAGCAGAAATGTACCCGGAACTCCATACATTATATTTTGATTTTATTGTTTTTCTCTTGTCACCATTATTGTCTGTACTCCAATGGCTTTCATCATTGTCAAATTCCCATATATTTTTTATTGCGGCAAAACCTTCAATCATTTCACGCTGTGCGTTAGCGTAAGCGTTGGAAAGAGATGTGGAGAGTTCGTTGAATGCCTTTATGATATCAATATTCTGATTTACATTTGCAACTTCTTCTTTAAGTTCCTGGGTATTACCCTTAATATGCTCATTGCCAATTCTTATGGTCTGTTCATATTGGAAGTCCAGATGTTTCTCGACCATTAGGATACGGCTATTCAAAATATTGTCTCCATTGTAAAAATTTACTTCTTGACCAAGATGAGTGTCATAACTATGTTCATAGAAGCTTTCAGGATAACTTTCCACTTCATATGAATTATTGTCCTTACTTGCATCAGAAATTGCTTTATCCAGTTCTTTTTCAAGTTCATTCTGAGCAGAAGAAACATATTCGGAGGGCATTATTATGTTGAAAAGAATTATCTGGTCTCCGTTTTGTGGTATTATATACGATAAGCCTGGTATTATATTTCCGGTGCTTTCATCTATAATTATTTCATAATCTCCTGTTTTAATTTCGAAAGTAGTTACATCAGCTTCGTCATTTTTCTTTTCTGGCTTATCGTAGTATTTAAGTTCGAAATCTCGTCCTGCGAGTTGCCCGCTTTCAAATGAAACCGATAAATTTTTACCATCAATTATGCTCTCTTTGTCAAAATTGAAGTTTTCAATTTGAAAATACCATATAGCGTACTGTTCATAAACTGGTTCGTCGTCAGTTCCTCCAATCTTTATTTTATTGCCATTATTGTCAAGACGATATTTTAGTCTGGCCCTTACATCAGATATCGTTAATTTGGATGAAGGAAAAATCTTATCGAAAAACAATGTCTTTATGAAGATTTCTCCAGGCATAAGGTCTGAAGTAAATACTCCATTTTCAAAATGTCCTTTTATATCCTTGAAGCCTCCGGGATATTTTGTTGGGTCAAGACCAAGGCGTTTGTTGGCAATATGGTTTGTTGCTTGACCGCTGTCATATTCTTGTGTGATGTTTCGTGTGGATCCAAAGGCATAAAAGCGTGTATAGTAACCGTCTTTGCTTTCGCTTACAGACGGCACGCTGACGTTTTCACCTACAATTAACTTTAGAGGTGTTCCATATTTGCATTCAGAGAGATAAAGAGTATTTGTTTTTTTGTCAGTCCACCATTCTGTCTCGCATTCTTCGGCAATATTATTAAGATTAGAGAAAATTGAGGTTGACTGTGACGATATTGTAATTGTAGCCGGAAGACTTTCTGACAGTTGTATGGTCCAGTCTTCTCCTGTTTCATTCTTGATGGCCTGTTTTACCATGTACATTGCATCTGCAGGAGAGCCTGTAAAGTCCCAGTCCATTTCTCGGCTTTTAATCGTAAATCCGTCGCTTTCATATGTATATAAAGGTACGGGAATTTTGTCCCAGATCATTATTCTGGAATGGAATTGTGGCGTGTATTTATATTCAGCTTCATTCTCACGCAAAGGTAGATATGGCTCAATAAGTGAGTATTTCTCATCTTGATATATAATATATGCTCCTGCAGGCAATACTATAGTCTTGTCATCATTCCATGACAATTGTATATAGTCTGAGGTCATCAGTTCTTCATGGCTTACAGCATCTTTTGTTATAAGCACAGAACAGATAACATCTCCAGATATTCCGTATATATCAATTTTTGCATCCATATCGGTTCAAAGTTCGTTAAAGAAAAATGGAAGCTCTAATTTTTAGAACTTCCATTTGAAACAAGAAGGGAAATGTTTGTTATTCGCTTCTGTCTGTCGGGTTTGGCTCACAGAATTTGCTCGAAACCTTACCAAAACAACGAGCTGAGTTCATTCCGTAAGATAAACTTTTCCCTAAGTAAACCAGCTTGTAAACTTCATTTCCAAGAGAAGGAACATTGATTTTTACGGTTCCCTTTTCCAGTTCAGCCTGAAAGGCTTTCTTCTTTGCCCGATAATCACTTTCAGAAGAGCCTTCAATGGTGAACTGCAGGGCTATTTCTCGTGATGCAACACGTGCGTTGTCTGTTATCATCCTTTTGCCGTGTTCAATACGGCTTTCATTTTCAATGTAGTCTTTCATCTCATTGAAGCCATCAATGGCATCGAGGAAGCCGTCTCCCATTCGTACACCCCAGGTAATAAATGCATCTTTTCCGTTAATTATTAAATCTCCTGTCATAATCTTGATGTATTTCGTTTCACTTCAGCGATGTCTGCTTTAATATCTTTTAGATATTTAGCCGAATATCCTGTATTTTCACGTATTTCTTGTAATTCCAAATATGAGTTGGCCAATATGGTTCTTGTTTCATCGGCTATATTATAAATTCCAACAGCTTGTGCTGTTAATGCACTTATATTACCTCTCAATCCTGTAATAGCAACTGTCTGTTGTTGTTCTGATGTCTCAATACGCAAATTCGATTCATATAAAGCAGTGAACCTGCCATTTAATTCATCGGCAGCATTTTGAGACATTGTTTCAAATCCTTTTGAAGATGCAGACTGTTGTTCTTCGCTTCCTCCCTTGTATCCGGTTATATCTGCTATGCTGTCACGCATTGATAGTGCCTCATCTACCATATCTTCCCATCTATCCTTCAATTCGTTCATTTGGTCATCTGTAAGGTTTCCATTTTGCCCACTCATCATTTGCGCCCAGTCGTCATACCATTTTTTCAAGTCTTCATCAAATACGTCTCCAAGCTGGTAGTTTAGCAAAGACTTCATCATGTATTCTCCAAAGTCGTCAGCAAAGTCTTGTGCATCTGCATCCATATCAAGCAGTGTGTTCATAAAACTGTCTCTCAGGCTGTCAAATGACACTTGCGTGAGATTTTCATTTATTTGTTCGGTCAGATTTTCTAGCTGGCCGGCAAGATCTGCATAGTTTTCCCAATATTCAGACTTGTCATATTTGCCGATGTCGGTTATTTCATTCCATATTTCACGATTGTAGTCTCGTATATATGCCATCTGTTCTGGCGTCAGTTTGAACATGTCCTCATATGAATTAACAGAACTGATACTGTAGTTTGCGTTAGGGTTTGTTTTTAACCATTCGATAAGGCTTTTATTTATGCTGTCATATATTCGAGAACTTGTGGCCGCATTACCATCTATCGCCTCACCCCAATAGTATGCGTTTGAATGGTGTGCTCCTGTGTAAGACATTTGCGCTTTCAGTATTTCAAGAGTCTGACGATTCAGTTGTTCTTGTGCATCTTTTGCTTGTTCGTAGTTTTTTATGGCTTCACCTCCTGCGCTTTCGTCCATTTTGTCTTTTAGACGGTCTATGCTATCACGAAGTCTGTCATTGCTGTCAGTCAATTTCTCTGTAAGTTCTGTAACATATTCAACGTTTCCTTTACCTATTCCCAGGCCTAAGATATTGTTGAATCCGCTTAGTATTCCCTTGACGGCACCTATACCATTAGATAATGCTCCGACAAAATTGCCGCTCATAGCATCTTTTATGAAGTTTGATGCAGACTGAGATGCATTAGCCAAATCGCTTATACCTTTGCCAAAATCACTACTCATATCAACACCCAATTGACTGAATAGGTCGGGGCGTGATTGAATGTTTGAATTAATTAGCGACATTATGTCACTTATGGCCTGTAGCTTATTGCCGAAACTGGTAAGGAAATTGTTGAGTTTTGTTCTTGCTCCGTATTCATCATTTTGTGCCTTTACCAATTTCTGGGTTGTGGTTGTCAGTTTACGTTCACTGCCAGCTATATCATCAAATGATTTCTTTACATTTTTATAAATATCGCTGTCTTCACCAAATAAACCGCCAATTTGTGATAGTATGTTGTCAAAGTTGGAAGTAATTATATCTTTTGCCCCGACACTTATTCCTGATGACTGCAAATATCCTGCTACGCTTTCTCTTTGTTGGTTTAGGCTATTCTGCATTTCCATCATTTCGTGCATCAACGAATTAACGGTACGCTCAGCCTCTGCCACTTCCATCTCTATTTCTTTGCGTCTCTGTGTCATGGGCAGTATTAGCCCAAGTGTGTTCTTAACCTCATCGTTTTTTTCAACGATTGCAGTATTTATCTTATCTATCTGTTCTACGGCAGTTTTGTATTCTTCAAGTCCGAGATTTCCGTCTGAAAGCATGTTCCTTAGCTGCTGACGTATTCTTTCGAGTTGGCTGATTGTCATATCTCCGAGGTTGCCGAATACATCTTCCCAGTTCATGTTTCCTTTTATCTGTTCAAAATCAAGCTTAGACAGTGCATCATCCATTGATGCTTGTAACGAAAGGCGTTCACCTTCGCTTTGAGCCTTGTTGATCTTGTCTGAATATTCCTGAGATATTGCTAGGCGTTTCTGTTGATATGTGCCATAGTTCTTGAGGTATTCGTTTAGTGCTTCTTTTTGAGCATTAACCTCATTTTGGATTTGACTTTTTTCAGTATATTCTTTTAACAAGTCATAAGATGAACTGTCTACCGTGATATTGGAAGAGTCGAAACTGCGTTTTTTATACTTTGGATTTTGTTTAGCTCTAAGATCTTCTTTTGCATCGAAGATTTCTTTCTGTCTTTGAATTTCTTTTTGGATATATTCTTCTTTAGCCCGGTCTATTGCTTCCAGTTCCTTTTTATTATCATATTCTCTTTGTGCAATAGTCTTATCACTGCCGTCAGCCATAGCGTTTATCCGGGCTTGCTCAACCTGATTTTCCAATTCTTCCGCTTCTTTCGCTCGTTCTATAGCTTGTTTACGCTCTATTTCCGAGATTTTATTCTCTTGTTGGATTTTTGAATTGTACGATGTTATTGATGTGTTGTTCCTCTTATTATCGTATTCAGCTGAATATGGCTTTAGCTTGTTCTCGACAGATGTAATCTTTCTGCGAAGTTCCATTCCTTTTTTACCCGCGGCTTCTTTTGAAGAAAGAGCATCAAGTTGTCCCTGTAATTCTTTTTTCTGCTTTTCCCAATAAGATTTATTATCTACTTCTTCCTTATTCGATACCTTTGTATCTGAACTTGCGTCAGAGAATATAGCTTCAGCTGCTTTATAGGAATCTCTCAGATTCTTTGTCGCATTTTTCATGCCTTGCATCCAAGCCTTGCTATTGCCGTAATTAGCATCACCACGGAACACGTTCGCAATAGTTTCAGTAAGTCCTTTTGAAATTGTACCCGTCTTTTCAAGTTCTTTTTTTATGCTGTCAATAAACGACTTTGCTTTCTTTTCACCAACGGCATTAGTGAGTTCTTTATATAATTTGCCTGCACTTTTCCCGTATAATTCTCCGTATTCTTCCTGTGCTCCCTTTATTGCACTTTCCATTCCACGTGCTTTTGCTGCTTTTTGAACAGCTATAGTAACGGCATTATAAGCACCTTCAACATTCTTTAAAGTACGTATTTCTTCACTAAGTCCATTAAGATATGTCCCATATTGATCAATAATGGCAGCTTTTGCAGAGTTGTATTCATCTGTTCCTTTTTTGGCATTTTTAAGTTTACCAAACAACCTGTCCACTTCAGCTATTTCCGAAGCGACTTCTTTTTCGTAATTAGCCGAAGCCTCATTCAGTCTTTTTTGACTTTCTGTAGCATCATTTGTCCCTTTCGTAAACATATAAACGGCTGTTCCTATTCCAACTATTGCTGATAAAAGGGTTACAAATACATTTGATTTGGCAGCCATATTAAATGCTTGTTGCGCTGCGGTTGCCAGTCCCATTTCTTTTCTGTACATGGCTATCAGACGGATGCTGTCAACGAATCCAACAGCTTTCTGTGCTATGGCAGTAGTAATTAAGGCTGCTTTGTATGTTCCATAAGCAGCTATTAAACCACCAATCACAGACAATACATCATCAAGGCTTTCAACCAAATTTTCAGCAGTTCCAATTCCAAACTCGAAAACTTCCTTATATTTGTTTCCGAATTCATTCATTTTCTGAAAAAGAGTATCTTCGATATTTGATAATCTCTGGGGCCATGTACCAGCAGAATTTTCCATAAGGTTTGCAAACTTGCCCCCTTCGGAAGTCATATTCTTGAAAGCCTGCTCGACTTCCTTAAATCCAACCTTGCCTTCTTTTACTAATTCGCCTACTTGGTCTTTTGACACTCCTAAAACTTTTGCAAGTTCTTCATAAATAGGAATACCACGTCCTGCAAACTGACGAATATCTACTGTCATAGCACGACCTTGTGTCCTTAATGTTCCATACAGATAAATAAGCTGACCTATAGGAATCTGTAATCCAGATGCAACATCACCTAACATTGACAACTCGTTTACAACATTCTCTGCTGAAGAGCCATAGGCCAAAAGTTGTTTTGCTCCCTCCGATACATCATCAAGATTAAAAGGTGTCTTTGCTGCAAACTGAACGATTTCAGCAATAAGCTGGTCTGCCTTCGTTTTATTTTGAAGAATTGTAGATAAGGCAACTTGTAACTGCTGCATTCGACCTGTTGCATCAATAACATCTGAACCGAACTTTTTAATTGCCACTAATCCGCCAAATTCAATTGCAGTGCGTTTTAAAGAATCAGTCAGTGATTTCATCACCTCATCGGCATTATTTCCGCCTTGCGCAAACTCTTTATACTCCCTTGTAAGTTTTCGTACTTCAAGCCTGTTCCTTGCCTGCTGATCCTGAAGTTCTCCCATTGCATATTTCTGCTCGTTTAAAGCAGCTTTTGCCCTGTTCAATTCTGCAAGTTTTGCATTTGAATTAGGAGAATACTTACCCATCTTTGAATATTCATCAGACAAACGTCTTACATCATCCTGTGTATCACGGATGATTTTTCTTTGTTTGATAATTTCCTCTGTAAGTTCATCAGAAGCCTTTGAGGCTGAGTTTAGCTTATTTTTCAGGTCATTCTCCATCACAGCACCAGCCTTGGCCGCTTCTGTCACAAGTCCCATCATCTGCTGACGAGCGGCTGCCAATTGTGCTTCTAATGCCTTTGCTGAAGCAGGAGACTTGTTTACGTCCATTTTCTTTAGCTGTGCTTCCAGCTTCTCACATTCCTGTCTCAGACGTATAACCTCGTCATAGTCCGAGCTTACTTTAAAGTATAATATTGCCATATCTATTTTTTGTTTCTTCTTCTTCGTGAGGCCATATCCTTACCCTTCACTTTTGTAACCTTCGTCCCGGTAACGGTATGGAGCTTGTCACGCTGCATTAATACTAAGTTTCTGTATGGTATTTCATATACCACTTCCCGGTATGTCAGATGCAGATTTTCCATGAACGATGCGATCTGTCCTAAGAGAGTGTCATTTCCTACAACTTCGGTTTCGCTGCCAGCAGGCTTACGTTCTTCGCCAAGCTGGCAGCTTTGAGAAAAACCTTTGAGTCAATCATAGAGAGTGCTTCATCCAATGCGTTCACATTCTCTTCATATGTTCCTTTTGCTAGTTCTTCACTTAAACTTTCGTCACCAGCTATCAGCCAGGAAAGAGCTTTGCTGTAAGCCTCGCTTTTTCCCAAGGAGAGCAGAACATCTTTCAAATTGTCTGCTTCTTGAACTCCAGACAGATAGGATATAGCTCCGGCCAATTTATGTATAGTAGGAGGGTAGACCGTGTAAACTTTCCCGGCTACAAATACTGTTCTGAAATCACTGCCGATAATGGATTCTGATATTATTTTTGCTCCTTTGTTCATATCTTAAAAGAAAAAGGGTGAAGCCGAAGCCACACCCGTTAAACATTCTGAAAACTAACCGCCACCTTCTTGAATGAGAGTAATTTCCTTTTCTACAGTCTTGAAGGCATCAGACAGAGAGGTTGGTATGCTTCCTGACTGAGTGGTATAGCCGGCCTTTGACACTTCATAAGAAACGGATGTCCCAGATTTTACCCTCTTGGACTTGACCGTTTGCCCATCCAGCTTTACTGTCGCATCAGAAGGCGTCGCTATGACCTTCACATCAGTTCATGCTTCTTTAACCTCTTCCGCATCGAACCAGTATTCTGGAGCAATATTAGAGTCTTTCGGTTCCAATTCTACGGCACTTACAGGAATACCGATGGCCTTATCCGTTGTCGCTTCACGGGCGCCGATGTCAGCGCGTGGAACGACGCAATACTGGTCATCATCAGTCAAAGCAACAAGCAATTTCTCAATATTCACCTTACCTCTCGCTCGTTTCCATCCCTTGTCGGTATTGATGACATCGCCACCCATGAGATCTTTCTTGGTCGGGTAATCGTACTCACCAATAGTAAAGTTGACGGTAACATCACCCATTTCCTTTTCACTGCGATAAGTCTGACCTGTTAGCTGATTCTTGTAATTTGTACGACTTGCTTCCGCTTCTTCAAGCGTCCAAGTATCCTGATGGATATTCTTTACCTCTTTCAATGTTTCACCCTGCAAAAGAGTATGCAAAGCCTGTCCCGTCAGGTCTTCTGTAATAGCACTTGTTTCGCCATACCAAAGTTTCTTGATATTCACAGCTGTAATTTTCTTTGATTCTGCCATATTATTTCACATTTAAAACTTCAAATAAAATTCTTACATTTACATAATGACACTTTAAGGCTGTGTCCTCCTCTGTTCCTATTGTGTCGATGGAATAATGATAGGTTGTACCGTCATAGCGTCCGGTCACACAGTCAAACATTTTTTGCGCCTGTTTCTCCAGCTCGTTCAGACGTATTGTATTGGCTTCACCTTCTTTTATGTCAGGAACGCAAAGGTTCACTTCTACGAAAGACTTCTTCCAATACGTTTCAGATTGTTGCTTCTTGGCATGAATGACAATCATTTCAGACTTCAATTCGCCAGTCAGCTTCTTTCCGTGAGGAACGATGTCAATGCCGAAAGTCTGGCAGTCACGGTAAAATATGTTCGCTATGTCGGTGGTCACTATCATTGTACAATCTCCCAATCTTCTGCAAAAACATCACTGATAGATGGAGCCCACGAATCAGCTCTGCCGGTATTCTCATTGTAGATAAGACACTGACTTGTGTAGTCAATGAAGCCCTTTCCTTTCAGGATAAGGTCTTTGGCTGACTGCGGAAGCGACTGCATCTTCGGAATAATACCACTCTCAATATGCGCTGGCACTTGCTTGATGACAAACAATCCTTTACCATTCCAGCCTTTTCTACGGATTGCACCACCTTGTTTCAAAACTTCAATAGCATCACCGAAGCAAATAGAATCTGTATCTTCTTTGACTATATCATAAGTCTTGTCAAAAATGTCGGGTTTACAAGGATAAATTTCCCCATTGATTCCTTTAATGATATAATCACCAGAACTTGCCGTCATTATTCCTTCAAGTGTGTGTATTTTGACTTCATTTCCAAAACGCATTATCACACCTTTATCGAGAACCTTACTAATCCAATCAGTAACTTCTGATATTTTATCGCCATTCCATTTTACGGCTTCAATAACCACTGGTTTCTTTTTGTATTTCATTTGATTTCCTCCTTCAATCGTTTCTCAGCGTATAGAGCCGCACCAGTTGATACTTCATAGCCTTTAGATTCGACGTGCGAGGCATACTCAGCATCGTTTCTTATCACCAATCCGTCATCCTCAACTGAATACTTATTTGACTTACGGAGTGTGCCGGTCCGGTTCTGATAACTGCCATTCTTCATAGCGTAATCGACAGCTTCCTTGCCAACCTTATCCTCAACAGCTTTCACTTCGGCATAACCTTGTCGAAAGAATCCATTCACATCCGAAAAATCAAATTTTACATCCATATCTCTGAGTAACCAAAATAATTCGTATTCTTTACCATGTAAACTTTGCCAGCTCCTCTGATATTTTCACCCTCTATACATCTGACTTCATCACCAGCCTTCAGTGAGATTCTTTTCTCACAGACTACGTGATAATTCGGTCGGTACACCTCGCCGTTCTCCGAAGTAAACTCTTTTGTTGAGTTATCATCACAGCGGCACCGACATATTTCCTGCCAGCTTTCTTCACCGGTTCCGGGAATGGGCCGGCCGAACTCGTCTGTTTTCATCGGAGTAAAGACCTTAACCTGTAATGTATGTGGAGCAAATATCATAGGAATCTGACTTTAGGCTTATCTGACAGCGTGTCTTCAAGTCCGTACTTCTTACACAAGAAAGAATAGTATTCCTTCAAGCCCTGAGTATTCCAGGACATAGAGAAACCGTTTTCGCTGATTGAAGTGGCTCTAAGTAATAGAGAGGGGATGAACTTCGCCATAGCTACCGACACGAGACCGATGTTTGACTGGTCCATCTCATCCTCTCCGCTTATTCCTGAAGACAGACTTATCTCCAAAAGGTCAGCCTCCGACAAGTTGATGCCGAAGATCTGAAACTTCTGTGATATGTAGTCTTTTACTGTCATGCGTTCATTGTTGTCAAGTCGATGTTCACAATCTGGTTCGGGTTCGCAATCTGCGGAATCCACTCCGCGGTGTATTCCAGATAACGGCCGTTGCCATCCTTGTAACCGGAGATGAGCATATCACCGTCAGCCTGAGTATAGTTGCGGCCCGGTACACCGTCAACAGCTTCGTAAGGAGTGTGGAAACGCATGTAACCAACCTTATCCTGAGGAAGCAGTGTAATATGGTCATCGGCGTAAATCTGCACGTTCTTGCCAGACTGGTCAAGAACATAATCTTCCTTGATTTCAATAGCCGGCAGACCAATACCAGTAAAGACGGTGGAAGCCAGTTGAGAGGTAATCAATCCGGTTGACATATACATCTCGTTACCGGTAAGCTGCATCTTGAACTTATCACCGAACTCACTCGAACCGATAATATTTTTCACGAATGTTCCTCGTGACATAATCATCTTCGGGAAGTTGCCGTAAGTGGCCTTCAATTCATTAATCTGCTGCTGCAGGTATGTGATGAAGTTGGCCTTCGCTCCGGCTTCGGGGGTAATGAACTTGAACGGAAGTTCGATATCCAGCAGGTCGATTCCTCCGGCATTGTCGTCCTTGTTTTTCACTTGAGCCTTACCTGTCATCAGCAATGAACCGACAACGATGTCCATGCGCTTATGTGCGGCAAGGAGTACCTGACGATAGTCATCGTAGATGAAATTCACGATGTCCTGCATGGCGGCAACTTGGTCGGCAGTCTTTGCGGCATTGAACTTGTCAACCAAGTCCTGCAGTTCTGACAAGCGGTCAATGGAAATCTGGTAACGGTCACCTAAATAGGCAATCTCACCATATCCAGAACCGATGTTCCTACGCTCACGGATAGGTTTCTCCCCGTAGCGTGAGTTGATAGAACCGGCCATCACGCCAGTAACCTGACCAATATAGTCTTTGAACACACGAGTTGTCGTTCTACGGAAGTCCAGGTACTGCTGCCAATATATCGTATCCTTACGAGTCTGAAGGACGCGTTGGATAACGGCACTTACGATATTAGGATCGTTAAACAGTGTATAAATAGTTAGCATCATATCTTTGTTCTCCTTTTTTATTTACTTGCTATAATACCAGCTGCTCTCAATGATGCAAGAAGAGCATTAATTTTGTCTTTTTCATCTCCGCCTGCAGCATCATCAACTTTTGCACCCTGTTTTACCAGTCCCAAGGTGCTTGAGTTAGCTGCCTGATAGGTAGTGTTATTGTCTGTCCACGGAACTTCGACATAAGCTTTGCCGCCTTCCAATGCCACCGGATATTTCTTTCCGCTTTGGGTAAATCCTAATTGAATTCCTCCCATTACGGAATCCGAAGCTTCAGGCAGTTCATATGAAACACCAGCTGGTGACTGAACACCTGCAGCGTTGAACTGGAAATGCGGCATGTTAGCCTTGTCGATGTCTGAGAATGGCATGGCTAACTTGGTAGGTTCTATTTCAAACGCACGCATCAAAAGGGCAACCAGTACAATGCCATTCTCTACTTGTTTCCTCTCATACAAGGCGGAGTTTGCAATAACTTTAGGTGTAGTACCGCTAACTTCTGTAGCTTCATAAAGTATTGTGCCGGCCTCTAAAGTTTCGCCGAAGTCGGCAGCCAACGTCAGTTTATCGAAGGCTTTGTCTGATTTGTCAATGTCGTTAATGGTTGCTCCATGTGCACCGTTACCAAGATGCATACCTTTGTAAGCCAAAGAGTTTTTCTTAATCTTCAACGTGGTATTGGAGCCTGTCGTGAACTTCTCATAGACTTCTACACGGATTGCCACCTGGGCTGTTTTCTTCACCAGGTCAGCGGCAATAGGTGTAAAGGATGGTAAAAACGAGCCAACAACAAGGTTGGTCGTGTCCAGCTTATAAGGGCCTCTGCGTCTTACACCTGTAGAAACATCATAACGTTCCTCGATTGACGGTTCCGGCTCAATGTTATACTTAAATCCTGCTGCCATAAATTACTTGTTTTTTTGTTCGACAATAGATTTTGTGTCCGCCTCAATCATTTTGGCGAACTCGCTTGCTTCCTTATCCTGCTTTTGTTCTGCAGTTTCAGGGGCTTGTGCGAATTTGAAGCCGCTGTTAGACATATCCTGTTTCATGTCCTTGAAATAAGTGTCCAAGTCCGTGTTCTCTGGAATGTTGCGGTCCTTCAGCATAAATTCGGGAATACCGTACTTTTTTGCTACCTCCGAAATCTGAGAATTGCGCTGCGCCTGCGCTTTTTCTGCTTCGTATGCAGACAGTTTTTCAGAAAGACTTTTATTGGAATCAATTAGAGCTTGAGCCCATGCAGGAACTTCGTCTTTTTTCTCATCTTTCTTTTCGTCTTTCTTTTCTTCCGGGTCCTCGATTGGTTTTCCGTCTTTCAGTCTATGCTTCTTCTCGTAGTTTGAAACAGCGGAAGTCTGTGCCTGTCCTGCACGGAAATCACCATAATTTTGCATCACGTCCTGAAATGAAATACCCTCAACAATAGAGGTTACCTTCGTTTCGTCCGTTACACCCTCAGCCTTTTTCGTAGCTATACGGGTAAGTGTGGCAGTATCCACCCCAGCGAATTTCTGTTGCAGTCCTGCCAAGATTTGTTCAAAGATTGTCATACCGTATGAGTTTGATTAATAATTTCATACGGTAAATTTACTTATAGAAAAAAAGAAGGGGAAATTTTAAGGCTAACGATACGAAACAATTTGGGAAATGTTCGTTTTTAGGCAAAAAGAAAGCGTGACTACTGGCGTAATCACGCTGAAATATATTGGTTTATCACCTCTTCAATGCTTTTAATTGCATCATTAATCTATTACCATAAGGGGTAAGAGTCCAGTATGTATCTGTATCTTTAGCCGTTCTCTTTCGATCACTCTTTTGGATAATTTGCAATGCTATTAACTGAACTTTTATTGTTTGAAAATCATTGTTTATAATATTGAAACCACCTGTTAGATTATAATTAAACCTGAAATAGGATGATAAGCCATCACGTAAAGCCTTTTCTGCACATTCATCAATCATTAAAGGAGCTAATATCGAGATTATAGTGTTCCATGTTGAAGTTATTTCATAGGTTGAGTTATTCCATGTGTCTTGTAATATAAATTTTATTTCATCTTCCCCCTGTTGAAGGTTTTCTATTCCTTCAGGATTATCCACATTCTTCTTTGCCAAGAGAACTTTTAATTCATCATTTTCTTTTCTTAAAGCTAAGATTTCCTTATTAGCTTCAGCTGAAGAAATTTCATCTGCCTTTATCCAACCTGTTCGAGGGTGTGATTTTATTAAGGATATTAAACTTAATACCACTTGCGAAGATAATCCATCAGCGTTATCCCACATCTTGCATAATTTCTTTTGAACAAAGGATTTAAATTCCTCCAATTTCTCACGTTTTAATGGGTCTTGTTCATATTTAGCAGCAGGAAGTGATTCTGGATGTTTATGTACAAATGATATTACAGGAACTCCTTGTTCAATGGCATACTCAAATTCTTTTTGCGTATAGCTTTTCCCTGATTCTTCTTCAATGGAGCCATATCTTCCTGCAACAATTAAAACATAATAATCACATTCTCTGATAAGGCTTTTAATAACCTCCCATTGAGAATCATCAGAAGCATTGAAATATTCCATGCCAACAGGAAAACAATTCATCTGCAAAAGAGCTTCCATTACTTTCTTGCGCTCTTCCTGTAAATCTTCGTATGTCGAACTCACAAAAACCTGATATTTTTTATCCATAATCACAACAAATTTATAGCTGCCAGTTCCTCTGTCAGCGCATTAATACCTTTTTGTATCTTCTCCAACTGCTGTTTACGGGGCTTGTGTACTCCAGCCGCATAGTGCCATAACTGGCGTTCGTTAATTCCTGTTATCCGACTCAAAGCAGCTTTGGTGAAGATACTGCTGTAATAATTAATGAAAGTGGCTGCATCTATCTTGAACTTCAGAGTGAACTCTCCTTTGAGAACCTCACAAGGGTTCGGATTGTCCTCCAGATACAAGTCTATGGCTTCCTTCATGTTCTCCTCAATTTCCCTTATGTTATTACCGACAGTAATAACTGGAGCATCTTCAATGTAAGCACTGAGATTATTCCCAGCATGTTCGACAATCACTTCTACAGTTCTCATATTGACCTCCATTTTATAGTTTAACAAAAGAGGCGGGGGCTATTTCAGCCCCGCTTGCCTCAAAATGCTGTAATAAGTGCCTTTTTCAACGCCTTTCTTTCCATGATTCGGAACGACTACCGTTATTCCATCTTTCTCAAACTTCATGTGGCTGCCCTTCTGGCTCTTTAGAATGAAGCCGTTGTCAAGCAACATAGTTACAACCTCTTTAACTGATTTGTAACTCATAGCGTTTACGACTTAATTACAATGCAAATATAGTAAAAATACGAACAAGTACAAAATAAATATTCGTATTTTTACTATATTTATAATAAATAGAGATACTGCAATACTACATAATACAAATAGTATTATTTTACAAACGATTCTTTCCGTTTATTTCATTAATTTTTCTTTTGTTTCTCAATGTCATTCTTCTGTTTTTCTTCCTGCTCCTCCTTGATGGCTTCAATCTCGTCCAAAACAGAATCCACGTTCCCCACAAAAGTAATAGCCCGTTGCTGCGACCATATTTCACCATCTTTGGCTTTGATGGCTGTGTCAATCTTGTCTTTGATGTCCTCCAGCTTATATGGCTGCATCTGAACATCTATATCAATTGTCTCGGAGGCTGCTTCAAGAGTTGTATTAACTGAGCCTAAAGCGGAAGTCAGGAAATTTACACGCCGTTGCATGAATTCGCCGACAGTTTCGTTCAGATTCTCCACATTAAGATGGGTGGACATAAATACATAATCGAAAGTTACACCGGAAACAGCATTGCCTGTACCTTTCAGCGCGTCGAAGGATATACGCGGCGTATTGGTTAATCCATAAATCTGACTCAGTAAGGTCTCAACCTCGAATTTAACTGTATCAGGGACCTGACTCCATGTCAGATATTGGGCATTAGCTCCCTGCCCGGTCAGCTCGACCACTCGGTTCTTGAACTCACCAGAGAAATTCTGCACATCTCCAAATAACATTAGGATAGGGAAGAAGTGGTAGTCGATGCAGTCCGCATAGTTTGAAAGAAGTTTCTCCAGTCTTACTCGGAGACTCTTGATCTTTTCACAATACGCTTCCGGACGGTACATGTAAATTACAGGGAGTTTCTTGAATCCATGAGCGAACGATCCTTTGTCTGTCCAATTACTTGTCAGTTCCCACTGATAAACCATATCCTTGGTGATGGTCATAAAGCAGGTAATCTCCACATCATCCAAATCTTTCTTCTTGTATTCACGGGAGAGGGCTACCAAATCTCCATTGTCATTGAAGAAAGGATAGAGCTTGTCTCCGCGGAACGGGGACCAGATGGCACTCTTCAGACGATATTCTGGTTTTGATTTGCCGAAGATTCCGGCAACCTTGCGCTTAAGCTTTGCCCAGAAGCCGTCGTCCTTCACCACATACCAGTATTCTGCCACTTCCTGCTCTGACAACCATGCTCTGACAACCTTTTTGTTCTGATACTTCAGCTTGTTTTTCTTGAACACTTGTTTCAAAGCTGAAAGAAGACTTTCTTCTGACTGGTCCGGCTGACAGTCAAGCGTCGGCTCTGTTCCTACTGTGAAAGCTGTCTGAATGTTTACGATGTCCTGCTCGATTGGAAGGGCTATTCTATTTGGTTCAACTTCTTTCTTAACCGCCGGCTCAATGTATTCTTTACCTGTTGTCGGGTCGGTTATTCTTTCTTCAGGCTTGGTGGTGATTTTTATTTTTGGGTATTTCTCCTCGTCAATCACTATCTCATGCCTGTTTGGATTCCAGTCATTATAAAGGGCATGAGCATTGGGAAGTTCTGTTTTTCTTCCTTTCTTCAGATAGTAGATTTTTCTCTCTATCTCAGGTATCGCTAAAATTTCCTCTAAAGTTCTCATATACTAAAATTTAATGTCCAAATACTCCTGAAATGTCTTTCGGTTTCATAATCCTGCCTAGAAGCTCTCCCAGCACATAATACCGCGCAGCGTCAATGCCATGGTTATCGTGGTCTTCCGGCTCATTGATATAGTTTCCATCCTTATCTTTTGCCCAGACATAATTCCTAAATTCCCGTTGAAGGTTGTACGAACGTTTGGTGATGAAAATTTCCATGCCTTGCATTTTATCTATACCAGCGTTAATGGATCTTGGTCCCTTCTCGACGGGATAGATCTTGATTCCACCGTTACTGATTTCCTGAATGAGTCGCGGATCTGCACTGTCTGCTATCACTTTCAGGTTCCAGGGGCGAAGAGTCTTAATAATATCACTAGATAGCAATCCGGTTCTATAATCCACTTCATCCAGATAAAGAGCATTGTCGATGATTCCGCATCGGATAGCTGCTGTGGGGTCATTGGTATAACCAAAATCCTGTCCGATAGCCACCTTCTTGCACCACATCGGGAACTCATCCACGATACCCCATTTTTTGAACACGGCACCTTCGGCAACGTCTGCCCATCGTCCGATGACAGTATGGGCGTACTTCTCAGGATTTTTTTTCTTCATTTCCTGCACTTCATTTAGGAATTCAGGAGAAAGGTTCTCAAGATTATCGAAGTAAGTCGTGTGGATATGAAGGACATTAGGGTGGGTGGATATTTGTACCTGCACTCCATCAATCTCCATAAGCTTGTGGGTGTTCTCGATGAACCGCTTGTAGACCCAATGGTTTGAGTCCGTGGGGTTCATCACAATAATAATGCGGTTCTGTATTCCTTTTTGGCGAATAGAGAGCATGATGGTTTCGAACTCTTTCTCCGACACCCACTCCTCGGCTTCATCTACTACGAATGTGGTTATGCCGTGGATGGATTTCAGCTTGGCTGTCTGCACGCCTGATGATGTCTTGATGCCTCGAAACATGGCACATCCGCCGCTGCGAAGGTTCTTCACATCCGTTTTGGTACTTCTGAAATACTTGGAGTGACCGTCCAAATTCACCTTCTCCATAAACTCAGGGATAACGGAGATATGGGCAGAGACCATAGTGTAACGGGTGTACAGAACCTGATGGACGATACGTTTTTCAGGCGAAGGGTGACGTACCTCGAAAAGCAATCGTTCGATGAACGTGGACACATTGAACGACTTGCCGCTGCCACGGCCTCCGGTAACGAGGATAATAAACTTGTCCTTGTTGTGATAGAGTGGTGCATATATTTTCTGGGGCTTAATCTTCACTTTCGTTCTCCTCCATCCATTTATCAATGTCAATGCCGTTCTCGCGGTGAAGGTCTGTTTCCTCATCCTGCCGACGTTCAATCTTTCTCCACTCTTCGTCATGATGATACAACCAAACAGACATGGCCTGAAGGTTGGGAGCCAATTCGCTTTCACTCACTTGAAGTTCTTCTTCGCCGGTTAGGTTTCCATTCTGGTCTTTCAGTTTCCTCACTACAGTACTCTTGGTTTTGATACCACCCAAAGCCATTGCAAGGAACTTTGCACGTACTGCAGCAGTGATTGTCGCACGTCCGCGCGCTAACACTTCGCTTAATTCGCAGTGCTTACTCTTCTTCTCACTGAATGTTTGGGGGCATAGGCCTAAAGCGAAAGCAATCTCTTTGTCCGTGAATCCCTTCTTGGCATACATTTCCACTTGAGAGAGAAACTCCTCGCTCTTGTAGTCAAATTTGGGTTTTCGTCCTGTATGTTTGCTTTTTTGAGATTCACTTTTCATAACCAAATCATCCGTTATTGTTACCCATATAAATGCGGCGAGAAACAGGCTTATTGCCATAGATATCAATTCCTCTCTTTGAAAAATAACTGTCTATTCTCGCTGCATATCTTTCCATTATAGACCTCGTTCTGTTTCTTATACTTCTTTGCCTGTCTGTACCAAGCCCGTATTGCCTTCCAGCGTTGTACATTATTCGTCTTGACTGTTGATACAGCTGGCTATATGTTTTCTTTCTAACTCGGCATTCCTCCTTGTTTTAATTCCTCATTCAACTCTTTCTACCTGTTCATCGAAAACTTCGCCCTTGATAAATTTGGCGTAAGGATCGTAACCAAACCTTTCACAGAACGCAGCTTTGGCTTCAAATGTGTCAAAGGAGAGCATCAAGTAAGCATCCATATCCTGAGCCTGCTTTTGGGCTGCTTCCTTTACCTGTTGCTTTACGTCCTTCATGTGTGCCACCTTTTCGGCTCTTTCCATCTGCTTGGCAGCTTTCTCGGCTTTTTTCTGTTCAGTTAATGGAGCCATCATATCCTCCAAAGCGTCCGCAATGGAGTTTTCTTCTTCTGTTTGGAGAAGGAAATCACAACCGATAATGTTCAAGTCTGCTGCCGTTAGTCCTGCATCCTGATAGTCAATATCAGGGACCAGTCGAGCCAAAGCGTCAAAATCCCAGGTTCCTTGCGCGTTCGGGTTGTTCATCAGAATGTTCAATTCCTTTTCCTGCTTTTCGTCCACGTCAATTACATCGACACGGAGCCTGTAGTCGTTTTCCGGGAATTTTTGAAGTTCATCCATAACCGTCAGGCGTTGGTGCCCAGACACAACAGTAAGTCCGGTCCGCTTGTTGACTACGATTCCACCAACCAAACCGAATTTCTTGATCCCCCGTTTTAACGTTTTTCGTGATTCCTCGGATAGCTTCCGGGGATTATAATCCGCAAAGTGAATGGCGGAACGGTTAAGTTCTACCGATTCACTTTTTATGTACTTGCTTAGTTCCATGCCTATTGCTTTTGTTTATGCTCCCAAATGATCCTCTCAGCCATCGGGAACACTTTGTATATTTTCTGTAAATCTTGTGGGTAGTTCTTCTCCAGCCATAGTATGCAATCCAAGTTAAAGCCTACACCAGAACTTGCTTTCAGTGAATATCTCACCGGTTCAGGCAATCCATTCTGTCTCATGTATGACAGGATATCTTTCTGCGTCCAGTCGGCCAAGGGATAGCACATGCCATTGTTCTCATACTTGTTGGCTTCATAACCTTTCAGCATCAGGCGGCGGTTCATGCCGTCGGCCTTCTTCATGCCTAAAAACGTGTAATAAATCCCATATCTGAGCTGCATGGCTTTTACTATATCAGCCAGTTTTAGAAGCTTTACTTTAGGATTGGGTACGCAATACATACCGCCACGAAGAATGTAGGTCAGGTTCCAGTGTGGCACCTGAATAAAATCTATTTTAGGATATTTGGCCTTTACCCAGCCTATCCATCGCTCAATGTGTTTTAAGCCTTTGACGAAGTACATGAACACACAAACAATCCGGTCAAATTTAGGATAGATCATGTCCAGCAAGACCAAAGAATCCTTACCCAAAGACAGAAACAGCATAACCTCGTCAGTATTTTGCCTGACGAGGTCAATATAGCTGTATGTCCTGTCTTGCAGTGTCATTATCCGCCACTCATACCAAGTCCGACACGGACGTTATAATACTGCTGTCTGCGGTTGATGAATCTGCCACGTTGCGACAAACCTCCATTTTCTGTGGTCAAGCCTCTACGGCCGCCACGATAACCGCCTGTTGAAAATGTGCTTCTGTTTACTCTGACTCAGCGTAAAATTTAAATTAAACATGTTTTTCTATCACTCTGCCAAGGTTATAGACTACCTGTGCTGCCAAATAAATCTCACCTTGATGGGTGTATTCAATCAAGTTGTGGTTCTCGTCTTCAAACAGCTCAATCTTTGCGTCTTTGACTTCTACCAGTGCGCTGGTTCTGCCTTTGTTGTAGCCAACAAAGAACTGAATAGCATCATAGTGTCTCGGCTGCAGCTCACCATTAACCTCTACACAAAAACCGTCAGCGTCAAGCTGGCAGTATTTCTTTTGTGTTGTTGGTCTGATCTCTCTGTATTCTTGACGTTTCTTGCCTGACAGGATTTCGTCAAAGAATTTCTGTTTGATGATAAGATTAAGTATTTCCATAATCGTGATATATATTTTATTTAGTTGCGGATGCCGGATTCGAACCGGCGACCTCTACCAAGTCAAAGTAGCGAGCTGACCACTGCTCTAATCCGCGATGGTACCTTTTCACAAAGATACCTAATTATGAAGACAATTTTGAATAACAATTCTACACATACGAAACAATAAGCCAATTGTTCGTTATTAATTCACAAGCATGTTGCTTTATGATTTGGTCTGCTGTGTTTTCAGACCTAACAATTGTCTGGTTCTCTCTACATCAATGAAGTTTGTCCATCCTGCATTATGTAGCTTTATGGCTGCCTCTTTTATCGTGATATCGCCACATGACACCTTTTCTTTCAAAGACTGTAATATACTTTTCATAACCATCTTAAATTTGAATAGTATATGCCATTCAGTATTTTATAATCACCAAATAATCTCACTTCGCCCTGGTACATCATGGCAAACCTTGAATAACCGCAAATCTGCTTTATAGCCCAGTCTGCCTGCTTCGTTCCATATCCAAACCGCTGTATTTCTGGGTAAATTTTCATTCTGAAGGCAATTTCGCTGTCTGTCATGTCCCCAACGGGGTAAACGTTTAAAGTCCCATTGTGAGCGAAATAAACGCCATTCTCTGTAAACGGATGACAGTTGGTCCGGCATATTGAGCCATGAGTGGCAAGTCTGAAATGTATAATGCAGTCTTCGTCATCTCCGACCTCCGAGAGGTGGCGCAAGAATGTACGATAGTCCAAACCCTTATGAAAATGATTGGTTGAAACAAAACCATAGCCGTTGTGGTTGAGTTTTTTGATTTTTGAAAGAATGTCCAGGCTCGGCATCTGGACACCTTTAGGCTTGTATATAATGCAACACATATTGAATTTATTTTAATTGTGCGAGGTTCATGCAAGAACCTCGGCACGTGATTTGAAAAATGATTTTTCTTTGGCTGTCAAGAAAGGTATCTCATCAATTGAGCTAACCTCTGAACTCAATACGTTCTTCTTAGACCATGCAACCAGCTTAGCACAAAAGTTCACCCAGTTTGAAATCTTTTCAAAGTCTGTAGAGCCTTGATGCTGTCTGAACTCAATTGTTCTGTGGCGTGAATAAGAACATGCATTCACCTTGAAATACCTGTTGCCGTTCATGGCATCTAAAATGTCTGATTTTGTAGTACACCATGTAAAGTCATAGCCTTGCAGTGTTCTGCACCATCTGCTGTTGTTGGCACGCCTTGACCTTGCCATGAATGTATCAATAACTCTCTCTAACTTCTGATAGTTCTTAAATACGTTGATATAAGCCTCGTCAGACAAGTTCTGTGCGCCTATATGGACATGAAGGCCTGTAGACCTGTTGACCTGTGCGTTTGCCTCGTTCAAAGCCTTGCAGCATGTTTCCAGGCTTTTCATGCCTGCCTTGCCTGTAAGTACTGGCGACACACATTCTATTGGGTTGCTGCCCATTATGGATGAATCAGACACGAACTTGTAGTAGTGGTTGTTGTCTGTGTGGTTGTAGCCCTCATACTGAAATGGCATTGCGTTTCTTGTCGCACATTCACGCATAATGCTTGCAGCGACAAGGCATTCTATCTCAACGCCAAACGTGAACTTGTGTGATTCTCTTATAGGTTTCGGCAGTTCTGAAAGCAGAAGTTCTATTTCATACTTTCTCAAACCTAACTTTATGAAAGCAGCTTTCTTTGTTGCCTTAGAGCCTTTCATGTTCTTAATCTCGTCAACTTGTTCATTCAATGTCTTCATAATCGTACGTGTTTAAATTGTTATTATTTATGTGAATCTCTGAAGTCAAACTCTATAACTTTGTGATACTTGTGTATCTCATACAAACCAGTTGCGCAGCCCATTGCAGATGCAAGCCTTACAGCTTCTTCTAATGCTGTCATCACATCAGCACAGGCGTCAGCAGCTTCAGCCTTTGATTTCTCATACTCTCGTGCATTAACTGTTGTTTCTTGTACCTTTTCAGCTTCTTGAACTCTTTTAAGTGCTTCATTGATAACTCTGATTTGTGCCTTAATCTCTTTGATGTATTCACTGCTTGTTGTCTTCATAATTTAAATATTTATTAATTATACTACTTCGTTTTATTTGATATTGCAAAATTATACTATATAGTTTAGTTATGCAATAGTTTTGGCGTTAATTTGTGTTAATTATAAAGCTGGTTAGATTTATTTTATAAGTATTGTTGTAGTATATAGTATAAATGACTATATTTGCATAGTAAAACTAAGTAGTATTATGGATTTTAGAACAAGGATAAAAGAACTCTGCCTGTATAAAGGGATTACTCAAAAAGATTTAGCTGATAAAATGGGTATATCAGATATTAGTCTTAACAAGACTCTTCGAGGCGACTATCCGCAATTACAATCTTTAGAGCGTATTGCTAATGCATTAGGCGTGGATATCGCGGAATTATTTGTAAAAAACAGACCTGAGTCTGAAGTGAATGGCTATGTGAAAGTAAAAGGAACTCTTTATGAGGTACACTCGTTCGAAGATATAAGAAAGTTATTGGAATTGAATGCTTGATAAACTAACATTTTTTCGAAAGTTCTTCATCTCTTAACAAGCCTATACTTTTTAGTAAATTAATCATCAAATAATATTATAAGATGACCAAAATAGATAAACTGATCCAAATAAATAGCTTTTGTGAATATAATAAAATATCTCGTAATTTTGGTAATATTAAATTTAGCGCATTTGTTGAATATAATAGTCCATCATATAAGAAAAATGGAATTTCTGAAATCATTATATCAATGGGAGCTCCCAAAGAAGGAGAAACTAGATTGTTGTCAGATATTTTCAATGATTCTCCACATATAGAATTTAATCCCAAATATCAAGATTTCAATTTCGATATTACCAATAATAAACTTGTTATATCTGGATATAGCATGAAAATTGGAGCTGCATATGAAGTATCTCTATTAGTCTATAATTTGTAGAAATAACGTTAAGAAAATATTTTTGCTTTAAAACAGCTCATCATATGGGATTGCCAATAACAAATATCAGATTACAAGGTATTTTTTATATTTACCAAAAAACAATTACGTGATAAATACAATTTACAAATCAGTTTCGTGAAACAATAAAATTAATTTTACAAAGTATGAATTATCTTTTATTATTAACTATTGTGTCTGGGATTATTACTATTATTACTCTTTTTATTCCAGACAGGCTAAAAACAAAGAAAGGGTTTATTTATAGTGCTTTTATCCTCATTGTATTTATCAGTGGATGGCTAACTCAATTAAACACAAAATTAGAAAGGATTGAAAGTATACAAAAAGCTGCAAAAATATTAATTGAGAAACAGGGAACAGAATTTACAGAGCGAGGTTTTATTCAAGCTGGCTTATCTTTTATGGAAATTAATAAAGACCTTTATCCTGATACATACATAAGAGCTGTAAAAATATATGAAAAGTTAAACAACGCAAAATACTCTTATGAGGAAGTGAATGCTGCTTATGAGATGGAAGGTTTAATAAAAGGAATCTCAATATTAAATGAAGAAAAATAGAATATATAAATATGGATAAAAATATAATTGATCAAGTAAAAGAAACATTAGGATTAAATGGTGACTATTCTTATATTTACTTATTAGAGATGTTATCAAAAAAACGAGCGGAATGTCACCCAGATAAGTTTCATCAAATTGAACAAAAGCAAGCGAAAGAAGAAGAATTCAAACATTTAAATAATTTACTTATACAGCTAAAAAAATATCTAGAACAAAACAATAATAAACTTCCTGTTATTTCAGGTTATGAAGAAAAAGATAATTATAGTCTACAACTTATTAAAGCTATTGGAAATATATCAGATTTAAATGATAAAATATGTACCCTTGAAAAAGACATAAAATGGAAGGATTATGATATAAAAATATTAACTGATAAAATAAATGATTTAGAAGATAAGAAATATGAAGAAGAAAGCGCAAATATTAAATCCTCTTTACAAGAAATCTACAAATTTTCAATACAAAGTAAAATTACTTCTGGAATATCATTTCTTGCTCTTGTCATTACACAAATGAAAAGTGTAAAGAATAATCTTATAGATATTTTTGGCAAACAAACTTTCATCACAATAATTGTTTTATGTATATTAACATAAAGCTCTAAAGCAGCCAAAGGAGAATAAGAGAGGTTGGAACGTAAATAGTTGGGAATGAGCATATTTGCACAAAGTTGCCAAATCGGCATAAAGCAAGCGAGTGAGGAATATTGAAGTAGTTCAGTTACTAAATCGTGAGCCACAGTTACCTATGCAAAGCAGGTAACAATACGGAAAGGCAACTTTGTGCATCAAGGGATTTTATTGCGCTGATTCTCAATATTTTGCGTGTCAAGGAACGCTTACAAAATGATTATATTTGCACACTCAAAATGTAAGCGTTATGAAAATCGAAAAATTCAAGGTGTTGCTCTACCTAAAAAAGAGCGGAATGGACAAGAATGGAAAAGCTCCCATCATGGGACGCATCACGGTGAACAGGACTATGGCGCAGTTCTCCTGCAAGTTGTCTTGCTCTCCATCGCTTTGGAATCCTCGTGCCAGCCGATTGGAGGGCAAGAGCAAGGAAGCCGTGGAGACCAACAAGGACATCGAGCAGTTGTTGCTTTCCATCCAAAAGGCTTTCGATGTGCTTGTGGAAAAGAGAACGGACTTCGAGGCTAAGGATGTCAAGGAGGCCTTGCAGGGCAGCGTCAAGACACAGACCACCCTTCTCTCCTTCGTGGACGAGCATATCAGTGAACTCAGCACACATGAGGGCATCGATATGTCGAAGAGCAGTGTCTGGACTTACAGAAAGATTCGCAAGAATCTCGCTGAGTTCATCGGGGAGAAGTATAGGTTGACTGATTTGGCTTTCGGACAGCTGACCGAGCCTTTCATCAGTGACTTTCATCATTACTTGCTTGACGAGAAAGGCTTTTCATCAGGAACCATCACCATCTATGTGTCGCTCTTCAAGAAGATGTGCCGCATCGCCTTTGAGCGAGGCTTGTGCAAGAACCTGCTGTTCGCCCATTATCGGGTTGGCACTCCAAAGGTTATGACACCCAAGGCTCTCAGCATGTCTGATTTCATAAAAATCCGTGATGTGGAATTGCCCGAAGACAAGCCGAGACTATCCGTTAGCCGTGACCTGTTTCTTTTCGCCTGCTATGCAGGAACAGCCTTCATAGACACCGTTTCCATCACGAAAGCCAATATCAAGGTGTTGGAGGATGGCGACAAATGGCTCATCTATAACCGCAAGAAGACCGGAACACTTGCCAGGGTGAAACTCCTGCCCGAGGCGTTGGAGCTGATGGCGAAATACGAGGACGGGGCAAGAGATACCCTTTTCCCATTGCTGAGCACGAATCGTGTTCGTATCGATCTCATCACCATCTGCAAGCTGGCGGAAACGAGCAAGACCTATTCCTACCATTCGGGACGACACTCGTTCGCCAGCCTCATTACGCTGGAGGCAGGTGTGCCGATGGAGACCATCTGCAAGATGCTCGGTCACAAGGATGTGAAGATGACGCAGCGGTATGCGAGAGTGACCCAAAAGAAGCTGTTTGAGGATATGGACAAGTTCATCGCTGCAACCGAGAAGGACTTCGTTCTCGCATTATGAACAAGGCTTTCAACTTTTCTTTTTACAGTTTCAACTACATTATTATATTATAAGGACAACAACTATGAGCAGAAGTACATTTTCAATTTTGCCTTACATCAACAGACAGAAGGTGAAGGCAGACGGAACAGCCAACATACTTTGCCGCATCACCGTTGACGGCAAAAGTGCAGCCATTTCCACAGGCATATCCTGTACCCCACAGGAGTGGAATGCCAAGAAGGGAGAGGTACGGAACGCAAGGGACAGCGGACGATTGGCAAGTTTCCTTGCTGAGGTCAAGGATAAATACAACTCACTTCTTACTACCAATGGCATCATCACCGTGGAAATGCTGAAGGCTGTGTTGAAGGACAAGGACACGACAGGAAGGTTCTTGCTGAGCTTTGGTGATACCATCGTGGAATGGTATCGAACCTCAAAAGCCAGACAAACCTTTCTGCACAAGCGGACATGGCAGAAGAACCTGAGAGACTTTGTCCATTCGTTGGATAAGGACGACATCGCCTTTGAGGACATAGACGAGAATTTCGGGGAGGAATACAAGCTATTCCTGAAACGAGACCAGGGACGCATCGACAGCTACGTGAACCATTGCCTTCTCTGGCTGAACATGTTGATGTACAAGGCAGTGGACAGGAGCATTATCCGCTTCAATCCCATAGCCAAGATAGGGTATGAGAAGAAGGCAGCCCCGAAGATGACCCATATCAGCAAGGCAGACTTCATCAAGATGCTCTCTACCCCGATGGCTGACGAGCGAACGGAGCTTGCACGCAGATGTTTCATTTTTGCCTCGCTCACCTCCTTATCCTATATAGATGTAAAGAAACTGTACCCTCACCATATCAGTGAGAACTCCGAGGGTAGGAAGTTCATCCGCAAGGAAAGAGAGAAGACAGGCGTGGAGTTCTTCGTGCCACTCCATCCGATAGCCGAGAAGATTCTTTCGCTCTACAATACCACGGACGACAGCAAGCCTGTTTTTCCACTGGGTGAGAAGAAAGACATCTATCTTGATGTGCATACCCTTGGAATGGTGCTTGGCATAAGTAATAAGTTGGGATTCCACGCCAGCCGCCATACATTCGGAGTCTTGATGCTCAACGAGGACATTCCCATCGGCAGCATAGCCAAGATGATGGGACACGCAGACATCACAAGCACACAGGTCTATGCGCAGGTGACGGAGCAGAAGATTTCAAATGACATGGATAAGCTTATTGCCAAGCGAGAAAGGAACAGATTGTCGAACGAAAAAACTATTGGAAAATGAACAGTGGAGTTATAACTATCAGCGAGAGCGGAACGGTATCCATGCCGACCGATACTGTATGGATGACCATGCAGGAGATAGCCGACATGTATAATGTGTTCGGCTGCTATGTGCGCAAGGCTGTCAAGGCTGTATTCAAGGATGGCATTCTGAAAGAGCAGGGTGTACGCCGTCATGTCAGGAAGAACGACCGCATCAGCTATGATGTGTATAGCCTTGAACTCGTCATTGCGGTAGCCTTCCGTATTGACAGCATTGAGAGCAGAGCCTTTCGGGAGTTCATCATGCAGTCCGTCATCGGCAGACAGACAAGCCGCACTAAACTGGTCTGTATCTTTACAGAGAATGCAATGGCATAGACCTGCCATAAAGCAA
>OCPP01000234.1_pt1 | contig 44618 bp, 44 predicted proteins | sample 1538211 | NCBI WGS metagenome assembly OCPP01 (sample SAMEA2580193, study PRJEB22360) | human gut metagenome | biome: human gut; feature: human-associated habitat; material: faeces | place: Denmark | collected 2008/2010
TCCTTTCAATGTAAACAAATATATTCTATTTTCTATTATTTTAAAATTTCTTTCCAAAGTTCATTTTTAGATTTACCTATTTCTTTTCTTACGCTTGGTCCATCATTTTTATAAAAAGTACACATTTCATTTATTCTATCTATAGTTCTTTTTCCATAAGTGTTTTCTAACTCTGTAATAGTTAGGTTTGTTGTTATTATTATTGGTAAATTACTTCTATATCTAGCATCTATAATGTTATAAACCTTGCTTACGCTCCACTCACTTTTATTTTCAGTTCCTAAATCATCTAAAACTAATAAATCAGCATTTACCAATGAGTTAACTATTTCAGTTTCTCCTTCACTTCCCCATTTATTAAAACTTTGTTTTATTCTATTAAGTAATCCATCCATAGAAGTAGCTATTACTGGATTTCCTAAACTTAAAAGTTTATTTGCTATACAAAAACTCATATGACTTTTACCATTTCCTACATCACCATAAATTAATAAACCTAAATTATTTTCTTTGGCTATCTTAAAATTCTCTGTATATTTAAAAGCTATATTATACATTTTTTGACTCCCCTTATCAAAATCCCATCTTTCAAAAGTTTTTTCTAAAACTTCACCTTTCATTAATGAATTATCTAAGAGTCTTTTTAGTCTATTTCTTTTCTCTTCATTTTCTTCTTTTATTCTCTGCTGCTCTAATTGTGCTTTTTTACATTCACATATCACTGGCACTATCCTTTCTCTTCCAAATAGCACAATTTTCTTATTTATATAAGAATTACACTTATCACATTTAAGAAGTGTAGCTTCCAAGATCGAATCCATCTTCATACTCTGATTTATTACTTGCCCTATTGCTTCCATATGCATCACCTGTATTCTTTAAAGGGAATATTCCTTTCCAACAATTCATTATTGAATTATTTAGTATTTCTATTTTTTCAGCATCAACTTCTGATAACTTATCTAATTTATTAAGCATTAATTTTAATGCATTACTTGTCATTGTTGATTTTATAGTCTTACGCATTTTTATAAATTCATATAGAGTTTCTCTTAATTCTAAGTTTTCTGTATAATTTTCTATAAGATCATCAAACTCACTCTTTTTCTTTTTTTTATTATTTTTCTCTATCTCTATCTCTTTCTCTTTCTCTATCTCTATCTCTGGTGTACTTTTGTCGTACATTTGTTGTACATTTGTACATTCACCTTGTATAAGCTTCTTAGTATCTTCTACTTTTTTTCTATAATTTCTTATTCTATCTGCTTCAGTACTTGATTTTCCTATAAAGTTTTGAATTTCTAACATAAATATAGTTCCATCATCAAGTACTTCTATAAGTTTTAATTTCTTTAATAAATCAAATGCAACTCTCACAGTATCTACATCTATTGATGTTATAGCTGAAATCATTTCTGTATTATAAGGAATATATTCATTAAGTCTAAGCATTCCTTCATATCTTAATGATTTAAGATATAATTTTAATAATAAATTTGAATATTTGTATCCATTTGGCATTGATTCTAATATTTTAATCTCTGCACTATCAAAGAAATTTTCCTTTAACTTTAAATAATAATATTTCTTATTATCTGACATAATAATCTCCTTTTTGTATCAATATAAAACTTTCTATTGTCTAAATATCTATTTGGTGATACAATTTCATTGTTGTTTTTTTGAAATGTTATTATCAGTTTTATGAGTTACAGCTCTTTCTGATGATAACTTTTCTTTTATATATTCAATTGTATCTAACCAATGAACACCATTTTTTGCTGAATAATCTTGTACCATACATACAATTTCATTCATAATTTTTTCTTTAATCATTCATAGCACCTCTTAACAATTTCTACTGATGAATTTATAACTTCTAATACCTTTTCATCGTTGTATGCACATAATCCACTATGATACTTAATATCATCTTTAATAACTTTAAGCACTTCTTTAAATTGCTTTTTTGATAACTCACTGTGTAAGTGTACTATCTTATTTATTACCATTATGTCTCCTTTCTTAACGCTCTCTAAAGTTCTTTTACATATATTAACAAACTCTTTATTGCTTGTCCTAATTCCTAATGTAATTCTTATAAGCTTTATTTCATTTTCAACTGCAGCTATAGTTTTTAAATATATACAGTCTGAATTATTTTCTTTAATTTCTTTTAAATAATTTATCATTTATATTCTTTATCCTTTCTAGTTACTACACTAAATACTATTTTTTAATATTGAATATTTACTTAGCATCTTTATTATCAAGAGATAAATTCTCGTTGTATACAATCCTTGGTCCAGAATAACCTTCTGGAGCCTTAGTTGCTTTTACATTAATAGATTTAACTTCTAAACCTTCTCTTGCTGCAAATATTTTAATGAAAGTTTCAACTATTTTTTCTGCATGTTTAGCTTCAAATTTTGTACCCATAGTAATCCCCTCCAATCACATACTAAATCTTTCTTTTACTAATCTATCAATAATATAAGCTTGACCTTTACCAGTAACCCTTGTGGTTCTATAAGTAAACACTTTACCTTTAGCTTCTTTTGTTCCTTCATTAACTTCAAAATACCCTCTATCTATTCCACATTGTTTTGGTTCTGTTGAATTCTTAAATATAAATCCCCAATCTCTAAGTTTCCCCCATAATTTCTTTTCACCAATTATTACATCTGCTTTAGATGCAACCTTTGCAACTTCCCTAACTAATAGAGTATTCTCACTTGCTGCTAACTGATTAATAAACCTATTCTTTTGATTTAATTCTTCTGATATAACTTTTATCTCTTGATCCTTAACTTTTAATAACTCATCTTTTTTATTCAAAGTATTTTGAGCTATCATTAATGCCCTAGCCATAATTGATGCTTCATCATCATTTTCATTTATAGGTATATAACCACCCGTTTTTCTTATACTTGGTAGCACTTCTGATGTTACCCATCTCTTAAACTGCTTAGCTTTTGGCATATCACTTCTAAGTATTAACGAATAAAATCCACTTTCATTTATTATCCAACTATCTTGTTTTCTTCCTAAGTTATCTATGATAGGATGTTTCGTCCTATCATCTTCATCAACATGTCTAGCTATTGCTTTATTAGGTTCGTTATATTCTAAAACTTCTGCTACATCTTTACCAACTAACCAGCCTTCACCATCAATTTCAACAACTCTTACTTCAAGTTCTAAATCTTTATTAATGAATAATTGAACTCCTTCTCTTCTTTTATGTTTTACTTTTTCCAATCTAAATCACTCCTATTGAATATTTTTAAATATGTAAGTTTCTTACTAAGACACTTTTTCGTTAAAAAAAATTTCCATTGCTTTTTCATTAGTTATTTCTAAAAATTTTATTAAAATAAATATCTCTGCTCTAGTAAATTCACTTTTCCCATACATCTTTCGATATAGCGCAGATTTACTTATTTCTAATCTAGATGCAATTTCTTTTATTGTCTTTCCTTTAAGTGCAATTTGAGATTTAAGTAAATTAATATCCATTTTCTCACCACCTTTTGTATCCTCTTGGGACACTTTAAGTATATAATGGTTTTTTTATAGTGTCAACCTTATTAAGACACTTTTTTGTATTTTTTTATTTTAAAGTTGCATTAAAGACACTTTTTGTAATATAATAACAGCAAGGAGATGAAATTAAACTATGGAAGTAAAAAATATAATACGTGAAAAAAGACTAGAGTTAGGCCTTACTTATGAAGAATTAGGTAAAATTGTTGGAGTTGGAAAAAGTACAGTTAGAAAATGGGAGACTGGAATGATAGAAAATATAAAAAGAGATAATATAGTAGCTTTAGCTAAAGCTTTAAATGTATCTCCAGCTTTAATAATGGGATGGGATATAGATAATACTAATGAAAAAAAACTACATAATCCTCTATCAGACAATGAGAAACAATTATTAGAAAGTTATAATTCATTAGATACTGAAGATAAATCTAAAGTTATTGATTATACTAACTTATTATCTTCTCAAGATAAATATAAAAAAGACATTAACGTTGTTTCTATTAATAAAAATGAAAAACAAATATGGGAAGAACCAGGTAAAGAGCATCTAATGCCATCTGCTGCTCATGCTAAAAAGGGTGATTTTTCAGAAGAAGATTATAAGCATGATATGGATATAATGAATGATGATGACTTCTGGAATGATTAAAAGGTGATTTATGACATATGAAGAATTATTAAATGAAGCAACATCTTTAGGTATTAAAGTAAAAGAAGCTGAATTGAAAACAAATGATGGTTATTGTCATGGTAATCGTATTGCTATAAATAAAAAATTAGAAACTAGAAAAGAAAAACTTTGTGTTTTAGCTGAAGAACTTGGGCATTATCATTTAACTGTTGGTAATATTTCTGACCAATCTAAAATAGAAAATGTAAAACAAGAATTAATTGCTCGTAGATGGAGTTATACAAAGTTAGTAGGGCTAATTGATATAATTAATGTGCATAGAAAAGGTGTTAAAGATAGATATGAAATGGCTGAAGAATTAGGCGTTACAGATGAATTTTTCAATGAAGCTATTGAATACTATAGAAATAAATATGGACACTATCATATTATTGATAGTTATATGATACGCTTTATCCCTAGTTTTGGTATATGTGAACTATTTTAATATTATTGAAATAAAATGAATGAAAGTGATTTAATGACTATTAAAACCAATGAAATATTCAATGTATAAATTAATGTTAAAACATTTAAATAATTAATCCGATTTATTAAAAGAATGTCTGAAAAATTGTATTAAAACATTAACAATATAAATATTTATAGGTGTTCTATTATTGGAGCACCTTTTATAAATGATTGAAAAAATATAAATAAGGAGATTGAAAATGTTAAGAGTAGCATTATATATAAGAGTAAGTACAGATGAACAAGCTCTGCATGGAGATTCTATTGCAACACAGAAGGATGCATTAACTTTCTATGCTCGGAGCAATAATATGAATATTATTGATTACTATATTGATGAAGGCTATACAGCAACAAATTTAAAACGCCCAAATTTTCAAAGATTATTAAATGATGTAAAAGAAAATAAAATAGATATGATTCTATTCACTAAAATAGATAGATGGTCCAGAGGTGTTAGAAACTATTACAAAATTCAAGATATATTAGATGCTAATAAAGTAAACTGGAAAACTATTTTTGAAGATTATGATACCAGCACTGCTTCTGGTAGATTGCATATTAATATTATGTTATCTGTCGCTGAGAATGAATCAGCACAAACATCTGAACGTATTAAGGCTGTATTTAAAAATAAACTAGCAAAAGGTGAAGTATGTAGTGGTAAAATTCCTCGTGGATATAAAATAGAAAATAAAAGGTTAGTTATAGATCATGAAGTAGCCCCAATGATAAAAGATATATTTAACTACTATGAATCCGTAAATAGTCTAAATAAACTTGTTGATTATGTAAAAAATAACTACTATCATATACATCAACTTACATTAAAAAGAATATTAACAAACACTTTATATAAAGGGACTCATACTTGTGAATCGGCAGTAACTGAAAATTATTGTGAAGCAATTATATCCGAAACTCAATTTGATAATGTTCAAAGATTATTAAGTATTAATCAAAAAAAATATAATAATAAAGTTGGTGATTCTATATATATTTTTTCAGGACTTTTAGTTTGTAAAGAATGTGGAAATAAATTAGTTGGCAATAGACAGATTAAAAAAAATAAAACTCTTGGAAGCTATATTTATAAAGTATATAAATGTCAAAATCACTACAAAGAACATATCTGTTCTAATAATTATAATATTCCCGAAGTGAATATATTAGAAAAATATCTAGTTGATAATATACAAAGTGAATTAAAGAGCTATATAGTCGAATACAACAAGGAAAATAATAAAAAGACATATATAAATATATCTAATAAAAAAGGGGCTTTAAAAAGGAAGCTAGAGCGCTTAAAAGACTTATACATTGATGAACTAATAGATAAAGAAACTTATAAAAAGGATTATGAAAAATTAACTAATGAACTTAATAAATTAAAGGAAGAAAATAAAAACAAAATAATACCATTTAGAAAAAATATAATTGATGAAATACTTAATATTAATTTGCAAGAAGATTATTATAAATTAAATGAAAACGAGCGTAGATCTTTCTGGACAAGCATTATTCGTAGAATAGATATAGGTAATAATCGTGATGATATAACAATTCATTTCTTATAACTACTGGTTATATTATTTATATATAACCAGTAGGTCCATTTACTATAACAAGGCCAGTATTCCTATTTATTATTTTTTCAAGTTCAAGTCTTTGATTAGGAAGCAGCTTCAGGTTATCTAAACAATAGTTAAATCCATTGTTATATAAAATTCTTAATACTATTTTTTCACCAAAAACCACTGGAATGATAGATACACGTAAATCATATGTATTTCCATCTATATCCATTGTTATCTTTCCATCTTGTGGCTTTCTATGTTCTGTAATATCTAAAGCAGAATTTATTTTTATTCTTGATATTATAGTGGAATACTCCTCCTTAGTTATTATATATAAAAGACTTAGGATTCCATCAATCCTAACTCTTACATATACTATGTCCTTGTAGGGTTCTAAATGTAAATCTGAAGCCTTTTTACCAATGGCTTCTTCTATTATTTCATCTTCGATTTTATTATTATCTTGAGAAAAGAAAACTTTATTTATCAAATACTTTAACTTCTCGTTATTTATGAATACTTCACTTATTGTACAACCATAAAGAAATTGCATTTCTTTGCATATATTTTCATCATGAAATACACAAAGCATATACACTTTTCCCTCATCTTCTTTAAAGGGAAGAATATTAGCTTTTTCTGCCTTGCTTTTACTTATTTTTCTTGCAATTAAAATATCAATATCATTCAGCATTACTTCTTTCATATAATAATTCCTCCTGATACTAATAATTAACACTTTTTACTAATAATAATCAAAAAGCAGCTTAGAAATTTTCTAAACTGCTTTTTGACTATTAATTGATTTCTATAAATGTGTAATCACCAGAATCTGAATTTATCACATATATACTATTATCGGAACATGCATAAATTTTTTCACTAGTACTGCCATCATTATTACCAATAAAAAGTATTTCACCCTTATCAGTATGACTTAGTCCTTTTTCAAACATTACTTTGCTTGGAAAATCAAAGATTAATCTTTTATCCTTTGATAGATCATATAATGAGTAGACATTATCAGTCATTCTGCCTAATAAATAAATGCTATCATCAATCATTTCAATATCATAGATTTCTGCAACATTATCAGATATAACTTCAACATTACCATTATAATCTAACGACTTTAAAGATTTTTCTCCGTTATATTTCTCCATAAAGAAAATGATCTTTGATTTAAAAGCTTTTATAAAACTTACATATCCACCACTTATTTCTTCTTCCAACTTTTCCTGATTACTTTTTAAATCATATGAAAACATACCGCTAGTTTTACTGTCCTTTTTCACTCCATAGTAAATTATTTTATCATTACCAAACCATGTAGCATATGTTCCTGAAATACTACTGTTAATTTTAAGCTCAAGCCTTTCAGAATTTTTCAAATCATATATTACAGGCTGTAGATACTGGTCTTTTGAGAAATAAAATAAATACTTACCATCTGGCGAAAACAAAGGTGCTTGTACATTTTTGTCACTTAGTTCAATATCGGAACCATTATAATGAATATAGTATGATTTATTACTTATGTATAAATATGAACCTGAATTTTTATTATAGCTTAAAATAAACCTTTCATTATTTATACTGGTGTACTCATTTTCTCTAATACTAAGAATATTATACCCACCACTTATCTCATTAATACATGCTCCATTATCTAATTGTATTTCTTGTTTTGCTTGATTTTGTTCATCATCTTTTATTTCTTTATTAGTGTTACAACCATTAAGTGAAATTATGGTTATAAACATTGTCATTAAAACTGAAAAAAAACGCCTTTTCATACTACACCCTTCTCTAATACTAGTATTTTACTTATACTTTCTAACGACAATAATCCATTGAATATATATTGCAATAAATGTTATACTTACCTTAGATATTAACATAAAGAAAGGATGACACTTATGGCATTAGACGGTATCTACTTATATAGTTTAGTCAAAGATTTAAAAAAATCAATAATAAATTCAAAAATAGATAAAATAAATCAACCTGAGAAAGATGAAATAATATTAACACTTAGAAAAGACAGGCAAAATATTAGACTTTTAATATCATCCTCTCCTAAATATCCACGTATTCATATTACAGAAGATAGCAAACCAAATCCTCTTCAAGCACCTATGTTTACAATGGTATTAAGAAAATATCTCATAGGTGGAAAGATTTTAGGTATTGAGCAAATTGATGGAGATAGACTTATTAAGATTTGTATAGAAGCTTCTGATGAACTTGGTTTTAATAGCATTTATTATTTAATTGTTGAAATAATGGGACGTCACAGTAATTTATCTCTTGTGCGCGAAAGAGATAATAAGATTATGGAGTGTATTAAACACGTTGGCTCAGATGTTAATAGCTTTAGAACTCTTTATCCTGGAGTAACATATACTTATCCACCGGTTTCTCCAAAGCTTAACCCATTCAACTTCCAGCTTAAAGATTTTACTGAATTTATCTCTAATAATAATTTAGAATTAAATGATTTAATATTTAATAAAATATTCACTGGGGTAAGTAATATATTATCTAAAAACTTATATAAAGATTTGCTTACAAGTAGCTCTGAGGATGAAATTACAACAACTATACTTTATGATTATTTTTCAAAGTTTATCAATGAATTAAGTGATAACTTACAATATAGTATCTATGCAAAAAATGGAGATTTTTTAGAATTCTATTGTGTGAAGTTAAATAATTTTGCTGAATGTGAAAGTATAAATTTCACTGATCCTAATGCTTTACTTGATAAATTCTATAAAGAAAAAGATAAACAAGAAAGATTAAAAAACAGATCTGTAAATATTCAGAAATTACTTCATACTAATATTGAACGTTGCTTGAAAAAAGGTGAGAAACTTGCATCAACGCTTGAAAACTGTAAAACAAAGGAATTTTATAAAATTAAAGGTGACTTATTAACATCATTTATCTATAGTATAAATCCTGGTGATTCAGAGATAACATTACAGAACTTCTATAGTGAAAACTATGAAGATATCAAAATAGATTTAGATCCTAATAAATCTCCATCAGAAAATGTTCAAAGCTATTATAAAAAATATAATAAACTAAAAAAATCTGAAGAAGCTGCTAAAGAACAATTAGAAAAAAATTCCGAAGAATTACTATATTTAAATTCAGTTTTAATAAATATACAAAATGCAGATAACTATGAAGAAATTGAAGATATAAAAAATGAACTAATTACAACAGAGTATATTAGAAAAAGAAAGCAAAATAAAAATTCAAAAAAAAGTAAGCCTTCAAAGCCATTACATTTTATTTCATCTGATGGAATAGATATTTATGTAGGTAAAAATAATATTCAAAACGATTATTTATCTTTAAAATTAGCAAGCAAAAATCATTTATGGCTTCATACAAAAAATATACCTGGTTCACATGTAATAATATGCGCCACTGATATACCAGATTCAACTTTAGAGGAAGCTGCTGCTTTAGCTGCTTACTATAGTAAAGCACAAAACTCTACTAAAGTTCCTGTGGATTATACTTTAGTAAAAAACTTAAAAAAGCCTTCAGGTGCTAAACCTGGTATGGTTATCTATCATACTAACTATACTCTACTTACAGATCCTAAAAGCTATACAGAATTAAATATAGTTAAAGAGTAAAAAAGGAGCCATTTTAGCTCCTTTTTTCTATATATGATTTAATAATGTATCCCCATCATTTTTAATTAAATTATTATCAAAATATTGATAGTAATAACATTTTAATCTACCATTATATAACTTTCTATTTTTAGTGGCTTTTCTACCGAATGGTCTTTCAAAACCTTCAAATGAAGTTAATATATTAAAATCCCATCTCTCTAGTGTTCTTTTATTGCCACCAAGATATCTGTATAATGTTTCAACTTCATCCTTATCACCAAGTCTTTCACCATAAGGAGGATTTGTTATAATAAATCCATTGTGTTCTGAAGCAGAGAATTGTTTAAAATCTCTTTTATGGAATTCAATATATTTTGCAACTCCAGCTTTTTCAGCATTAGATCTTGCTACTTTTAATACTCTTCCATCAATATCATAACCAATAAGCTTTATATCTTTATTCTTTATAGATCTTTCTGCACCTTCTTTAACTTGTTCATAAATATCTGCCCCTATTGTAGGCCATGTCTCTGACACAAAGTTTCTACATAATCCAGGTGCAATGTTTTGCATAATCATTGCTGCTTCAATTAATATAGTTCCTGAACCACAGAAAGGATCAATTAAGACATAATCTTCTTTCCATCTTGAAATTAAAACAAGGGCTGCTGCTAAAGTTTCTTTTAAAGGAGCTATCCCTGCATCTTCTCTATATCCTCTTTTGTGTAAACCTGATCCACTTGTATCTATTGATAAAGTTACCTTATCTTTTAAGATAGCCACTTGAATTTTATATACAGGTCCATCTTCACTAAATGTATTTACACCATAGCTTTCACTCATACTTGTTACAATAGCTTTTTTAACTATTGATTGGCAGTCTGGAACACTATGTAAAGTTGAATTAACCGACTTTCCAACTACGTGCATAACACCATCTACAGGTATTATTTCGCTCCATTTTACTGCCTTTGTTCCTTGGAAAAGCTCTTCAAAGCTTCTTGCTTCAAATTCTGCCATTTTTATAAATACTCTATCAGCTGTTCTTAAATGAACATTAGCTATAGCTATATCCATTTCGTCACCAACAAATTCAACTTTTCCATTTTCAACTTTCAAATCTTCATATCCAAGAGCCTTTAATTCTCTTGAAGTTATTCCTTCTAAACCAAATGTGGTAGTTGCAATTAAATTATATTCCATTTTTATCTCCTCTTAAGCTTCGTAAATTTTTACCCATTCGTTGCCATCTATTTCTTCAATTTCTACTGCAACAATTTCAGATTTTGAAGTTGGAATATTTTTCCCTACATAATCAGCTCTAATTGGAAGTTCCTTATGGCCTCTATCAATTAATACAGCTAACTGTATACCAAGTGGTCTTCCTACATCAATAATTGCATCTATTGCTGCTCTCACTGTTCTACATGTGTATAAAACATCATCCACTAGTATAACTTTCTTTCCTTTTACTTCAACTCCTAAATCTACTGAGTTAACTTCTGGTAAATCTTTTATCTCTGATATATCATCTCTATATAATGAAATATCAACGTAACCTACTGGTACTTTTACCCCTTCAATTTGTTCAATATTGTTGGCTATTCTTTTTGCTAAAGGATAGCCTCTTCTCTTAATTCCTATTAAGACAAGGTCATTAACTCCTTTATTTTTTTCAATTATCTCATGAGAAATTCTTATCAAACTTCTTTTTATAGCCTTATCATCTAATAAATTTGCTTTTAATTTAGTCATAATAATTGCCCCCTTATTTTCTTAACTCTGTTAGTATATCATTAAAATAATCTGGTAATTCCGAATTAAATTCCATATATTCCCTTGTGCTTGGATGAATAAATCCTAAGGTTTTAGCATGTAGCGCTTGCCCTTCTATCTTTATCTTTTGTTTATTATGGCCATATACCAAATCCCCTACTAGTGGATGCCCTATAGATGCCATATGTACTCTTATTTGATGAGTTCTTCCAGTCTCTAAGGTACATTTTATCAGTGTAACACCCTTATTATACTCCTCTAAAACCTCATAATGAGTTACAGCCCTTTTCCCATCCTCAACTATAGCCATCTTTATTCTTTCCTTTTTATGACGTCCTAATGGCTTATCAATAGTGCCTTCTTTCTTGCTAAATCTTCCCTCAACTAATGCATAATATTCTCTTTTAATTGAATGATCCTTAAATTGTTCTGCTAAAAAATTATGTGCAGCATCATTTTTTGCTATTACGAGAATTCCAGAAGTATCTTTATCTATTCTATGGACAATCCCAGGTCTAATAACTCCATTAATTCCCGATAAATCCCCACAGTGATACAATAGGGCATTAACTAATGTTCCGTTATAATTACCTGGTGCAGGATGTACAACCATTCCTTTTTCTTTATTTACAACTACAACGTCTTCATCTTCATAAATAATATTTATATCTATTTTTTCGGCAGTTACATTTAACTCAATTGGTTCTGGTAGAATAACATTTATTATATCATTCTTACGTAATTTATAGTTACTTTTTATCTCAGATCCATTAATATCGATTTTTTTATCTGTAATTAAGCCTTGAATAAAAGATCTTGATTTACCTTGAATTTGCATTGAAAGATATTTATCAATTCTTTCACCTATAAATTCATCAGTAACATTAAAAATTAAATTATCCATTTCAAAAACTCCATTTTTTATTAATTCTCTGAACATTATAATATATTAAATCGTTATCCTCAATAACTTATCTCTAATTATATAAAATTTAAAAGAGACCTAAAGGTCTCTTTTATTAATTATTGGCAAAAAAACTTTTTATTTCTTTCATTTCTTCGCTAGAATTATCTTCTTCAACAACTGCGTCAAGCTTTTCTTCAGAAATATGTATATCCTTAGAACTTAACTCTAACTCTTCAACTGTCTCTGAAACATTGTAATTTTTAGTTAAATCTTTTTCAAGTTCATCAAAAGTTTGTAGCTGTGCATTAATGAAATTTCTAAACTTAGCTCTAAACTTAATAAACTCTTCTTTAACCTTTTCATACTCATCATTCACAGCAATCACATCATTATGAGCTTTATCTAAAACCTTCTGAGCACTTTCGTTAGCGTTCTTCATTATTAAATCAGCTTCCTTTTGCGAACTTTCTTTTGCTTGATCAGCCGCATTTTGTGCTAATAATAATGTATTTTGAATTGTATCTTCAAGTTTTTCATAATGCTCAACTTTTTCTCTTATTCTGCTTACTGTATCTTTTAGCCTAGAATTTTCTTTGAATATTTCTTCATAATTCTCTACTATTTCTTCCATAAATTCATCTACTTCATCAGCAGCATATCCTCTTATGGCTTTTTTAAATTCTTTGTTCTTTATATCCATTGGAGTTAATTTCATTACTATATCCCCTCATCTATATATAATTTTTTATAACTACTTTAAATTTTCCAGATTTCGTATTGCCAACAATACTTCCAGTACGAAACTTTCCTACTCCAGAAATAGTTATTACATTATTTTCCTGTACCTCTTTACTTTTCTCTTTAATCTTACAATAGTTCACTGAAACCTTATTGTTCTGTATTAGTTCAATAGCCTTAGCTCTAGATACATTTGCAAGCTTTGAAACATAATTATCAATTCTTAATGAAGGTATGTTAATTACTATTTCTTCAAAAACACTTTGAGGCAAATGTTCTTTATCAATAATTTCTATTTTAACAGGACATCTGCCTACAGATTCCATAGAAGTTATAATATAGCTTGCTATATCTTCATATACTGGAACTACAGCATAATCTTCAACTACTCGTAAATCACCTAGTTTTTCTCTTTCAATTCCTAACGACATTATTGAACCTAAATAATCCTTATGAGTTAAATTTTTAAATTTTGATTTATTAGTAATTTTAAGACAAATAAAAGGATATTCATAAAAATACTTATTATTAAATGATATTATTCTTCTATCTGCTTCATCATAAGCTCCATCAGCTTCAACAATAAAATCATTTTTATTGAAGTTTTCAACAAAATAGCTCCAAATATTTGGTGAACAGAAATTTTTTGAAAATACAGGTATATCCTTATTTTTGGCTAATATTAAATTATTGTAAATTCTGATAACAGAATCTTTATCTTCATTTGCAAAGTTTTTCAATAAGTTTTCTTTTGATATCATAGTACACCACTTAATAAATTAAAATTCCACTTATCATGTTTAAAAGCAAAATTGCTATAATTGGAGAAAAATCAATTATTATATCTCCAATAAACCTTCTTTGAAGCCTTCTTATAGGTTCTAAAATAGGATTATTGATAGAACGTAAAATATTATATATACTCATTTCTCTTGCATTAGGAATATATGAAAATACTACCTCTGCAAGAATAGTAATATTAAGTACATTCACAAGTATGCTAAGAAAATTACGAATAACTCCTATCTAAACCGCCCCCTACTTATTCCAACTAAATAATGCTTTTGAACTTATTTCACTTTTTAATTCATTTGATACTTCAACATTTTGAGGTGATAAAAGATATACTCTTTGTTCTATTTCCTGTAATTCTGCATTTAATACGCAAGCCGCACCACTTACAAAATCAACTAGTCTTTGAGCTATTTTTGTTTCTAAACTATTTGTATTAATAACTACTATTTTTCTGCTTTTAACAGCCTCAGCAATTTCTCTTGATTCTTCATAAGCTGTTGGCTTTACAACCATTATCTTTGCAGTATTATTACTGTGAATATTAACAACCTTTGTACTATGAGTATTTTGAATTATTGGTTCTATTTCACTTTGCTCTTCTTCTGTTTCTTCTAATTCATCAAACTCCTCATCATATTCACCTAATCCTATTATCTCCTTTAGCTTTCCAAACATACTATATCTCTCCTTTTTATACTATCTTTCTCCAAATATTCCCGACCCAATCCTAATTAGGTTTGCTCCTTCTTGTATGGCAATTTTAAAATCAGAAGTCATGCCCATTGATAATATTTCCATCTGTATATTTTTATAATTCTTCTTACTTAAATCATCATAAATATGTTTACTTTTATTGAAATAATATCTATTGGAAACTTCATCACCTTTAGGAATAATAACCATAATGCCTTTAACTTTAACATGATTACATTTTTCAACTGCTAAAATTAATTCATCAATATCCTCTTCTAATACTCCACTCTTACTTTCTTCTCTTCCGATATTTATTTGCATTAGTACATTAGCTACCAGGTTATTTTTTTCGTATTCACTTTCAATTTTATTAAGCAATTTAATACTTGACAGTGAATGTATCAAATAAACCTTCCCAACAATATACTTAACTTTATTAGTCTGCAATTTTCCTATTAAATGCCATCTAATATCATTAGGTAATTCGTCTTTCTTACTTAAAAGCTCTTGTACTTTATTTTCTCCGAAATCACGTATTCCAACATCATAAGCTTCTAAAATATCAGAAATGGGCTTAGTCTTAGAAACGGCTAATAGTTTTACACCTTTTGGTATTTCTTCCAAGTAGCCCTTAACTTTTTCTTTAATACTAATCCTAATCACCCCCTTATAAGAGTATATATATTATTTTCTTTATTAAGGATATATTTCCTTTATTAACACTTTCTAATTATAACATTTTTTTCGTATTTTTTTAATATACTTTTCAAGATTTTATTAATTATTTATCATTTCTCTTCATATATACAGAATCATAAATCTTATTTGTAGGTGAAATGATTATATTTTCCATGGTGTTTACTTCAATCTTAAGCTTTCTTATCATAAGTTCATTAATATAACTTCCTTCTGCTTTGATAGCTGTCTCTAATTGTTCAGGATCTCCAATGGCATAAAAGTAAAAAGGAGCCATCTCCATGCTTTCATCTTCAAAGCCAATAAAAGCCCAATTGCAAGTTACACCTGTATTGCTTAGGATTCTATAACTGTTTAAAGCTATGGCTTCAGCTCCAATATATCTCAGTTCATTTATTACCATGGCAACATCAATATCATGTAGAGTTCTTCTATTTACCTCTTCTTGACTATCGGTATGTATGTCGTAATCTCCATCTTCTATTTTAACTACAATTCCAGGGCCTTCTACTTCAGTAAGTCCCCCAATTGTATAATAATCATTTAATTGAGAACTCATGCTTTCAACAATATTAGTTGAATCATTCTCATCATTAATATAACTATTATATTGATCTTTTAGATTATAATTTTCTTCCTTTAAATCACTTATACTTTCATATAACATATTTCTTTCTTCTGAAGCATTCTTATATTCTTGGGCATTCATTTTAAATAACGATGACATAGAATTTATATTAAAATTAATAGATCCTAAAAATCCAATAATAAGCGATGCTATAAAGATAAAAAACTTATATTTATAGTTTTTCATCTACTCCCTCCTTTGCTTATTTTTATATTTGTCTAATAAAATACGTCTGATTATAGCAAAGTTATCAAATATACGTCCTCCAAAAACTATTACCGCTGCAATATAAATTGGAATTCCAAGTTTATCTCCAAGATATGCTAAAGCTGCAGCAAGAAGAGCATTTCCAAAGAAGCCTGAAATAAAAATATCAGGTTGGAACTTATTACTAAGATTAGCCTTTAGTGCGCCAAAAACTGAATCTAAACAAGCTAATACTGCCACTGACATATATGGTGAAAATTTATCAGGTATATTAATATCAAATAATAATCCTAAAAAAACTCCCAATAATAATCCTATAAATGCTATCATAAATCTCACTCCTATTGTACTGGTATTAAATAATCACTTCTTAAAGTTTGCGTTGTTTTTATAATAGTTATTTCATCACTACTCTTAACATCATTTGTATAATTTTTTAATGCTCCGGTTTCTAAAGACCCTCCATAGCTAACACCAACATTCAATTTTGATTTATCTCCTATAACTTTAATTACGATTTCACTGCTTGGATCTACTCTACCGGCTGAACCTATAGATATAGATGAACCTGCATTTTTTATACCAGTTTGAGGAGTTATCCTAATATCATTTATAGATATAGCTTCTGCTCTTGAATACCACAATGTATTTACTAAATATACTAGTTCATCTTCTGTAATTGTCCTAACGCTATCTGATGTATTAGTACCAAATATAGATGTTTTAGGCGTTAATGTAATGATAATCCCTGGCCCCTTTACATCCACTAGCCCTAGCTGCATTCTAGCATTATCCAGCTTTTTCTTAATCTCAGCTTCTAATTCACCTTCGCTGGTTGCTTTATCTTCTAGAGCCTTTATTTCTTCATTTAAAGTAGCATTAGCTTCTTCAAGCTCTTCTTTTTCCTTTTTAAGACTTTCTACTTCTTGTAAGATATCTGAATTTTCATATGAGTTAGTCAGTTCATCCTTTGTATTTAACAATTTGAATTGATACGTTAATAAAAATCCTAAAAATCCGCATACTACAGCTACAACTAATTGTGATGCAACTCTTTTCAAATTAATTCCTCCTACTCTTCACTCTTCTTAATTACCGGCATATTTTTTATACTTACATCAATATATCCACTTGTGATACCTACATTTCCATTTAAGATAATATTATATACATCATTAATTTTTTTATGAAAATCATTTATTTCTCCAAATAATATTTCTAAATTTCCAATATATCCTTTTATATCATATAGCTTAGACAAATCAAATCTATCAAACTTTATACTTTCTTTATTTTCAGCAATATATGGATAGATAATTTCTAGCGTTTCAATAATATGTTCATTATTGATTATCTTATTTCCTAATTGAAGCTCCTCTGTAGCTACACCAGTAATCTCAACTAAGTTTCTTCCTTCAATATTATTTGCAATCTCTATCAGTACACCTTTGTCATTAAATATATAATAACTACTATCATCTTTTGTATAAAAAACAGGTGATTCTTCAGTAATTTTTATATTTAGTGAATTTAGTCCACTAATATTTATCTTTGCTGATAAAAAATATGGTTCATTTAATATATCTTTAATCATTTTATGTCTATTTAAGGTAAAAATATTTTTACCCAGTCTAGTGTTAACTTTTTCTAGAACTGATTCAGCTGAAATATTAGATGTACCTTCTACTGTAATTGTTTTTAAATTAAATAATGGTGATTTAGTAAAGAAAATAATTAATATTATTAATACTATTGTAGAAATCATAAAAATTTTTTTTCTTGCCTTTTTTTTCTTTTTAATCTTAATGTATTCTTTTACTTCATTCATTGCTTTTTTTTACATCCTTATCCTAGTTTATACTAATATAATATCATTTTACTGTATAATTTTCATTATAATTTTTTACATAATAAAAAGCCCCTATAATAGGGGCCTTAGCTTCTTATCTAACATCGCTTTCAATCTGTCTAGATATATTTAATAAGATTCCCATTGCCGTCAAATTTATAACAAGGGATGTACCACCATAGCTTATAAATGGCATTGGAACACCGGTAACTGGCATAGAACCTGTTACAACTGCTATATTTATAATAGCTTGCACTGCAATAATTGATGTAATTCCCATTGCTAATAATTTTCCATATGTGTCTTTAGCCTTAATAGCAATTCTAACACCACGCCAAATGAAAATTATAAATAAAGAAATAATAATTAGACATCCAATTAATCCAAGTTCTTCACCAATTATTGAAAAGATAAAATCATTATGTGGCTCAGGCATATATAATGTTTTTTGCCTTGATTGACCAAGACCTAGTCCAGTAATACCTCCTGATCCTAAAGCATAAAATGATTGAATCAATTGATATCCATCACCAGCAGCATCCTTCCAAGGATCAATAAAGTTAAGCATTCTAGCTCTTCTGTAATCAGAACTAAAAATAAAAAATATTGCTAAAGTCAGCAACCCTGGCAGTACTATTCCAAACAAGTGCTTAATCTTTCCACCTGAGATAAAAAGTAAGATAAATGTAACAATCATAATTATTGCAGCAATACTTAAATTCTTTTCAGCTAAAACTAAAGCTGCAAAAAAACCTGATAAGCCAAGATATGGTACTATTCCAGTCCAAAAATCTTTTATCCCATCACCTTTAATATCAATACTTAAAGCAAGAAATAATACTACCACATATTTAGTTAACTCTGATGGCTGAAATGAAAGTCCCCCAAGTTGAATCCATCTTTTAGCACCATTTACTGCCGGGAAAAAAAATACTGCTATTAATAACGGAACAGTAATTATCAACAATTTTGGTGTTATTTTTTTTAGTCTGTGATAATCAAAATTCATCATAAAAAACATAGCTAACAAGCCTATAACAGCCATAATTCCCTGCTTCTTTAAATAAAACATACTATCATTATAATGAAACATTGAGTAAAATGAACTTGCTGAATATATCATTACAACACCAATTGCCAATAATATAAGTATTGTATATAAAACTCCAAAATCAACTTTTCCTATGTTTTTATTTTGATTTTTCTTATCTAGTATCACAGACATTCCTCCTATTTTACAATGCTAAGAATCCTATTAAACATAAAACTGCAGTAATAAGTGAAAATACTGTAACTATTTTTACTTCTGACCACCCACATTTTTCAAAATGATGATGTACAGGAGCCATTTTGAATACTCTTTTACCAGTTAATTTAAACGAAGTCACTTGTATTATTACCGATAAAGTTTCAAATACATAAACTCCTCCTACTATTATAATTAATAAAGGCTGTTCTAATATTATTGCAATAGTAGCAATGGCACCACCAATTGCAAGTGATCCTGTATCTCCCATAAAAATTTTTGCAGGATAAGCATTATATTTTAAAAATCCTATAAGTCCGCCTATCAATACTACACAAAATACTGCTAGAGATGTTTCTTTCATCATAAAGCATACAATTGTAAAGAAAGTTAAAACTAAAATAGATACTGATGTAGCTAATCCATCTAATCCATCAGTAAGATTAACTGCATTTGTTGTAGCTGCATATATTATTACAACAAAAGGAATATATAAAATTCCTAACGGCATTTCAAATGATGTAAAAGGAATTAACAAATTAGTATTTAAATTGTAATATCCATAAATGGCCAAAGCTATAGAAAATATTAATAATAATATCATTTTTTGTCCTGGCTTTAACCCTTCGCTTTGCTTTTTAAGAATTTTTAATAAATCGTCTAAAAATCCAATAAAACCAAAAGCAATTAATGAGTATAGGGCAATCATTGCTTTATCATTAAATTTATATCCTAAAATAAGCATAACTATTACGGATGATAAAATAAAGATAACTCCGCCCATAGTTGGTGTACCTGCCTTTTTCAAATGACTTTCTGGTCCTTCTTCCCTAATATTCTGACCAAACTTTAACTTTCTTAATAGAGGAATTGCTATTGGACCAGACACCAGTGAAAGGATTATAGATAATATCAATCCTATTCCTAATTTAGAACTTATAAGATTTATTATATTCTCCCCCATATAAACTGCCTACCGGCAGTTCACCTCCTTCGTTTTATTTTAATTCCTTTAACTTAGATGTTACTTTTTCGAATTTCATTCCTCTAGATGCCTTAACTAATATAACATCATCTTTATTAATTAAACTATCTACTTCTTTAAAAAAGTCATCTTTTGAAGCAAATTTTCTAATATTCTCATTACCAAATCCATTTTCATAATTATCAACATTTTCACCAATAACTATTAATAAATCTATTTTACCTTTTGCAAATGAACCTACATCTTCATGTGCTTCTTTAGTTTTGCTTCCAAGTTCATACATATCTCCTAGTATGGCAACTCTTCTCATTGCAGCTTTAGTCATTAATACTTCTATAGAAGATTTCATAGAATCAGGGCTTGCATTATAGCAGTCATTTATAATAGTAATCTTATCAGTTTTTTCAACTTCTAATCTCATAGATGTAGCCTTTAAATTTGCAAGACCATCATTCATCTCCTTAAGTGATACATTTAAATTTCTGGCAATATCTATAGCCAACATCATGTTTAATACATTGTGCTTACCTGCTATAGGCAATTCAAAATCATATTTATCATTTCCACAATTAGCAGTAAACTTAACACTATCTTCTCTTAATATAATATTAGATGCGTAAACATCATATTCATGATTATATCCAATTTTTTCAATTTTATAATCATTAGAATTTAATTTTTTAAGTCTTTCATCTTCAGCATTTACCACTAGTATATTATCTTTAGTGAAGTATTCTGTAATCTCCATCTTAGCTTTAAGTATATTGTCTTGAGTCTTTAAATTTTCTAAGTGAGAAAGACCTATATTAGTGATAGCAGCCATATCCGGTTCTGCCGCTTTTGCCAATCTTTTAATTTCACCTAAATCACTCATCCCCATTTCTAACACCGCCACATCATGTTCAGATGTAAGCTGTAATATCATAAGTGGAAGTCCTATTTCACTATTAAAATTACCTTCTGTTTTAAATACATTATATTTTGTACTTAATACTGCTGCAATTAAATCCTTTGTTGAAGTTTTACCACAAGAACCTGTAACTCCAATAACCTTAAGATTTAATTTTCTTCTATAGAAATTAGCTAACTTAAGCATTGCTTTAACTGTATTATCCACTTTAATTACAATACCTTTTCCTTTAGCATCTTCCTTTTTAAAATTAACTTCATCTACCACTGCAATAGATGCTCCTTTTTCAAGAACATCTATTGCTACATTATTAGCATTAAATCTTTCACCTTTAATTGCAAAGAATATACAATCTTCAGTAACCTTTCTATTATCTATGCACGTACCTTTAAAATTTTTATTGTCATTGTTAACAACTACAGTACCTTCAAGAGCCCTTACTAATTCTTCAAATGAAAATTCCATCTATCTTCCTCTACTTTCCTGATAATATTTCATCAACAACTTCTCTTTCATCAAAGTGAATTACACCTTCATTATTAATTTGATATGTTTCATGCCCTTTTCCAGCTAAAACAACAACATCACCTGGTTCAGCCATCTTTAAAGCTAATCTTATAGCTTCAGATCTATTTTCTATTGCTAGATAATTTGTTTTTTCTATTCCTACAACAATATCCTTAATAATTGCCATTGGATCTTCATGTCTTGGATTGTCAGAAGTAATAATAACAAGATCCGCAATTTCACTTCCTACTCTACCAAGCTCAGCTCTTTTAATTTTATCTCTATCTCCACCACTTCCATAAACAGCTATTAGTCTATTCTTAGCAAATGATTTTAATGTTTCTAAAATGTTTTTCATTCCATCTGGTGTATGTGCAAAGTCAATAATTATTTCATATGGTATATCATATTTATCACCAATTCTTTCACATCTTCCAGGTACAACTACATCTAAAAGTCCTGCCTTAATGCATTCTTCTGAAATATTTAATTCTTTTGCAGCAGCAATTGTTCCTAAAGCGTTATATATATTATATTCACCTGGTAAGACAAACTTATATGAAGTGCTATTGCAATCAAATATTATATCTTTTTCTTCTAACCTAATATTTTCTGCTCTAAAATCACTTGAGTTTTCTATTGAATAAGTTACTACTTTCTTACCTAATTTATCAACATCGTTTAATACTCTATATCCATAGCTATTATCAATGTTTATAACTGAAACTTTACTTCTTTCAAATAATTTAAATTTAGCATTATAATAATTATCAAATGTTTTATGGAAATCTAAGTGATCTCTTGTTATATTAGTGAAAATACCTATTTCAAAGTTACAACCATAAACCCTATCTAATTCTAGTGAATGTGATGAAACTTCCATTACACAGTATTTACATCCTTTATCAACCATATCTTTAAATAACTTTTGAAGTTCTAATGATTCAGGTGTTGTTCTTTCAGATTTAACTTTTTCATCTCCTATGTAATTAGCAATAGTTCCTACAAGACCAACTTTTTCACCTGCTTTTTCAAGTATTGATTTTAAGATATATACGCTAGTAGTCTTACCGTTAGTACCAGTAACCCCAATAAGCTTTAATTTTTTTGTTGGATGATCATAAAAATTAGCAGACATAGTAGCTAATGCTTTTCTACCTTCTTTAACTCTTAACACTGTTACTTCCGTTGGTATAGTATTAAGATCTAAATCTTTTTCACACATAACTACTGTAGCTCCAGCATTTATAGCATTAACTGCATAGTCATGCCCATCAACTTCAAATCCACTTAAACATACAAATAAGTCATTTTCAGCAATCTTTCTACTGTCATACTGTATTTTATTAATTTCCTTTTCATCGCTTCCTTGTAAAACCTTATAATCCACACCATTTAATAGCTCTAATAATTTCATCTTCTATCTCTCCTTAATTATCATTAAATGTTTACTTTGCAGCAGCAATAATGCTTCCCAATACAAAAGTGGCTGACGCCACGCTTCAGCGAAGGAAGCAACTTTTGTTAGCCAACCAAAAGGTTCTAAAAGAAAAATAAGTCCTTACAAAAATTTAATTAATTTATTTTTCTTTTAAGGTTCTTTTGGGGCACTATAATTTTCTTTTTAACGCATTAGTAATGCTGTATATAAGAAATGGCTAATTTATTGGTATTCCCTATGTTAAAAATTTTATAGTTTTCTAAGCGTTAAAAAAATAGCATGTGTAAATCCACATGCTAAAAATGAAAAAAGCTAATCTCCATAATCATCACTAAGAGTTAACCTAACATTTGAACCTGTGGTTATTACTTCACCCGCAGGAATACTTTGATCAATAACAAAACCATCACCTTCAAGGCTATATTTTATACCTAAATCATCAAGGATATCTTTAGCTGAAGTTACTGATAATCCTGTTAAATCTGGCATAGATACCTTATTATTATCTACTGCATCTCCAGTATAAATCGTTATCTTGGTTCCTTCTTTCACTGTATAACCTGGATATGGCTGAGTATTTGTTACAATCTCCCCACTACCCTCTATATTATACTCTAAATTTACATCTTTTAAAATTTTTTTTGCTTCTTCTATAGATTTCCCACGAATTTCCGGAATTAAAACATCTCTTACCACTGCATTATAATCTTCAGAAAACTCTGAATCCATATAATTGAATATGTCTGTCAAAAGTATTTTCATAAGCGGTGCAGTTACAACACCGGCATAATACGCTCCATTGCTTGGCTCATCAATACTTACAAAAGCAGTAATTTCCGGTGAATCTACCGGTGCCATTGCAGCCATAGAAGAAATATATTTCCCACTTTCATATCCACCAGTAACTGAATTAACTTTTTGAGCTGTTCCAGTCTTACCACCGATATGATATCCTTCTATATAACTTTTATTTGAACCACCTTCATTTACTGTTCTCTCTAAATAATCTCTTAATGTGGCTGTACTTTTATCTGACAACACATTTTTAGAAATCACCGGTTCATAAGTTTCATCTATCACCTTAGTATCATCACTATTATAATGTGATACTTCTTTCATTATATGAGGCTGTATTAAACTTCCACCATTAGCTAGAGCATTAAATGCTTGCATGTACTGTATGGCAGTTACCGTATTGGTTTGTCCAAATGAAATAGTTGCTAAATCTGATTCTGTAATATTTTCAGTCTTTTTCACTATACCAGATGCTTCTCCTGGTAAATCAATTCCTGTAGTTTTTCCAAATCCAAGCTTTTTAATATATTCATTTAATGTTTCTTTACCTATTTTTTCACCTAGCTTCATAAATCCAACATTACATGAATTCTGTAAAATCTGAGGTAAGATTTGACTACCATGTCCTGAAGTTTTCCAACATTTAATGGTGTGTGAGCCAACTTGAAGACTTCCTCCACACTCAAAAGTATCTGATTCTGAAGCTATACCTTCTTCTAAAGCTGTTACCATTGTAACAACCTTAAAGATGGAACCAGGTTCAAAAGTATCATTTACCAAGCTATTTCTCCACATCTTTTGAAGCTTTTCTCCATCAGTTTCACCTGAAAAGTCTTCAAAACCATCAAAAGGATTATTAGGATCGAAATCCGGCTTATTTACCATAGCTAGTATTTCGCCATTATTAGGGTTCATAACCATAATAGATACTCTTTTAGCTTGATTATCTACCAATCCTTTTTCCGCAACCTTTTCTGCAATAGCTTGTATTTTTGAATCAATTGTTAAAGTAACATCCTTTCCATCTATAGGTTCTGTAAAATTAGATATAGTATAAGATAAATTTTCTTCATTTCGCTCAATCTCAGAAATTCTTACTCCTGGTACACCAGATAGATGCTCATTGTATTGAAGTTCAACTCCTGTAAGTCCCTGTCCATCAACATTAGTACTTCCTAGTACATGAGCCAGAAATTCACCTTTAGGATAATATCTTTTTGTATCTGGTGAAACAATTACACCATCAATATTTAAGTTATTGACCTTGTCAGCAGCCTCTTTTTCGATTCTTCTTATTAAGGTAGCAGATCCAGCATTAGCACCACTAGCCAGCTTGGTTTCAAGTTTTTCCATAACCTTACTTTCTTCCATTGCTACAGCATCAGCAATTTTACCAGCAATATCAGCATTAGTTAATGAATTATTTTTCAAGTACTGCCTAACAGAATTCAAATCAAAATCAATTCTATAAACATTTGCAGAAACTGCCAACTCTACACCATTTCTGTCTAGTATCCTTCCTCTTCTTGCATCGATACTTACTTCACTTGTCCACTGTTCTTCAGCTCTAGAGGAGTATTCATCCCTCTTAACAATCATAATATAGGACAACCTTACCATTAATATAAAAAATACTACAACAATCGTCCATACTACTAATGTTAATCTCTTCTGAATCAATGCTCGATCCTTAAACTTCTTTTTTTTCACTTCCATTCCCCCATTAAATAATTAGAGAATGGATAGTTATATTTTTTCAAATAAGAAAAAAATCACTTGCATTCCCTAATTAAAAATACTCTTAATTTTATCGAGGAAACTTTCTCCATTTTCTTCTTCATTAATATGTGAAAAATAATCTTTAGACATATCAATCATTATAGTATTGTCCTTGTTAGGATATACCATGCTTAATTCATTTTCAGCAACGTTTTTAACATTTTCTAAAGATGAATATTTTAATAGCATTACTTTTAACGCATCATTAATATCTGATGATACTTCTGCTTCTTCCTTTATTTGTGTTAATTCATTTTGCCTGTCATAAACATATCCATCAATTGCTAAGGTTATTCCACCAAGAATACAAACTAAAGCTGAAATCCCCACCACATTTGAAATTAAATTCACCTTAAGCTTCTTAATTTTCTTTGCTCGTAACTCTTCTTTGATTTTTTGCTTTTTATTTTTGTCATACTGCGGTTTTCTTTCAGGTACAAGCGCGGTGTTTCCTCTTGTATAATTATATTCCCTAGCACCCATTTTATTCACATCCCTACATTTTATTTATTATTTAGAATTATAGTTTTTCTATAACTCTTAATTTAGCACTTCTACTTCTTGGATTTATCTCCACCTCTTCTTTCGTAGGTTCTATGGCTTTTCTTGAAATTATTTTTACCTTTGCCTTTTCACCACAGACACAAACTGGGAATTCTTTAGGACATCTACATGATACAGCTAAATCTCTAAATTTATTTTTTACTATTCTATCTTCAAGAGAATGGAAAGTTATTATTGCCATTCTACCACCTTTATTAAGCTTTTCTACACCATCTTCTATAGTTTTATTTAATATAGAAAGTTCGCTATTTACTTCGATTCTAATTGCTTGGAAAGTTCTTTTAGCTGGATGTGGTCCTTCTCTTCTTGCTTTTGCAGGTATAGCATTTTTTATAATTTCAACAAGTTCTAAAGTTGTTTCAATGTTTTTTTCCTGTCTATTTTCTACAATAAAACTTGCAATTCTTTTAGCAAACTTTTCTTCGCCATAATCTCTTATAATTCTATATAGGTCCTCTTCTGAATACTCATTTACCACATTATATGCAGAAAAATCATTTTCCCTATTCATTCTCATATCAAGGGGAGCATCTTTCATATAGCTAAATCCTCTCTCTCCCTCATCAAGTTGATAAGAAGATACACCTAAATCCATAAGTATACCATCAACACCGTCAATATTTAAATTATTTAAAACATTTTCTATATTTGAAAAATTACTATGTACAAATGTAACATTAGAGTAATCTTTCAGTCTTTCCTTTGCAGCTTTTAGTGCATCGGTATCTTGATCGATTCCTATCAGTCTTCCCTCCTTAGAAAGTCTCTTTAAAATTTCACTTGAATGTCCTGCGCCGCCTAGGGTTCCATCCACATAAATACCATTTTCCTTAATATTTAATCCTTCTAGGCATTCATTTAACAAAACTGAAACATGATTAAATTCCATAAAATTAACTCCTTCTATCCTAGCTGTCCATTTTTATGCTACAGAGCTTAAGTATTATTATATAAACATACATACAATATTTTTTTACTCCATATACTTACTATTTTCATTTTCTATAGTTACTATAACCTTTTCTACTTCTGCATATTCTTCCTATATTGAACTGATTTTATTTCCTATGTGCATAATCACTACATTATACCATTTTAACCACTATACTATATATTCTATATAAAATTACCGTATCCTTCAAGATTTATTTAGTATTTATTCTATATTTATTGACAGCAAAACTAATTAATCAAAAAAATAACTCTACATGAATATAAATTCATGTAGAGTTATAAAGAAATTTAAAAAATTAAACATTAAATCTGAAGTTAACTACGTCACCATCATGCATAACGTAATCTTTACCTTCTAGTCTATATTTTCCTTTTTCTTTAGCTTGTGCTTCTGAACCACATTCAACTAAATCATCATAAGCTACAACTTCTGCTCTGATAAATCCTCTTTCAATATCAGTGTGTATCTTACCTGCTGCTTGAGGTGCCTTTGTACCTTCTTTAATAGTCCAAGCTCTAACTTCTTGAACTCCAGCTGTAAGGTAACTTATTAATCCTAATAGTCTATAAGATGCTCTTATAAGCTTATCTAATCCAGCTTCAGTTAAACCATATTCTGCTAACATTTCTGCTTTTTCTTCATCTTCTAAACCTGAAAGTTCTTCTTCAAGCTTAGCACAAACAACAACTATTTCTGAGTTTTCTGCTTCTGCATATTCTCTTACCTTTTGAACATATTCATTGTTTAAGTTTCCGCTCATCATATCATCTTCAGATATGTTGCATGCATAAAGTACAGGCTTAGAAGTAATCATGAATAAACTCTTAATGAATGCTTCTTCATCTTCATTAACTTCTAAAGTTCTTATTGGCTTATTTAATTCTAAATGAGCTTTAACTTTTTCCATTATTTCATATTCAGCCTTTGCTTTCTTGTCGCCTGATCTAGCAAGCTTAACTCCTTTTTCCATTCTTCTTTCAAGAACTTCTAAGTCAGCAAATATTAATTCTAAGTTAATTGTTTCAATATCTCTTATTGGATCAACGCTTCCTTCAACGTGAACAACATTTTCATCATTGAAACATCTTACTGTATGAACAATAGCTTCAACTTCTCTGATGTGAGATAAAAATTTATTTCCTAATCCTTCACCTTTTGAAGCTCCTTTAACTAAACCTGCAATATCATAAAATTCTACAGTAGTGTAAACTTTTCTCTTTGTATTATACATTTTTTCTAATACATCTAATCTCTTATCTGGTACACTTACAACACCAACATTTGGTTCTATAGTACAGAATGGATAGTTAGCTGATTCTGCACCTGCTTTTGTTATCGCATTAAATAATGTACTTTTTCCTACATTTGGTAATCCTACAATTCCTAATCTCATCTATGTACATTCCTTTCTTACCTTAACTAATACTTTAAAATTATACTCTAGATACAATTTTATTTCAACACAATAATATTATTATAGCATTTAAATTATAAATTTAAAAATGAAGCTTCTATTTTGAAGCTTCATTTACATCTAAGCACCTTCATTTAAAAATTCGTATTGTGCACTATATAAGTCATAGTACATGCCTTTATTTCTCAACAATTCATCATGTGTTCCTGCTTCAATTATTTCACCATCTGAAATCACTAAAATCTTATCACAATCACGTATTGTTGATAATCTATGGGCAATAACAAAAGAAGTCCTTCCTTTAATAAGCTTTTCAATTCCTTTTTGCACCAACATCTCTGTTTGTGTATCAATATTGGATGTCGCTTCATCAAGAATTAAAATCCTAGGATTAGCAAGCAGTGCTCTGGCAAATGACACAAGCTGCCTTTGACCTAGAGATAATCTTGAACCTCTTTCATTAACTTCAGTATCATAGCCGTTTTCCAATTTCATAATAAACTCATGGGCATTAACAGCTTTAGCAGCATTTATTACTTCTTCATCAGTTGCATCCAATCTTCCATATCTTATATTTTCCATTATAGTGCTTGAAAATAAAAATGTGTCTTGTAGCATAATTCCCATCTGACTGCGATAGCTATATAAGTCCACATACTTTATATTCTTGCCATCAACCAATATTTCACCATCAGTTGGATCATAAAACCTACTTAAGAGTGAAATAATAGTGGTCTTTCCTGATCCAGTTGCTCCTACTAAAGCGATTTTGTCACCAGGATTAACTTTAAAATTAATATTATTTAAAACTTTTCCACCTACATTATATGAAAAATCAATATTCCTGAATTCAACTTTTCCCTCAATTCTATTCATTTTAGGTGCTTTACCTATATTTTCTATATCTGGCTCCTGATCTAATATATCAAATATTCTATCTGCTGCAGCAAAATTTGTTATCAAAGTATTATAAAAACTAGATAAATTCATTATAGGTCTCCAGAACATTCCCGTATACATTGAAAAGGCAATAAGTTTTCCAACTTGTATTTCACCAGATAAAATAAGTCTGTATCCTACAGCAAAAACAATGAGTGTTCCTATGCCCCATGATAATTCAACTAAAGGCCAGAAACAATCATTAAGCCTTACTGCATTAAGAAATGCCTCCTTTTGTTCCTTTACCATTTTACGAAAATTTTTCTCAGTATTCTTTTCATTTGCAAAAGCTTGTACTACCTTTATACCTGAAAAATCCTCATGGGTAAATCCATTTAGATTTGATCTTTTATTCCTAAATACTTCCCATCTTTTTCGAGAATGTATTTCAATGTAAAACATAGCTATTGTTAAAAAAGGCAACAAAATAATACAAGCCATTGCTAATTTTATATTTAGAATAAACATAGCTATTGCTACACAAATAAGACTAAGTAACTCAGGTATCAACGTTTGTATACTCTGATTAAATAAATTCTTTAATGCATTTACATCGCCAACTACCCTTGCCAGTATCTTCCCAACAGGTCTATTATCAAAGAAATCAAAAGATAACTTTTGTATGTGTTCATAAAGCTCATGCCTTATATTAACCAAAATATTATTGGTTATTTTTGAAATCATAGTCCATCTTATTTTTGATGCTATCCAAGCAAATATATTTATAATTAATAAAAGGCCACCAATTAACAATATACCATTAATATCTTTATTAACCACATGTACATCTATAGCTTGTTGTAATAAATATGGATTCACAACATTACATAGCATTACCAATATCATTAGCAATATTACTATCATTGATTTAGCTTTATACGGCTTTAGATAAGCCATAAGCCTTATAATAATTTCTTTCTTACTTCTTCGAACTATTTCTTCATCTTTTTCTATATTGTTAAGCACTATATCACCTCTTTTTCCACCATATCAAAATCTTTAAATTGTTCACAATAGATATTGTAATATTTACCTTTTTTCTTAATAAGTTCATCATGGGTGCCTTTTTCTTTAATTTCACCATCTTCAAGATAAAGTATCATGTCTGCATTTTTTACTGCTGAAATTCTATGAGCTATTATAAATGTAGTACAATTCTTATTCATGCAGTTTAAATTACCAAGAAGCTTATGCTCTGTTTCCATATCTAAAGCAGATGTAGAGTCATCCAGTATCAATATTGGAGCTTTTCTTAAAAGAGCTCTCGCAATGGAAATTCTTTGTTTTTGTCCGCCTGAAAGTCCAAGTCCTCTTTCACCAATTTCAGTATCATAGCCACTTTCTAAATCTTCTATAAATTCATTACAACATGAAATACTTGTAGCTCTTTTTACTTCTTCATCAGATGCATTAGCATTACTAAATTTAATATTATTCTTTATGCTATCAGAAAATAAGAAAGTATCTTGTGGCACCACAGACATATTTCTCCTTAGAAATTCAAGATTATAATCTCTAACATCAATATCATCAACAAGTACTTGCCCACTTGTTACATCATAGTATCTTCCAATCAAATTAAGTAATGAAGTTTTACCAGAACCTGTTGGTCCCATAATTGCAACTGTACTACCAGATTTTATATTCAAATTAATATTCTTTAAAATCATCTTATCATCATATTTAAAAAACACATTTTTAAAACTTATATCTCCTTTAACTTCTTCTCCCTTATAAGAATCCTCTTTTGATTCAACTTTTGAAGGTCTCTCTATAATATTAAAGATTTTTTTTGCAGAAGCAGAGTTTCTTGATAAAAGGTCCATAAGACTTCCAAGCTGTCGCATTGGCCAAATCAAATTACCTATATATCCACTGAAAGCAACCAATGTTCCAAGAGTCATACTGCCATTCATCACAAATATTCCCCCAATAACTATCATCATCATCTGAGAAACATTTGTAAGGAAATCTATAGGTGGAAAATAAGTTCCTAAAACTTTTGCCTGTTTAACATTTAAATCATAGTACTCCTGATTCATCTTTAAAAACTTATTTACTTCATGCCTTTCTCTAGCAAAAGCCTTTACCAACCTAACACCAGCAATATTTTCTTGTGCGGTGGTATTTATTTCAGCTGTTTTATCACTGATTTCTTCATAGCACTTGCCAAACTCCTTTTCCAGCTTTATACCTATAAATGAAATTGGTAACATTACTAGAATACATATAGTTGTCAGTTTCCAATCAAGCATAAATAAGATACCTGCTGATAAAGTAAAATATATTATATTTTCTATAAATAACCGAAGTCCAAAGCTAACTGTGTCCCATATATTTTCAACATCTTCTCCGATTCTTGACATAAGTTCTCCAGTATTCATACCATCAAAAAACTTAAATTCAAGACTTTGGATATGATTGAATAAATCTATTTTTATATCTTCTTGTACAAGACTACTAACTTTATCATATGAAAATTCCTTAACATAGCCAAAAAGTGCTTTAAATACAGAAATTAATAAAAAGCATATTAAAATAGGTACTATAAGATTATATTTCTTATTCAATATTCCTTGGTCTAAAAATACTTTTTGTAAATATGGACTGCATAAGTCAACTCCTATAATAGCAAGCATACATAATGTTCCTTTAAACAATTCAAATCTATGTTTGCATACATATTTTATTATTTTTTTCATTTTGTTACCCCCTTGATTATTAATTAATCATTCTACCTTCTTCTCAAATACCATCTACATCTTCCCTTCTAATATTAAAAAATAAAAGGCTATGGATTGTGACCATAGCCTTTTATTTTTTACAACATTATATATAAGCATAAAAAGGCTATGGCATAAATAGCCATAGCCTCATAATTTACATAATACAAATCATATATAAAATAATTGAGATAGGGCTATCATTTTATTATTTTTTTTCTTAAACTACTTAGTCTAAATTTTGATTTTAACATATTCCTACCTTCTTTTATTTTTTACTTTTTTACCATTTTATACCTCAATATAGTTATTGTCAATACTTTTTAAATTTTTCCATGTTTATATTATCTGTTTTTACTAAAAATAAATTTAAAGGACTTAATAGGAGGTTTTAATATTGAAAAAGAGAACTCTAAATATTTTTATCTTTTCTCTGCTAATTTTAATGGCATTTAATCTTATTTCTGCCACTAGTTATAGCTTTGAATATAAATTAGCTCCAGAAAACTCTGAATTAAACTGGTATTTTGTTAATCGTGGAAACGATCAAATTCCTGAATGTCCAAAAGAAAGTGCTGAGTTTTTAGATACTTATGATGCTTATTACGTTGGCGATACAGAAAATAAAATAATCTATTTAACTTTTGATGAAGGATATGAAAATGGCTACACCGTAAAAATATTAGATATTTTAAAAGAAGAAAATGTACCAGCAGCATTTTTTGTAGTAAAGCCATATATAACTCAAAATCCAGAAATAATTAAAAGAATGAATGTAGAAGGACATCTAGTATGTAACCATTCTTCTCATCATCCTTCCATGGCATCAATTACTGATAAAGAAAAATTCATGAAAGAATTTACTGAAGTTGAAGATGCCTATAAAGAAGTTACTGATTCGGAAATGCCTAAGTTCTTCCGTCCACCAATGGGAAAATATTCAGTAGCATCTTTAAAGCAAACAAAAGAATTAGGCTATAAGACAATTTTTTGGAGCTTTGCTTACAAAGATTGGATTATTGATAATCAACCAAGCGAAGAAATGGCAATAAAAAAGATTACCTCCGGTGTTCATCCTGGATGTATAATGCTTCTTCATGCAGTATCTAAAACAAATACCAATGTTTTAAAAGATGTTATAACTCAACTTAAAAATGAAGGATATGAATTTAAATCTTTAAATGATTTACCTGAAAAATAGGCAAAAAATAAAACAGAGGATGACAAACATCCTCTGTTTTATATTTCATTATAAAATTCATTACAAATCTCTTCTTTTAAAGTTCTTGATTGTAAAGAAATTTCATTACATCTCTCTGGAATATTTTTAAACTCTTCATATGATTTTAGTGATTTATAGTTTATCAACACATTTATAATTGCACTTTCTATGGCACTATTAAGCAATATAGCTGCTACAATTCCATCTGATTTAAGATTTTTATTGCCAAAAGCCACAGCAAATTTTATATTTTCATAATATGCTAATGATTTTTCTGCTAGTTCTAGTGGAGTATTCATTGCTTTTATCGTTGCAAATTTAAGTTTTTCTTTCCTAAGCTTTTTTTCTTCCTCTGTGTTATTAGGTAATTTATAGCATTCCATAACAGCCATAAAATCAGCTCTATCCTTTTCCATGAAAGCCAATGCATTCTTAGTGAATTCTTTTGTATCACTTTGTAACTTAAGCATTTCTGCTTTATTTTCTTCTGTAAGATTTTCAAATGATTTTTTATCAACAGTAAAAGAATACACCATATCATTTAAACTAGATGCCAGTGCAGAAACTAAAGCTGCTGTACTTCCACCACCTGGTGAAGATTTATCACCTGATAAATCTTCTATAAATTCTAATATCTTCATTTCCTTAAATTCCATTTTTACGCCCCCTATTTCAAAACTTCTTTATAAACAGAAATTATTTTATTTACTATAACCTCTGGACTAAATCTTTTTAAGCAGTCACTTCTTATTTCTTCTTCATTATAACTGTCAATCTTTTTATACAGTTCTAACATTTTTTCAGCCAATTTATCTATATCATCTATTGGAACAAGATATCCATTAAGATTGTTTATTATGTCTTCTGCTCCACCATTTAAAGCCCCTATAACAGGTCTTCCACTGGCAAGAGCTTCAATATATACTACCCCAAATGTCTCATATCTAGAAGGTAAAACAAAACAATCACATTTGTTCATCCATTTAGCAACATCATCTCTTGAAAGAGCACCTAAAAAAATTATTTGTTTCTTAACACCATTTTCTTGAGCCAAAGCTTCTAACCAAGCTCTTTGACTACCGTCTCCACCTATATATAACATTGCTTCCTTGTCTTTAAACTTCTTTGCAAAAGCTTTGATCAATGTATCAAATCCTTTTTCACCTTCTAAAAATGCCAGTGAAAAGAAAATAAACTTTTCATTTTGTATTCTCTTTTTAATGGTAAATTTCGATAAATCCACTAGATTTCCTATGACTTCTATATCATTTCTTCCACTTAAAGCTTGTATTTCATTCTTTAAGCCATTACCTACCGTTATGACCTTTTTAGCTTTCTTATATGAGTCTCTAATAAATGGTACATAGCTATTCTTTACATATGGACCTCTCTCTACAGAAGAATGTTCTGTAATAACTAGAGGAATATTATATTTTCCTGATATATAAGCAGCGCTTATTCCTCCCCATAGAGAAGATTGAGCATGAATTATATCTATAGGTCCTTCTTTTTTCACTATTTCTTTATATAATTTCTCCATCCTTTTATTAAACACTTTAAACATTAAAGCATTCTTAGGAATATAATTATAGTTTTTATATCTATATGTCTTTAATCCATCTTCAATATTGTAATTAAGACCTTTTTCTTCATGGATTTTTCCTATCATCGTAAGCGGCCATACTTCATTGTATGCTACTGTTACTTTGACACCTGCTTTTTGTAACTCTGAAGCTTGCTCTTTAAAAAAGCTTCCATGGACTTTATTTCTAACATTGGAATACCATGATGGTATAAACATAATGTGCATATTCTTTTACCCCTTTAATATATCATTAAGTTTACCTGAAATATTTTGCCACTTATATTCTTCAAGTGGAGGGAATTTATCCTCCTTCTCCAGATGAGCAAAAAGCTTGTATATACCTGCTACTATTTCTTCTGCTTTGTTATTTACAACAATACATTTTTCTTTATCTTTTACCACATCTAATATTGGATCTTTATCATCACCTAAAATAACAAATATTATTCCATCTGCTCCAAAATAATCATAAATCTTAGCTGGGATTTGCTTAGAGTTCTTATTACCAAAAATCATAAGTACATCGCCATTAAGCATATATGATATTGCTTTGTCATAAGGTATCCTTGGTGAAACATCCACAACAGCTACGCTAGCTAAATTCTTTTTCATTTCTTCACTATCAATATTACCAAAAAATAAAACATTTAGTTTATTAAAACTTTCTTTATCATTTTCCTCAATTATCTTTAATGCTTCAACAAAGGGATTTGTATCTCTAAGCTTAGAAAAAATTTCTCCTGCATATATAAAGTTTATTTTATCTTTATCTATCTTTTCTGCAGTGATGGTGCTTTTGATTCTTTCATATGACTTTTCATCATATCCTCTTGTTAAGATGAAAGTATTCTCCTTAGGAATATTATAACTATTAATATAATCATCACGATTTGATTTTGTAACAAAAATATGCCTATCTGCAAGGCTTATAATATTTTTTTCAAATCCACCTTCTATCTTCTTTCTTATATATCCCATATTTTCCCTAGTAGAATCCTTTAACCAAGGGTCACTCCAGTATGTAACCCATGGTACATCTTTATTTTTTTCTTTAATCTTCATTGCACATATATGGCTTGAAGGTGGTTCATGCATTGAAAAAATCACATCAAAATTTTCCTTTTCCATTAACCCAAGACCTATCTTAGATGCCTTTCTAGCCCAATTTAAATACATATCCGGTATGGCAATAAGCTTTTTACCTCTCTTTAATAACCCTTTAAAGTATGATTTGCTAGTATTACTGCTAGATCCTATTGGATTGTTACTTTTTTTAGGCATTATTTTTTCAAATATCTTTCCACCAGATACCTTATGTATCTTAACTTTTGGATTAAGCATACTTAAAATATACTCATCATAATATATTGAGTTCTTGGGAAAATCCACTGTAAGCAAATGTATATCGTTACCTTCATTAACTAAATTATTAAGATACTGCAGTGTTTCTATAGATGCAGAATTATTTATTAATGGAGAATAACAAGCTATAAATAAAATTTTCATCTATTATCTCTCCCCTTTGGCCACTTTGTTCTTTAACATACTTAGTACTTCATTAAGTTCTTCTATCCTTAACACAATTGAAATTATTACATATAATGCTGCTCCAACTATTGCATCAGCAATTATTTTAATTACTCCTGTAATTCCTGTTAAGTAATTAAATACTAAAAGAGCTATAAACATCATAATTGTTGTTAATGTGATTTTAGCTAACTTTACTAATAAAAGCTTTAAATCAATTTGTCCTGTATATTTTACTGTTGCCCTAAATAAAAGAAACGCTATTACCACTGATGAAATGGATGAAGCCAATGCAACGCCTATTATTCCATACCTTTTTGATAAAAATATATTTAAAAGAATATTAATTGCAACACCTATTATTCCATTAAAAGCTGTAGTTTTTGTTTTTTCCATAGCAAATAATGATGAATTTAATATATCCCTTACTCCTGTAAATGGAATTGAAAGTGAATATCCTAATATGGCTAAAGATGTCAATCTTACAGCAGTAGCATCAAATTGATTTCTTGCAAAAATAATTGTAACTACCTCTTTATTTAAGATTATTATTCCTGCTGCAACTGGCATTAAAATAAAGGCAATAACAACAACGCTTTTAACTAGATATTGTAGGAATCCTTTATTATCTTTTTCATTTAACTTGTTAGCCATCAGCGGATACATTACAGATACAATTGAAGTTGTAATTGCTGTATTAATAAAGGAAATAATCTTTTGTCCATATTCAAGATTAGACATTATTCCAACACCTAAAGTTGAACCAATGTTAGTATCCACCACCATGTTTATAGAGTTTGCACCAGCACCAATTATTACTGGCACTAATAATACAAACATCCTCTTAATATCAGTATCATTAAGCTTAAATATAAACTTAATATTATATCCCTGTCTATAAAGAGAAGGTATTTGTACTACCACTCTTAATATGTTTCCAATAACATTTGCAATAGTAACACCTAATATATTTACATCCTTAAAGATTATTAAATACAATATTATGGGAGCATTGAAGAACATCCCTAAAATAGATGGTATTACAAAATCTTCACAAACTTGTAGCATAGATAAGAAACATACATTAACAGACATAAATAGAAGATTTATAAGACTTATCCTTGTAAGGCTAATTGCTAATTCCATATTTTCCTTTGAAAATCCTGGTGCAATTATGTTTACTATACTTTCGGTAAATATATTTCCTAAAACAAAAATGCATAATGACATAATTATTAAGAGTCCAATTACATTATTGGCAAACTCAAACATCTTTTCTTTACTATCTCTATATCTTATCTTACTAAGCATAGGAATAAAAACAGTAGAAACACCTAGCCCTATTATGGTAAATAATGTTTCAGGCACCATAACTGCTGCTTTATATGCATCAGTTATAGCACCAGCACCAAAATAATAAGCTACTAGCGAATCTCTTATAAGCCCTAAAAATCTACTGGCAATGGTAATTACCATCACTAAAAATGTTGCTTTAAATATTTTTTTACTTTTCATCTTGGATACCTCGGCTACTAGCTACTTTCAGAAGAAACTTAGGAATACTTCCTAATCTTTTTATTCTCCAAGGTTCTTTAGCTACTCTATATGCCCATTCACAACCAATATTAATCATCCATCTTGGAGCCCTTTTTACTTTATTAGCTATAACATCAAAACTTCCGCCAACGCCCATAAATATATCCACAGGAAGTTCATCAAAGTATTTAATAATAAACTTTTCTTGTCTTGGACATCCCATGGCTACAAATAACGCTTTAGGTTTTTTGCTCTTTATATCTGCCAATAACTGATCACAGTTATCTAAATCAAAAAATCCATTTCTATATCCTGCAATAATTAGTTTTGGATGATTCTTTTTTAAATTTTCCACACAATCCCTTAAAATCTCCTCTTCTGCTCCTACAAGATATATAGACTCACCAGATTCTTCACATTTAGTGATTATTTCTTTCATAACCTCTATTCCTGCAATTTTTTCACTGACAGGTGTTTTAAGCATCTTTCCAGCAATTTGTGTACCTACTCCATCAGGAATAATTAATGAATCATCACTGGTAAAATTATCAAATAAAATTTTATCATCTAGTCCTCTATATAATACTTCTGGATTTCCTGATACGATATGAACCTTTTTTCTATTAAAGATCTCATCTAGACATTGCTTTTTGCTTAACGAATATATCCTATATCCTAAGATAGAAATATAATCTTCCTTCATATTCCTCTTCATATTTCTCATCCTTTATTTACTTATTAAATTTTCTATTTCTTTTACAATTTCATCTTCAGGATTTAATTCCTTTGCTATGGCAAGATGTAATTTTGCGTTTTTCATATCTTTTAAGTTTATGTAGCACATAATAATATTTGTACATATTTCAACATCTCTTGATGCTTCAAAGGCCTTTTTAAAGTAAACAAGCGCTTCTTCATATTCTCCTAAGCAGGCATAGTTTAATCCTAGTTCTACCACAACTTCTAGTATTCCACTTTCGATTTTTATACTTTCTCTTAAATAATGAATTGCTTCTTCAAACTTTTGTAACCTTCTAAAAGCAACACCTATATAGTAGTAAATAAGTGGATTGCTATCAAACTCTTCTACCAATTCCAATAATGACTGAAGACTTTTTTCAGGGAATTCTTTTAACATTTCAATAGCTTTCTCATACTTTGTGATATTATCAATATCTTTTGTTAATATTTTTATTTCTTCAGTTATTGTACCACCTTTATTAACATACTCATTAAGTTCTATTCTAGCTTTCTCAAATTCACCATTATCCTTTAATATAAGTGCTTTGTATAAATGATAATCATTTATCTTAATTTTATTTTTTTCACAATACTCAATATCATCTAATAGTACTTCACCAAAATCTTTATCTTTTTCTCTAATGTTTTCTCCAACTAAAAGTAGCTTCTTAAGTACTTCATTATCTTTTGAATAATAATAATAACCCTTAAGTAAAATATATGCATCTAAATATTTTTCCTCATTAACGCTCTTTGATATTAATGATTTTATACAATTTTCAGTATCTTTTATGTAATCTAATATAAGTTCATAATCATCATTAAATCTTAAATTTTCATCACAGCCAAAGGCTATAAACATCCCTTCTATAAAATAATATATTGGAAGGTTTTTAATTTTTATCTCATTTCCAATATTAGAACTTATATATTCTGTACTTATTGGAAGGTATAAATCCTTATTTTTAAACTCTACATATTCAGGAATACCTATGCTTTCTTTAAACCCTTTAATATTCATTTCCAAAAATAGCAATTTCCCCATTTTTTCTTTAATTTGCGATCTATAATCCATTACTAACACTCCTTTGCAAATTATCTCATTACATAATACATTATTATAGAAAAACTTTCAAATAAAAGCCATATATTTATACTTCAATACAGCAAAAAGCTACTGAAAAACTCAGTAGCTTTTATTATACATATGAATTATGCTAATTTTTCATTAACTATATTCATTACCTTATCTTTAAATACTTCTAGTTGCTTATCTGCATCTTCTAAGCTTGAACCTTTAACTGCAAGATATATTTTCATTTTTGGTTCTGTACCTGAAGGTCTAACAACAAATGAAGAACCATTTTCAAGTATATATTTTAATACATTTGATTTTGGTAAGTTAATTACACTTTCAGTTCCAGCGCTTAAGTTTTCTTCTTTGCTTAATTTATAATCAAGCTTAGTAGCAACTTTAACTCCATTTACTTCTGGTAGTGAAGAATTTCTTAATTCATCGATGCACTTAGCAATCTTTTCCTGTCCTTCTTTACCTTTTAATTCTATTGAAACAAGGCCTTCTTTAAAGAATCCATACTTATTGTATAAATCTATTAATCCATCATATAAGCTCTTTCCTTGTTGTTTGTAGAATAAAGTCATTTCAGCTATAAGCATTGAAGCTATTACAGCATCTTTATCTCTTACAAATTCTCCAGCTAGATATCCATAACTTTCTTCAAAACCAAATAGATATTTTCTATCTCCAGCTTCTTGGAATTCTCTTATTTTTTCTCCAATATATTTGAATCCAGTAAGAACATCCATTATTTCTATTCCATAATGTTCTGCAATAGCTCTAGCTCCTTCTGTTGTAACTATAGTTTTGATTACAACACCATTTTCAGGAAGCTTATTTTCTTCTTTTAATGCAGATAATATATATTCTGTTAATAATAATCCCGTTTGATTTCCATTTAATACTCTATAGTTACCTTCACTATCTTTTACTACAACTCCAATTCTATCGCAGTCAGGATCTGTACCAAATATTATATCTGGGTTTGAAGTTTTTGCCATATCTAATGCTATTTCAAAAACTTGTGGATCTTCTGGATTTGGATATGGTGCTGTTGGGAAGTTTCCATCTGGCAACTCTTGTTCTTTAACAACTTGAACTTGTTCATACCCTAATTCATTTAATACTCTTCTTACAGGAATATTTCCAGTACCATGAATTGGTGTATAAATCACTTTTAAATCCTTAGCATTTTTTTCTACTAATTCTCTTCTTATTGTTAAAGATTTTACTTGTTCTAAGTAAGCTTTATCAACTTCCTCACCTACATAAGTTAAAAGATTATCTCTTATTGCTTCTTCTTTTGATATAGTCTTGATTTCATCAAAAGATTTTATATTATTTACTTCATTTATTATTATAGTTGCTTTTTCATCTGTTACTTGTCCACCAAATTCATCATAAACCTTGTAACCATTGTATATTTTAGGGTTATGTGAAGCAGTTACCATGATACCACCAGTACAATTTAAATGTCTAACTGCAAAAGATAGCATTGGTGTAGGTCTTAAACTTTCATATAAGAATACCTTTACTCCGTTGCTGCATAAAGTTAAAGCAGCTGCTTCAGCAAATTCCTTTGACATGTTTCTTGAGTCATATGCAATTGCCACTGATGGCTCTTCAAAGCTTTTATTTAAGTAATTAGCAAACCCTTGAGTTGCTTTTGATACTGTATATACATTCATTCTATTAGACCCGAAACCTATAACTCCTCTAAGTCCGCCTGTTCCAAAATCTAAATCTTTATAAAATCTATCTTCTAATTCTTTTTCATCTGTAATTGATCTTAATTCTTCTTTAACCTCTTCAGCTATAACTGCCGAATTTAACCATTCATTAAACTTCTCTTTGTACATCATACTCATACCTCCTAAATTAAGTTGTAAACTTATACTTTAAATAATACAATATTTTTAAGCATATAAAAAAAGCTACATGTATATTATCACTTGTAGCTTAATAAAAATCAATATATTATTATGTAAAATTTATATTTTAAAAACATATTTTAACTTTCATTGTCTTCAGCTGCCATTTCCATATCATCAGCAACTCTCTTTCTTTCATAAATCACTGACGCAATTACCGAATTTAAATCATCCACGATTGAAATTTCGGAACCAACTTCCAAATCTCCAAATTTATAAACATCTCCTACTGTACCAGTACCAATATTAATGTTTAAATATTTAGGTAAAGAATCCACATTTCCTTCAACTTTAACACAATCCTTTTCTTTTTGTAGAACAATTCCTTTTTTATTTATGTATTCTTCACCAATATAATGAATTGGTACTGTAGATATAACTTTTTCACCAGCAGATACTTCTTCTAAGTCTAAGTGGATAATTTTATTTGTTACAGGATCTCTCTGCATCTCTTTTATTAATGCTTTATGTTCCTTACCATTATAGTTAACATTCATAACCCCAAATTGACCATTAGCTGTAACTTCGTCAACTAAATCCATTTCTCCAATTTCAAACATAAAGTTATTAATATTCTTTCCATATAGTACTCCAGGTATTTTACCTCTTCTGCGGCATTTCTTAGCACTTTTAGCAATACTGCAATCTCGTTCATTTAATTGGATTATTGACACGATATATACCTCCTTAATTACTTTCTTATGTAATTATTCTCAATTTTAATTATTTTTATTCATTGATATTTTTTATACCAGCATTTGATTAAAATAACATGTAGTAAAGCTACAATTCTGCATATACTATCTTTATAAAACCTTTATATTTTTATTTAAAGAATCATTTATCAACTTACTTGAAAGAAGGTGTACTTTTTGTATAAATTTGATCAAAATGAAACTCCTTTATTTGATGCATTAATGGAGTATGTAAATAGAGATACATTACCTTTTCACGTACCTGGACATAAGAAAGGTGTTGGCATTGATGAAGAATTCAAGAATTTCATTGGAGAAAATCCTTTTAAAATTGACGTAACAGTCTTCAAACTAGTGGATAGTCTTCATCACCCAACAGGACCAATAAAAAAAGCCCAAATGTTAGCAGCTGATGCCTATGGCGCTGATGCTTCCTTCTTTTCAATTCATGGAACCTCTGGTGCAATACAAGCCATGATTATGTCAGTAGTATCTGATGGTGATAAAATAATAGTTCCAAGAAATGTCCATAAATCAGTTACTGCTGGAATAATCTTAAGTGGTGCTATTCCAATATTTATGCAACCTGAATTAGATAAAAAATTAGGAATAGCTCACGGTGTATCACCAGAGACTGTGGAAAAAACTTTAAAAGATAATCCTGATGCTAAAGCAGTGCTTTTAATTAATCCAACATATTATGGCGTGGCCACAGACATAAAAAAAATTGTTGAAATAGTTCATGGATACAATATTCCATTAATTGTTGATGAAGCCCATGGCCCTCACTTGGCATTTTCAAAAGAATTGCCTATATCAGCCTTAGAAGCTGGTGCTGACATTTGTTCACAAAGCACTCATAAGATTATTGGTTCCCTTACTCAAGCATCATTAATACATGTAAAAAGTAAATTTGTAACTCCTAATAGGGTGCAAAGAAATCTTAATCTTTTACAGACAACGTCTCCTAGTTATATACTAATGGCATCTTTAGATTGTGCACGTAGACAAATTGCACTTCATGGTGAAGTTTTATTAAATAAAGCTATTGAATTGGCTAATTATGTTAGAAATGAAATTAATAAAATACCTGGATTCTATTGCTTTGGTAAAGAAATCCTTGGAAAACCAGGCTCTTTTGCCTTTGATCCTACTAAAATAACTATTTCTTGTAGAGATTTAGGAATTACAGGATTTCAGTTAGATATGATACTCTCTGAAAAATATGCCATTCAAATGGAGCTATCTGATTTTTATAATGTGCTTGCAGTTGGTTCATTTGGTGACACAAAAGAAGGTATGGATAGACTACTTACAGCTTTAAAAGAAATATCAAAGGAATACTTTGGCATAAATGATCCTATTCCTGATTTCTTAGATATTCCACCTATCCCTGCCAAAACCGTTAACCCTCGTGGAGCTTTCTATGCTGATAAAAAATCTGTACTACTTACCGAAAGCCTTGGAAGAATTTCTGGCGAATTCTTACTTGCATATCCTCCTGGAATTCCGCTACTTTGTCCAGGAGAAATCATTACCTCTGACATAATAAATTATGTTCAAGATTTAAAGAGAGCAAATTTATATGTTCAAGGTACTGAAGATCCTACTGTAGAAAAAATTAAAATTTTAAATATTTGAAAATATAGATAGCCTAAAGTATCATCGATATTTTAGGCTATGTTATACTATCTTGTATCAATACATTATTTATATACTTATATTAATAATATAGATTTATTTTTAAAAGAATGTTAAAATAATCTAGTATACAATATTTGGAAATAAAGGAGAGAATATTAATTATTCGGGAAAATACAAAAAGCGCCTGAACTTAGTTAATGATGAATTAAG
>OCPP01000237.1_pt1 | contig 44264 bp, 40 predicted proteins | sample 1538211 | NCBI WGS metagenome assembly OCPP01 (sample SAMEA2580193, study PRJEB22360) | human gut metagenome | biome: human gut; feature: human-associated habitat; material: faeces | place: Denmark | collected 2008/2010
ATTTTCCGCTGCGGACCCCCTCTATCGGCCCGCAGCGATGCATTTCCCAAGACATCCCAAAGAAAAAAGCCTGAGGTGAACACACCCCAGGCTCCATTGTCTGTCTGACTGGTATAATAGTCTCTTTTGCAGTTTTTGTCAAGAGGGGGAGAACGGAGGTTCAAATTTTTTCTCTCCTGCCCTGCTTCGACAAGGTTTGCGCTCCCTTTGCTGCTGTGTTATACTATTATCGCTGCCCTTACCTACTCTGGCAACAGGGAGGGGGTGTGCAAAATGGACTCTCTGTTCAACAGTTTCCTCGTGACTGTCGTAGCGAATGTAGTCTCGTACTACATCTGCAAGTGGCTTGACAGCCACCGCAAGGGTAAGTAAGCCCAAAAGAACCCCCTCGGAGTCGCATTCCGAGGGGGTTCGCTTTTGGTGAGCAAATGAACTCTCTAGCCAGTTTCCTTTGGCTACTTTCATTATATGCCAAACAGCAAAAATGTCAAGTCATCTGGAAAAAAGTTTACTTTTACCGGCCTGCGCAGTCGTGCTCCCCAGTCCGCTGGGAAACTTCTGTTAAACAAAAACGGCTCTGCCGAAGCAGAGCCGTAAAAGCCGTAATACGGTAAAATCAGCGCTTGCTGAACTGGGGAGCATCGCTGGGGCGTCTCCGCCGCCCACGCGATGCTTGAGCAATTATTCGAAATGCGCATCCGGCTCGCCCCTCCGGGGCAACCGCCGGATATGCGCAGTCGTGCTCCCCAGTTCGCTGGGAAACTCCTGCTAAACAAAAACGGCTCTGCCGAAGCAGAGCCGTAAAAGCCGTAATACGGTAAAATCAGCGCTTGCTGAACTGGGGAGCACGACGTGCAGCCTTCAGACCGTACTCACCTGACCTTGATCCAAAAAGACCAGTATTCATGCGGTTTTTCGGGCTTTCCTCTCTCAGTAAACCCATAGGTAAACCCACGAAATCGCGAAATTTTTGGTGTAGTTTAACGCAGCCCGAATGCAGCATTCACAACGCTGCTTAATTCCTCAGGTTTATTATACTTGACTTTCGCATAGATGTCCATAGTCGTTTTGCTGTTCTCATGGCCTGCCAGATACTGCACCGTCTTAGGATCAACACCTTTGTAAATCAGATTGGTGATGTAGGTGTGCCGCAGCATGTGCGGAGTCACCTTGAAGTCCATCGTATACACCAGTTTGGGATTATTCGGCTGATGCTCACCAAGCCTTGGCTTTATTCTATGCTTGATGGACTGTCCATTTACATAAGTGTAATAACAGCGTTCTGCAGTAGAACGGACTGTTATGTACTTCCAGACTCTCACAAACTGTGTTTCCGTCAAAACAGTTCCCTTCGAATTCGAGATCACATATTCCGATTCTGATTTTTCCCTTTCTTCCTTGAGACAGGCTACCAGGCATTTTGGAATCGGAACATCTCGTTTTGCTGCCGGTGTCTTCAATAGCGTGTTGACTACCGGCTCACCGCCTTCCACATGCCATGCACGCCTTACAGAAATGTACGGCGTTTTTTCATCCAGGAATACGCAGTCCCATTTCAATCCAAGAATCTCTTCTCTACGCAATCCTGCGTACAAGCCGATCATTACGAAAACATACGGTGGTAGCTCACGAATGCTATCCAGCAAAATGGCAGTCTGTTCATCCGTCAAAGCTTCGCGCCGTTTCGCAGGCTTTCCTCCTCTTGCGCAAATCGTTTTGGATGGATTCTCTTTGATCACCCTGCTCTCTTCTGCCGAATTAAAAATGTTCTTAATCAGCATATTGAGCTGACCATACATTCCTGAAGAACCTTTTGATAGCGGAACCATCAGCAGCCGCAGGTCATCTGTGGTCACCTCATCCATATACATCTGTCCAATTGGACCCACGATGTACCGATTCACCATCCGCTCGTATCCCTCCAACGTATTGGTTCTTACCGTTCCAGACCGCATCAGCAGCCATTTTCCGCAGTACTCTTCCACGGTCGGATTCTCTCTGTGGAAAACCACTTCTGCAATTTTCTTCCGGGCATCTTCCACCCGGTCATACAATTCTTCGCGTGTCAGCCCATAGATTGCCACTCTCTTTCCGTCTGCATCTGTAATTCGGGTACGATAATACTGTACCCCTTTCATCATCACTGTTCCGTATTCCGGAAGTTCAGCAGGACGCTTTTTTCCTTTAGCCATGTGTTCTCCTCCTCGTCTATCTTCATACATTGCGTGTTGTCACTTTTATTATCATGGCGTACACCACTTCCTTCAAGGATGTCGAATGTATGTAAAAAGGGCAGGGATTTTTGACCATCCCTGCCCCAAGTTTTTTCTGATTTATTCTTAATCCCACGATGCAAAAGCATCTTCCAGCACTCCTGCGAGCTGCTCTGGGCGATTGTATTTCACCTTGGCGTAAATATCCATGGTGATCTTGCTGCTTTCATGACCGGCAAGATACTGAACTGTCTTCGGATCAACCGAAGCATGAATCAGATTCGTAATATAGGTGTGCCGCAGCTGATGCGGAGTCACCTCAAAGTCCAGACTGTAAACCACATTTCCATTGTGTGCCGCCTTTTGCCCCAGAACCGGCTTCACCGTATGCTTCACCCTCTTGCCATCTTCATAGCGGTAATAGCAGCGTTCCTTGGTGGTACGGGTTACGATATACTGCCATAATCTCTTGAACTGCGTATAGGACAACGGATCTCCATCCCGGTTTGCAACCACAAAATCCGATGTCGATGTCTTCTTCGCCTCTTTCAGACATTCCAGAAGATTGTCCGGCAGAGGGACATTCCGATGCGCTGCCTTTGTTTTCAGCTCTGTCAGAATCACCGGACGATTATGCTCCGTATGCCAGGCTCTCCGAACGGTAAGGTACGGAGCCTCGCAATCAAGATACACCGAATCCCATTGAAGTCCGAGGATTTCTTCTCTCCGCAATCCTGCGTACAGCCCCAGCATCACGAACACATACGGCGGTAAGCCGTAAATGGCATCCAGCAGCTTATCCACCTGCTCATCCGTAAGCGGGAGGCGGTCCTTCTGGGGAATCCCGCCCACATTCTTCTTCAGATAGATGGTCGGATTCTCATCAATGATCTTACTCTCCATTGCTGCCGTGAAAATACACTTATATAGAACATTCACTGATTTGTACACGGATGCCGACTTTTTCGATGCCGCCAACAGTGCCAGGCGAATGTCATCTGCTGTTACATCTCCCATATGCATATCGCCCAATGGCTTGATGATGTAGTTCTTCACTTTCGATGTATAGTCAATCAGCGTTGTCATCCTGATCTGTGCCGACTGCATCAGCAGCCATTTCTCGCAATACTCCTCCACTGTAGGTGTACTGCGGCGATACGTCTTGTTCTCAATCTGCTGGATCGCTTCCTGTTCCTTCTGGTACAGTTCCTCTCTCGTTCTTGCATATAAGGAAACCCGCCGTCCCTGCTGATCTGTTACACGGGTTCGATAATATTGCGTTCCCTTCATACTCACCGTACCATAATCGGGAAGCATCATTCTTCTTGCCGCCATATCATTACCTCCAATCCTGTTGATGCTTTCATTATTGCGGATTCATCGTCCATACTCAACGATGTCGATTTTCACCGCCGAAAGCTTCGAGGTTTGCGATATGTCGCAGCACGTTCCATCGGTTTTGCACGGTGCGTACATTTTGCAATGTACTCCTGAATCCCCACTTCCGTGAAATAAACGCAGCCGTTTTCCACATACTGAACATAGGAGATCAAACCGTCTGTTCTTGCAGCATCCAGTGTTTTTACGCTGATTCCCAGTATACTGGCTGCTTCTTTCCTTGTAATCAGTTTATCCATCGCCTTCTTCGCCATCCTTTCGGCATTTGCCCTGTCTTTTTTTCTCTGCTTGTTCCGGAATGTAATATCCAAGTTGAATCCTTACAGCTTCATCAATCCCACGCATCTGCCCCTTACTTACCCGCCCAAGATAGCGAATCACGCATATCTTGTCGCAGGTGTCGAGCTGTTCTGCCAATACCATAGACGGTTTTGCCAGTCCCTTTGCTTTACGGAGAAAGAAATGCGTTGGCTGTTTTCGCTTCTTCTCAATTTTCGATGTCAGCGGAGCAATCGTGATCGTCGGCGCATAATAATTGCCGACATCATTCTGAAGAACCACAACAGGACGAACACCGCCCTGCTTTGATCCGACCGGAACACCGAGATTGGCGAGATATAAATCACCTCGCCGATAAACCCAGTTTTCTTTCATATGCTGTTGTCTCCAATCTCCATACACTGATATGGATAAAGCCTGCCAGGTATCATGCTGATACAGCACCCGGCAGCGCTTTCTGAAAATATGGTTTCTCTGTACTTTTTCTTATCACCCCAGAGATGTAGGATTTCTCACAGGCGGCAGTGTGCTTCACTGCTCCATTGGAATTTAACCATCCCGCCTTCCTTATGGCCGGACCGCGAATTACGGAAGTATCATTGTCCCTGTCCGGCTTTAACACCGCCGCCGGTTGCAATCCGGCATTTGCTTCTGCGAAACCGCTATCGCCCCGATGGGCTTCATGGCGTGCAGTCGAAGGCTCGACCAAACAGGAATGTACCTGAAGAATGAGTATTCAGTTTTCAAGGGACATCCGGACTTTCGTCCTTACAAAGTAAGTTTAACAAGAATCCTCCGGTTTCGCGTTGGCCTCGTAGGCGCACTTTGGTTGTCCTTGCAGGACTACATACGGTTCGTTTTGACTTTTTCAGTGTTCTATACAGCCGGATTGAGGCAAAAAAATACCCCGTTGGTTTCCCAACGAGGCATCAAAGACGATTCTATTCTATTTTCTATAAACTGGTACCCGTTTATCTCCTGGTGACCATTTGAGTCACGGCCAATGTATCAAAAAAGCAACGCTCATCTCAGCAAATCAGACAAGCTGTATTCTCCTTTGGGGATATTTGCTGTTCTGCGATACTCTTTTATGGCTTTCACCAAGAGCTGAGGATTACTGAAATACTGCTTCACAAAATCATACGACTTCACATCATGCATCCGAAGATTTATTTTACAAAATTCGCTTGGTTTTTTTCCAGAACGCTTAAACTGATCATATGCTCCTTCCGCATGAATAATCAGCATTTCAATTTCTGGAGCAGTAATGACATTTACCACGTCAATTTTCTGCTCATATGCTTTACTCAATCGAAATTCCTCTCTGCGAGAATCCAAAATCCGTATCACAGAAATCTGCTCATCGAATCTTTTCCGTAAGTATCGCTCCTCGAATCGTTTAGCACTTCTGCAACGGATGACACGTTCTTCCAACATTTCTTCTCTGTTGAAAATCAGAAGATCATTATCAACCAGTATGTCGATAATAGCTTCTTCGGCAGAGCCCTCACATATACACGCCTTGTATTTTGCTAATTCCATTCTGCCGCCTCCTTAATTGATTGAAGCAGCCAGGCTTTTCTTCAAGCGCATATACGCTTCATATGCGGGCGTTGTTCCCTCAAGGAAGCCGCTCTGGTAAGCATCACTCTTTTTAATATCATTACGTTTCAATATATAGCTCAGATTTTCTGCTGTAATGCCATTACGGTTTCTAACGATACAAATTCCGTCATTTCGGTCATATTCGTCCAGCAGTTCCGGATAATGCGTAGTGAAAATAAGCGTTCCGCCATTTTTGTTCAGTCGGCTGTCCATAAAGAAGCGCACTAAGGTCGTTACAATTTCCTTGTTGAAATGATTCTCTATTTCATCTACCAGAAGATAACCACCTGAATGAAGAACTTCCTTTACCATCGAGAATGTAATAATACCCTTAATCGTACCAGAGGACAGATACTGCTCAAGGTCTGCCGCATTATTCAGGATAATCTCTTCTTCATCCTTAAACTTCAAGTGGATAAATGTTTTTCCCTCTGTCTGCTCAAAACACAATTTCTCAATGGTCGGATCGAGAAATGCAATTACCTCCAATGGAATATCTTCGGTAAATGGAAGCACATTCACATTCGTATAGGAAAGCAGGCTGAATATTTCCACTGTATCATTCGCTTTTTTATTATGTGCAATGACAAAGCTGACATCATCAGAAAGGTATGCTTCATCGCTATTGCGCTGCTCTACAGGCTTCATTCCTGTAAAATCTGTCAGATACTTTTTCGACTTAACGGTTGCAATCGGTTTTTCCCAAAGGCTTTCAGACAGAATCGAATACACATATTCCCCTGTTTTCGACTTCTTTGCCGCAATTACAGTTTCCAAGCAGCAGACGTAGCTACGCTTATCATAAAAATATGTGCGGATTGTAACATTCTTCGCTCCGCCAAGAATGCTTTTTGCCTCCACATGATTGATGGGCTCATTTTTCACAATATTTAAGGCCAAGCTAATGACCTTTAATACCGAGGTCTTGCCAGATGCGTTAATTCCAATGAAAGCACAGGCAGAGTGGAGATAGTAGTTATCCGTCAAACGGTAAAGACTATCTTTGTCCTCTTCGCAAACACGTTGCTGCGTATAAAAGCAAATATCCAAGTCTTTTTTGAATAATGGGAGTCCTTGTGCGGTGATGCGGAGTATTTTCATAGGTAGTCCTCCTCTAAAAACAGTTTTTTCGTTTTTATTTTCTTGTAATCTTATTATACGCCGCAAATCAGAAAATATCAACGGATTTTCCGTTTTTATTTTCTAAATTGTTTTTGACACTAAAAAGTATCCGTTCAATGTGGCAAGCCCTGTGATTGCTGACCCGTTCCACCGCATGAAATACATGGAGCGTCATGGAAGCGGCCTACGCAAAATCGTCAGGGAAACCGAAAAGCCGCCTGGATATACAGCGGCATATAATCCTGAAATTTTCTCAACAGCAACAGATTTCAGGGTCATCTTGAAAAATGCAAATTACCAACTTAGTCAGAAAAACTTAGTCAGAAAAACTTAGTCAATGACCAAGTTAGTGAGCAAGATAAATCGCCGGACATCCCACACACAGTTTTGAATCTTTGTATCCACCTTATTGCCCACGGCAGTGAGGGTGCTCAAATCACTCATGCTCACTCTATCATGGGTACAGCCAATGATAAGTCCTATGACGCAACCCATGATACAACCCATGATAACTTAGAGGATGACACCCATCAAGGTATCCACCAAGTTAGCCACCATGATTCTACGCCGTCAGCAGTTATATTGCGCCTAATACTTTTTAGATTTTCTTCGCAATCGTAGACAGCTCCGAAATAATACTAAGAAGATCATTTTTGACTTCCTCTTTGCTTGGCTCGCTGCCCATCAGAAGATAATCCGTGCTGACATGGAGGATGCAGGACAGTTCAATCAGCAAGTCAATGGAGCAGCTGCGTTCACCGTTCTCCATGCGGCTGACATGCTGCTTGCTTGCCAGTCCCAGGCGAACCGCCAGTTCCTCCTGCGTAATGCCACGGGAAGTGCGAACATCGTGAAGTCTCTTACCAAACTCTTTTGCGTCAAAATACATACGTTTCTCCTTCCGCACAGCCGGTACAGAACCGGACCGACGGAAGGTCAAAAAAGGAGCCGCATGACGGTGAAGAAAAATCCTGTGCCGATAAAACAGAACATGGGTATCCCATAATTCTGTCTCATGCGGCATTCGGAAGACTTCGCCTGTCAGCGGCTCCACAGCACAGCTATGACTTATAAAATTGCGTTAATAGGGTTATTTATTGTCATCTCAACCATTCAAAGACGAATAGTAGAGCTGCAATCTCCGTAATCTTCTCATCTCCAAAACATTGAAGACGGTCTCGCGTCCGCAGGCCTTGCATTTGGTCTGCACATGTCCTCTGGTATCCTCAAAGACGATGATTGAATTGTGTCGGCAATAAGGACACCTGACCGTCCTGGGCTTTTGCGAAGCAATCGCATCCTTTGCCCGGATGATTTTAATCTGCATTTCCGCAGATGGTTCCGATACTCTGATATTCCTGCTCATGGCCACACCTCCAATGGATCACGATATTCATAATCCTTTTTCCGGTTCAGATAGCCCAGTTGTTCCAAGCGGATAGCTGCTGCTGATCTCGAAACACCAAAGACACCACAGAAAGTATCTATCTTCACCTGGTCACTGTCGTAAAAACGCCATCCATAACAGGTCAGAGGCTTTCTGCTGTTAATGAACCACATCGCTCGATCTACTTCTGACTGGGGCATCAGAATGGCGGCTCCCAGCGAATTGGCCTGCCACTCGTTCCAGTCCTCCTGCGTTCTCAGAACGCGAGAGCCATTTCCTCGCACTTCCGGTCTCTTATGACAGGCTATCTTTCGGTCATCGGAATCCAGCTGAAACAGTATCTGGTGAGCGCACTCATGCGCCAGCGTAAATCTGCGTTTTCCGCAGAGTTTCCGAATATTCTCTGGTTCAATGAAACTCTTGTCCAGAACCACATCATTAGTTTTCAGGAAGATGCTCCTCTGACTTCCATCAACCTCTATCTGATATTCTGTATCCACATACGCGGTCAGACCATAGATGCTTCCGTCCGAGGACAACTTTTGGAATGACACCTTCAGGTTCAGATAATCGGATGCAAACTGGTCAATGGGTGTCGGAAGTGCGAATCTTGCCGGATCATCTGCTTCGCTGCCGAAAAAGGACTTTTGAAAATCTCTTATCACTGCAACAGCGATTTCTTCTATGTTTTTCTGCGAAAGGATCATAGGCACGGCTCCTTTGCTTCAACGAACCATTTTTCATCTTCGTTGTACAGGAAACTCTCATGCCCACCGATCATGACCGTATAGCGGATTCCGCAGCCACCTACCTTCGTGGAAGCAGCCCGGCACTTATGCTTCAATCGGTCGATCTCATACACCCGTCCGTCAATCCACCGAATCAGACGCGGACGGATATTTCCCTCCGCATCCACATCCAAATTCACAGGTACATATACTTTTCTACATTTCTGTTCCGACATATTCTACGCTCCTCCTCTGTAAACCGGCGAATGTGTTGACTTCTTTTAGCAAAGAACTCACCAGATTCTGCCGGTGCTGTATTAACCAATCATTCCTGTCGGCATGTCCAAATCCACTTTTCGCTCTGTCGGCATCTTGCTTTTCTGAAAAAGTACCCCATTTTTAATCGCATCTTTCCCGAATCGGAATCGAATCTGCTCAATCGCTGCGTCCAGCCGTTCCTGGCGATCCAGTGATTTCACATCTGTGAATAGGTCGTATTGTATCGGACAATCCTCTTCAAACAGATTGATTGCCCGAACCGTCACCGAACGAATCGGGTGTTCCCACTGATAATTCTTTGCAAACAAAGAAAATGCGGTTTTCGCCAGATAGGTAGGGCTTTGTGTCGGAATGCTAATCCGGCACTGCCACTCCTTCGTGAAAAGCTCATTGTTGCGGATGGAAATCGCAATTCCGCCTGCTTTCTTTTTATGCGTTCGCAGCTTAGTTCCGATTTCCTGCACCAGCTCCAGCATGACACACCAGACTTCGGCGTTATTTTCCAAATCCTGCATGGTCGTTATCCCGTGCTCAATGCTTTTTACCGGGGAGACATAATCGGAACGCATAACCGGCGAATCATCCAGCCCATTGGCATACTTCTTAATCGCCAGTCCATTCTTTCCAAGGCGGCACTTCAAGAAATCATCCGATGTTGCAGCAAGTTCTCCAATCGTATGAATCCCATAACCGGACAGAATCTTCTCGGTCGCTCTGCCAACTCCAAGCAAGTCGGAGGCAGGAAGACACCAAATCTTCTCCCGGAACGAATCTGCTTCGATGCAGGTAATCGCATCCGGCTTTTTCATATCCGACCCAAGCTTGGCAAAAATCTTGTTGAAACTCACTCCTGCGGAAATCGTGAGTCCCAATTCAAACTTAACAGTTCTGCGAATCTCATCTGCGATTTCAAATCCGGTTCCTATGCAGCCGCTTCCGGTCACATCCAACCAGCATTCGTCCATCCCATACGGCTCGATCTGGTCGGTATAGCGACCGTATATCTCACGGGCTAATTTTGAAAACTTCATATATTGCTCATAGTGCGGCTCCACGATCACAAGATCCTGACACTTCTGCTTTGCCTGCCAGATTGCCTCTCCAGTGGAAACACCAAACGCCTTTGCTGCATAGTTCTTCGCAAGTACGATACCATGCCGTTCCTCCACAGAACCGCACACTGCCACCGGCTTGTTCTTCAGTTCCGGGTTCAGCATACACTCGACAGAGGCATAGAAATTGTTCATATCACAGTGAAGAATCACTCTTTGCATCCTGTATTCCTCCTCTCCGTTCGTGAAAGCACGAACAACTTTTCACGAACGCATTGACACACAGCATTTCTTGTGATACTATAATTACACGAATTGTATTTCGTGTTTTCATCGTCATTATAGCAAGCACAGTTTTTCGTGTCAATAGGTTTTTATGAAAAAGTGTTCGTGTTCGTCATCAAAAAAGAAAGAGGTATTCCTATGGTCTTCAAAGAAAGGTTGAAAGAAAAAAGAACAGAAGCCAATTTAACTCAGGTAGAACTTGCAGAGAAGGCCGGTGTAACCGCCCGCACAATTCAGAATTATGAGCTTGGCAGCCGCAAACCATCCAATATGGTCACGATCCAGAAGATTGCGGATGCGCTGAATACTACTACTGAGTACCTGCTGGGAAGCAGCGGCACCTATGTCGTAGAAGCTCATGAAAAAGGCGGCGCAAAAGCAGCGAAAGATATTGAAGAACTGGTCAGCGAAGTGACCGGTATGTTCGCTGGCGGCGAATTAAGCGAAGATGCCATCGAAGGAGCTTATAAAGCTCTGACCGATGCCTACTGGATTGCCAAAGAGAACAATAAAAAATACGCCCCGAAAACGAGGCGTAAAAAATCCGATCAGTGATATTTATCGTACACACTTTTCGCTATACTGTAAACTGGAGGTGGTATGATGAATGCGGAACAGCTTTCACGGGTCGGTGAGAAACTGGTAAAACGCTGCGGTTCCAGAGACCCTTTTGAAATTGCAAGGCAGCTTGGTATCAATGTCATGCTTTGCGAAAATTTTGGTTCCCTGAAGGGAATGTACCGGGTGATTAAGCGAAATCGCTTTATTTTCCTGAATAACAGTCTGGATGAAAATATGCTGCGCATCGTGTGCGCACATGAATTAGGGCATGACCAGCTTCACCGGAATATGGCGAAAACCACCCCGATTCATGAGTTCATGCTCTACGACATGAAATCCAAACCGGAATATGAAGCCAACATCGTAGCAGCAGAAATCCTGATGGACAGCGATGAAGTCCTTCGCTACATCTATGAATATGGATACACAGCCGAGCAGATTGCCAGTGCGATGTCCACCGACATCAATCTGGTTGCGCTGAAGGTAGCGCACCTGGCTACACTTGGCTATAATCTGCACGCACTGGAACATAAAAGCAACTTTTTGAAATAACGTATCTTCGGGAGTGTCGCAAAATCACCGGAATAGGTGATTGAGCGGCACTTTCCGTTTTTAGAGAAAAGAAAATTGGCAGAAAATCTTTGTACGTTGATTTTCTGCCAATTTTTTTCGCACCTAAATAAAGCCTTCATTTTTTGTTGGAATTTTAGGCTGACTTTACTTTAAACAGGTGGGAACCTATTCGTTCATTTTGAATTTTAGCATGTAGTTTATTCAGGTTATAACCCATGCAAAGCAAAAGAATCTCCAGTTTCACTTTGGTTTTTCCGCGAAGCAGAAATTTTTGAAATTCATAGTCATTTTTCAAAACTCCGAAAGCACCTTCTACCTGAATGGAGCGGTTCATGCGATACTGGATTCCTGTTTCGGTCAGGATGTTTTCATAAGACTCCTGTCGTTTTTCCAGAAAGCTTTTGGAAACGTATAATCGCTTGTTTCCTTTCGCACGTGTACATTTTTCTTTGTGAGGACAGTCTTTGCAATCTTCACATTCATAGACGGTAACTTCTGATTCATAGCCACTCTTGCTTTTCTGCTTTTTCACGAAGACCGGTGACAGCTTCTTTTGTGCATAACAAGTGTAAACATCCGTTTCTGCATCATAGGCCATATTTTCACGTTTACTGATATCCTGTTTGAAGCTTCGCCTTTTCCACTTTTCGTAGGTTTGTGGTTTTATATAAGGCGTCTGTCTGGTTTCCCGAAGATAGGTATAACCTTCTTCGCTTTCATATCCCGAATCAGCTGTGACACTGGGATATCGGAACCCCAGTTTTTCGTCCATTGTTTTTAAAAATGGAATCAGTGTCCAGACATCGTTTCGGTCTGAAAAGACATCTGTTGCCACGATATATTCACTGTCTACACCGATCTGAATGTTATATCCGGGTTTTAACTGTGCATTCCGCATATGATCATCTTTCATGTGCATAAATGTAGCATCCGGGTCAGTCTTACAATAATTATTTCGTCCCTGAAAGCTGGCTGTATGCCAGTCGTAAGTTACCTGACGTTCCTGAAATTTTCGGAAAAGCTCAAAGTATTTCTGGTTTTTACTTTTTCTTTTCCCTCGGCCATACACAAAAACTGTTCCATCCTGTTGGCACTTATTTTCAAGATATCTTGTTATTGTTTGAAGATCTTGAATCCTCGAATCTATTTTTACAGAAAACGATTGCATGTATTCATGGTTTAGGAACAGTACTGCTTCCTGGATTTTCTGAAACATCTTTTCTTCCCATTTGCCAACAGATTTTTTCCAGACAAATGTATACTTGTTGGCACATGCTTCCAATTTCGTACCATCAATAAATACCGTTTCTACTGACAATTCACCAGCATCTTTCAATCTACGAACCATCTGATAAAACAGATCTTCACATGCCTCCAAAAGAAAACCTGTCCGGAACCTGGCAATCGTACTGTGATCTGGTGCCTTTTGCCCGGCAAGCAGCCACATAAAGTTAATATCTCTTAAACAGGCTTTTTCTATTTTTCTAGAAGAATAAATGTTTTGAGAATAAGCGTAGGTCAGGATCTTGAACATGGTCTTCGGATCAACCGCAGGATTTCTTCCTTTGGAAGAGTAAGCCTTATACAATAACGTATAATCGAGTTCCTCAAGCTCATGGCTCAGCAGTCGAACAGAATCGTCATCAGGGACAAGACCTTCTAAACTTAATGGCAAAACCAGTTGATAAGTTTCGTTGAATTCGGTATAATTTTTTTGGTATTTTATTTTACTAGTCATAATTTATTATACCATGAATGGCAGGCTCTTCGGAGCCTGCTTTTTCATTTGAATACAAAAAAGGAGCCATTGCTCCATGGATGATTACTCATCTATTTTGCAACAGCCCCTTTTTTGTTGCAAATCGTGCAGATGCCGTCTGCACAATTATCAGCCTAACATCTGCATGTGATAGAGCTTCACTTTTTCCTCAAATGGCAGTCCCGGATCAATGCCGACTTCTTCCCACATCACACCGAACGGTGCACCACCATCTGTATATCCAGCGATAAAGGCAAAACGATCATCGGAGTCCTCATACAGTTCTGCCAGCCGTTCCCGTTCTTTCGCTTCCCGCTCCATTCTCCGCTGCTGAAGTCGCTGTTCTTCAGCCTGTTTAATCTGGTCAAGCTGCTCCTGTGTATAATTGACTCCAAGCTCCTGCAAATCTTTAGCGGCAGTCACAGCATCCACATGAAAGCGTTCCCGGTAATGCTTGTTCATCTTTTTCGGTGAGCCGGTATAGGTGAGCAGCCACTGCTTGCCTTTTCGGAGGCGGGCTTCCTTTCGCTCAGCCTTCGCCAGTTTCTTTTTCTTTGCCATTTGCGAAATCTCCCGGAGTTTTTGCTGATGACTTTGGTTTGCGCTTCTTCGGTGCCGTCAGCTCATAGCTCAAAGAAAGCAGGTCTTTGATGGCATCATCCAATTCCGGTTTGCCAAGCTGAATACTGAGCCACTTTTCCTTATTCATGTGATAGGCCGGAAAATAGCCGTCCTGCCCTCGAAGAGAGCCGATCAGCAGCGGATCGCTTTTCACATTAAGGACATCAATGATGCCTGCTTCCGGCAGTCCCAACTTATCAGCAGATACTTCCAGAACTACACCATACCATTTATTATTGTCGTTGTGCCGCAGCACTGCATTCCAGTCATGCCAGGGGTATTCCGGCTCTGTGCCGTACTGCTGACGTATCCATGTAAATAATTCTTGTCGTGTCACTCCATCGCTTCCCCGCCATTTTATGTGTGACTTTGTGCAACAACCTGTTGCACAAAGCTTTGCCTCAGATAACTTTCCGCACTGCATTGATATCAGAAATCATCCAGCGCAGCATCTATCTCTTCCAGCCGATCAATCCAGCCCAGGTCAGATTTCTTCTTGGTTGCTGATCTTTTCTTATCACCACCAACCACTTCAAACCGTTTCTCTTCTGTCCCGAACAGACCTTTCACCTGAATTCTGAAATCCGGCTTGTTGTTGGTCAGTCCCTGCATGAGCTGCACATTCTTGTATCTGGGCAGGAGGATTTGACAGATAGCCTGAATGTCTTGCTCCTTAATACACGGTGCCGCCATGAACTTTTTCGTTATGTAAGGCTTTATATCTGCCAGTACCTGCGACATAGAGGCTTTCTTTCGGTTATCAGCCATAAAATCCCCCTTTTTTTCCAAAACGCTACCTTTCTTTATCTATCGTCCGGCCAGAATGTATAGAAATATTACTTCATATTGGCTATATACTTTTTCAACTTAATGATTCTATCTTCCGTATCAATACCCGCTTCATTTTGAGAAATAGTAACGGTATCCGTAAGGCTATCATCATCATTTCTGTAAACACCATATGAATTGTTTTCACAGACAATGTAAACATCATCATAAACCAAATACTGCCCCATCTCGTCTCTGGATAGATGGTCATCATCTGCTTCTTTCAAATACGGCATGTACGTATTTTGTGACCACTGCGTCTTTGTCTGCATAACCGAGAACATATATGGCTTATTTACCACATCGTCGTTGCTCATCTTTCCATAACTACCAGGACGGAAAACAGGATACTTTACATAATAATAATTCCATGGATATAAATTATCCTTTTCACATTGAGCCAAGAACGCAGAAATAATTCCATCCAAAATGCCATCATCGAAACTTTCTTTCGATTTGAGCAGTTCAACTAAAATTGTATGTGTATTTTCAAAACCGGCATTTGCACTTTTATGAAATAGCTCATCCCAAGCATACTGCAAACTTTTTGATGCAAACTGATAACGCCATTTGTTTCTTTCCTGCTGCCCATAGTTGCCTAATGTCATTAAAGCACAGTCAATCTTATCCCACGAACAGGCGAATAAAGAAGAAAAACGAGAGCCCAGCGAAAGATTATCGAGACCAATAATACCGATTTGCCCTTTTAACATGTTATGATCTTCCAGTTCAAACACTTCATCTGTACAGTCTGGGTTTTGGGTTAGGAATTCAATTTTTTTCTTTTCTTCCTGTATCTGATTTACATTGAAGTTAATCTCAATAGAATCATCAATCACGCCTGTAAGAACAATTGCATCAACAGCCTGAAGAATTGCGGGAATTCTGTTTCTATCCTGTCTATCACTAACCTCATCTTCGGAATTCTGAATCAGGTTGTTGACAATTCTGATTCTTCTCACAAAATCAGAATATGTCACTTCATTTTGGTGCTGTAAATAGATTGTAATGGCATACAAGAGCACGATGCGGTTTAATGGAAACTGTCGTATTCTGCCGGACTTATCAGAATAAAAATGCAAGCAATCCTCAAAAATATCAATCTTATATCTGGAATCAACCACAATTTTCCCACATGCATGAGTGTAGCTCATAAACGATTCCAAAAATTCTGTCGGATTATCATAGCCATTTATTTTACACCAGCAATCGAAGAACGCTTCTAGCGTAGCTATGTTTGCTACTGCTTTCTCATCGTCTGCGGAGAAATACAAGTGCAGCAAATCAAAAACGTCGCTGCTGTAGCCTTGTGGAGACTGCCCATTACGATAACAAATGATATCGCAAACGAACTTGAAGTATCGTAGAAATTCATCATCAATAATATTGTCATCCGCATCACTGGATCCGCTGCTGCGATATTTCCACAATAAATCTGTCCAGGATTTATCTATTTTTCCAACAATACGATCTGCCGTATTCTGACCATTTTTTTCATCGAGAGCTCTGATTTCCCTCTCCAGTTCTGCTTTGAAATGTTCAAATACTGTCAACGGCTTCCCACGGGAATTCATTTTAATATAAAGCTCATCAGTAAGACCCATATCTCTTATTGGCAAGAAATAAAAGGTAATCGCTTTATTTTCCAATTGCTCCCATATATCCGGTACATCTTTGAAGCGCTCATCAATCGCATCCAACATTACGAGCATGGAGCTGATAGTAGGATCATCTTTCCAGTCAAACGGAAACCATGCCTGATTCTTTATGTCAGCAGAAAGCGTAGTTTCAAAAGATGGCATAAACTTCACAAGCTCGGCACAGAAATATCTTGCACTATAACGTGTTTCATAGCTGAACCTGCTGAGAAATGCGTACTTGTCATCAGAAATTTTTTCCTTTTTAGCCGCATACCAATGCAAGAGGAACAACGTTGTCAAACGCTGCTGACCATCCAAAGGCGTCATAGTTCCTTCTTCATCAATGTCACCATAAACAAAGTCAAGGGTAATCGGCTCCCCAGTAACAGCCCTATAAAGTGCCTGAAGAAAACGACTTCTTACTCTATTGATGTCTTTATCAATACGTCCTTGAGCGTAGTCTCTCTGAATAAGGGGGATTACAATTTTATTAAGCTGAACTGAAGTATCTCCATCCTCAATCGTTGTTTCAAAGATATCCATAAATGAGTGAAGCGTCGTACTCATTTTGTTTCCTCCTTTTCCAAAACAATCGGTTCTATATAATCACTCAGAACATCATTGATTGCTTTAATATAAGCAATTCTATCGGCCTGACCCCAAAAGTGAAGCTGATTTTCAGCAGATGGAGTATAATATTTCAGAAATACCATCTTAGTACAGAAAGGAATATACTGTCCTTTTTTATCCATCTGAATGATATCATTTCTTTTCACATCAAATGTCGAATTATTAAGAGCCGCATTGTCCGCCGTATTAAGCAATGCAAGATTTGCAATGGAATGCATGTACTCTGTATTGCCTGAAACGGATAACAAACCAAGAACTTTTTGCTGAATGCTCTCAAATACAGTGCGCTCCAGCTTATCTGCATTTATCGCGCCTTGCATTTCATCAATCAGTTCACTATGTTCACCACCGATACTTTCAACAGATGGGATATGAAGTTCCAGCCACTTTTTCCAAACATCTTGCGTTTTCATACCTTCCGATTGCTGGGCATGTATATGCTCTAGGCTCCATGTAACATTGCTGCCCTTATGGTGCTTAAACTGATCAAATGGAAACCGTTGAGCATGTCCATCACTTCTTCTTACCGATTCGATATTGAATAAAAGCAGTAATGTACTAATCCGCTTATAATCCAACGACTTCTCATAACTGAGTTCAGCATAATTTCCAGAAATCGCAACGCTCTTTTTAATCAGTTCGTCGAGAGATTCATTAAACTCGCTCTTCTTTTTATCTTTTGACAGAGCAAATATTTTATGCAGAGAAGTGCCAGATGTAATCAAATAGCCGATTCTGTGGTACAGATCATGATCCTCGTACCAGCCCTTCAAAGTAAGAAAAGTCTGATAGATTTTTTTCCAGATATCATCCAGTGATACTTCTTTACGCAATTCATCAAATCGGAAGAATGTATAATACTTTTCTCGTGTACTTTCATCTTTACCGGCAATCAGGTCAAGAACAAGGTCAATTCTTGTCTGATATTCACCTTTGACGCTGTTTGTCAAAAAGAACCACAGAGATTCATTATGAAGTTCCCTCTCGATGCCATCCCATTGTAGCGATATCTCTTCCTGCTTTTCCCTGCGCATATTCTCTGCATTATCCCGGCTAAGAAACATCGCTTTGACGAGTTCAGCACTTGTCAGCGGAATTTTTCCGATGTTCAAACGGGTAAATAGCGAGATTGCATCTTCGCTTTCTCCAACCTCGTACCAGATGATTTTGACATCTTCTTTTAAGTATTCAAAGATATGCATAACCCGAATTTGTAAGTCCTGCTCAAACCACTCTTTTATGGTGTTGTATGCCTTGGCTATAAACCAAAAGTCGATGTTATCATCCTGTTTCGTCATGTCCAAAGTTTTCAAAAACTCTTCTGACTGGTCTCTTGTCTGATAAGAAAGTGTAAATGCTGGTTCATTGAAGAACGGATTCACGTTCTTCATATACTTATAAATGAGATATAATGTGGTAAGTCTCTGCTGTCCATCAATCAGTTCGTACTGATCTTCTTTTTTACGAACGACCACCGGCTGCAGGCAATAATTTTTCTTACCATTCTGATATATATCATCTAACAGACGTACAACCTCTGTTTCACTCCATCTATAGCCTCTTTGATATGACGGAATATAAAAAGAGCCACTTATATCAGCCACGAATTTCGTTTCAAGTATAATATTATTGCCCATAGCCAAACCTCCATCTGTGCTTTAACCGCATTCTTTTGTTTCCTAATATTCCTTTACATCTTCCCATGCCCCCGATAGTCCATCAAGGTGAATTCCTCTAATCTTGAAATCAATAATTTTGATTTATCGCTCTGTTCAACAAAATGAATATACTCCTTCTGCTGATTTATATTAGGAACTATTATCTCAAGCCTTTTTAATTTTTCCATAGAAATGTTATACATGGAACCGCTGGTACCTGTAGCCATGGAAGAAAGAACCTTTCGTATTTCTGGGTGGCTAAGAAACTGTTTAGCGAACATCGGCATGATCTCATGTTTAAAAATCAGCTTCCATAGTTTATCTGGTAACATCAACTCAGGATAATCCTGATCAATTAAAACAGTTGCTCCTACATATTCCCGTGTATTGGCTCTGCTAAATAGTAAATCTCCCTTCTGTGGATATATTCCCTTTGTTATTTGCTTCGTATCGCGCAACACCTTGTATTCATTAGCATCAAAAGAACCATAGGTTACAGCGCTTACTTTTAGTACTGCTTTCTGCCCTGGTTGTAGTTTTCCTGCGTCGCCATTAAGACATTGGCCGGAAACGATTTCTTTTGTAGCCTGATCCAGCGTCATGGTTGGCCAACCAAAAGGATTCTTTACGGGATCGCCAAACATCTCGATAAATTGAGATTTGAACAGCTCTGAACGGCAAATTTTGATTTATCGCTCTGCCGGACGAAGGCTGCAAATTGCTCCTGCTGATCGATATCTGGCGTTGGAATGACCACTTGACCGAGATTCTTCCTGCTTATACGCTTCCTTGTGCTACCGGTTACCGACGAACCGATCTGTGCCGCATACAGAGTAGTCATTGTGTAGGCCACAAAAAACTCTGGAAGCACATGGCTTTTAAGGCGAACAATGCTGCAGTCAACAGCGGTGATGGATTTGCCAAGACCATCGGGTATGATACAAGCTCGTCCTACAGGGTCTGGAAGCCTTGAAATAAGGATATCGTTAGGTAAAACCTCTGTGCAATTTAACCGGACAAAAGTTTCCTCGTCTATATACCGTGCTCTCTCTCCCTTATCTAAGTACACACCATTTCCGACGTTTCCGGTCTGTATCAATCGAATGCCATCGTCCGCTTGGTCCTTACTTTCGATCCAATCCCCATCAGCAAATACAGTACACACTTGTTCTACAGTTGCGCATCTGGTCTCATCGCCTAAGTAGGATCCAAACTGCTCCATAAATTGAGACTTAACGAGCTCGTCCGTAGCAGAAATCAGCTTTTTATAGGATTCCATCGTGTCATTGATGGACCATAATACTGCAGCCAGCTTGCGCTGTGTTTCCAGATCTGGCAGGTCAAACTCCAAAATTTTAAGGTCACGCCAGTTGATTGTCGGCGAAAGAGAACCTACGGAGATTTTGATTGCAGCATCCAGAAAATAATCTGAGCTGATAAACAGCGGGAAGAAATCCGGGTCGATGACTTCTACATTAGGACGCAGCACCATGCCGTGTGCAGAGAAGATACCATCAAAAGGCGCGATGGCTACTTTCTTCTGATAGGCACGACGTTTACCAAACAGGACATCGCCTTTGCGCATCACGAGCTTTTCGCCGATAGGAGCGACATCGGAGCCGAATCGAGTAACTTTAAGGCTTCCTGAATCAAGATGCTCAAGACCAAGATAGGTGAAGCGATCTTCTTCAACAGGCTTTTTCTTTTCAGTGCTGTTGATTGCAATCTGTTCAAACCGATATTTCGCCATTATGCACACCTCCTTGCGGAAGCGGTATGATCAGCGAAATCCTTGTGGCCAGTGGGCCCGATAAATTGAGAATTGCAAACAGCTGGCAACATTATCCGATGTATTTTCTATGCGATTCCTTCACATTGTTCTGATTAACCATCGCATATTGTAGCGTCGTATCAATGCTTTGATGGCCCAAAAGCTGCTGCACCTGCTCGATTGGCATACCCTTGTCGATGGCCATTGTAGCCAACGTCCTACGAAACTTGTGGGGATGTACCTTATTAAAGTTCAATTCACGACCAATTTTGCGGAGACGAATTTCAACACCGCTGATTTGCAAACGCTCGTAAGGCTTCAGAAGGGATACAAACAGAGATTCATTACCATCTGTACGTTCTGACAGGTAACGTTGCAAATGGATTTTCGTTCTTGCATCAAAGTAGACCTTCCTCTGTTTGTTACCTTTGCCGAATACAATGCACTCGCGATTCTCAAAATCCAAATCAGAACGATTGAGCTTAACCAATTCACCGACACGAATGCCAGTAGAAGTCAATAAATCAATCATTGCAAGGTCACGCGTATTGTCGCAGTGGTCACGCATAAGCTCCAACGCTTCATCGGAATAAGTCTCTTTCACCGTTTTCCCGGTCTTAACCTTGTGAATCCTTCTCACTGGGCTTTTAACAATATAGTCCTCATCCTCCAACCATGCAAAGAAAGAAGAAAGAATGCGTCTTACATTATCCAAAGTGACCTTACTGACAGTTCCTCGACGCTGGTATGTATCGAGATAGCCTCGTAAATCTTCCGTGGTGATCTGGCATTCTAGCTTATTGATGTCCTCCAACATATTGCGAATCGTTGATTCATAATAGCGCAGAGACTTTTCAGAGCAGCCTTCCACACGCTTTGCAGCAATAAACAAAGGAAGCATATCATGCTTTGTGTTTTCCACCACAGGCTTGTCTCCGGCCAGCATAGGCAGATGCTTATTTAGGCTCCGCGATAGTGCTTCCATTTGATCTGGTGTTAGGATTTGTGACAAATCTTGTTTTATGTTTGTGATTATCTGATTGATCATGGTGCTTCCTCCTTTTCGTACCCTCCGTTATCCGGTTGTCCACGAGCCGGAGGAAACTACATGACCATATTACTTAGCCAAGATTCTCTGCAATGATGCGTTTATATGTTGCGGTCAGCTCAGAAAGAGCCTTTTCGAGTTCAAATTTTGATTTATCGCTCTGACGGACAAGTGTTAGGAATTCTCTCTGCTCATCAATTGGAGGGATGATTATGGAAATATCCTGAAGCTCTTTTGCGTTGATGTTTGCCTGTCCTACGGCCCCTTTAGCCATACTGAACAAAAGCTTTTTAGCGTATCTTGTATTCATAAATAACGAAAGGTATTCCGGCAAAACCAGACCATTCATCCTAAGCCGTATGATGTAGCCTGCGATAATCATTGGATTTTTTCGGTCAAATACACATGTTTTACCTACCAAATCACGGCTGTTAGTCCTATTGAAGAGGACATCGCCGTATCGAACAATGTAGTTTTCTATCTCAGAATCCGCTACATCTATCCTCTTTATATCAGACAAATCAAGAGCTCCTTCGTAAGTGATGTTGTTCATTCGAATATAAACATACTTTCCGTTATCTGATGCCTTCGCACTTGTCCCATAATGAACATCAGAAACAACATCTCCAATACGTCCAAGAGGGTATCCTTTCACATTGTTGTCTGGCAAACCGAACTGCTCCATAAATTGAGATTTCACCAGTTCATCCGTAGCCACAATCAGCTTCTGGTAGGATTTCTTCGTGTTATCCATAGCCCAGAGCAGTTCAGCCAATTCCTTTTGTTTCTCCATATCTGGGAGCTCGAACTCATAATTCTTCAAGTGTTCCCATTTTACACGAGGTGAAAGGGAGCCTGCGGATTTGCCGACAGCAAAGTCAAACAAATCATCATTCTGGATGATGAACGGGAGCAACTCCGGCAAAATACGGTCAGGTTTTGCTTCGATAACAGTGATATCACCAGAGCAGATGCCATCAAATGGAGCAACAGCAGCCTTTTTGAGGTAGGCTCTGCGGCGGCCAAACAAGACATTCCCCTTGCGGAACATCTTACTGAACGTATTTTCGCTGCCTTCATCCCAAGCAGTCAATGTAATCTCTTCCGGGATCAGGTGTTCCAGCCCAACGATAGGATAGCCATCCTTGCTGCCTTTGCATGTCTCCTTATGTTCTACAGCGACATCGCCAAGAAGGACTTTATTCATTGACATCTGCCTCCTTTACTAATAGTGCGTTCAATTTTTCATAGCTCAGTTTCATCATTTCGGAAGCAGCTAGCCAACTATCATAATGCTCCTGAACATTACGATTATCTATATCTTCTTCGTTAACCTCTGGTTTCACATACAGAGGAATGCTCAAGGAGAAGTTATTATTTGCAATATCCTGAATAGTAGCTACCTTTGCAAAATCAGCATCATCAACATAGCTGTCATACGCGGCAGCAATTCGAGCGATGTGCCGTTCTTCCAGATAGCTCTGCGCATTTTTGCGCTCAACCTCATTTACCGCATTGATGAACAACACCTGTCCACGACGTTCAGGGCGCTTATTCATCCGACAAATCATGATACAAGCTTCCATCGGAGAGTTGTAGAAAAGATTCGGTCCGAGACCGATAACACATTCTACTTTATCGCTGCGCACCAGTCTTTCACGCATTGCACTTTCCTCATTACGGAAAAGAACTCCGTGCGGGAACAGGATAGCGCATCGGCCAGTATTGTCCTTCAGACTTGCGATAATGTGCTGAAGGAATGCATAATCAGCACGACCTTGCGGAGGCACACCCAAGAAGTTACGACCATATTTATCACTTTCAAATGCTGCGCGATCCCACTGACTAATTGAGTACGGCGGATTTGCCAGGATAAGGTCAAATTGCTTCAGTCTACCATTCTCAACGAAGGCCGGTGCTTTCAAAGTATCTCCATTTACGATATTAAAGTCCTTAACTCCGTGCAGAAACAGATTCATCTTGCCAATAGCAGAGGTAAGCGCATTGATTTCCTGACCGTAAACAGCCACATTTCGCCATTCCTTACCTTGCTCTTTTAAGTACGCAATAGAAGAAATAAGCATACCTGCACTACCACAGGTCGGATCATAGATAGATTCCCCCGACTCCGGCTTCAACATCTCAGTCATCAAATGCACAACAGTACGATTCGTGTAAAACTCCTGTGCTGTGTGACCGCTGTCATCCGCAAACTTTTTGATCAGGTATTCGTATCCTTGACCAAGTTCGTCTTCCGGGCAGTTAGCAATAGAGAGTGTCTTGGTACTGAAGTGCTCCAACAGATCCTTCAACAACCTATCAGGGAGCCTGTTCTTATTTGTCCAGGCACCATCACCAAAAATACCTTGTAACTTGTCAATGTTGGCATTTTCCACTTTGCGGAATGCCTCAACAATGGCCACACCAACATTTTCGGATACGGCACGGACATCATTCCAGTGATACCCCTTGGGAACCACAAAGGTATGGATTTCGTCAGCATCAAATTCGGCAGCGTCATCACCATATTCTTCGATAGCAAGAGCAGTTTCTTCATCGTATACATCACAGATGCGCTTGAAGAACAGCAGCGGAAAAATATATTGTTTATAGGCACCAGCATCAATGTTGGTTCTTAGGAGGACAGCGGAGTTCCAAAGATAGGATTGCAGTTCCTCAATGGTTATTCTTTTACTCACTGATATAACCTCCTTCCAGCAAGAGCTTACGCATCTTTTCTTCGGCTGCAATCATTTCTTTGTAAGCCTCAAAATACTGTCTACGGATTTCTGCCGGAGGAACAGTTTCCTGCTCCTTCTTTTCGATATAGTTGTTAATAGCAAGAGAAAAGTCTTTCTCCCGAATTTCTGGAATCGTAACGATTTTGACCTTTTCGATAACATCTTCGTATTCCATATAGTAGTTGAATACGGTTTGGATATCTTCTTCGGTCATAATGTTCTGTGCTCTCTGGGGAGTATAAATTCCGGAGCCATCAATCATACAAATACGGCCACGATGCTCAGGAGCTTTATCATTATTCAAGAAAAGAATGCAGGCAGAAACACCAGTGGAGTAGAATACACCACTGGCCATCGTAATGATAGCTTCCAGTTTATCGGATTCCACAAGGTGCTTGCGAATCTCACCTTCTTTACCGCTTCTAAAGAGCACTCCCTGCGGCAGCACCACAGCACAACGACCAGTTTTCGGATTCATAGACTTAATCATGTGCTGGAGCCATGCAAAATCACCATTGGAATCGGTCGGGCATCCCCAAATATTTCTACCGTAAATATCGCTGCTGAATTGTTCAGCTCCCCAGTTTTTGAGCGAAAACGGAGGATTTGCGACTACGCAATCAAAGGTCTGCAATGATCCACGTTCCAGATAGTTCGGGGATCGCAGAGTATCGCCCTGTGTCACTTTGAAATCTCGTGCACCATGCAAGAACAGATTCATTCGAGCAATGGCAGATGTTGCCAGATTCTTTTCCTGACCGTAGATTTTTCCATAGGTCAACTTGTCATCATGCATGTACCGAATAGCCTCAATGAGCATACCACCCGTACCACAGGCTGGATCGTAAACGGTCTCTCCGGCCTTGGGAGCCATTAGCATAATAAGTAATTTGACAATCGAACGCGGCGTGTAGAATTCACCGGCATTCTTTTTGGAGAGATCAGCAAATTTCTTAATCAGAAATTCGTAACTGTCACCCATTACATCTGCGGAATAATTGTTGTTGCCGACCTTGATTTTAGACATATGTTCAATCAGGTCTTTCAGACGTTCGTCAGATAGTTTTGTTTTGTCGGTCCAGTTTGCATCGTCAAAACTGCTGAACACGCCACTCAGCGTATCAGGATTAGCACGTTCAATTCCATTCATGGCTGTTACAATAGCCACACCGACATTTTCACTTGCTTCACGAACATCCTTCCAGTGGCAGCCCTCCGGAATGACAAAGCGGTGATTTTCCGGGAAGCTAGCGTATTCCTCGTCACCACCGGATTCTTCGAGAGCAACTTGAGTTTCTTCATCATAAACATCGGAGAGACGCTTGAAGAAAAGAATAGGCGTTACATAACTCTTATATTCGTCCTGATTGATGGGGCCACGCAGAATATTGCAGGCTTCAAACAGGTGAGAAAACAGCTTCTGACTGGTTGTTTCTTCCGGATGTGCGGCACTGGCTTCCAATTCCATATCAGCTATATCCATAGCAGATTGCATCATCTCAGCACGACCTCCTGTCTTTACTTTTTTACCGGTGGAAGGTTTTACACCTACGCTACCACTTTCTTGAATTTTCTCAAATTTAGCAGGATACTTGTTTTCAAATTCCAGGAGAATTTTCAGGAGACGCTCGTCCAAAAATGTAAGAGCGTGTTTTCTGATATTAGTAGGTACACCATAGTACGCCTCGGCAACAGCACCGGTGATAGCCGCCAAGGTGTCACTGTCACCTCCAATAGAAATGGCGTTGCGAATAGCATCCTCAAAACTGGTAGACTCAAAGAATGCTTCGAGTGCCTGAGGGACGGTATCTTGGCAGGTTTCGTTAAACTGGTAGGTATCACGAATGGAATCTAAGGTGAAGTTAATCGGATAGTAGTTCTTCACGATATAATCCTGAATTTCCATCAGACTGCTTCCAGTACGAGCCAGATAGACTGCAATGGCAGTAGCTTCCGCCCCCTTAATTCCTTCTGGGTGATTGTGGGTTGTCTCGGTAACTGCTCTTGAAAGTGCTGCGGCTTCCGCAACAGAATTAGCTACATAGCCACATCCTCCGACACGCATTGCTGCTCCATTTCCGTAGCTGTTGTATGGTTGAGGATTGTCCGAATACATCCAACGATAAAAGGAACCACCATAACCACAATGTGGATAGGGACGTCCAATTCGCTGCATAGATTCAATCGTTATATTACTTAAATCACTGTAGTCCGGCTTGCAATGCATCAAAGCATCACATACAGCCAGAGACATGACGGAATCATCGGTGAAGAAACATTGATGCGTAAGAAAATCAAAATCTTTCGACCTATGATTATCCCATTCAAATCTGGAACCGACGATGTCGCCAATGATTGCTCCAATCATCTAGTTTTCTCGCTTTCTTTTTTGTTATTAGTAATACTGCTCAATATAGCTATAAGCCTTATCAAAGACATCTTTATCCTTGATTTTGTATTTGATCCAAACAACACTGCGAAGGGCTTTCTTGACTTCCTGCTTACCAGCAGTAGTGCTCTGCCAGCCATCGAAACGCACAATTTTTACAATGCTGTCAATATCAGCAACGATGCGCTCAACAATAACAGGAGTGCTTCGGTTTTTCAAACCGTTAAAAAGTTCCGTCAGTGCAGCGATTCCCTTATCAACTTCCTGCTCTGGCACTACTTCTTTTTCTGCCTGTGCTGCTTCCTTCGCCAATTCCAATAGAAGTTTCAAGAACTCGATGCTGGTCACCAGACCCTGTTCGTGCTTTTCTCGCAATGTTTCCAGCTTTTCACCAAGCTTGATGAATTTCGGATCCTTGGTGTGATTCATGATTTTGGCTACGAGATTGATTTCGATCTTTTTGGTGGTCTTCTTCAAATCTTTCTGCTTTTCTAAGAACTCATCAATCAGGTCGGCATCCATTGCCAGGATTTCCACGTCCTCATCCGCTTCGCCAACGGTCAGGTTCTGATGAACAAGCTCAATCGTTTTTGCGCCCAAGGATGCCCAGATCAATCCACCACGGCCATCCGTCGGCTTCACAGATTCATATACACGAGACAGCCACTGGTAATCCGCTTTATAAGCATTCAGAAAAACGTCTGGTGATAACGCATCCCACGCACGATTCAGCACACGGTAGTCAGCAGCAAACGCGTCTTTTTCTTTATTTGTTGGTAAGCACTCCTGCGCTGCCATGAGACCTTCCCAACCTTCAATTGTTCTATCAACACCCAAGAAGTATCCCAGGCATTTTTTTAGGAGTGTCGGAAGCTGCTTCTTGATTTCTTCAATGTTGGTGATGATCTTACGCATACTGTTTTCGTCAAAATCCAGTGCACGTGCGACATCATCAAAAATACCGATATAATCAACGATCAGACCATGTGTTTTTCCTTGGTCATAGGTACGGTTGGTACGACAAATCGCCTGTAGAAGGGTATGATCCTTCATGGGTTTATCCAGATACATTACCTGAAGAATCGGTGCGTCAAAACCAGTCAACAGTTTAGCTGTTACAATAACAAGTTTTAACGGGCTTGCAGGATCACGGAAAGTGTCTAAAACCTTTCCCTCAGCATCACGATCTCTGCGATATTTCTTATAACGATCTTCTTTATCGTTATTGGTATCCATAACAATGGTGCTGGCTTCTTCGCCGAGTAGCTCATCGAGGACAGCCTTATACATCAAGCAGCATTCACGGTCATAGACAACGACCTGACCCTTGTAGCCATTCGGCTCGATTTTCTCCTTGAAATGTTTAGCGATATGCTCACATACCTTGCGAATTCTAGCCGGGTTGTACATGATTGCCTTCATGTTTACCCTGCGAGAAAGTTCGTTCTTTTCATCTTTGCTAAGTCCAGCCTCATCGGTCATAGCCTCAAATTCACGATCCAGCTTTTCCTTATCCACATGAAGCTCTACAGGAACCGGCTCAAAGTGAAGAGGAAGCGTAGCACCATCACGAATGGAATCAGAAAAGGAATAGCGGCTCATATAGCCAGTGCGATCTTCCTCGGCACCGAAGGTTGCAAAAGTGTTTTTATCAACACGATTGATAGGCGTACCGGTCAATCCAAAGAAGAAAGCATTTGGCAGAGCCATTCTCATTTTTTCACCCAGATCACCTTCCTGGGTTCTGTGAGCTTCATCGACCATGACGATGATGTTATCACGAGGATTCAGCTCACCGCTAACCTCACCAAACTTAAAAATCGTAGTGATAAGGATTTTTCGCATATCACCACGGAAGAAGGAAAGAAGTTCCTCTTTTGTGGCTGCACTGGTTAGATTCGGAATGTCTGATGCATTAAAGGTTGCAGTAATCTGCGTTTCCAGATCAATGCGATCATCCACAATAACAACGGTTGGATTTTTGAGCTCCGGAATCATTCGCAGTTTCTGTGCTGCGAAGACCATAAGAAGAGATTTACCGGAACCTTGAAAATGCCAGATTAGACCTTTCTTAGGGTAGCCAGCGATAACACGATTCACAATCATATTAGCGCCTTCAAATTGCTGGTAACGACAGATAATTTTATATTTACGATATTTTTTATCAGTGGCGAACATCGTGAAGAACTGAAAAATGTCCATGACATTCTTCGGTGAAATCATATCCTCCACACTGATTTTTACATCTGCAAGACTGCCTTCCGACTTATGAGTTGCTGTGTGCCACGGTCCCCACATGTTAATAGGCATATTGATAGAACCATAGCGATAGCATTTGCCTTCAGTAGCAAAATTAAATACGTTGGTTACAAACATGGCGGGTATGCTTTTTTCATAAGCAGAAATATCGCCAGCCGCATCCAACCAAGTAATGGCACTACGAACCGGAGTTTTCAATTCACCGATAGCAATCGGGAAGCCGTTAATCAAGAGAACAATATCTAAGCGCTTGCCGCCTTCGGCCTGAGGATATATCCACTGATTGGTCACAACATATTCGTTGAGAGCAAGATCTTCTTTACGCATAGTACCAAAGAAACGAATCGGAACCATGCGTCCGTCCTTACCAAAAGGATAGGAGTTTTCCTCGAAAATCATTTTCTTGAAAATCTCATTCTGAGTGACAAGGTTATGTGGTTGAACAGACAAAATAAGTGTCCTAAGTTTATAAATAACTTCATCTGCCCGGGATGGATCTTCCGCAATTTCCGGGTTAAGGCGAATGAGGGCCTCTTTTACCATTGGTTCAACAAGTACATCCGAATACATACGAGGAAGTTCCTCGGCAGGAATATATTTCCACCCATTCTTCTGAAGAGTAGAAAGCATCATTTGCTCAATGGTATTATCTTCATTAAAAATAGTAGCCATCTGTATTCCTCCTCCAGTCCAATCAATCTTATTTTATCTTTTCGTCCGTCCCATAATCTGGACTATCCGGTAAAATTTCTAATATGTCATCTACTGTGCAATTCAGTTTGAGGCAAATCCGTGCAATTACTTCCATAGAAACTATTTCGCCTCTGCCCATTTTGCTTATCGTGCTTGGGCTCACATCTGCCAACTCGCATAATTCCTTTTTCATCATTTTTCGATCAATAAGCATTTTGAATAATCTATTGTAGGAAACCGCCATATCATACCGCCTTCTTTATTCATACCAACGCTTGCAACTATAAAAGCTCATGATAAAATTATAGCACACTCGCTTTGCTAAGTAAATCAATAATGGTGACTTCTCGCAAGTGCTGCTCTTCTGCAAGCAGGGCTTTCGTGACACGAAAGCGCTTTTCTGCTTGTTGGGGAAACTCCCCAATCCCCTTAGAACGCTGCCTGCGGCATCGAGCTGCGCATCCGTTCCGGATGCTTTAACGGCAGTTCCTACCAAAGAAAAAAGCCCGGTGCAGCATGAGCATTACACCCACACTGCACCGGGCAATCCATCATCGACTGCTTTGCCTATTTTCTTCTTCCTGCCGCACCTCCTGCTCATGCAGCTGCTCTTTCTTCTGTTCGTCCTCTTTCAGAATTTCCTGCACAATCTTCTGTGCCACAAGCCAATCCTGCATTTCTGATTTTGTCTTGCGATACTCTGCATAGGAGCTTTTCTTTCGTTCCAGGAGCATCGCATACTCTGCGTTCAGCTCGCTGATGCGCGGGAGCTTTTTGTCAGAGCCGTTCTCTTTCTTATAATCATCAAACGCCTTTTTCGCCGCGCTGCGCAAGGACAGCATATCCCGATGAGCTTCATAGTACTCCCGATTGTAGCCGGATGCTTTATACGCGGCAAAAACATCTTTTGCCTTGGCATAATTGATTAGATGCTTCCTCAGTACCGACACTTCCGACATCCGTGCCTCATCTGCTTTTACAGATTCCAGCAGCGCATCACATTTTTCAGAAATTTCATCTGCCTTTTCCTTTAGCTCTGCATAGCTCTTGATTCCATGCTCTTCCATGAACATCATAGCTTTTGCCATCTGCTTCAGATTAAAGACTTTTGCCCAACGCGCATACCCCGCGCCTTTGCCCGCATGCATTTTTGCACGGACATCAATAAGGAACGACAGCTCCGCCTTCTGATGCACCTGCGCAGACCGTGCGCTTGTGCGGGTTTTCTCTGCAAATTTGCTTTTATGAACCGCATTCCCGGCAATCACTTCGCAGAGTTCTTCAACCGAATATCCTTTGCCAAGAGAGCGGAAACGAGCAAATCTGGTGTGGCCTTTTCCCCGCAGGGCAGGTTGTTTTCCTTCTTTATACTCGTACCCTGCTTTCTGCAAAATTTCAATCAGTTCCCGGAAGTCTTTTGGTTTTCTTGCCAATGCTGCATCAATGGCCTCGCAGATTTCATCCCGCTGCGATTTTTTCTCCGGATATTCTGTTCTCTTCTGCCGCTCTCCATAGGGCTTCCGGATAATGACCGACAACCGGTGTTCCAGGCAGACGATATCACTGAGCCTTGCCAGTGCAAGACCTGATAAGCGAAAATCTCGAAATTTTCTGGTGCAGTCTAATGTAGTCGAATTAAAAATAATGTGGTTATGAATGTGCGCACGATCAACATGGGTAGCCACGATAAACGCATGTTTTCCCTTTGTGAATCGCATGGCTGTCTCATACCCAACCTTGTTCGCCTCCTCCGGCGTGATTTCTCCGGGCTTAAAGGATTGCCGAATCTGATATGCAATCACATCATGCGCCTGGGTTCTTCCCGTGATATGCTCATACTGCCGTTTGGAAAGCAGGAATTCTTCATCACAGGTCTTTGCGTCACAGGCATACGCGCTGATGTATTTTCCATCTTCCGTCTTTGCTACATTTTCAGAATAATCAGTACGGTCAGCCAGACACTGCGCTACCGTCTTTCCTTTATTGATATGCAGCGCAATTAGTCTTGTAGCTGCCATTTTCATATTCCTCCATCTAAAAAGAGCTACCCGAAGGCAGCTCTCACCAATCTACTATTCTCATTTTAACATCCGTTCCCGGTCATAAGCTCCCTGCAAATAAACGGCTTGCTTGATGATCTCTTCCATATCGAAATAGACACACATGATGCTTTCGTACAGCTTCCACACATTAGATTCGCTGCCGCCCACCATTTCCATCAGCTGGTCTTCCATCTTCGATTGCTCAGACTGTTTTTCCTGATAAGCAGTCTCTTCCACAAAATGATTCTCTCCATCTGTTTCCTCGTACCGTAAATCATAATAATCTTTCATAAACTGAATATCCATCGAATCCCTCCTGAACTCAAATTGTCAAAACATCCTCTACACACTCGCACAGCCGTTCCATCAGTTCCATGATGCCGCCCGCTCCAACCGCAGCTGCGAACAGTCCCATCTCAATCAGGGTCAGCAGGAACACATCCGTCCAGCTCGCCCGAACCACAGAATAAATGCCGCAGCCAAGAACGAAAAGCATAACCGGCGAAAGTACCCACAGGGATAGCTGCATCAGCAGATTCCAGATAAAGCACAGAAATCGCAGCAGAAACGCAACCGGCAGCAACAGGATTTTCAGCACCAGCTTCAACAAAAAACATACGATCTTCATGGATTTCACCCCTTCGCTTTTCTTTTCATCTTCATTTTATCGTACCCGCTTGTCAAACACCACGATGTCAACAGGAAGACCTGCAAAAAATATGTAATGACACAGACTGTTTCATCTGTGCCATGTGCAATAGAAATTCCGCACGTTTGCGCCGTCATCGAATACCAGAAAGCCTCTTTAAGATCAGCTTTTGCATCTCCCAGAGTTCATCCAGTCGCTTCTGCAAATCCCGGATATCCTCCGCATAGATGCTTCCAGATTCATTGGCGCGTTTTGCGTACTGGTTCAGGTTGTTGCTGCATCGGCGAAGAAGTGTGGATACCTGCGCCACATCCGACAAATCAAGATTTACGCAGTACCCGTCCATCGCCATTTTTCTCATATAGGCACCGGTATTCCGAATCCCCAATTCTTTCTGCTTTTCACGAATCCTCGCCAGCTCTTCCGGGTTTACCCGGACATTGATCCAGTGTTCCCGAACACTCATAGTGCCACCTCCTCATCATTTCGATGTGTCATCGGCGGAATGCACCCTGCACGGTCACGCAGCTCTGCCAAGACAGACGGCTTTTCCGCTGTTCTCTCACGGTCTGGATCATCATTTTCACGGTCATCCATATTCAGCAGTGCGTCCAGTTCTGCCAGTCTTGCACTCTTTTCCGCCAGTTCTGCCTCCTGGGGGAACGGCTTTCCAAGCTCGGCCTGCGCAGCTTCCTGCTGGCTCCTAAGATTGTCCAGCTGCTGTTCCGCCTTCTCCAGCCTTGCAGGAATCCCGGCAAGAGCATTATCCAAACGCTGGATATTGCCCGCAGCACTGGTGCCGATGGGCACCCGGTAGGTCATCTCGCCTTTCAGCAGCACCTGATACTCTTTCTGGAAGCTGTCATATGACAACTCCATCTTGAAACCGCGATAGCTGCCAAGCGGCACCGGCTCCAAACTCTGATTGGCTTTACAGACCACAAGAATTGCTTCACCGGCCTCGGCTTTTTCAGTAAATTGTGTGCCATTCACCTCCATACCGCAGAACTCCTCTTCCGGCAGCGGATGTGCCGCCACCGTCCGAATATCCGACTGAAAGCCCTTGATGAACCCTTGCGTTTTCTCAATCTCCGCAGGGAAATATTTCATCAATTTATCTTCCAATCGGTACTGCTGGCTCTGATGATCCGCCTTCAATACTTTCAGCCTTGCAACATCTACATCCAAGTCCATTTTCTCCTTGATTTGCGGGTCTCCGGCACAAAGTGCCTTGATCTCTGCATAGGAAAGAGCCTGCTCATCTACATCATCACAGGAACGTACCGGAGATTTGCTGGTCATGATCTGGCTGATAAATTTCTGCTTATTCTCCAGTGTCTGATAGAGGTAGGCATCAAAAGTTCCTTCCGTCACATACTGATAAACCTGCACTTCTTTGTTTCGGTTTCCCTGACGGATGATACGACCATTTCGCTGGGTCATATCCGCAGGCCGCCAGCCCACATCCAGATGATGCACGGCCACCAGCCTGTCCTGCACGTTCGTGCCTGCACCCATCTTCTGTGTCGAACCTAACAATACCCGTACCTGTCCGGTACGCACTTTGGCAAACAAATCTTTCTTCTTTGCCTCAGTATCGGCATCATGAATAAATGCGATTTCTTCTTCCGGCACACCGGACTGAATTAGTTTGGCGCGGATATCCTCATAGACATTGAAGGTTCCATCGTTCTTCGGCGTGCTGAGGTCGCAGAACAGCAACTGGGTCAGCTTATCCGACTGTCCTTCCTCATAAATCCGAAGCACATTCCGCACACAGGCGTTGAGCTTGCTATTTGGGTCATCCGGCAGGAGCGGATTCATCAATCGCTGATCCAGTCCCAGCTTTCTGCCATCCGATGTGATTTTCAGCATGTTATCGACCGACGGGTCTACCACACCGGAATGCACAGCCGCCGCCCGTTCCGAAAGCTCCGCCACCATCGCCTGCTGATGCTCCGAAGGCTGCACCACCACGGTTTCAAATTTTGCCTCCGGCACCGGCAGATGCAGCTGATCGGAAGTCTTGATATCTGCCACTTCCTTGAACATATTCATCAGCTCCGGCAGGTTGAAGAATTTTGCAAATCTTGTTCTTGCCCGGTATCCGGTTCCTTCCGGTGCCAGCTCAATGGCTGTGGTGGTCTCACCAAAGGTAGAAGCCCAGCTGTCGAAATGGGTCAGCCCTTTCTGCTGCAACGTGCCGTACTGGAGATACCGCATCATGGTGTAAAGCTCCGTCATGCTGTTGCTGACCGGGGTGCCGGTCGCAAAAATGATGCCGCGCCCGCCTGTCAGCTCGTCCATATATTGGCACTTCATAAACATATCCGAAGATTTCTGCGCTTCCGATGTGGACAATCCCGCAACATTGCGCATTTTTGTGTAGAGGAACAGGTTCTTGAACGCGTGTGCCTCGTCTACGAACAGCCGGTCTACGCCCAGCTGCTCAAAGGTAATCACATCGTCTTTTCGGTCGGTTGCCCGGAGTTTCTCCAATCTCGCCTCCAATCCTTTCCGGGTCTTTTCCATCTGTTTGATGGAGAAACGCTCGCCATTTTGGGATTTCATCTCAGCAATAGCATTTTCGATTTCATCAATCTGGGCAGTCAAAATCCGCTCCTGCCGTTCTGCGGACACCGGGATTTTCTCAAACTGAGAATGCCCGATGATAACTGCATCGTAATCGCCAGTGGCAATTCGTGCGCAGAACTTTTTTCTGCGGGCAGTCTCAAAGTCCTTTTTGCTTGCCACCAGCAGTTTTGCACTCGGATACAGGCGTAGGAACTCGTTTGCCCACTGAAGGGTCAAATGATTCGGAACGACAAACATGGATTTCTGGCACAGTCCCAGCCGCTTTGCCTCCATAGCAGAAGCTGCCATCTCGAAGGTCTTACCGGCACCTACCTCGTGGGCCAGCAGCGTATTGCCGCCGTACAGCACATGAGCAATGGCATTCTGCTGATGTTCACGCAGCCGGATCTCCGGATTCATACCGCCAAAGCGGATATGAGAACCATCGTACTCACGAGGACGGGTACTGTTGAACAGCTCGTTATACTTTTCCACAAGTTCCGCACGGCGATAAGGGTCTTTCCACACCCAGTTCTGGAACGCATCCTTAATGGCCTGCTGTTTCTGCTGGGCGAGGGTGGTCTCCTTTTTATTCAGAACCCGCTTCTGCTTGCCGTCTGCATCCTCCACGGTATCGTAGATACGGATGTCCCGCAGATTCAGCGTATCCTCCAGAATCCGGTAGGCGTTGGCTCTGCTGGTGCCGTAGGTCATATAGGCATGAACATCATTCCGGCTCGGTGTACTCTTACCGGTGATCTGCCACTCTGCCGTCATGGGCGAGAATTTCACCTCGATGTTCCGGCGCAGATAAAACGGCGGTTCAAAGGTCTCTTCCATAAACTGCTGGATATAATCCCGATTGACCCATGTGGCACCAAGGCGCACATCAATCTCTGAAGCGTCCAGGTCTTTCGGCTGCGCCTTTCTCAGATATTCCGTATTTACCGTAAAGGCAGGGTCAGAGGCCGCAGCCAGTTCTGCCACTCGGAGCTTTTCCCGGACATTGCCTGACAGATATTCATCAGCTGTTACCCAACCGTTTTCCTCACCGCCCTGCGTCATCGGGTCTTTGAAAATGACACCATGCAGTTCCTGCTGGATTTTTTCATATTCCCCCGGCGTTCCTAAAAGCTCCGACATATAGGGCAAATCCACTCCGCCGCGCTCTCCGATAGAGATTGCCAGAGCTTCAGCCGGAGTATCTACGCTGGTAACAGCCCGTTCCGGTCGAATCGTCCGTTTGGTGAACATATCCGCCTTGGATTCCAGCCTGCCGTTTTCGTCTACGTTTTCCAGAGAGCAAAGCAGATAATAAGACGAATCTTCCGAAAAAGCCTGTGCATTTGCACGGGAATTGATAAGTCCATACTGATCGGCGAATCGGTCATAGACCACATTCAGTTCCCGCTGTTTCTGGGCAATCGCGTCCTCCGGATAATCGTTCAGCTGATAGTCGATCAATTCCTGCACAATGGTACGAAGTTTCACCATACCCTTGATCCTGCCGGTGGCTGTCGCAGAAAGGTCAGCTTTCCGCATGATGCTGTTCTCACGGAAGTAAACATCCCCATCTACCACCGCATAGGAGAAGTTCTTTACATTTGGGTCTGCCGGAATGGTTTCGCCCTGCAAGGACAGCTCTTCCTCCGGTGCCAGCTCCTGCGCTTCATAATGACCACCGATGTGCTGCACAGCCTCATGCAGCTGGTCTCCCAGATCTGCATCCGGAATCGGAATGACCGTACATTCTTCCTTGCCGTACTGGGTACTCTCCGTTGTAATCTCACCCAGCACCATTTCCGGGTGGTCAACAAAGTAGCTATTGAGGGTAATACCCTCCGATGTCAGCCCCAGATGCACCCAATCCGGTTCGATATTAATGGGATGGTCTCTCTTTTGCAGGAAAATGATATCCGACACTACATCTGTACCGGCATTGGCACGGAATGCGTTGTTGGGAAGTCGAATGGCTCCCCGTAGTTCTGCCCGCTGTGCCAGATACTTTCGCGCGTCCGGATTCTTGGAATCCATCGTATAGCGGCTGGTAACAAAGGCCACGATACCACCGGGACGAACCTGATCCAATGCCTTGGCAAAGAAATAGTTGTGGATAGAAAAACCGAGCTTATCATAGGGCTTATCGCTGACACGGTAGTTGCCAAAGGGCACATTGCCCACGGCCAGATCATAGAAGTCGCGCCGGTCAGTGGTCTCAAAGCCTGCTACCTTGATTTCTGCCTGCGGATACAGCTTTTGCGCAATGCGCCCGGTGATGGAATCCAGTTCCACACCATACAGTCTGCTTCCCAGCATGGAATCCGGCAGCATACCGAAGAAGTTGCCGACACCCATCGACGGTTCCAGAATATTGCCTTTCTCAAATCCCATACCGTCCAATGCTTCATAGATTGCACGGATCACGGTAGGGCTGGTGTAATGTGCATTCAGAGTCGAAGCCCTGGCTGCGGCATATTCTTCTTCCGTAAGAGCTGCTTTCAGCTCCTTATATTCGCCTGCCCAGGCAGTTTTCTCTGCATCAAAGGCATCTGCCAGCCCGCCCCAGCCGACATAATTGGCCAGTGTTTCCTGTTCCTCCGGTGTCGCATCCCTGTTCTGGTTTTCCAAAGTTTTCAGCGTATAGATGGCATCCATGTTGGCACGGAATTTCTGTTTAGGACTGCCTTCACCGAGGTGAAAGCTGTTGATGCGGTAGTTCTCCGCATGTTTTGCTTCATGCCCTGCCCGGAACGCTTCTTCTTTTCCAGGATTCAGATCAACCACCAGATTGTGCAGGTGAACATTTTCCTCATGCCCCAAAAGTCTTGCCAGATTTTCCTTGCTTTCCGAGCGGAAGATCGGATACACGGAATCCGGGTCCCGAAGCTCCACATCGAAAAGCCCGACTTTTTCAATCGTAAATGCCTTTCCGTCCAGATACAGCGTATCGCCGACACGATAATCCGGCTGCACCGGAGCTGCCGGTTCTGGCTGCACAGTCGCAGGCTTTTTTTCAGCCTCCATGTTCCTGCCGCGAATCTCCTGCAACGCTTCTGACGCGCTCACATAATCGGCAAATGTCTGCACTTTTCCGTCCGAATATCCGTAATACTCTTCTTTGACATAATCCCAAATGGCAAACGCATCTTTAGAATCCGGGAAGTTCTCGCCGGTCATCGTGACTACAAATCGTTCATCCGGCGCATAGCCAAACTCTTTGTCAAGTTCTCTGGCGTGTTCCTGCATTTCCAGAACCAGAGGATCTGTCTCTGCATGAGCCGGTTCGTGTGCTTCTTCGGATTCCACATCCGGGAATGGAATGTCCTGCTGCAAATCCTGTTTGCTCTGCTCAACATAGAGCCAGTCTTTGGCTTCCCGTTCCTGAACTTTTTTAATCAACTGCTGCCGGTAGGTCTCTGCCTCCCATTCGCTGGTAAACTCTTCGCTGACACCATCCGGTTCCACATGAATGCCATCCTGAATATCATCCCAAACCGCATAGCCATCGTCAGTTTCCATCACGGTAAAACGCTGGGGTGCCGCCAGTTCACTCCGGGCATAGACATCCGCAGCCGTATTCAGCATCTTGTCCACATGCTCATTTCCGGTATCGTAGCGTTCCGGTGGCGTTGGCGGAAATACATGGGCGGCTGTCGGCATAGGAAGCGGCGCGCCGTATTCCTGCTCCAGCTTCCGATACTCCTCCATTTCCAGCGCAGTCAGGTACTGACCATTTTCCACAAGCCGGTCTAACCGCTTATCCACTGCCGACCATGTGAGGCGCACTTCCCGGTCATGGTCATAATTGCGAAGCAGAATGCCTTTCCCGTCATAATCGGCAAAACCGCGACTGTCATCCATAAAGGTATAGCTGTGACCACCGAGACCGTATTCTGCTTTCAGGAATGCAGCTCGTTCTTTCGCTTCCCCTTGCTGCTGATACAACGCATAAATACGGATTTTACCGCCCTCAAAATTAGAGCCTGTCCGCAGCATCCGGTCGATTTCATCCTCAGAAATGACAAAAGCGGAGGGCTTTTCGCTCTCCGCTTCTCTGGCTGCATTTTCTGCCACCGCATCAATTTTCTGAATCTGCTCTGCCTCGGACTGAAACAGGCTCATAAAGTTTAGCTGTTGATAAGTTCCGTCAGAATGACTTCCTCTGCCTGCGCTTTCAGCATGTTCATGTGCTGCACCCAGGCCATCTGGTTTAATTTCTTGTCCGGTGCCGGATTCGCTTTCAGAAGCTCCGCCATCATCTGCTCCATCCGTGCGGTCGCGGTCTCCTGGATCTCCCACAGGTGCGGGTACAGTTTCTCGGTCAGGATCAGGTGATTGTACAGCAGCGTGTTGTTCTCCTGCAGGAACGCTCTGCGCATCCTCCCGTACTTGCCCAGCGGCTTCTGTTCCTGCACCGACAACTGGATGTCCGGAATCAGGTAATCGCCGTTCTTCGTGTAATTCAGCTCCATCATAGTTTTGGCTCCTTTCTGCCTGCTTGTCTCTTTCATAGGTTCGGATCGTGCGTTCAATTTCCCGGAAGATCTGGCTGGACATTTCGCTGACCGCAGTTCCCAGCACATTGGCGGCAGCCTGCGTATTAAAATCAAAGATGTCCAGAAAATCCTCGTGTTCAAAATAGTCATCTGCATTGCCTACCGTCCGGGTAAAGACGGAATATGCGATGCTGACAGCGGCGGCTCTCTTAAAGGAAGCTCCGATGTTGAGTTCATCATACCCTTCCAGATAGGAATCTGCAACGATGTCACTAATCTGCCTGCGGTTTTCCTCCCAGTAATCCCTTGCAAGGCGTTCTGCTGCTTCCATGATGTGATTTTCCAGAGAGCCGGCACCGGCAGGAACATCAAATGCTGCATCCAGTGCCTGAATAATCGGTTGCTCATGCTCTGCATTCATTTTCCAGAGCTGTACCGGACGGGAATTCTTCCGTTCTCCGGTATCTGCCACATCAAATACATACCGAAGTCTCGGCTGCTCACCGCGCATGTCCAAAAGAGCAATGCCCTTGGAGCCGCGCTTCACATAGCGATTCATCCTGTCATTCCAGAGATCGTACTCTGCACAGGCTGTTGCTTCCGGTCTCTGCTTATAGATCATCAGCTGCTCCGCAAAGGGATACTTATAAAGCCGTGCGGATGTGGTCAAAAACGCTGTCCACTGCTCTTTGCTGCCAGTGATCTGCGCCGCTGCTTCCTGCGCCATCTGCATATAATAAGCCGTTTTCGTCATCATCTGTATTCTTCCTCCTCTCCCTTATTCGTCCGGATATAAATCCAGTGCCTCATATTCTGCATCCGTCATCTCTGCCAGTTTTGCAAGCAGCGAGGCCGTCCACCTGCGCAGGTTCCTGTCTCTGCCCGTCAGACTTTTCTGCATCGTCTGAAGCTCTGCAATCAGCCCTGTCCGTGTGCCAGGGCTGTAAAGCATCATGAGCATCCATTCGTCATCCGTAAAACGCATTTATAACTTCTTTTCTTCGCAGCACCTGCGAGGCGGCGCAGGCGGCACAGCCTCCTGCTTTTCCTTCAGCTGATCCAGAACTGATGCTTTTTCCACCGGTTCTTCCTTCTTTCCGTTATTGATCACGCCGTCAATCATGCCGTAATCGTCTTCCATTGCCATTTCTGCGGCTTTCAGGTAATTCTCCGGTTTCAAAAATCCGGGCAGTTCCTGGAAGCCGATGGAATCCACATAGTGACAGCTTACAACACCATTCTGCCGTAAAGCCACGATGTCAGACACAGAAAGACTATGCCCAGTAAAATCATCAGGGCGGGAAACATTGAATTTCGCATACAGTTCCTCCAACATCGTATTCTGATCCTTGTAGGGAAGAAGCGGAGCCGTATACACCACCTCATAATGATCAATATCCGGTTCCTGCCCCATCCGTTCCAGTTCGCACATAGACGAAAAGCGTTCATATACCGTATCCTCGCTGCGGCGAAGCTGCAAAATCGCATACTGGTCGGTAGCGCTGTCGAGAAATGCCATCATTCTTTCGTCCGGTGCCTGCGTTCCATGCACTTCATCCCATTTTTCAATTCTTGCCATCGTTCATTTCTCCCTTCTCCATAAACGGCAGGCCGTTTTCCTTTGCTTCCTGTCGCTGCTGTTCCCGCCGCTTTTCACTATAAGGCGGTCGGATACCGACGCAGCGTTTCGGAATCGTATAAGTGACCGACCCATGCTCCCGGTGCTCCAAAATAAACTGCTCCGGATACTGTTTTCGCAGTTCCCGAAGCTTCTTAATCAGGCGGCTGTCATGGGTGTAAATACTGGCGGTATCCAGTTCATTGTCAAAATTGACGACGGTTTCCTGCTCCGCCTTCGTAAGCTTGTACTTCATCGCTCCACCTCCTTCGCCTTGGCAGCTTTCACCGGCGTATCCGTTTTGGACGATAAATCCGAGAGTTTACCCAGCACAGATTCCCGTCTGCTGTTTTCTGCATTCTCTGCACGATCACAAAGTTCATCATAGTCAATCTCCGTCATGGTACGGCCACCGAACCCATAATCCGAGAGAATCTGGTCTCTGGCTGCATTCATGCTGATTTCCGGGTTGTCGATCTGGCCGCCGTCAATTTCCATGAAGTCCTTATGATATAAGGTATAGTCGTAACCGTCCTCACAGGTCTGAATGGCAAGAAAGCCCTTGCTTCCCAAATCCCATGCACTGCGTTCTTCCGTAATCAGCGGCTCCGGGCGGCATGTACCACCGCCGCGTTCCAGCATTTCTGCCAGCTGACAGATGTGCAAAACATCATACCCAAGGCGCAGATGATATTCGTCCATATATTCGCAGCGAGCTGAGAACTTCCGGTTCGGATACTCGATCTCCACTGCACTGCCATCCGGAATTCTGAACCGATCCTCGTAGTTGCTGGTGATAAACCGGATATTTTTTGCATTCTCCAGCTCAGGATCAGCCTTTTTCATCTGCCAGAGAACCTTTCTGCCGCCGCGTACCTGCTCCAGCATCTCCGGAGCTACCGGCGCAACGGCAAGACCGTCAAGCTGGGGAATCTTCTGGAGTGCCGCCATCCTCGCGCTTTCTTCCAGCGTAGAAAACGGCTGTTTATCCAACACATCCCAGCCAATGTGTCCCTCGGCAATCTGCACCTTGCTGTCCATATCAAAGCAATGGAATTCCACGCCGTCCTGCTTTTCCTGCAAGGAAAGCAGAGCGACATTATCCACCAGATAAGCTGCATTCATCATTTTCATGCTCATTTTTTACCTCCAAACTCCAGCTTAAACACTGCTGCGCCGTCCTCGCCGGTCTCTACATGAACGGTTGTGTCATAGTAACGTCCAGACTTCCTGGAATAGCAATGGGTAAGCCGTGCTTTTCCCTGATTTACTAGTTGCTTTGCCAGTTCCTCCGTCATCTGCTTTCCCAGTGTCTGAAAGAACCTGTTTTCCTTCCAGAGCGCAAATTTACAGCCCTTATCACTGCAAAACCATCCCTTTGCCGTTTCACAGACATCACTGCTGCAGGCCGGACAGGAACCAATGACTTTCCGTTCCGGCTGCATCAGCACATCAGCACCTTTTACAGCCTCGTAGGTTTTAACAAGTCCGCTGACCATGCTGCTGATTTCACCCATAAAGGCATCGCTGTCATACTCGCCGTGTTCTATTTTCAGCAGTTTTTCCTCCCAGTCTGCCGTCATGGATGGGGACTGAATCTGTTCCGGCACCACCGTCACCAGTGCATTTCCCTTGTCCGTAGAGCAAAGGTATTTCGTTTTCTTATCGCCCCTGCGCTCGATAAAGCCTTTCTGCACCAGTTTTTCGATGATGGCAGCGCGGGTGGCTGGTGTGCCGATGCCTTTTCGCTCTACACCAGCCGGAAATTCATCCGAGCTGGCACTCTCCATCGCTGAAAGCAGAAGATCTTCAGTAAATCTCTTAGGCGGGCTGGTCTTGCCCTCTTTCAGATCGACACCGACAAGTTCCAGTGTCATGCCTTCCGAAAGCTCCGGAAGATCACCTTCCTCCGCATTCTTCTCAGCATCTTCAACCGACTTTCCTGCATATCGTCTCCAGCCCATATCCGTGACTGTTTTGCCTTTTGTACGGAACTTCTGACCGGCGCATTCTGCTTCCACTATGGTTTCTGCATAGCGGCAAGGTGTTCCGACTGCACAAATCAGCCGCACCGCCAGCATGGTAAGAATCGCCTGTTCTCCACTGGGAAGAGAGGAAATGTCATAACCCGCCGCTGTTTTTGTGGGGATTATGGCATGGTGATCGGTCACTTTCTTGGAATTGATGACCTGCGCTGCATTCACCGGTGCTGGCTCATCCGGTTGAATCTGAAAGCTCTGCTGGATCACAGAAACAAGTTCCGGCACCAGCGGTGCCATATCATCCGTCAGATACCGGCTGTCGGTACGGGGATAGGTCACGAGTTTCTTCTCGTACAGAGCCTGCGTGTAATCCAAGGTCTGCTGGGCAGTGAATCCCAACTGCCGGTTTGCTTCTCTCTGAAGCGAGGTCAGATCAAACAGAGCCGGGGTCTTCTCTGATTTTTCTTTTTGTTCTACCTTGGTAACGATGGCATTCCCCGCCTGGCAGCACTCTGCTACCAACTTCTCTGCTTCTGCTTTTTCTTTCATCCGCTCACCGCCCGCTTGAAAATCTCGGAATTTCAATTCTGCCGAGTAGAACGGCTCAGGTTTGAACGCCCGGATTGCTGCATCCCGCATGACCACCATCGCAAGCGTTGGTGTCATCACGCGCCCCACATTCAGGGTCTGCCCATACAGACATGAAAAAAGCCGGGTGGCGTTGATTCCGACAATCCAGTCGGCACGCTCCCGGCATAAAGCCGCCTCATATAAGGCATCATATTCTGTTCCCGGTCGGAGCTTCTGAAAGCCTTCCCGGATCGCACTGTCCTCCATCGAGGAAATCCAAAGTCGTTCCACCGGCTTTTTGCAGCCGCACTGATGGTAAACCAGTCGGAAAATCAGTTCTCCCTCACGCCCTGCATCGGTTGCACAGATCAGACTCTCCACATCTTTCCGCTGCATGAGCTTTTTCAGGATTCCGAACTGCTTTTTCGTGCTGGCAGATACCTGATACCGCCAATGATCCGGCAAAATCGGAAGATCATCATACCTCCACTTGGCATACTTTTCATCATAGGCTTCCGGCTGGGAAAGTTCCACCAGATGCCCCACACACCAGCTGACAAGGTAGCCATTGCCCTCCATATAACCGTCTCCGCGCTGATTTGCCCCGATCACCTTCGAGAGACTCATGGCAACCGAGGGCTTTTCCGCTAATACAAGCTTCATTCGATACTGCTCCTTTCGCAAAAAAATTAGCAGCCAGGCACCGAAGCACATGACTGCTATGTAAGGAACGGTATTCTGTTTTAGGTCTACAAACTTGAAGTTGTTAGTCGCTATCTTGTTTGCGGTTAAATTCAAAAACGACAGGTTCAAA